>ERZ773090.318-NODE-318-length-31553-cov-5.30726_pt1 | contig 31553 bp, 27 predicted proteins | sample MGYA00580579_ERZ773090 | MGnify/ENA primary metagenome ERZ773090 (study PRJEB29015, sample SAMEA2738014) | human oral metagenome | biome: human oral; feature: human-associated habitat; material: dental | place: China | collected 2132 ... | reverse complement strand
TCATCCAATTTTTAATTACATCACTTGGTTCATCGCTTTTATATCTAGCAATATCTGTTAGACTTATATAGTCGTTTTTAAAGTCTTCAGTATAAATTTGAATAGCAAAACCTTTTGCTTCAATCGTGTCTTTTTTCGCCTTAGACATGTGAGTTCCTCCTTTATGCTGATGTACTGTTTACAACATTTATTTTCGTAATAACTGCTCTAAACAGCACACCAACTATTCATTTTTTTGATTTTAAACTTTGGTAGAAGCTCTAAAATCCTTGTATTTACTTGACTATTTGCCTGTGTCATTATTATGACACGAAACCCACAGCATGGATCTGCGATTGTCTTCATAGGCTCTGGTGCGATACATTCAACCATAGCTTTGATAAGCGGACGTGGAGTAAAGTATTGTCCGGCACCACTTTTAATATCTTCAGCATTCTTTTGTAGTAGGCCTTCATAGATTTCACCTTTAACATCTGAAGACATTGCCACCCATTTTTCGTTATTTATCATCTGTACAATACGATATAGGATAGCAGCATTATTTATTTTGTTTGTCGCTCCTTTGAAAATCTGTCCAAGCATGTCAGACTTTTCACCAAGCGTTTCAAGAGTGTTTTTATACTGCTCTTCAAGTTCAGCGCCCTTTAGCGTATTTAAATCCTTCCATTTATAACCTTCCGGAATTCCAGTATCACGATTATAGGGAGGTCTTGAATATTCATCCGCCATTTTAAGAAATAGCAGATATGTAAGTTGTTCCAAATAGTCTCCGTGAGAGACTCCGTCATCTCTAAGAGGATTACACATCCCCCATACTTTAGAGATGATTGTTGATGTATTTTCATTTGCCATTATAATAATCTCCCTTCGAAGGCTTGTTTTAATATGCTTTGACGCATAGCTGTTGCTTGTTGTAATGTATTAATAATAGTTTTTTCTATACTCTCATATACAGATAATCTTGATTCGATTTCATAAACAATTTGTTCTTGATCTATCAAATCAGGAATCCAAAGCGGTAAGTTGCGAATTGTTGTTTGGCTAATGGTATTCTGTCCTGCAGAAGAAACTAAATTATTCATCATATAATTTCTTGAATGTTGAGTATCCAAGCATAATTTAATAAACTTAGGAATCACAACACCCGTATCAAATTTACAGCGTATCAAATGGTCACAATATGCATACTCTTTGTCTTTATTAATCAATATTAATCTACCCACACGATTGGTACTTCCATTAACTCTTACAAAAATACCATCTTCTTCATCCAGTAAATATTTTTGTTGTTCAGTAGTCGTTAAATTAATGCTTCTCATTTCTGAATCAGCAATGACTGAATCATTTGTTATATTTGAAAGGCGCAAAACTTTAACTGGGGTTCCATATGTGCCGCTTCTTTTAGCTATGCCATTTTGTAAAGAAATTAAACATTCCTCCAATGTGCTATTAGTCGTATTTTTGCATAACATATCGCTAAGAACTGCTTGCCTGTACACTTCTAACTGTGTCTTAGTAGCATTCAAAGTCTCCACAGCATTATCAAGGTCAGAGAATAGTTCCTCAATCTTTGCAACAATTCGTTCTTGTTCCTCTATTGAAGGAACAATTAACTTAGATTTCTTTAAAATGTTTGCATTAAGATGAGGTGTTCCTGTCCCTTTCTTTTGCGTATTTAAAAGTAAGTATTTGCTTTCGATAAAGTACCTTAAATAATCAGTTGTCATGCCATCAGCATATATTTTATATAATGTTGAACCTACAATACCTTTAATAGCCCGTCCAGTTAAACCAGAACGAGAACCATCTCCAACTATCAATAAATCTCCATCTTCACATAGAAGAACTTTTTCTGTAGATGCATAATTATCTATAATTCCTTGTTCAAATGCTTTAATATCCACATAGGGTAAATAGCCTTTTATTGCATCCTTTGATTGTAATTTTGGTTTTTTACCTTTTTCCATGTGGAGAATGGTACCTAATTCTATTTGTTTCAAAGGTTATCCTCCTTATGCCACTAAAGCGACATTCATTTCATTTAATATATTTTTATAGTTGTCACCAAATGCCTCGTAGAAACCAAGTAAGCCTCCCTTGTGGTCAAATGGTGTATAATCTAAATCCTCATCCAAAATACTCAAAGATGAGATGATATGGTCTTTGATAAGACGAAGCCATTCCATCTGTTCTTCGGTAAATTGGGAGTATCCTGCATTTTTTCTAAATGTCCATTCTTTGAAATTGGCATTGACTCTATCTGCAAATGAGGTTAATTCATCAGTTGTTCCAATTTCAAATCTTATAATAGAAATAAGGTCTGTTAACTGTGCTACCGTTCCGCGCTTAACTTTATCTGTAAATTTTATATAATAGCAATCCCAAAGGCGCTCGATAGTGATATTTTTCTTTTTAAGTTTTTCATATAGAGACTTAAGCTGTTCAATCACCATCGGTCTGTCTTTATAAGATTCATTGTAGATAATACGCAACGCAATAATCTCATCTTTATTTTCTTCAATAAATTCTCTGAATGAAGTAATAACCTTATCTGCATTCTCTTCTTTCTTAGAATCGAATCCTGCAAAGACTACAGAATCAAGATTGACAGTATCAACTACTTGGTCATGACTTCTTCTAATATTTTCAATGAAATCTCTGTTAACCGGGTTATAGAAAGGCTTCGTTGCTTCATCCAATAATTCTTTCTGAGCCTTTTCCATATCCTGCTGAGTAGGAACACTGGACAACATTATGGATTTGGCCTTTTCTGCTATTACATCTTCATCAAAAGCATTGAGAAGATTGTTGGCAATGTCACGAGCAGAAATACCTACATTTTTCTTGAATTCCTTATGTTCCTTGTCTGTCATCTGTTTATCAAGTCTTGATATTCTGTTGGCTAGAGAAGTAAGGGTGTCCTCACTTTTATCACCTAAGGCAACATTCATCATTAATTCTTTCATAGAGACAGTAGGTTTTCTTTCAAGACTTCTTGTTTCTGATTTTTTGGATTTTGTTACACCCACAGCGTCTACGATAACAAAATGGTCTTTGTTTTCCGTAGCAGATGGCGTAACCTTCTGCAAATCGTCCACACCGATAGTTCGAGTACCACGACCGACCATCTGCTCGAAGTAATTCTTGCTACGAACATCTCTCATAAATATCAAGCATTCAAGAGGTTTAACATCCGTACCTGTGGCAATCATGTCCACAGTAACTGCAATACGGGGATAGTAATCATTTCTGAAGGAACTTAATGTACTTTCAGCATTTTCTACAGAGTAGGTGATTTTTTTGCAGAACTCATTACCTTCACCAAATTCTTCACGAACAATATTTATAATGTCATCAGCATGACTGTCCGTTTTAGCGAAAATCAGAGTCTTTGGTACTTCTTTTCTTCGTGGGAATAGTGAAGTGAATAAATTCTCTTTAAATGTTTTTATGACAGTTCTTATTTGACTAGGATTTACAACATCCTTATCTAACTTATTTTTGTCATAATCAAAATCCTCGTCCATCTGTTCCCAGCGTTTTTCGCGAGAAAGACGATCGCGATATTCAATAATCCTTTTTAGGATATGTCCACCTTTTTGCGATACTTCTGTTTCGATAAGAAAAATGTCTTCACCAACATTAACACCATCGATAATAGCTTGTTCTCTACGGTATTCACTGACTACATTCTCATTAAAGAACGCAAATGTTCTCTTATCCGGAGTAGCAGTAAGTCCTACTAAGAACGCATCGAAATAGGTCAACACCTGCTGCCAAACATTATAAATAGACCTGTGGCATTCATCTATGATAATGCAATCGAAGAATTCAGGTGGATACTTCTCGTTATATACTACGTCCTTTGGCGCTTTACTATCAGCAGTAACATATTCATTAAAAGATTCTTCTTCCGTAGATTCATCCAAATCCTCCTCTTTTAGAATAGAATACATTCTTTGAATTGTACTGATACATATCTGAACATCATTAGGAATGTAAGAACTTTTCAGGCGTCTTACACCATATAACTGAGAAAAGGATCTTGTATCATCATTTGGTGTATAAGCTAAGAATTCTCTTTCAGCCTGTTCTCCTAAGCTCTTTGTATCCACAAGAAAAAGAATACGATTCATCTTTCCATATTTAAGCAAACGATATGCTTCTGTAATAGCCGTGAAGGTTTTACCTGCACCAGTTGCCATTTGTACCAAGGCTCGTGGGCGGTTATCTGCAAAAGAAAGATCCATATTATTGATAGCATTAATCTGACAATCACGGAATCCTGTTGTATCAAGTGCAGGAAAATGCTTCATATTATTACGGATTGTATCCCTTGCTTGTAATAATGATTCTAAATATTCCGGCCTATGAAAAGAAAAAACTCTTCTAGAACGATACTTTATATCTTTATAGTCCGTGAATTTGATTAGCTTATCAGTTGCTTCATACGCAAAGCGAATAGTATATTCACGATTAATCCATTTGAAAGAACTGGTTGCATACCTTGCAGACTGTTCTTCAACAACTGTGATATTTTCACCAACAGAACTTTTCTTTACTTCAATAACACCAACAGGGTCTCCATCTATAAATAATGCATAATCAACCGGTCCAGTACTAGTTGGGAATTCTCGTACCGCTACACCTAATGCAGCACCAAGATTTAGCTGAGCAACATTTTGTACTACCCATCCAGACTGTTCTAGTTTTTCATCTATAACAACTCGTGCTTCTTGCTCTGGAGTCATGATGAACCACCTCCTTTACTTCTCAATTTTGTAATCTAGCCATGCTTCCTCAATCGTCACATAAGGAATATTGTTTTCAAGACAAAAAGCATTAATGCTCTTCATTGCTCTTAAGTTTGGCTTGGCACGTCCGGATTCCAAACGATTCACTGTGGAAAATTCCACACCAATTTTATCAGCGAAGTCCTGCTGCGTTAGAAATGAACGCTGTCTAATTCTTTTTATCTCTTCAGGGAAACTCATACACATCTCCTTTTCGTTTCTCACTCGTTAATATAGCGTTATTATACCAAATAAATATGAATTTTTCTACTACCTAGTCCTTCAAGAGATTGTTTTTGGAATCAATCATAAACGAGGCAAAAGAAAAATCAGCCAATGTTGATAGCTTCTTTGAACTTGTGCAAAAAACCTTTATTGAAAAGGTCTATGTGTATCAATATGGTCACAAGATACCAAGAAACTGAAAATCGTATTTAACTTTATCAGGGAAATCCAAATCTCAAGCAATGAAAAAACGGCATAGACGATATTTCACGACTATGCCGATATTTTACAGGATTATAAATACCTTATTGAATTACCCTTTTATAAGCTACTTTTTTTAATAAAATGGCAATAAACTTTGATTAGTAACTTGATATTAAAATTAAGAAAATCTAATTTTTTACAATTTAATTACTTTTGATTCATTATTATTAAATGCAGTATCATGAAATAAGTATTGACCATGTATTTTGTTTTCGTATTTAACCATTATTAATGGTACTATCAAGCTCTTAATAGCATAAATACTAATATATATTAAAAATACTTTTATATCTATAAATTCCAATTTTCTATAAAAAACATAATAAAATATTCCAAAATTAAGAGTTATATTAAAAATTGTAGCAAGTGTAGCAACAATAATATTGGTTTTAATGCTAGGTTTTAAAATCTTTATCGTATATAAAGCTAATAAAGAAATATTATAAATACAAATTGGTTTATTGTTTTTTCTGTAAATCACCAATGATTTTCGATTATAAAAATATTGTCGCCCATAAGGTCGTCTGCTCCATTCATTAATCCAAACATGACTTACAGCATCAACATCCTCCCAAGGAACTAATAAATCTATTTTTCTTAAGTATATTCCTTCTTTACAGACATAAAATTTCCAACCAATAAAAGAAAAAATTAATGTAATAGCAATAAAAATTCCAATGAAAATATAATTTAATTGCCATAGTTTTAGATTAAAATTAGAGAATTGTATTATTGCATTTTTATCAGCTATTATCATATTTATAACGAAAATTGCAAATGTAAGTATAAATAATATAAATCTATAATAAATACTATGAAACTTTATCTTTTTCATCTTCTCTCCTTATTTTAACTAATCAAACAAACATGTATGAATTTTAATATTATACCTTTTAGTATCTTGTTTTAAGTTTCTTACCAATTCATCATTGGCTTTATTTCTACCGAAGAAAATACTTCTACTCTTCCCATTTTTAAATTTAATAGTCAGTATATATCTTCTTCCATTCAAATTTACCCCTCTAAATCTATTCACATCAATCGATTTTATCTCATTTAAAGAAATAACCCTATCAAAAACATAAAGAGCATTATGTATATAAAAATTCCCATCTGAAATATGATATGGTCTAAAAACACTTCCACCGCTTCTAGATGCTATTGAAAATCTGCGAAAAATTATAATTACAAAAGCCAAAGCAATAAAAATAAAAGCATTACGAATAATAATATATTGCAACATGCTTTTGAACCCTATCAAAAAATACCTAAAAAAATCAAACATAATAAAGCTCCTCTAAATCATTAAATACATTTCATATTATACTATAAACCTTAATCATGTTCAATATTTGCTTATTGTCTTAACTTTTTGTCTATCTTGCCAATTTCCTATTATTTCAATGGAAAATATATTATATTTTTTGTGTAAATTCAGTTCAATTAATTAACACAATGAATTGAATTTTGTAGAAGATTTTTACATCAAAAATATAATTTTAATTGATATTCACTATTTTAATTTACCAAAATTTACAAAACTATATTAGCTTTATGTCCCTATTTTCAGTAACCAAAGTTGTATAATATAATCAAGGAAAACATTATTATAATATAATGTTTCAAAAATTCAAAAGGAGGGTTTTTTATGCATTCATTAATTTCAATATTGTCAAGCTTTGCCGATTGGCTTTGGGGACCCCCACTGTTGATTCTGTTAGTAGGTGGAGGAATATTCTTAACTTTAAGACTAGGATTCTTCCAAATCCGTTACTTCCCGTATATTATGAATCAAACTTTCGGAAAGATGTTTAGTAAAAACAAATCAGGTGAAGGAACCGTTTCACCTTTCCAAGCAGCAACTGCAGCACTCGCTTCATCAATCGGTGCAGCAAATATAGTAGTTGTGCCTTCGATTATTTTTATAGCGGGTCCGGGTTCAATACTTTGGATGTGGATTACTGCAATAGTAGGTCAAGCAACAAAATTTGGCGAAATTGTACTTGGTATTCTTTATAGACAAAAAAATGAAGATGGCGAATATGTCGGTGGTGCTTGTTACTACTTACAACACGGAATCGGTGGAAAAATAGGAAAAATTTTAGGCTCACTTGTAGCATTTTTCTTTATGATTGAAATTTTACCTTCAATTACAGTTCAAACACTTGCCGCAACAGGTCCTTTAGAACAACTGGGAGTTCACAAATACATTGCTATAGGATTTGTATTCTTCTTAGTAATATTGGTAGTTTATGGTGGAATTAAGAGAATTGGACAAGTAACTGAAAAATTAGTTCCATTTATGGCGTTAATTTATTTAATCTTCGGACTTATAGTTCTTGCAATTAATATAAATAAAGTACCTGAAGCTTTCAAAATGATTTTTGTTGGTGCTTTTAATCCTAAAGCCATAGCAGGTGGTGCTGCGGGTTGGGCAATAAAGAAAGCAATAACTAACGGAGTTGCTCGTGGTGTTTATTCTAACGAATCAGGAATGGGCTCTGCCCCTTATGCACATTCAACTGCAATAACAGATCATCCTGCAAGACAAGGAATGTGGGGAGTTTTTGAAGTATTTGTCGACACTATAATAGTTTGTACAATGTCCGCACTTATCGTTTTGACAACAGGAATATGGAAGAATCCTGAATATAAATCAATAGCTGTTGAAAGAGCATTTAACTCAATCTTTGGAAACATCGGTAGTGTAGTAGTTTCAATTTCTTTATTCCTATTTGTTCTTTCTACAATAATCGTAATAGTATTCTATGTTGAAAAACTTGCAGAATATCTATTTGGAACAAAGGTAGGAAAAATTATGAGATTTATTGCAACTATTATGATAGTTCTAGCAGCAGTTCTTTCATTTGAACACGCAGGAGTTTTCTTAGACTTAACATTGGGTCTTGTAGTTATTCCTAATATGATTGGAATAATATTTATGAGCGGAAAAATTAAAAAAGCAAAAGATGAATTTTTCCATACTGAAGGAAAATTTTACTTAAAAGATAAGGCTAAATAGCTTCCTTAAAATTTATTTTAGATAAAAAATCCGAGTATCAAAACTCGGATTTTTTCTTTATATTTATTTAATAATTATTGACCTTCAACGAATCTATCAATATATTCTTGATAAGTCATAAGTCTATCTTCAAATACATTTTCTTCAATGTGAATAATTCTATTTGCGATTGTATTCATAAATTCAGTATCATGACTTGCAAATAAGATATTTCCCTTAAATGCTTTAAGCCCATTATTCAAACTGATAATACTTTCAAGATCCAAATGATTTGTTGGTTGATCAAGGATTAAAACATTAGAATTTTTAAGCATCATATATGATAACATCATTCTAACTTTTTCTCCCCCTGAAAGTTTTTGAGCAGGTTTTAAAGCCTCATCTCCTGAAAACAACATTCTTCCCAAAAATCCTCTAATATAAATTTCAGATTGCTCTATCGAATATTGTCTTAACCAGTCAATCAAATTATAAGGAGTGTCTTTAAAGAATTCTGTATTGTCCTTTGGAAAATAAGATCTTGAAGTAGTAACTCCCCATTTAAAACTTCCGCTATCAGCTTCCATCTCTCCTGCTAAAATTTTAAAAAGAGTTGTAATTGCAAGCTCATCTCCAATAAAACCAATTTTATCATTTTTATTTACCATAAATGAAACTTTGTCCAAAACAAGTCTTCCCTCAACTGTCTTTGAAATTTCATTAACTTCTAAAATTTGATTTCCAACTTCTCTTTCCATTTCAAAACCAACAAAAGGATAACGTCTTGTTGAAGGTTGAATATCTTCAATTTGAATTTTATCAAGTAATTTCTTACGGCTTGTAGCTTGTTTTGACTTACTCTTATTTGCAGAGAATCTTGCAATAAAGTTTTGTAATTCCTTAATTTTATCTTCTTTTTTCTTATTTTGGTCTTTTAACATCTGTGCTGCAAGTTGACTTGATTCATACCAGAAATCGTAGTTACCAACAAAAATCTTAATCTTTCTAAAATCAATATCAACCATATGAGTACAAATATTATTTAAAAAATATCTGTCGTGGCTAACTACAATTACAGTTCCCTCATAGTCCATAAGGAAATTTTCCAGCCATAAAATACTCTTGATGTCCAAGTCATTAGTAGGTTCGTCAAGTATTAAAATTTCAGGATTTCCAAAAAGTGCCTTTGCAAGTAAAACTTTAACTTTTTCCTTACCTGAAAGCTCACTCATCTTTTTCTCATGTAATTCAGTTCTGATACCAAGACCTTGTAAAAGAGCTGAAGCATTTGCCTCTGCACTCCAACCGTCCATGTCTGCAAATTCCGCTTCAAGTTCAGAAGCTAAAATTCCGTCTTCATCTGAAAAATCTTCCTTTGCATAAATGGCTTCTTTTTCTCTAATGATTTCCATTAAACGAGCATTTCCCATTATTACAACATCAATTACTTTTTCATCTTCAAACTTAAAGTGATCTTGTTCCAAAAAGCTCATACGAGTATTCGGCTTAATAGAAACACTTCCAGTATCAGGCTCAAGTCTTCCCTCTAAAATCTTAAGAAAAGTTGACTTTCCCGCTCCATTCGCTCCAATTACTCCATAACAATTTCCCGGAGTAAAAGATAAATTTACATCATCAAAAAGTTTTTGTCCTTGAAAACTCAAACTTAAATCTATTACACTAATCATTCTTCCACCTCAAAATATTACTTAATTCAATTAAACATAAGTTAGATTATACTATATTTTGTTTAAATAATCAACTAAAAAATGAGCCTTAAAGACCCATTTTTAAATAATAATATTTTTTTATTACATAAATGCTTCTGCTACAAATTTTAATATGAATAGTAAAGCTAAAATATATACTACTGGAGAAACTTCTTTTCCTCTACCTGAGATTAATTTTAATACAGCATATGAAACTATCCCAAAAACAATTCCATTTGCTATTGAATATGATAGAGGCATCATAATAATAGTTAAAAATGCAGGTAGTGCTTCTGTATAATCCTCAAAATCAATTTTCTTAATTCCTGTAATCATAAATAATCCTACTACAATTAATGCAGAAGATGTCGCATAAGTTGGAATAACCGCAAAAATAGGTTGAAAAATTAAAGCTAGTAGGAAAAGGCAAGCTGTTACTATCGCTGTAAGCCCCGTTCTTCCTCCTTCAGCAACACCAGATGCACTTTCAACAAACGTAGTTACTGTTGATGTTCCAAGCATTGCTCCAACTGTTGTTCCTATTGAGTCGGCAAAAAGAGCCTGTCTTGCTCTAGGTAAATTTCCATCTTTGTCCAACATATCAGCTTTTGATGCAACTCCTACTAAAGTTCCTACTGTATCGAATAAATCAACGAATAGAAAAGCAAAAAGAGCTACAAACATTTCAGTTGATAAAATCTTACTGAAATCAAATTTCATAAAAATAGGAGCTATACTTGACGGTTTACCTATAATTGCCTTTGGAAGTTCAGAAACTCCACAAATTATTGACACTGCTGTTGTAGCCAACATACCGAACAAAATTGCACCGGGAACTTTTTTTACAATCAATAAAATAGTAAATAAAATGCCAAAAATTGTGATTAACGAAGTTGCACTTGTAATTGTCCCCAAGTCAAGAGGTATTCCCTTTCCTTGTTTAACAAGTCCCGCCTGATATAATCCTAAAAATGCGATAAAAATACCGATACCCGCACTAACCGCCTGTTTAAGTGAGTAAGGCATAGCATTTACAATCATTTCTCTAACTTTTGTAAAAGTTAAAATCAAAAATATAATACCTTCCAATAAAACGGCTGTTAATGCAAATTGCCAGCTATATCCTTTACCAATTACAATTGTATAGGTAAAATAAGCATTTAAGCCCATACCCGGAGCCAACGCAAAAGGATAATTTGCAAGAAGTCCCATTATGACCGTTCCTATAAATGATGCAATAGCTGTTGTTGTAAAAACAGCACCCTTATCCATTCCGGCCTCGGATAAAATTGTAGGGTTTACAACTAATATGTATGCCATAGTCATAAATGTGGTAATACCGGCTAAAACTTCTGTTCTAACAGTTGTTTTGTGTTCCTTGAGTTTGAAAAAATTTTCAAAAAACGTGCTCATAATTCCTCCTAAAAAAATTTTTTTGCAAAAAACAAAAATAACTCTTAAAAAATAACATCTAAAAAAAATAAACGCCCAAAAAGTAGGCTTCAAGCGAAACCTACCTTCTGGGCTTTTCTCCCTTAGGTGTAGTGCATAGCACCTGCACAGCTTGGACCTGCAAGAAAAATCTTCGGAACCCTATGTGCACTTTCTCTTTGAGTTATCAATATCACATCAATATAATAACAGTAAATAATTTTTTTGTCAATATCTATTTATTAGCTAATATTCTCAATTTAATTTTAATAAAGGAATAATAATTCTTTACAATTTAATATTCCTTTATTAGTCTGATTAGTAGGGATTTATTTTCGATATTCCTTTACTTTACGAGAATACTTATCTAACAATTTTCTCGAATATTTTTTTTCGTTTTTTGAATCTCTAACCTCTTTCCAAAGAATAGAAGCAACTTTTAACTTATTCGAATAGTCTAAACTAGATTCATCAGAGCAAAAATCTTTTAAAAATTGATTCCATTCACATACTGAATTATCATACTTTGCATAATCAGATTTTCCATAATACACATTTAGCATATCCTGAATTGTAAAATTCAAATCTTTGTCTTTTTTTACTTTTCTCCAAGATGTCGCCATATCAGCATTAAATTTAAATGGTGAAATTTCTGTTAAATTAGAAAAGTATTCTCTAAACTTTGCATTAAAGGAAAAACCACACTCAAGTAATGGCGTATCTAAAGTAATATTTTCCACTTTCTTCTTTTCTTTTTTTATTACAGTCTTTTTAATGATATTTCCTTTAAAATACTCCTCAATAGTACAATTAAGTTCTTGTTTTGTCCCTCTATATTCTAAACCTAGTAATTTACATATTTGAGAAAGTTCTTCACGATACCAATAATATTTACAAAATTCTTCAAACGTTTTAATTTCTTGAAACTCCGGTCTTTTTGTCAATGTTTTTCCTCCTTAAAAATCATCTTTACATTAAATGTAATATATTTTTTGCAATTTCTATAGCCAAAATTCTTGCAGATTCATAACTAAAATGAGCTCCGTCAACAGTCGTAGTTAAACCTCTAATTTTTGCAAAATAGTTTTTACTTATTGGAACTAAAGTCATAATTATAGAGTCAAAAACTCTTAATAAAAATCTGTATTTCCAAGTATATACACGATTATCAGGCTGAATTTTTTCCTTTTGCAATTTGTAGATATCAATAAAAGGATAATTATACTTCTCAACCAAATTCTCTATCATTTTATTTCTCTTTACTAACTTTTCATCAGGAAAATTTTCTAAGTTTATAAATGGCATCCCAAAAATAATAACTTTTTTATTTCTTTCATGAAGAAAATTTAAAAGTTCATTATATTCTTGATAAAATGTTTCATCATCTTCGATACATCGCTTTATTTTACAACGTGAACTCATTAGTAAAAACCAAAACGGAGAGCTATCTCTCAAGTAAGGCAAAAGAATATCATTTGTTCCAATACCTATAATATAGAGGTCGGAATCAGTATTAGGATTACCAACAATTTTTCTCAGCCTACTAAACATCCCTCTTAAGCTGTCTCCATTTTTACCCTTATTTATGTAGTCATATCCCATATAATTATATAAAAAATAAAAATAAGAATATCCTACATTTCCATAAGTTAGACTATCTCCTATACAAACTACTTTCATTGATTTGCCTCCCATAAACAGTAGTTAAAACTAAAGAGGAGTAATATTACTCTAACTCCTCCATAAATTTAGCTTTAATTTTTTTCGTATATGCTCTCTAAAAATTTATAGATATCAAGATAAACTTTATCTTTATCAATTTCATTTAAAACTTCATGACGCATTTGTGCATAAAGTTTTATTTTTATATTTTTTAATCCGACTTTTTTATATTTTCTATAGCTCTTTAAAACTCCTTTTCCATAACCACCAACAGGATCAGCTTTACCTGAAATAAATAAAATCGGTAATTTTTTATTTATTTTTTCAATATTATTTTTATTAGATGCTTCTTTTATTAAAGTCAACAAATCTAGAAAAAAAGTATTTGTACAAAGAAAACCACAATCTTTATCTAAAATATAGTTATCAACAACTTTTTCATCTCTTGTCAGCCAATCAAAATCTGTATTTTTATTTTTTATTCTAGAATTATATCCTTTAAAGCCAAGTCTATTTACAAATTCACTTTTTTTAGTTCCATTTTTTCTCGATAAAATTCTAGCTAATAACATTGCAAATCTGTGTTTCATTCCATATTGTTCAGTCGTTCCACAAATTATTGCTCCGTCAACCGAGTCAGAATATTTATTTAAAAAATTTCTAACTATAACTGAGCCCATACTATGTCCAAATATTACAACTTTTTTATTAGGAAATTGCTCTTTTATATATTTATTAAGGTCGTAAACATCTTCGACAAGTTTTATATTACCTTCCTTATCAGCAATATGACCTTTTTCTTCTTCGTCTTCACAAGTTTTTCCATGTCCTCTATTATCCATTCCAAAAACTCTAATTCCATGTTTTTCCAAGAACAGAGCAAAGTCTTTATACCTTCTTATATGTTCAGCCATTCCGTGACAAATTTGCAGAACTATTTTCGGATTTTTTAAATTTTCAGAAAAGTCGATGCAGCATAATTTTTTATTGTCAAGACTTGAATATATATAAAATTCTTTCATAAAACACCCCATAACCACAATATATATCTATTTTACCACAAATTGCTTAATAAATATAGTTTTTGCAAAAAAAAACTCATTTTTACAATTGTAAAAATGAGTTTTAAAAATTAAATCGCTTCTGCATGATATGAACTTCTTACCAACGGACCTGAATTTACTCTTAAAAATCCCATCTTAAAAGCTATATCTCTATATCTGTCAAATTGTTGAGGATGTACATATTCTTTAACGGCAATATGGAATTTTGTAGGTTGTAAATATTGTCCCACAGTTACCATATCGCATCCTACATCTCTAAGAGCCTTGAAAACTTCAACAACTTGTTCTTCCGTTTCTCCAAAACCTACCATAAGTCCTGATTTTGTTTTAAGTCCACATTCTTTTGCATATTTTAAAACCTCTAAACTTCTTTGAAAGTTTGCAGCAGGTCTAACTTTTGGATAAAACGCCGGAATTGTTTCAACATTATGGTTTAAAACATCCGGCTTTGTTTCATAAATTATATCCATAAGTTCTTTTCTTCCTGACATATCAGGAATTAAAAGTTCTATTGTCGTTTCAGGATTATATTTTCTTACTTGCCTTACAACCTCTGCAAATTGATTTGCTCCTTCATCAGGCAAGTCATCTCTTGTAACGGAAGTTACAACAGCATGTTTTAATCCTAAAATTTGAACAGCTTTTGCAAGATTTTCAGGTTCGTTCAAATCGACAGGGTCGGGTGTATGTCTTGTTACGTTACAAAAAGTACAATTTCTTGTACAATTCCTTCCAAGAATCATGAAAGTAGCAGTCCTTCTTGAATAACATTCCATTTTATTAGGACAATTTGCTTCATGACAAACAGTATGTAAGTTCAACCCTTCAATCATACTTTCAACATCAGTTGTATTTTTATCTCCCTGAATTTTTAATTTTAACCATTCAGGCTTTCTCATTATTTCTGCTTTTTTTCTTAGCATATTACACCTCTTAAAATAATTTAGTTATATCATCAATAAAAACTTTTTTATCCATTGACTTAATATATCTATCAATTTCAATATCTTTAAGAGCTTCTTCAATCGCCTCTTTTGAACATTGAATTCCTTTTAATATACTACACAATTTATCTATACCCAATTCACTAAAGAAATCTCCTTCAATGGAAATGTCTTTAATAGTCTCATTTTCAATATCAATCCCTATTTCTACGACTCCACAAGAATATTTTTCCGCTTTTCTATTCTTTTTTAAAGAGCCGTTTCCATAATTCCAATCTTTTGTTGCAAAAAGAGAATCTCTAATTTCGTAAATTTTTTTCATCTCTTCTTCAGTTAAGAATGTAGTACCTGTAATTTTATATTCATTTTTTATATATTCAATAGCTTTATCCATAAAGGTTTCAACATCCATATCAATCATATCTCCAATAAATCCAACTCTGGATCTTACAGATTGAACGGCTTTACCTTTAAATTTTATATCTCTTGATTTTAAAGAATTAGTTAAATTATATAAATTCGCCTTGAATAAAAAAGTACCATGATGTAAAATCTTTTCTTTATTTTGATATTGAGCATTTCCACTGACTTTCGCTCCGTCTATCTGAATATCATTTCTTCCTGTAAATTCCGCATTAAGTCCCAAAGACTTCAGAAAATTAACGACAGGTTTTGCAAACTTTTTAAAAGACGAATCCACATCATCTCCGGTTTTTTTAGTTATAAAACTATATTGCATATTTTCCGTATCGCAATATATCGCACCACCACCGGATAATCTTCTAATTACATCCATATTATTTGCATTTGTAAAATTTAAATTCACTTCCAAATCAATATTTTGATATCGTCCAATCAAAATACAAGGTCTATTTCTCCAAAGCATAAAAATATCTTCATCGTAATTTTCCATCAAATAAAGTTCTATTGCATGATTTAATGCAGGATCAAAATTTTTATTTTCAACAAAAATCATAATATCTCTCCATAAAAATTAATTTTAACTCAAGTATATTTTACCACAAATCAAAATATAAAAATAGTACCACAACAAAAAAGAAAACCAAAATGATTTTCTTTAAATTTTTAAAAGTTTTCTTAAATTTTGTAAAATCACTATTGTAACCAGCATTACAATTCCCGTTAAAACCATTGTTCCACCCGGTTTCAATCCTTGGTAAAATGAGATAACAATACCTGCAATTGTAAATAACATTCCAAACAAAATAGAGTAAATTACAGTTTGAAAATAAGATTTTGAAACTCTTAATGCACAGGCGACCGGAATAACCATAAGGGATGAAACCATTAAAACTCCAACAGTTCTTGAAGCAATTGAAATTGATAGAGAGATTAAAAATGTAAAAATTATATTTACAGTTTGAACTCTAATTCCCGCAAGTCTTGCTCCTACTTCATCAAATGAAACATACAACAATGCCTTATACAATATGGCAAAAACTGCAATTACAATAAAAAATACCATAGTAACCAAAATAACTTCAAAATCACTTATAGCAACAATACTTCCAAATAAAAAGCTGTTAAAATTAGCCGCTCCTTTTACAAAATCTGAAAGCACTGCTGCAAGTCCGATTCCTAAACTCATAATTATTGCAGTTGATATATCCGAATTTTTTGGAAAATATCTTCTCATGATTTCAATGGAAAAACTTGCAACCGCACAAGAAATTATTGCCGTTATGATTGGATTTACTCTGAAAATAAGCCCTATCGTAACACCGGCAAGAGAAACATGTGATAGTGCTTCACCAATCATCGAATTTCTCTTATTTACCATAACAACTCCAATGCAAGGTATAACAATGGATAACATAATTCCAACCAAAAAAGCTCTTCTCATAAATTCAAGTTGAAACATTATCTCACCACCACTTTCTTATCTCTTATTTCCACAACTTTTGTAAGATTATCTTTCATGATTTCAAGCTCATGAGTTACAAGTAAAATTGTAATACCATGTATCCTGTTAAGATGAGTTAAAATCTTAAAAAGTTGATCTTTACTTTCTTTGTCAATTCCCGTTGTAGGCTCATCAAAAATTAAAATCTTAGGATTATTTATTAAAGATTTTGCAATCATAATTCTCTGTTGTTGTCCACCACTCATTTTATTCATAGGTGTATTTGCAAAATCAAGCATATTAACTTGCGACAATGCCCTTTTTGCAAGTTCAATATGACTTTTCCTTGAAAATTTGAAAAATCCCATCTTATTATAAAGATTTAGAGTTACTATCTCTAAAGCCGTTATAGGAAAACCGGGTATATTACCGGCATTTATCTGAGGAACATATCCTATTGTATCCCACTCTTTAAAATTCTTAATATTTGTACTTGATATAAATATTTCTCCATCTGAAGGATTAAGCTCTTTTAAAATCAATTTAAGCAAAGTAGATTTTCCACTACCATTTGCTCCAATTATAGCTATAAAATCTTTCTTATAAATATCAAAAGAAAGATTTTCTAAAACATTTACGCCTCCACTGTAAGAAAAAGAAACATTTTTTATTGAAATAATACTTTCCAAAACATTCTCCTATCTTGTAGTTTAAACTATCCTAAAATCTTTGACAGTTGGTTTAAATTCTTAACTTTAATTTTATCTAATAAAATTGTAATGAATAAAATAAAATATACGTTTTTTTATATTTTTTTTAAAATCATTTTTTTCATTCTTTGCCATAAACTGAAAAAAATGATATAATAATGGTAAAGGAAATGATTTTAATTGTGACTTTCTCACAATTACTCCTTTTGGTTAATCAAGAGTGAATTTATTTGCAAATAGCACTCATTTACATATAGTGTATTATATACCCTTTTCGTCGAAAAATCAAGCAAAGGAGAGTATTTATGAAAAAAGCTTTTTTGAAAACTCTAAAAGATAATGATTTGAAAGTCACAAAAAACAGATTGGCAATTCTTAAAGAATTGGAAAAAAGAGAAGTTCCAACAACGGCAGAAGATATTTATAATGCAATCTCAACAAAAGGCGAAAAATATAGTATCTCAAGTATATACCGAGCATTGAATCAATTTTGTGAAAAAAATATTGCAAAGAGAACTGCAGAAATAGATGGAACTACATATTTTCAATTAAATAATGGACATATTCACAGTTTGATTTGTGAAAGATGCAAAAAAATAATACCGATAAATCATTGCCCAATACATAGCTTAATCGATGATATAGAAAACAAAACTGAATTTATCGTAACAGGTCATTATTTAGAAATTAAAGGTATCTGTAAAAACTGTCAGAAAAAACTTTCAAAAGAAGAATTGGAATGTATAAAAAATTCCGATGAAGAACTACATAGTACACATAAATGCAAGGATGAACATTGTATATAAATATTTGAAAATTTTTTAAAAAGTATTGACAAATATTTTATAAATTGATATAATATACAAGCATTCAATTTGAATGAAAAGTTTGGTGGGTGTGGCCTAGCTGGTTAGGGCGTCAGATTGTGGCTCTGAAGGTCATGGGTTCGAATCCCATCATCCACCCCATATATGCAGGAATGGCGGAACTGGCAGACGCGCTAGACTTAGGATCTAGTGTCATTGACGTGGGGGTTCAAGTCCTCTTTCCTGCACCATTGTTACTATGGGTAGTAGTTAAAAAAGTAGAGTTTTTAGGCTCTACTTTTTTTCTTTTTAAATTTAAAAAAGAGGTTATTATGAAAAAAGTTGTAAACATTGAAAAAACTGACTCTAATTTTAAAGATTATATTTTATTTGATATAGAAACAACCGGACTTAACAGAACAAAAGACTTTATGTATATGTTTGGAATTTGTGAAAAAAAAGATAAAAACTTAATTTATTCTCAATATTATATTGAAGATGAAGCAGAAGAAAAAGAATTGATTTTAAAGGTAAATGAGCTTTTAAATACAAAAAAAGTAATTTCATATAATGGAGACAGATTTGATTTTCCTTTTATCAGAAAAAAAATGGGAAAATATAATATTTCGAAAGTTGATTTTGAAAATATTGATATTTACAGACAACTTCAAAAGCTCAATTTTTTCCTTGATGAACCTAGCCTAAAGGCTATAAATTTGGGAAAAAGACTTGGTTTTGATGTTCATGACCATGTTAATCAACAGGAAATGCCTAAAATTTTCAAGATGTATCAAGAGCTTAAGGATAAGGAGATGTTGTCAAAACTTATTTACCACAACTATATTGACCTGCAAGTTCTAAGCTATATTTATGAATATAAGGAAAGTATTTTAAATAAAATTTTGACCATTAATAACAAAAAATTTACAGGAATTTTAAAAACAATCTATATTCAAAAAAACTATCTGATAACAAGACTTTCCAATCTCAAAAATATAGATATAAACTTTCATCAAAGTAATTACAGTATAATGAGCAATAAAGATGAAATCAAAATTTCATTGGAATTGGAAGATGGACTAATTGAAAATAATATAAAAGCTAAAGTTTTTAAATCAAAATATGAAAATAAAATTTTTAGAGAATCTCAAAATTTGACTGAAAATTTTATTCTCATAACAAAAAATAATAAAATAATAAAAGAAAATTTGCTTCTTTTACTAAATTTAATTTAATTGAGATAAAGTAACAGAAAACGCTTTAATTTTTTTGACTTTTAGTGTATAATAATACTGGAGGTAGTTATGTAGTTGTTGATAAAAATTAGGAGATTGCTATGGATGTTGGTGAAAAAATATTTTATCCTATGCATGGAGCAGGATTGATTAAAAGCATAGAAGACAAAGATTTGGGCGATTATTGCGAACGATTTTATGTTATTGAGCTTCCTTTTGAACAAAATTTACATATCTTCATTAAAGAAGACGACATTGATAAATTTGAATTTAGAAAACTTGTCAATGAAGATACTCTTGATGAGGTTTACAATTACCTTAACAATGAAGAATTCCCTATGCCGAATAATTGGGTACAAAGATATAAGGAAAATACAAAAAGACTTAAGTCTTCAGATATTTTTAATATAGCCTATGTTCTTAAAGGGTTGGCTATCAGGAATGAAAAAGGTAAACTTTCTTTAAAGGAACTATTTATGTTAAATCTTGCAAAGCGAATTTTAGTTTCAGAATTTGTTATGGTTAGCGGTTTTTCAAAAAACAAAATTAATAAAATCATAGAGTATTCTATGGAACATTAGGAGGAGAATATGTTTAAAGGTTTAAGATACTTGACCTTTGTTTTTGGTGGGCTTTTAGGTATTCTATTAGCCTATGGATTCGGTCAAGTTGTAGAGTTAGAGTTAAGCAAATTTGCTGTGATTTCGATTTATTCCATTTTTGCAATTATTTTTGGTATTATTTTTTATTTATTATTTCCGGTAATTTTAAAGAAACTTACAGTTAATTTTGAAAATATGATAAAAAAAGCTCAAAAAACTCCGACTTCCGATATTGTTACCGCAATTATCGGACTTATAGTTGGATTGATTATAGCTTTTTTAATTTCATTACCGATTTCCAATATAAAATTTCCTGTAATTGGAAATTTATTAAGTGCAACGATTACTATTTTTATATATTGTGCGCTTGGATTTATAGGAATCAAAATAGCTGTGGATAAAAAAGAAGAGATATTGAAATTTAAACTTTTTTCGAGAGAAAAGTCCTTTAAAAAAGGACATGTATATCCTAAAATTTTAGATACCTCTGTTATAATTGACGGAAGAATTTATGATATAATCAAAACCGGATTTTTAGAAGGTCCAATTATTATTGCTATGTTTATGGTTAAGGAATTACAATACATTGCGGATTCCGAAGATCCAAACAGAAGACAAAGAGGAAGACGCGGACTGGATATTTTGGATTTACTTCAAAATGAAAAAAATATTGAAATAAAAATTGTAGATAAGGATTACAAAAATATCAAAGAAGTTGACCATAAACTTTTAAAATTGACAGAAGATTATCATGGAAAACTTATTACAAATGACTACAATTTAAACAAGGTTGCATCTCTTCAAAAAATTTCAATACTGAATATAAATGAGCTTGCACTTGCGGTGAAACCTGTTGTAATTCAAGGAGAAAAACTTATTGTTGAAGTCATTAATCGTGGTAAGGAACCCGAACAAGGTCTTGGATATCTTTCTGACGGAACCATGATTGTAGTTGAAGACGGAAAAGATTATATCGGTCAAACAATAGAAACAACTGTAACGAGTATATTACAAACTCCTGCAGGAAAGATGATATTTACAAGAAAGAATTTAAAATAAATATATTATGTAATTTAAATGGAGGATTTTATGAATGAAAGAATTTACAAATCAACATCTTTTCAAGTTGTAAAAGAGCTGGTGCTGTTAATTGTCGCCTGTGCTTTTTTAGCTTTTATTTTGCACTTTTTTGTTAAAGACTATATAAATGCTATAGTTGTGGCTGTTGTATTTGTTTTCTCACTGGTTATGACACTTAAAGACAGGAAATTGTATGTTAAGGTTACAGATGATACCCTTACAATAGTAGATGGTAAAAAAGTTTATGAATACGAATTGGATGAATGTGCAATCAAAGCTAAAATAAAAAATAACGACATATTAACTTTGTATGTTATAGACTCAAACGAAAATACTAAAAGTTTTGATTTGTCATTACTTGGATACAAGCAATTCAAGAAACTTATTGAAGATATCCGTGTAATCGGAGATGAAGCGGAATCAATTACGTTAAAAGCAAAATAATTTTATATTAGGAGGATACTATGGATAATATTTCACAGATGATTAAAAATATGGGAGTTATGGCTTATATAATTCCTGCAGTTTTAATTATTTATGTTGTTGGAATTGTAATTTGGTCAAAAAAAAGAAAACAAGGATATGATAAATGGCTTTCGGAACATCCTGATGCAGTTAAAATTTATTTAACTACAGGTTTTAATGCGATTACTTCAAAGACACTTTCAGGAAGAATTTTGAGTCCCGATGCTTATCCAACAATTGCGTATGAAGGAACCAAGTCTGTAATTTATGCATTACCGGGAACTGTTGATATTGAACTTACTTACAGTTATACAAGACCAGGGGTGCTACATAAAAATGTAACTACAACTTGGGGCCCTACAAAACTTTCACTTGAAGTTGAAAAAGGAAAAACTTATTCTTTAGCCTTTGATAAAGATGAAGAAACTTTTAAATTCAGTGTTGAAAGATAATTAGAAAAAGTAAAACTTCGATAATTTATGTCGAAGTTTTTTTGTGTGAAAATAAAGTTATAATATTCCCATAAAAAATAAAAACCCTGAACTTGTAGCCAATACAAGCAGGGCTTTTATTTTTAACAAAATCTCATTCTATCAGGATTTATATCTTTCTCTTTTTCGTAAAATTTTAAAATCTCAATACCATTTTCTAAAATCAACTTTTCAATTAATGGTTTATCTTCAATATTATAGAATAAAATACTTATTCCGCAACAGTGATCTTCCGTTTTAGGAGTTGGTGCTATTGTACATTTTATTCCATTTTGTTTCATTAATTTATAAAGTTCCTGACCGTTTTTGGTATCTTTAAAAAAAATATAATATAGCATTAGCTTAACATCTCGATAAATGCACCAATTCTTGTTTTTAATTGTTCACTGTCTGAGTCCGTATAGTCAGTTTCGATTCCAAGAACAGGAATTTTAGCTTCTTTCAAAGCTTTTTCAACTATTGTTCCCTCTGTATCATAAAGTGTACAGAACTTCAAGTTTACATCGATAACTCCGTCTATATTATATTCTTTAACCAATCTGATTATGTCTTCAACTCTTTCAGTATTTGGAGTAAAGCATGCACAGTTTATGCTTCCTAAATATCTACAAGTTAGATTTTCAACCATTTCATCCATTGTCTTTCCATTTTCATCTACTAGATGTTCAGAATATCTATTACCTGTACACATTTCTTCACAGACAATCATTCCTCCTATATTTTCAACTATTTGATGAATCTTCCAGTTTGGAATTGAAAGCGGAGTTCCGGTTAACAATATTCTCTTTGTCCCTTTTTTGAATACACTTACATTATTCTTTGCTCTTTCTTCAAGTTCATCACAAAGTCTATTTACTTGTGCAGTAAATCTTACAGGGTCATCATAAAATGCTATTTGTGTGATAAGAAGTACATCTCTTCCTGAAATAGGTACATTGTCAAGTTTTCTAAAACTATTTAATCTTTTTAAAGCCTTTCTCTTATTATTCAAGGTTACAATCGCATTTTTTAAGCTTTCTTCTGTAATTTTATTTCCTGTCAATTTTTCCAATTCAGCCATATAGCCTTTTATTTCTTCTTTCCATTTTATAAAATCTTTTTCTCTCTTCATTTGTGGAATATCCATTATATACATTGGAGCATCTTTTGCTAAAATTTCCCATGCCTTTTTCTTACCGTCACAAGTTGTTTCTCCAACAAAAAGATCAGCAATTCTAAAGAATGGACAAGTTCTATCAAATCTTGCACCCAAAGATGCCTTTATCAACGGGCAAGTAGATGTTGGAAGTACTTTTTCTCCACCAGGAACCCAAAATTGAGATCCGCTACACAAACCTGTTGCAATAGCTCCCGCTGCAACTACAACTTCATCAGGAACATGGATACAAAAAGAGCCTACAACTTTTCCACCCTTCTTTTGAAATTCAATAAGTTCTGCAGGTCTAATTCCGTGAATTTCTGCAACTACCATATTGAAATAGTCCATACTCTCAGGTCTATTTTCTTGACTTAAAAAAACATCTCCGAATGCGACAGGTAAAACTTCACATAAAATATCATGAGTATCGACATCCATATTCAAATCTTCCCACATTTTTCTGTAATCAGCCATTTTATTGCCTCCTATAAAATTTTATTTATTATCATAGGGACAATCTTGATACAAAATATCTAATTTTTTTGTTTTCTTATTATTATACTTTTCTTTCAAAAACTCATAACCACTACTTTTATAAGTCTTAAAAATTTCTCCAAGACAAAAATTTTCTATGATTTGATAATCCTCATATTTTTCATCAATATCGTCCAAAATCTGAATTGCTCTTGGGATATATAATTTTTGCCTTTTTTTATCAACATCTTTATAATTAGCCAAGACTCTATCAATCATATTATTTTTTTCTTCCAAAGAAAAAATAAATTGAGTATAAAATTCAACCTCATATAAAAATCTGGATTCAATATCGGTTTTAGAAAGTTTTTCCAATTTTGAAGAAATATTTTTAGATAATTCAACGGCTTTTAAGAAATTTGTTTCAGAAAAATCTCGATTATAGACTTCCTCTACTCTGTTTTTTAAATTTTCAAGATTACCATCGTAGAAAAAAACTTTGTCCTTTAAATTATCCTTCAATACTTTTAAAAGCAGAGGGCAAGAATTATCTACAACAATCAATTTTGCATTGTAAAGCAAAGGGCATTTTTTAGTCATAGCATAAGTCAAAGTTGAATCAATTATGCTACACAAATCTTTTTCATTCGAATATTCCAATATGTATTTATCTACTCCGTCCAAAGGTAGAGGCACCAAGTCAAAACCGTAAAATATTTCTTTCGGAACGGTTCTCCCCAAGTAACCTATTATGTATCTTTCATTCTCCAAGCCCATTATCGTTTCTACAAACGCATTTCGTCTAAGTTCTAAAATTTCTTCTCTCAAATTTTCCATAATTTTTGATATTAAACCATATCTCCTTAATTTATACTCGTTATTCTTTTAGATATTTTCAAGAAATTCTATGATAAAATAACTTTTAGCTTTGTATCTGACTATTTTTAAAATTCACCTCCGGCAGAAAATATTTGTTATTATCATTTAGCCAAATACAATACTTCACATATTTACATTTGTATTATAACACATATATATTATGTAGTAAAATTAGAATTATTAATTGAAAATGTTTATTCATTATAATTATTTATAATATAATGCTCGTTTTATAATGTTTATAAAAAAAGAACTTCAATAAAATTATTGAAGTTCTTTATAATTAATATTTATCTTCTCTTTTTAGAAATTACAACCGATGCAATTCCTAAAAGAATTGTAGGTAATAATGAAATTTGTGCAATACCTGTTTTAGCTAATTTTGGTTTTCTAGCTGTTCTATTATCAGGTTTTTCATTATTTCCCGGTTTATTGTTGTCATTTCCAAGTTTGTTGTTATCTTCAGGTTTTTCAGCTCTATACTCTACTGCATATTTTGAAAAATGATTTGCAACAAATTTTATATAACCATCATTATGCACAAAAGTTAAAGCTTCAAGCTTTCCGTCATCAGCAACATAATAAAGTTGATCTGCAATTTTTCCTTTTTCTTTAGGAATTTCAACGACATAATGTCCAACAGGTAAATTTACCTTTTCTTTTGTAACTGCATCTCTAAATGAAATATCAAATAATGACACATTTTTACCTTTCAAAGAAGGAATTTGATTAGCATCTATTTTTTCAACTACAAGTTCCTTTCCGGATAAATTTTTACCCGTAACTGAAATTTTTGTTTTTTCATCAGTAACTTTAGTAACTTCTTCTTCAGGATTTTCAGGTTTAACACCGTCTAATTTTTCTGTATTTTCTTTTAAATCCTTTGCTAATCTATCTACATTTCCTTGACTTACCGGATTTTCAACTGCTTTAATCGCATTTTCTAATGCTTTATCAAATTCATTTTTAATTTCTTCTGCAGCATATTTATATTTATCCGTTCCCTTTGCTGATTTTGCATCTGCTATTGTTTTGTTCAATTCATCAAGTTTAATATTACTCTTGTAGATAAAAGTTACTTCCTTAATATCTTTAACTTTTTCTTCATGGATATTTCCGATTTCTTTTTCTTCAACACTTCCGTTGGCTCTAACTATCTTATATTTTACAGCTTCAAAATCTTTACTGCTTTCAATAGGTCTTACATTGAAAGATCTAAGTTTAGACCATCTATATCCTTTAACTGTAGCTCCCTTGAAAGCCACTTTGCCGTCTTCTGTTTCATGTTTTACTTTTATTTCAGAAACTTCATCTAAAGTAAGTTTTTCTTTTTTCCCTACTTTGTCATTTACAACAGTTGCTCTTACAAAAACTTCCTCGTCATAATTTTCGCCTTCAACAGCAACTAAAAATTTAAAAGTAACATCTCCATTTGGATTTTTAGGATTTGTAACATTTCTAGGACAAATAAGTTCAAACATTTGTGTGTTGCCATTTCCATAAATTCCTGTTCCGTCTGAACTAACCATTATAAAGTTGTCCATACTATCAGATGTACCTTCATTTTGTAATGGATACCATTCTATTCCGTTTTCATCTACAATTTTTATCTTTGTCAAAGCCTTATTGAAATTAGCTCCGAACATAGTAACCCAAGTTTTTTTACTTTCTTGACCTACCGGAGTATAAGTATGAGTTACATCAGGTTGTTCAGTACCGCCACCTGAAGTTCCATAAGATTGAATTGACATAAAACTTAAAATTGGTTTATCAGTTATTTTATCAGTATCTAAAACCGTTGCAACCAATCTTTTTGCTCTGTTTTGTAATATATTTACTCCAATTGCTGAAGAATATGTTTTTCCATCGTCTAAAGATACCATAACTGAATAAGTTTCAGCTCTTTTAGTTTTATTTTCCGGCAATTTAAAAGTTATAATTTGTTCAGTATTATTTACAACTTCCACTTTTACATTAGCTGATTCTGTTATTTCAGAATTTGAAGTTTTATCTTTATTATTTCTTAAAATTTTAACTTTAACAGCTTTACTTAAATTTTCGCCAACTAATTTAACTTTTGAATTTCCGCCTAATTTAGTTAAAATTTCTCCTTCAACAAAATTAGCTTCATTTACTGTTGGAAAAGCATCTTTTACAAATTGTTCAAAAGATTTATTTTCTCTGTTTTTTCCGTCTTTGATTATTCTTTCTTCAAATTTAATTTTTGCACCCGTTTTAATTTCAATTGGACTTTCCAAAGTTATCACAATTTTATCTTCTAAAACTTCAACTTTATCCTTTACTTTTAACTTTTCAAAATTATCAGAAGCGGATTTCTTAAATGAAATTCCTGCCTTTAAAGTTTCAATATCCTTTACTTCAAAAACTCTTTCATCAAATTTTAAAGTTATTTTTGTCTTACTGTTGTCAAGATATACGTTGCTTGGTACAAAATCGACAGTTTCTCCACTTTCGTCTCCACCAACAGTAACAGTAACTTCTTTGTCATTTAATCTAATCTTATAAACTTCTTTTTTATCTGATTTTGCCTTTGGAAAATTTAAAGTAGCACTTTGAACTTCACTTGTTCCAACAAAAGTATAGTTCATTTCGATTTTTGTTTCAACAGCATTTTCAATTTTAAAGATTTCAAGTTTAAGTTTATCGGACTCTAAATTTTCACCTTTTACAGTAACAGTATTTACTCCTCCTGCTTTAGGTAAATTAGGAGTTTTTACTTTAAGCTCGTTTATAACCATATTACTTTGTTCGGAACCTGCAACAGTAACTTTAACTGTCGGATTTTCTTGAAAATCTGTTTCAGAGCCTTTTGTATTGAACTTTATAGTATAAACTTGTTCTTTAGAAGTATCATTTTTTGGAAAATTTAAAGTAATAGTCTTCTTTGCCTTATCACCTGTTATTACAGCTTTTTTACCCAAATCAGTTGGAACATTATTTAATAATACTTGAATTTTAACATCTTTAGCAGAAATGTGATTTCCATTAACCTTCATAGTAATTAATTCTAACTTTACTTCTCCACCTTCTTTTGACAAGTCTTTACTTTCAGGTGTTACTCTGACAATAGCATTTTCATCATTATTTTGTTCAGATGGAGCAACTTTAATAGTAACTATTGGTTCATCTTGAAAATCTGTTTCAGAGCCTTTTGTATTGAATTTTATAGTATAAACTTGTTCTTTAGAAGTATTATTTTTAGGGAAATTTAAAGTAATAGTCTTTTTAGCTTTTTCACCTTTTACTTCCGCATTTTTTCCTAATTCTGTTACAACTCCATCTAAAGAGATTTGAAGTTTTACATTTTCAGGAGATATATGTTTATCATTAATTTTTTTAGTAAATACAGTTAAATTTACTTCTCCGCCTTCTTTTGGCAAATTTTCATTATCTGCTGTTGCTTTTAAAATTGCATTCTCTTCAACAGGTTTAGGTTGTTCAGGATTTACCGGAGGAACTACCACTCCGCCACCGCCTGATGTACTCTTTCTTATTTTTACTGTTTTTTTAAATTCTTCTACAAAAGATTCATCACTTCCCTTTACACTGAAAGAAACTTCATAAGTTTTACTTTCTTTTTCATTTTTTGGAAAAGTTAAAGTAATAACTTTTTTACTTGAATTTTCTTTTGTTTCTTCAGAAAAAGTTAGTGATTTTTCAACTTCTGTCAAACGTTCAGTACTTCCTTTAATCACTACTTTCGCCTTAATATCTTTTTCTTCCAAATCGGAACCCTTAAGTGTAAAAGTTCTCTTTCCATCTTCAGTAGGAGATGGAACATTTACATATTCCACTTCGGTTAAAGCACTTGTATCTTTTGCATAAGTATTTATTCCGATAGAACTAAATGTAACGGAAAACAAAAGTAAAAATGTAAAGATTTTTTTAAGCATTTTCATTACAATGCGACCTCCTTAAAATATTTTATCACCCATAAATTATATATCATAAAAAATTTTTTTGCAAATATTTTATCAATCTATAAATATTTTTAATGAATAACAATTATTTATTAATAATATTTATGAAAGCGTTGTAAAATGACTCTTTTAAAATTTATTGACAAAAATACGAATTTTTATTGACATCACTTATTATTTGTGATATACTCAACTTGTCTTCAGGGCGAGGGTCGTTTCCTCACCGGCAGTAAAGTCTGCGAGCATTATGCTGAATTGGTGAAATTCCAATACCGACAGTTAAAGTCTGGATGAAAGAAGAAATGTTTATGCCCTAAAGATGGCATTTTTTTTTGCTAAATTTTAGGAGGTTATTATGAATAAGAAAAAATTCAGTATTTCAGAGATTACAAAGATTTCAATTCTTGGAACGATAAGTGTGCTTTTAATGTTTATTAAAGTTCCTCTACCTTTTGCTCCTACATTTATGGAAATGGATATTGCAGAACTTCCCGCATTAATAGGAGGCTTTGCAATGGGACCGTTAGCAGGATTTTTAATTGTATGTATAAAAATTTTGTTAAATATTGTAATTAACGGAACAAAAACTTTTTATGTTGGAGAGCTTTCAAATTTAATTGTCTCATCAGCTTTCGTTTTGACAACAGCTTTTATATATAAGCACAACAAAAGTAAAAAATCTGCCCTTTTGGGACTTGTAGTCGGTAGTATTTCAATGTCTATAGTTGCAACTTTGAGTAATTATTTCATTATATTCCCGCTTTATGCAAAACTGTTAAAAATTGACTTGAATGCTTTTGTAGGTATGGTTGCCAAAATAAATCCACTTGTAAAAAGTTACCTTACATTAATGGTATTTTCAGTACTACCTTTCAACTTAGTTAAAACATTTGTTACATCACTTGTAACATCCTTATTATATAAAAGAATTTCACCAATTTTGAAGAAAAATAGAAGTATATCAGAATAAGTATTCAGGTAATTTTTTTACAAACTAAAAAGGTTGAGAGTTTTACTTTCTCAACCTTGATTATTAAACATAATATATTAAAAAACGACGATTTTTTATGCTCGTCGTTTTTTTAGTGATTTTATACATTCAATTAAATTAATTTTTAAGCTATTTCTTTTGATTTTTCCATTCTTCTGTAAAGATATAATGCTATTAAAGTAAATATTAATGGACCTGCAATTGACATTATTGTTGTTAACCAGTCTCCTGATGAAATGGCAGGTTCAATAACTGTAAATAAGTTTGCAAAACCAACTATAAAGCAAGTAACTGCAACTGCAACTTTAACTGTTGAATATGTTTTAAATCTTACAAAAGGTCTTTCTATGCTTTCATTTCTTCTAAATGCTAAGAATGAATAAGCGATGAAGAAATAAGGTAAAGTCATAGAAACATTAGTCATTGAAACTAAAATTTGGAAAAATTGTTGTGCACTCTTTCCACCGAATGATACTATCGCAATTATTACAATTACACAAATTGCTTGGTACATCATAGGTTTAGTATAAACACCGTTCTTTTGTTCAGTCCATGATTTTGGCCATAATTCTTTAGGAGTTCCACCAATTAATTGTTTTAATGGAGAATAAATAAGAGTAAAGAATGCTCCTGTTAATGCAAGGAACATTGATATTCCCATATAACGTGAAACCCAAAGTCCAACATTTCTTGCAGCAGATTCTGCAAGACCAAAAGCAAGACCTAATTGATAACCCATATGGTTCATAGCAATATATGATACATTACCTAAAGTTATTTTTTGTGCTGAAAATTGTGTAAATGCAAATGACCATTTAGTAAATGTACCGAAAATCAAAATACCTAATGAATATCCCAAAGATACAACAACAGCTGAAATAATTATACCTTTTGGAAAGTTCTTTTCAGGATTTTCAGTTTGGTCAACAAGACCTCCTACTACTTCCAAACCACCATAAGCAAATATAGCATAAACTATAAATGACAAAACTTGTAAACCACCGGCATAAGCAGGGTTTGGTGAATGAGCCAAAGCATTAACAGTTATAGGATCTCCAACTCCACCTTTGTTTAGAAGCAACATTAGAATTCCGCCAACAAATAAAAATACATTAATTAATGCTACGGCACTACCTCCGAAAGATGTGAATTTTTTAATTTTATCTACACCTTTACTGGATATAAATGTTAAAATAATAATCCACAAAATAGCAAGAATACCTAGTGTTTTTACGGAATCAAGTCCAAATAAAGACCAACTTTGTGTTTTATCAACCCCAAAAATCGCATTTGATAAAACAATCCAAATACCTGAACCAACATTTACCATCCATACTATATAGGATGCATACCACATAAACGTTACCATAAATGCATACTTACCGCCTGAACTTTTTTCCATCCAAGAATAAATTCCGCCTTCAGAATCTTTAAAAGCTGAACCATATTCTGCAATCATAAATGCAAATGGTAAAAAGAAAGTTACACAAGAAATAATAAACCAAGGAATAGCTGCGTATCCCATAAGATAATATGATCTTGTAACGTTAGTGAAACCAAAAACAGAAGTGAACACCATCAAAACAAGTGCTCTTAAACTCAATTTCTTTTTAGACATAATATCCCTCCAATATTTATTTTTTCATTTTGAATTTTATCACAAAAAAATGGGTATGTCAATATAATATAAATAAAATTTATATTTTTTTGATAAAGAATTTTTAAAATTAAATATAAATTACAAAAAAATAAAAATATTATCTTTTTCAAAAAGTCGATTAATG
>ERZ773090.317-NODE-317-length-31617-cov-6.45003_pt1 | contig 31617 bp, 35 predicted proteins | sample MGYA00580579_ERZ773090 | MGnify/ENA primary metagenome ERZ773090 (study PRJEB29015, sample SAMEA2738014) | human oral metagenome | biome: human oral; feature: human-associated habitat; material: dental | place: China | collected 2132 ... | reverse complement strand
GCGACGAGGTTAAGAATCAGCTAGTTTTGCAAGAAAAGGAAGCAGCGCTGGCTCAAACCTCGCTTAAAGAGCGCTATGAGGTAGAGCTGCGGCAGAAAGATGAGACCATAGAGTTCTATAAGGATTTCAAAGCCAAGCAGTCTACTAAGATGATTGGCGAGAGTTTGGAACAGCACTGCGAGTACGAGTTTAACAAGAATCGTATGGCTATGTTTCCACGAGCGGAGTTTGGCAAGGACAATGATGCCAGAACCGGTAGCAAGGGTGACTACATTTACCGTGAGGTGGATGAAAATGGTGTAGAAATCCTCTCTATCATGTTTGAGATGAAAAATGAAGGCGATGAGACAGCGACCAAGAAGAAAAACGAGCATTTCTTCAAAGAGCTGGATAAGGATCGGCGGGAGAAAGGCTGTGAGTATGCTATTCTGGTGACGCTTCTGGAGGCTGACAGCGAGCTCTACAATTCGGGTATTGTCGATGTATCCTATGCCTATGAGAAGATGTATGTTATCCGGCCTCAGTTCTTCCTCCCCATGATTACACTCCTGCGTAATGCTGCGCTCAACTCGCTCCAGTATAAGCAGGAACTGGCCTTGGTGCGGGAGCAGAATATTGATATTACGCATTTTGAGGAAGATTTGGATGCCTTTAAAGTAGCTTTCGCCAAGAACTATCAGTCTGCATCAACCAACTTTGGCAAGGCTATCGAGGAGATTGACAAGGCCATCCGCCGGATGGAAGAAATCAAGAAGTTCCTGACGACCTCTGAAAACCAGCTGCGCTTGGCAAACAACAAACTAGACGATGTCTCTGTCAAGAAACTGACGCGCAAAAATCCCACCATGAAAGCTAAGTTTGAAGCACTTAAGGAGTGAGAAAAATGGACTTAACAACCCGTTGGATACAAGCAACCAAATTTGCTGAGATTGATCGAATTATAGAAAGACTGCCACAAGAAGGGAAGGAAACTTTTTATCAGCAATGGCAGGCTGCTTCTTCAGAATTACGTAAAGAAATTTGGATTGAACGAGGCAAACAAGTACTGTTAGCTAATGTAGTTTATTTTTTACTACTTTGCTATTTATTCTTTTTTCAAGGGATGTCCTTATCTGTTAAGAATTTACCTTATCTTGGACTAGGTTTGTTAGTTTTTTCAGGGATTGGATTTATGGACGATGAAGAGCCGACTGACTTGGTTATTAAGAAAAAACGTCAGATAGCGGTAACTATTTATAAGCAGTATTTTGAAAGAAAAATAGAATAATGATAGATCAATTGACTGTTCAAGAATATCAGAAAGAAGACGCAGAAGTTCTACCGCCCCTGTATAAAGTATTGGGCTATTCAGCAGAAAAAGATGAATTGCAAAGTATACTCAGGTATATTCTTGCTAATCCAGCTTACGGTTGTTTAGTTGCTGAGAAAGGATCTCAGATTCTTGACTTTATCGGCTATGTTAAGCTTTACTTTTTCGAGGCCACAGGTTTCTACTATCGGATTTTAGCTCTGGCATTCAGTCGAAATGCTAGGCTGCAAGGAATTGCGGCGGCTCTGATGGACAAGGTCAAGAAGATAGCTAGTCAAGACGGTGCCAAAGCTATAGCCTTAAACAACGGAGAAAATGATCAACGGTTGGCTGCGCATGCCCAAAATTATGTCTTTCGTCAGACTAGCCTAGCTTTTGCGAGGAACGTAGAGGAGGATGAGCATGGGAAAGAAAAAAGCTAAGACTAGACCGGAAATACCGAAGGCGCCCGACCTCAGCCCTGCTATGCAGGCCCTTTTAGAAGAGGCTTATACCCTGTTTAAGTGCGAATTGCACTTTCCTCTGACCCTTTGTACCTGCCCTGTCTGCCTCTCTGAGGAGAATCTCAGAGCTTTGCAAACAATTCCTGTCAGGGAACTGAGTGAGGTGTTAATCTATGAATACCTCAACGCGGTGGTTAATAAGAGTGATGACGACTACCAAATCAGGCATTTTCTGCCTCGGATTTTAGAGATGATTGCTCACTACATTGAAATCAGAGTCGATGACTCTCTTAATCTGGATCGGTGTCATTTTGAAAGTGACAGTTGGAAGCCACAGGAGTTAGATTTTATGCGGCGCTTCTCACGTCAGTTTATCCTTGATACAATTAACTTTAGACCCAGTCAAGCTGATGGTGTGGCGGTTTATTTAGTTATGTTTGATCTGGCTGGCCTTGAAACCGACCATCTGCTAGATAGGAGTCTTTGGCTGGAGGAAGCTGATCCCATCAAGGCACTACTTGCTCTGGAGGAGATTTACTACTATTACACAAAGGATTATGCCCACTTTGACTATATTTTTTCGAACAATCCTACCTTTAACCAGCAGATGACAGATTGGCTGAACAGTCGGGAACTGGCTCAAGGTTTTTTTCCAATATTGGAAAATGTTCTCCTATCGGAGGAAGAAATAACGACTACTGAGGACTGCCGCCTTGAACAGCTTTATCAAATTTTTGAAAGTCGGATAGAAGTGTGACTATTTCGTTATGTTTTTCTAGTCAATCATTAGCATCGATATAAACTGATGGAATTTTTGAAAAAATCAAGAACAAAAAGCGACTGCTGATTCAGTCTCAGACCTTTCAAGAATATGATGCAAGATCAGACAAGGCTTTTCAAAAGCGAGTTTTAGTATTTTTAGAAAGTTAACCAATGAACGGAATTATCAACTTAAGAAAAGAAGCGGGCATGACCTCGCATGATGCGGTATTTAAGCTGCGCAAAATTTTAAAAACCAAGAAAATCGGTCATGGGGGCACCTTGGATCCAGATGTGGTCGGGGTGCTTCCCATTGCTGTGGGCAAGGCGACGCGCTTGGTCGAGTTTATGCAGGAGGAAGGCAAGGTCTACGAGGGGGAGATTACTCTGGGTTGCTCAACAACGACAGAGGATGCCAGTGGAGACATCCTAGAGCGGACGCCAGTGACGGAACTTTTAGAAGAAGCTCTCATTGATGAAGCGATGGAGTCCATGACCGGTGAGATTCGCCAGATTCCGCCCATGTACTCTGCAGTCAAAGTAAATGGCCGCAAGCTTTATGAGTATGCAAGATCGGGTCAAGAAGTGGAGCGGCCAGAGCGGCAGGTGACCATCTATAGTTTCGAGCGCACCAGTCCGATTTCCTATGAAGATGAACAAGCCCGCTTTCGCTTTCGAGTGAAGTGTAGCAAGGGGACCTATGTCCGAACTCTGTCTGTTGATTTGGGAGCCAAGCTTGGCTTTGCCAGTCACATGTCCCAGCTGACACGGACTTCCTCAGCAGGTATGAGCTTAGATGATGCCTTGACCCTGGATGAAATAGCAGAGCGAGTAGCAGTGGAGGATTTCTCCTTTCTCCAACCACTCGAATTGGGAATCGGAGATTTAGTGAAGGTTGAGCTCTCAGACGATCAGGTTGAGGATGTGAGAAACGGCCGTTTTATCAGCTTGATGTCAGAAGAAGCTGAGCTAGCTGGCTTTTATAAGGAGAAGTTAGTAGCCATTTTGGAAAAGCGGGAAGCAGCCTACAAGCCCCGCAAGGTCTTCCTTTAATATGGCATTAGAATTGTCAAAAGATTGTTACTCTTTTGTAATATGAAATGTGCGCTTGCATGTTATAATAATTTCATTAAACCTCACAAAAGGACAGCAACCGCACAACTGCTGTCCTTTTGTTTTGCTTTTTTTCTGATTTTGACAAAAGCCCTATCTAGAACGGTAAAATCTTTTTGAATATTTTGCAGTTTAGCCCGGAACGGATATTGTAAAAATAGCAAATGCGTAGTAAAATAGAGAAATGATGATAACCAAGAGAATTACAGATGAAAAAGGGATTGATCAGACAGAAGATACGGTCCTTGTTCTAGGCTATTTCGATGGGCTGCATAAGGGCCATCAGGCACTCTTTGAGAAAGCGAGAGAGATTGCAGCGGAGCAAGGTCTAAAGATTGCAGTGATGACCTTCCCAGAGTCTCCTAAGCTAGCCTTTGTACGCTACCAGCCTGAGCTCATGCTTCATCTGGCTAGTCCTGAAGACCGAATGGCGCAGCTGGAAAGTCTAGGTGTTGACTATCTTTACTTGATTGATTTTACTAGCCATTTTGCGGGCAATACAGCCAGAGATTTTTTTAAGAAATATGTATCTCGTCTGCGCGCCAAGGCTGTGGTGGCTGGCTTTGACTATCATTTTGGCTCAGACCGCAAAGAGTCACATGAGCTGAGAGATTATTTTAATGGCAAGATTGTTATCGTTCCCTCGGTTAATCTGGATAATCAGAAGATTTCTTCCACTCGGATTCGGGAGACGATTGCTGTCGGAGATATGCTGAAAACTCAAGAATTGCTAGGCTATCCTCTATCTACGCGTGGCATTGTGGTTCATGGAAATGCCAGAGGACGGACGATTGGTTATCCAACAGCCAATCTAGCTCCCTTGGATCGAGTCCTGCTCCCAGGAGATGGCGTCTATGTCGCGGACGTTGAGCACAATGGTCAGCGCTATCGTGGTATGGCTAGTGTTGGGAAAAATGTAACTTTTGACGGAGATGAACTTCGTTTTGAGGTTAATATCTTTGATTTTTCTCAGGATATCTATGGTGATACCATTCGGATTTTCTGGCTGCATAAGATTCGCGAGATGGTTAAGTTTGAAGGCATTGACAGTTTGGTTGCTCAGCTGCAGAGTGATGAACGGATCGCTAGAAGTTGGACTGGTTATCGAAATAGTTGAAAAATTTATATTTTCATGACATTCGGCAGTAATTTTCAAAAAAATATAGTCAAGCCAAATAAAATTTAGTATAATAGAGGTAGTTATTATACAGAATTAGAAGAGAAACGCATGATTACATTATTTTTATCGCCGAGTTGTACTTCTTGCCGTAAGGCGCGTGCTTGGCTGCTAAATCATGAAGTGCCCTTTCAGGAACATAATATCATGACGAGCCCTCTGTCAGCTCCCGAATTGCAACACATTCTTTCTCTGACAGAGAACGGTACAGACGACATTATTTCAACTCGCTCAAAAATTTTTCAGAAATTAGATTTGGATGTGGAGGATTTGTCCATTTCAACCTTGATTCAGTTGATTGAGGAAAATCCCAGTCTTTTGCGACGCCCAATTATTTTAGACGGCAAACGGATGCAAATCGGCTTTAACGAGGATGAAATTCGTGCTTTCTTGCCTCGGAGTTATCGTAAGGAAGAGTTAAGATCCGCAACCATGCGGGCAGATATTCAGTAAAAATGAACAAAAATTATAGTTACCCACTAGATTTATCGTGGAGCACTGAAGAGCTTGCTTCGGTGCTCTCTTTTTTTAATGATGTAGAAGCAGCTTATGAACAGAAAGTCCAAGCAGAAAAACTCTTGAAGTCCTATGCGGCTTTCAAGCAAGTTGTTCCGAGCAAGGGCCAAGAGAAGAGAATCGGCCGTGACTTTGAAAACGTCAGCGGTTATTCGCTTTATCGTGCTGTTCAAGAGGCAAAAAGTAAAGGTAAAGGAAGCATTTCTCTTGGAAAATAAATTTCATTTTGCTAAAGAAATCATCTACCAAGCTGGTGCTTTTTTGAGAGAACATCTCTATGATGATTTGGATGTGAGTCAAAAGACCAGTGCCACTGACTTAGTCACCCAGATGGACCGGAAGGTTCAGGATGACTTGGTGGCTAAGATTCTAGCCCGCTATCCCCAGGATGCTATTTTAGCGGAGGAAAATGGACTCCGACATAATATTGCTGATGGCAATGTCTGGGTGATAGATCCGATCGATGGGACCACTAATTTTATCACTCAGAAGGCTGATTTTGCAGTCATGATTGCCTATTTTGAAAAGGGCATTGGCCGTTTTGGCCTGATTTATGACGTGACCAGAGACCAGCTCTATCATGGCGGCGGTGACTTTGACGTCTATTGTAACGACCGGAAACTTCCTGTTTTTGAGGACCGGCCTTTTCAAGATTTTCTCATGGCTTCTAATGCCGGTATGCTGCAAGCCAATGATTGGGGGTTGGCAGACTTGGCTCGGGAGTTTTTAGGGGTTCGGGTTTATGGCAGTGCTGGGATTAGCTTTAGCAAGGTGCTGTCTGGCGGTATCTTGGCTTATTTTTCCTACAACTGGCCTTGGGATTATGCGGCGGCTTCGATTATGGCGGAGAAGCTAGACTTTATCGTCCAGACCTTGGATGGCAGTCAGCTAAATTTCCAGACTCAGCAGCCTGTCATGATGGCGCCTAAGTGCAAACTATCGGCTCTGACGCCTTATTTAGAAAAGGGGAAGCAGTAGATGGACTTTCCTAAAGGTTTTAAAGAAAAATATGAGCAGATTTTAGGCGCAGAAGCGGCTGACTTTTTTGCGACTTTTGACGAGGAGCCAATTTCGGCCTTTCGCAGCAATCCTCTAAAAGAAAACCAGCAGAATTTCTCAGATGCCATTCCTCAGACAAACTGGGGCTTTTATGGCAAGGTGTCTGGCAAGTCTGCTGAGCATGTGACTGGTCTGGTTTATTCGCAGGAGCCAGCGGCTCAAATGGTAGCTCAGATAGCAGCACCAACTAAGGGGATGAAGGTCCTAGATTTGGCGGCGGCTCCAGGTGGCAAGTCAACTCATCTCTTGTCTTTTCTGGACAATACAGGCCTGCTGGTCTCCAATGAAATCAACAGCAAACGCTCTAAAATCTTAGTGGAGAACATTGAACGCTTTGGTGCCAGAAATGTGGTGGTTACCAATGAATCTGCTGAGCGGTTGGCTCAGGTATTTGAAGGTTATTTTGATTTGATTGTGCTGGATGCACCTTGTTCGGGCGAGGGCATGTTTCGTAAGCAGCCGGATGCTACCCAGTATTGGACGCCGGATTACCCAACCCAGTGCGCTCAGCTCCAGCAAGAGATTCTAACAGCTGCTATGAGTATGCTTGCCAAGGATGGTCGCTTAGTTTATTCAACCTGTACTTGGGCTCCTGAAGAAAATGAAGACATCGTTGCTTGGTTACTGGAAGAATTCCCTCTTGAACTGATTGATATTCCTAAGATAAACGGGATGACTGAAGGAATTGGCTTTCCTGAGACGGCTCGGATGTATCCGCATCGCTTCAAAGGTGAAGGTCAGTTTGCAGCTCATTTTCACTTTACTGGTGAGAATAGCAGTAAGAAGATTAAACCAGGTAAGAATCGTTTGACGAGCGAGCAAAGAAAGCTATGGCAGGACTTTGAGAGCAAGCATTTAAAAACAGTCTTGTTTGGAGAGCTGCAGACCTTTGGGGACAATCTTTATTTGTTGCCAGCTGGACTGCCAGACCTATCCAAACTAAAGATTGCTCGTAACGGTTTGCATCTAGGAACATTTAAGAAAAATCGCTTTGAGCCTAGCTTTGCCCTAGGCTTGGCTATGAAGCCCAGCGAGGTTCTGAATCGAGTTGAAATCAATAATCAGGACTTCAAGAAATATGCTGAAGGCGAGACGATTGAACTGGCAGAAACGCAGCCGAACGGCTGGTACCAGCTGGTCCTTGGCGGGAACGGTCTGGGCTTTGCAAAAGTCACTGGAAAAACCCTGAAAAATTATTTTCCAAAAGGCCTGAGATTTAGATAAAATATTAGGAAAAGCTGGTATTATATGATATAGTTGAAGATGTGAATGTATTGAAAAAAAGCTTCTTTCTGCTAAGTAAGAAATACTAAAGATACTTCCCATCCTCTTGATTTTATTAAAGGAGAAATCTTTTGAACAAATTGAAAAAATTTGCTTTAGCGCTGACAGCTCTGGGCTTAGGACTCACCTTATCAGCTTGCTCATCTTGGATTGACCGTGGTGAATCCATGACAGCAGTAGGGTCAACTGCTCTGCAGCCCTTAGTTGAAGCGGCAGCTGATGACTTTGGCTCCAACAACATCGGTAAAACAGTCAATGTTCAAGGTGGTGGATCTGGTACAGGTCTGTCTCAAGTGCAATCAGGAGCTGTTGAAATCGGGAATTCTGATGTTTTTGCTGAAGAGAAGGAAGGGATCAAAGCGTCTGACTTGGTGGACCATAAGGTCGCTGTGGCCGGTATTGCTGTGATTGTTAATAAAGAAGTGAACGTGGATAATCTGACGTCCGAGCAGCTGCAGAAAATTTTCACTGGTGAAATCACCAACTGGAAAGAACTGGGCGGTAAGGACTTAGAGATTTCGATTATCAATCGTGCGGCTAGCTCTGGATCCCGCGCAACCTTTGACAGTGTCATTATGGAGGGGAAATCAGCTGTGCAGAGTCAAGAGCAGGATTCCAACGGTATGGTAAAAAATATCGTTTCGCAAACTCCTGGTGCGATTTCTTACCTAGCCTTTGCCTATGTTGACGAGTCTGTAAAAACCTTGAAACTTAATAACTACGAGCCAACAGCAGAAAATGTTGCTACCAATAACTGGTCGCTCTGGTCTTATGAGCATATGTATACACTAGGCAAGCCGACTGGTCTGGCTGCTGAATTTCTGGAATACATGCTGTCAGACGATGTTCAAAAAGGCGTTGTTACCAGCATGGGCTATATCTCAATCAACGATATGAAAGTCAGCAAGGACGCTGATGGGAATGTCACAGCAATAGAAGGAGATTCAAAATGAAAAATGAGGAATTAACCAAAAAGTTGTTATCGCCTTCTAAAAATTCTCGCTTGGAGAAGTTTGGCCGCTATCTGACTTTTGCTTGTCTGTCACTGATTGTGGTGATTGTGGCTATGATTCTAATCTTCGTTGCTCAGAAAGGTCTATCTACTTTCTTTGTCAACGGCGTTAATGTTTTTGATTTTCTTTTTGGCGGTATCTGGAATCCTTCTGGTAAGGAATTCGGTGCCCTACCAATGATTTTAGGCTCTTTTATCGTTACCATTCTGTCAGCTCTGATAGCAACTCCCTTTGCGATTGGTGCAGCTGTCTTTATGACAGAAGTTTCTCCAAAAGGAGCAAAGATACTGCAACCGGCGATTGAGCTTTTAGTTGGTATTCCGTCTGTTGTTTATGGATTTATCGGTCTGCAAATCGTAGTGCCTTTTGTTCGTACAGTCTTTGGCGGTACTGGTTTTGGGATTTTGTCTGGTATTTTTGTGCTCTTTGTCATGATTTTGCCGACAGTAACCTTTATGACAACGGACAGTCTGCGTGCTGTGCCACGTCACTACCGTGAAGCAAGTCTGGCTATGGGCGCAACGCGCTGGCAGACTATTTGGCGGGTAACACTCAAGGCTGCTCGCTCTGGTATCTTTACAGCTGTGGTCTTTGGAATGGCGCGTGCTTTCGGTGAAGCACTAGCTATCCAGATGGTCGTTGGTAACTCTGCGGTGATTCCAACCTCTTTGACAACACCAGCAGCTACACTGACCTCTGTCTTGACCATGGGAATCGGAAATACCGTTATGGGAACAGTGGATAATAACGTTCTCTGGTCTCTGGCTCTGGTGCTCTTGATGATGAGCTTAGCCTTTAACAGTGTGATTAAACTAATTACAAAAGAAAGAGGTAAGAAAAACTATGCACGCTAAGAAATTAGATAAATTGGCGACTGGTGTTCTCTACACAATAGCGAGTATCATTGTTGCCATCCTTGCCTCTCTTATCCTCTATATCTTAGTTAGAGGCTTGCCACATGTTTCCTGGTCTTTCTTGACAGGGAAATCCTCTTCTTACCAAGCTGGCGGTGGTATCGGGATTCAGTTATACAATTCCTTCTTCCTGCTAGTAATTACTCTGATTATCTCTGTGCCTCTTTCTATGGGGGCTGGGGTTTATCTGTCAGAGTATGCTAAGAAAGGGCCGGTGACCAACTTTGTCCGCACCTGTATTGAAATTCTGTCTTCGCTGCCTTCGGTAGTGGTAGGGCTCTTTGGTTATTTGATCTTTGTTGTCCAGTTTGAGTATGGATTCTCAATCATTTCTGGTGCCTTGGCTCTGACTGTCTTCAATCTGCCACAGATGACTCGCAATGTCGAAGATAGTCTGCGCCATGTCCACCACACCCAGCGTGAAGCTGGTTTGGCCTTGGGAATTTCCCGCTGGGAAACGGTCCTGCATGTGGTCATCCCGGAAGCTTTGCCTAGTATTGTGACGGGGATTGTACTGGCTTCCGGTCGTATCTTTGGTGAGGCGGCAGCCTTGATTTATACAGCAGGTCAGTCAGCTCCAGCTCTTGACTGGTCCAACTGGAATATTTTCAGCGTCACCAGTCCTATCTCTATCTTCCGTCAGGCTGAGACCTTGGCCGTCCATATCTGGAAGGTCAACAGCGAGGGTACAATTCCTGATGGAACGGCTGTTTCTGCAGGTTCAGCAGCGGTTCTCCTGATCTTCATTTTGATTTTCAATCTGGGAGCTCGCAAACTGGGCAGCTATCTGCATAAGAAATTGACCTCTGCTTAAAGGAGAAGAAATGACAGAATATAATTGGAATGAAAAACATATCATTACTTTTCCTGAAGAAAAGGTAGCCCTGTCAACCAAGGATTTGCATGTTTACTACGGTAAAAAGGAATCCATCAAGGGCATTGATATGCAGTTTGAAAAAAACAAAATCACTGCTTTGATTGGCCCCTCTGGATCAGGTAAATCAACCTATCTTCGCAGCCTCAACCGCATGAACGATACCATTGATATTGCCAATGTGACTGGAGAGATTCTCTATGAGGGGATTGATGTCAACCGCCCTGAAATCAATGTTTATGAAATGCGCAAGCATATCGGCATGGTTTTCCAGCGGCCAAATCCTTTTGCCAAATCCATCTATCGAAATATCACTTTTGCCCATGAACGGGCTGGTGTCAGAGATAGAAAGGTCTTGGATGAGATTGTGGAGACTTCGCTCAAACAAGCAGCACTTTGGGATCAGGTCAAAGATGACTTGCACAAGTCGGCCCTGACTCTCTCTGGCGGTCAGCAGCAGCGGCTCTGCATTGCCCGTGCTATCTCAGTCAAACCAAACATTCTGCTCATGGATGAGCCAGCGTCAGCCTTGGATCCGATTGCGACCATGCAGCTGGAAGAAACCATGTTTGAACTTAAGAATAACTATACCATTATCATTGTGACCCACAATATGCAGCAGGCTGCCCGTGCTAGTGACTACACTGGATTCTTCTATCTGGGCGACTTGATTGAGTACGATAAGACGGCCAATATTTTCCAAAATGCCAAGCTTCAGTCCACTAATGACTATGTTTCAGGTCACTTTGGTTAAGCAGCTGTCCGTATTCATCACGATTCAACAAGCTTAGTCTTTGGTTGAATGTAAAATAAAATGAAGGAAAAACCTATGACAGAACCTATTTTGCAAGTCAAGGACTTGTCGGTTTATTATAATAAAAAGAAAGCCCTTAATAGCGTTTCACTTGATTTCATGCCAAATGAGATTACGGCTTTGATTGGACCGTCAGGATCAGGTAAGTCAACCTTGCTCAAGGCTATCAATCGAATGGGCGACCTGAATCCAGAAGTAACGACTACAGGAACGGTCATTTATAACAGTCACAATATCTATGGTCCGAGGACAGATACGGTAGAGCTTCGCAAGGAAATCGGAATGGTTTTTCAGCAGCCTAATCCCTTTCCTATGACTATCTATGAAAATGTGGTCTATGGACTTCGGATTAATGGTGTCAAGGACAAGGCTGTTTTGGACGAAGCAGTAGAGCGCTCCCTGATTGGAGCTTCTATCTGGGATGAGGTCAAGGACCGTCTGAATGATTCCGCTATCGGTCTTTCCGGTGGCCAACAGCAACGGGTTTGTGTGGCTCGCGTGCTAGCTACTAGCCCTAAGATTATTCTCTTGGACGAGCCGACTTCAGCCCTGGACCCAATATCAGCTGGAAAAATCGAGGAAACCCTCTACAGTCTGAAAGACAAATATACCATGCTTTTGGTCACTCGCTCCATGCAGCAGGCGTCTCGGATTTCTGAAAAGACCGGCTTCTTCCTTGGCGGAGACTTGATTGAATTTAATGAAACCAAGAAGATGTTCCTCAATCCAGCCCACAAAGAGACCGAAGACTACATTACTGGTAAATTCGGATAACAGAAAGGAATCTTATGCTTAGAGTACAATTTGAAGAAGATTTAGAAAAACTTCATAATCAATTCTACGCGATGGGAAATGAAGTCCTATCGCAGATTAATCGGACAGTGCGTGCCTTTGTCACGCATGACCGTGAACTGGCTCGTCAGGTCATTGAAGACGATGCTGAAGTCAACGACTACGAGGTCAAACTGGAAAAAAAATCTCTGGAAATCATCGCCTTACAACAGCCTGTGTCTCAGGACTTGCGGACTGTTATTACCGTGCTGAAAGCCAGCAGTGACTTAGAACGCATGGGCGATCATGCCGTATCTATCGCCAAAGCTACTGTTCGGATGAAGGGAGAAGTCCGCATCGAGTCCGTAGAGGATGCTATCAGCAAGATGGGGCGTGATGTTAAGAATTTCGTCGAAGAAACCCTAAACGTCTACCTCAATGGAAATGTAGACCAAGCTTATGCCGTAGCAGCACTAGATGAGAAAATCAACGAATACTTTGATGATATTCGCGATCTTGCTACAGAGGAAATCAAACAAAATCCAGAACTGATTGTGACTGGCCGCGACTACTTCCAAGTTATTTCTTATCTGGAACGAATCGGCGACTATGCCAAGAATATCTGTGAATGGGTTGTCTACTTTGAAACAGGTAAAATTATTGAGTTGTAATCATCAAGAAGATACGATTTATTTCGTGTCTTTTTTGTATATTCATGATTATGTTGGAGTATCCTGTTTTTCATTGGAACTTGAGTCCGACTATGTTACACTATAAGAATATGAAGGATGTAATGTATTTTCATAGTGAAGTATTTAGGTGGAAATAATGAAGAAAAAAATTCTTACGACACTTGCCCTTATTCTTGTCTTGGTATCTGGTGGGATCTTTGTCTATAATAAACTGACAAAACCCAACTTTAGCCCCAAAACAGCCAAACTCTATCAGCATGGCTTTCGGCTCTTAGAAGAACAAATTGGCACTTATATTAAGGAGAAATATTCAGGTATTGAAAAAATTGAATTTTCTCCAATTTATGTGACCGGAGATGATGGATCTTCCATGTTGAACGCCTATGTACGTCCGACGATTTATGATAAATACGGTAATCAAGCAACTCTAGGTACACAAATAAAAAATTATACTCCAAACAGTTTTGGTATTGTTACTGACTTAATCGTTGATTTTGACTGGAGTGGTAATGAAGTAATTGAGTTGCTAGATTCAGATGATAATAGTATTGATGTCTCAAATGCTAAAGAACTCCCTGAAGAAGCTAAATTAACAGATGCAAAAAGTATAGATATAAATATTCAAATGTTAGTTGAAGATGGTCAGTTAAAAGATGTTGTCAAGGATGAAAAAGGAAGCCCAGAAGCTCAGATTATTTACAATGTTAAGCTAAGTAAAGAGGAAGAATGATGTGGCGTGAACTAAGCAACAAATACAACTATTTTCTTATGAAGTTGAGGATAGAAGTTTGCCAAGAATAATGAAAAAGATTTTATATGACAATACTAAGGTATTATATTTTTCTATTAGAGAAGAACTACGAAAACGCGTTATAATGGAGGTATATTAGTGAAAAAGAAGATTACTATTGTTTTAACAATTCTATTCATTGTAATTTCAGGAGGCATCTATATGTATAACAAACTGACAAAACCTAACCTTAGCCCCAAAACAGCCAAACTCTATCAGCATGGCTTTCGACTATTAGAAGAACAATATGGAACCTATTTCAAAGAACACTATAAAGGTATTGAAAAGATTGAGTTTTCCCCAATCTACATTACTGAGGAAGGGTCAACTTTCTCAAATGCTTATGTACGTCCGACGATTTATGATAAATATGGGAATAAAGCAACATTAGGAACAAAAATAAAGAAATACATACCTAATAGCTATGGTTTAGTTACTCATATATTTCTTGATTTTGATGGTTCAGGAAATGATGTTATAGAATTAATGGACTCAGAAGGTAATGAGATTGATGTTTCAAATGCAAAACATTTGCCAGATGAAGCAAAGCTTACAAGGGCTAAGGGAACTGATTTGAATATTGAATTATTAGTAGAAGATGGTCAGTTAAAGGATGTTGTTAAGGATGGAAAAGGAAGCCCAGAAGCTGAAATCATTTACAATGTTAAGCTAAGCAAAGGAGAAGAATGATGTGACACTAACTGGGGATTGTGATAGTTTACCTAGCTTTTTGAATGGGAATCTTTCTTCTATTTTATTAACCACATTGACAGGTACTACCTGTCTTTTTGTTTGCATTTATTCTGCAACGAAATCATTTAAATATGATACAATAATAACAGATTATAAGCGGACAAGTATGGAGGAGTAATCTTGCCATGTTGTTCGTTAGATGAGGAGAAGCAGATGCAAGCAGTTAAACATTTTATTGAAACTTTTGTTCCTGAGCACTATGATCTCTTTTTGGATCTGAATCGTGCCGACAAGACTTTTTCAGGCAAGGTGACCATTACTGGGGAAGCTAAGACGAGTAAGATCTCCCTACATCAAAAAGATTTGATAGTTGAAGCTGTAGAGGTGGCTGGCCAAGCTCGTCCTTTCACTCTTGATAAGGACAATGAAGCTCTTTATATTGAGCTGGAAGCGTCCGGGCCTGTAGTGGTGACAATAACTTATACTGGTAAGATTACGGACAATATGACAGGGATTTACCCATCTTACTACACGGTAGATGGTGTGAAAAAAGAGATTATTTCTACGCAGTTTGAGAGCCATTTTGCCCGCGAAGCTTTTCCGAGTGTGGATGAGCCAGAGGCTAAGGCGACTTTTGATTTGGCTTTAAAATTTGACCAAGCAGAGGGTGAGTTAGCCCTGTCTAATATGCCGGAAATTGATGTTGAAAACCGCAAGGTGACTGGCATTTGGAAGTTTGAAACGACTCCACGTATGTCTTCCTATCTCTTGGCTTTTGCTGCAGGTGATATGCAAGGAATTACTGCTAAAACCAAGAATGGAACCTTGGTAGGAGTCTATGCGACCAAGGCCCACCCAGAGAGCAATCTAGAGTTTGCTTTGGACATTGCGGTTCGCTGTATTGAATTTTACGAAGAATATTATGGAGTCAAGTATCCTATTCCTCAGTCACTTCACGTGGCTTTGCCAGACTTTTCTGCGGGGGCTATGGAAAACTGGGGCTTGGTGACCTATCGGGAAATCTATTTGCTGGTGGATGAAAATTCAACAGCTCTGAGCCGTCAGACAGTTGCCTTGGTTGTTGCACACGAACTAGCCCACCAATGGTTCGGAAATCTAGTGACCATGAAGTGGTGGGATGACCTTTGGCTCAATGAAAGCTTTGCCAATATGATGGAGTATGTCTCAGTTGATGCGATTGAGCCTAGCTGGAAGATTTTTGAAGATTTCCAGACCAGCGGAGCTCCTTATGCCCTCAAGCGTGACGCGACAGATGGCGTCCAGTCGGTCCATGTAGAGGTCAAGCACCCTGATGAAATTAATACTCTTTTTGATGGGGCGATCGTCTATGCCAAGGGTAGCCGTCTCATGCACATGCTGCGCCGTTGGTTAGGAGACGATGCTTTCCGTAAGGGGCTAGGTGCTTACTTTGAGAAGCACCAGTATGGAAATACCATCGGTCGTGACCTCTGGGACGCTCTTTCTCAAGCTTCTGGCCGTGATGTAGCTTCCTTTATGGATGCTTGGCTGGAGCAGCCTGGTTACCCAGTCGTCACTGCTAAGGTCGAAAATGACTGCTTGATTTTGACGCAGAAGCAGTTCTTCATTGGGGAGCACGAGGACAAGGGCCGTCTCTGGCCAGTACCGCTTAACAGCAACTGGCAAGGACTTCCTGATACTCTGACGACAGAAAGACTGGAAATTCCTAATTATGCAGCCTTGGCAGCGCAAAATGAAGGAGCCCTGCGTCTTAATACAGAAAACACAGCCCACTATATTACAGATTATCAAGGTGAGTTGCTAGATGCTCTTCTGAATAATCTCAGCTCTTTGGACAATATCAGTAAACTGCAAATCGTGCAGGAACGCCGACTTCTGGCAGAGTCAGGTATGATTTCCTATGTGGATCTGTTGCCAGTTATCAGTAAGCTGGCAAAAGAAACTTCTTATATGGTGGTTTCAGCTGTTTCCCAAGTGCTAGAAGGGTTGAATCGCTTTGTGGATGAAGGCAGTCAGACAGAAGAAGATTACAAAGCCCTGCTGAAAATTCTCAGTCAAAGTAATTTCGACCGTCTTGGTTTTGAAAAACAGGAAGGCGAAAGTGATGAGGATGAGATGGTTCGTCAGCTAATTGTGGGTAATATGATTAAGTCGGACGATGAGACAGCTAGAGCTCAAGCTAGCCAGATTTTTGACCGCTATCGTGATAATTTGGAAAAACTCCCTGCCGCTATTCGCCTGCAGGTGCTAATCAACCAAATCAAGCATCATGAAAGCAAGGAGCTGACAAAGCTTTATCTGGAACTTTATGTAGCGTCAAATGATGGAAGCTTCAAAAATGCTCTTTCTACAGCCCTTTCTTATACGAAGAACAAGGAAACCTTGGATGAACTTTTAGCGACTTGGAAGGATAAATTTACTGTGAAACCGCAGGATTTGTCAGCCTGGTATGCCCGTTTCCTAAGCCGTGATTTTACTCAAGAAGCAGTATGGACTTGGGCGCGTGAGAATTGGGACTGGATCAAGGCAGCGCTAGGTGGTGATATGAGCTTTGATAGCTTTGTCATTAGTCCAGCAGTGGTCTTCAAGACAGAGAAGAGATTGGCAGAGTACAAAGCCTTCTTTGAGCCACAGTTGGATGATATGGCGATTAGCCGAAACATCAGCATGGGAATCAAGGAAATTGCTGCGCGTGTTGAACTGGTGAACCGCGAGAAAGAAGCAGTGGAAAAAGCGATTCGAGCTGCGATTTAATGGATTTGATTATAATGACTAGAACAGCCTGAGATAGTAGCCTATCTCAGGTTTTTTGTGTTATAAAATTTTGAAAATAAAAGTTCAATTTATTGCATTATATGAATGACAATAAAGAGCTTTATTTCCAATTTCTCGCATTTTTAGCCTTTTTTAAGAAAAAATTTAGTCCTGTTTAAGTAAAAATTTATATGATAATGCTATTCTAGTGAAAGGATGTGTAGTGGATGACTTGTAAGCTGCATTAGCTTCTTACTTGATAGAATGAGTCAGAAAAATTTACAAAAGAAAGAAGGTAATAGATTTAATGGATATGGAAAAAATGATTGTTGTAGAAAAAAGTACCAAATGGTGGCTGACGGTTTCAACGGGTAGTGCTCTAGCAGTCGGACTTCTGGGCGGTTATGGTCTTGCGACAGCTATTCACAGTACAAACAGTCAGCAATCAGCTATTCAACAGCCAGCTACTGTGCCTGGAGCACCGGAGCAGGGACAAAATGGTCAGAATGCAGGAAATAGCATGCCTCCGCAACCAGGTCAGAATGGTCAAAACGGCGGACCGGGTAATGGCATGCCGCCGCAGGATGGTGGTCCAGGACAGAACGGTCAAGACCAAGGAATGCCGCCTCAAGACGATCAGCAGTCTGGCAAGGACAAGAGCAGGGATTCTTCTGCTCAGCAAAATGACAACGGGAAGAATAACAAGAAAAAGTCTTCAACGAACACAAATGAACAATCGGACAAGAACAATAATAAGTCGACAAAAGAAAATAAAACGTCGCAGTCGTAGAAAAAACTTACTGATTTTGACCCAAGTCATGATATAATAAGAATAGCAAATAAAACAAAAACCAAAAGACATAATCTTGGTAAGTTTTATTGGAGGAAAGAAAGATGATTAAAATTCTATTGGTAGAAGATGACCTTGGACTGTCAAACTCAGTTTTTGATTTTTTGGATGATTTTGCAGATGTAATGCAGGTTTTTGATGGCGAAGAAGGCCTATATGAAGCAGAGAGCGGTGTTTATGACCTCATCTTGCTGGATCTCATGCTACCCGAGAAAGATGGTTTCCAAGTGCTGAAAGATCTCCGGGCAAAAGGAGTAACAACCCCTGTTCTCATCATGACAGCTAAGGAAAGTTTGGATGATAAAGGACATGGCTTTGAGCTCGGGGCTGATGACTATCTGACAAAACCTTTCTATTTGGAAGAACTGAAAATGCGGATCCAGGCGCTCTTGAAACGTGCAGGTAAATTCAATGAGAATACTCTTTCTTATGGTGATGTGACAGTCAATCTATCCACAAATTCAACATTGAAAGACGGTAAAGACGTAGAGTTGCTTGGTAAAGAGTTCGACCTCTTGGTTTATTTCCTGCAAAATCAAAATGTAATCTTGCCTAAGACTCAAATTTTTGACCGTCTGTGGGGCTTTGACAGTGATACCACTGTTTCCGTTGTTGAAGTGTACGTTTCCAAGATTCGTAAAAAACTGAAAGGAACGGCATTTGCGAAAAACCTACATACTCTTCGTAGTGTCGGCTACATTTTAAAAGATGCTGAATAAAATCAAGAAGACCTTTTATGCGGATGATTTCTCTTATTTCATTCGCTATTTTGGGTTGTTTACATTAATCTTCTCAGCCATGACCTTGATTATTATTCAGGTTATGCGATCCAGCCTTTATACGTCTGTTGATGAAAATCTTAAAAACCTGAGTAATGATCCTAGTTCGGTAGCAGATTTGGCCTATCGGACGACAGGTCAGCAGTCTAATCCGAGCAATAAGGTCAACACTAAAAGTCCTAAAAGCAGTAAAGAGCCAGATGGCGATCCAAACGAAGAGCCTAAGCCTGATAATCTGACGACGCCAAATTTCAGTTCTAATACTTTTGCCCTGCTTTTGGATGATAATTATAAAAATATTTCCACCAGCAAGAGCGATGGCTTTCTGGACTTTAATTCTTTGGACTTTAACAAGTCCTATCTGAATCAAATCAAGGAAATCGTGATTGGCAACAGCTTTGGCCAGACAGAAAGCTATCGGGCATATCTCTTTGATATTGACCCCAATAATGAGTATCCTGATATCAAGTATGCTGTGGTCATGACTAGTATTAGTCAGCTGGAGCAGACTAGCGGCAAGCATGAACAGTTGATTGCCATGGTTATGGTCAGCTTTTGGGGAATTTCCCTGATTGCCAGTATTTATCTGGCTCGGATGAGTGTTAAGCCCTTGCTGGAAAGTATCCAGAAGCAGAAGGCTTTCGTGGAAAATGCCAGCCACGAGCTGCGGACTCCTCTGGCGGTATTGCAGAGCCGCTTAGAAACGCTCTTTCGTAAGCCTGAAGCAACAATTATGCAGAGCAGTGAAAATATCGCTTCTAGCTTGGATGAAGTACGCAATATGCGCCTATTGACGACCAATCTTCTCAATCTGGCTCGTCGTGATGATGGTATCAAGCCCCAATATGGTGAAGTCGAACCAGAATTTTTTGATACGACCTTTGCTAATTACTGCATTATTGCAAGGGAGAATAAAAAAGCGTTTCATTCAGAAAATATGATCAAGCACCCTATTGTGACAGATCAAATTTTCCTCAAGCAACTGATGACCATTCTGTTTGACAATGCTATCAAGTATACGGATGATGACGGCGAAATCAGTGTCATGGCTGCTTCAACCGATCGTTATCTCATCTTTCGGGTAGCAGATAATGGACCTGGTATCAGCAACGAAGATAAGAAGAAGATTTTTGATCGCTTTTATCGGGTGGACAAGGCTCGGACCCGTCAGAAAGGTGGCTTTGGTCTGGGACTATCTCTGGCCAAGCAGATTGTCGATGCTTTCAAGGGCACTATTTATGTCAAGGACAACAAACCAAAAGGTACAGTCTTTGAAGTTAAACTGCTACTGAAGGAAACGAAAAAGCGTTCTGTTAAATAGCAGGGAGAGGCCTAATATGAACATTTTGGTTTATGGTGCTGGTACAATCGGTTTGACATACGCTTGGTTACTGTCTAATCAACATCAAGTTACTGTCTTAGTTAGAGAGCATAAGCTATCGACTTTAGAGCAAGGCTTCACACTTTCTATTAAAGATTTAAGGAAAGATGAACAGGTCTATAAAGAACATCATTTCCAGCCGCCATTGGTGACGAGCATTGCTCAAGACTATGACCTGATTCTCTTAACGGTAAATAGTTTGCAACTAGAGCAGGCATTGAATCATTTGGCGGCTATAAAGGAAAAAGCTCATTTACTTATTTTACAGAATAACTGGAATATCAACTCCAAGATTCCTTCTTATTTGGATAGAAAGCAAGTGTCGTTAGCTTTTCCTTCTTCTGTTGGAGGAGGGCGAAAGAGTGATGGTCGGATCCAAGCTATCATTTTCAAAGAAGCTACGTTACTTGATGATGATTCTTACACATCAGAGTTGTCTCCTATCTTCACAGCTAGTGGGATAGGTATTGATGCTATGCCTGACTTGGCTTCTTGGATGAAGGTTCACTGCCTTCAAGAGGCGGTAATGGCAGGTGCAGTTTCAGAAGCGGGGACTTTTGATGCACTCTTGAAAGATAAAAAAGCAATTCGAAAGATGATTTGCGCTTGGCGAGAAGGTTTAGAACTCTGTCAGCGATATGGCATTCCTAAATATCGTTATAAACCTACTAAATATCTATCCCTGCCCCTATTTCTCTTGGTTCCAGTAATGAAGTTCATGTTGAGTCAGCCTTTGGTTGCCGAAATGGTCACAAATCATATGCATTCAGGCTATGCCGAATGGGTTGATCAATATTTTGAAATCAAAAGAAGTGCTGAGAAAGAAAACATTCCCATGCCTCAATGGAATTCGTATAGCGACTTCATTGAACAGTTTTTGAAAAACAATTTTTAGCAGGCCTTAATTGCTTGCTTTTTATCTGCTTTCAGTTACTTTTTTAAAAATTTAATATAAGTTTTGCCCAAAATAGGGTATAATAATAGACAAGAAAGAATGAGGTGAAATTATGGCATCAAAAATGTTACATACTTGTTTGCGTGTGGAGAATTTGGAAGCGTCTATCGCTTTTTATGCAGAGGCTTTTGGTTTTAAGGAGCTTCGTCGCAAGGATTTTCCAGATTATCAGTTTACTATCGTTTATCTAGGTTTGGAAGGCGATGATTATGAGCTGGAACTGACCTATAACTATGACCATGGTCCTTATGTGATTGGGGATGGCTTTGCTCATGTGGCACTTAGCACGCCAGACTTGGAAGGTCTGCACGCTGAGCACAAGGCAAAAGGCTATGAAGTGACAGATCCAAAAGGTCTTCCTGGCAACCCGCCTAATTATTATTTTGTAAAAGATCCTGATGGCTACAAGGTGGAAGTCATTCGTGAGAAGAGTCTTTAACATCTAGCTGCAGTTAATTTTGCAAGATAAATGATGATTTTTATTCATTTAGGACAGGTGTATGAAAAGACAAAATAACAAGAAACACGGCAAGAAAACACTCATCGTTCTCAGCTTGCTAGCTTTAGCTTTTGTTGCTGCTCTATTTCTGGGTGCTGTAAAAATTTACGCTATTTTCCAAGAAAAGGAACTGCAAGAGAAGGTTAGTGTGCTGATTGCCCAAGAAGAGACCTTGCACGCTGAAAATACTGAAAAGCAGAGCAAGATGATTGGCAGCCACTATGTGGAGTCCTTCTATCCTCTGCTAGATGGTCAGGTCATGGCAAGCGTCAAGGAGCAGATGGACGCAGATAGCCAGACGATTAAGGATAATCAGAAGAAGGGTGATAAGATTGAGGAATTGACCTTCTACTATGCTGAGGAAAAAGAAACGAGCCTGAAGGATGTTAAAGAAGTACTGGTGCATCGCAAGGACTATCATGTCAAAGAGATGAAAATCAGCAAAGGAGAAGAGCGGGAGATTGCTGACAGCTACCTCGGTGCAGACGGCAGCCCTTTCACTCTGAATAAGCTCTTTCAGGATCCTGATGCAGCTAAGGAAATCTTCATCAATGAAATATCCAGCCAGCTGACCTTTAGACAGGCCGATGAGGCGGTGCAGACGGAAATTCTCAATAACCTTAATGGAACGGAGTTGGGTCAGTGGTCCTTCCGTTATGAGTACAGCCATTTTTCTATTAAGCTGAGTAAGGAAGTGCAAGGCTTAACCAGCATTGACGTTCCTTTATCTAGCTTCTATGACCAGATCAATGCGGACTATCTGACCGGCGATGACTTGGCAGCTTATCAGAGTTTTGAGGCTAAGAAGCATGTGAAGATGGTTGCTCTGACCTTTGATGACGGTCCAGATCCTAAGACAACACCGCAGGCTCTGGATATCCTCAAGAAATATGGTGCCAAGGCGACCTTCTTTATGGTTGGGCAAAACGTTGCTGGTAATGAAGCGATTGTGAAGCGCGTGCACAATGAAGGTCATCAGATTGGGATTCATACATGGGACCATCCAGTCTTAACCAAACTTCCTCTGGAGACAGCCCAAAAAGAAATCCTTGATACCCAGACCGCTATTAACAATGTCATAGGCATCAAGCCAACGATTACGCGGCCTCCTTATGGAGCTATTAATGCTACAATCCAAAATTCGGTTGACCAATCCTTTATCATGTGGAATGTGGACAGCCTAGACTGGAAGACACGCAATACTAAAGCCATTATGCAAGAGATTGCCAAAACCCAGCCAGGCTCGATTATCCTCATGCATGATATTCACCAGACCAGTATTGACGCTCTTCCAAGCGTTATCCAGTATCTTCAGAATAATGGCTATACTCTGGTAACGGTCGATGAGCTGCTAGAAGGTCAGCTAGAGCCCCATCGTATTTATTACGGCAGAGACTAATTTATAGTCTGTGAAATTCTTATCGCCAATAAGTAAAAGCAAAAAGCTTTGGAAATCTCATGTTTCCAAAGCTTTTTAGTTTAACTCGTTACATAAAGTTCTTGATTTTTTAGTACAATTTCACGAACGGAGGCGTATTTTTTCAATGTTTTCAACTCTTCTGGATGACTGATGAGGGTGATGACATAGCCTTCCTTGCCCATGCGGCCAGTTCGGCCAGAGCGATGGGTATAGGTTTCTAAATCGCGCGGAAGTTCATAATTGACAACACATTCTAGCGAATCAATATCAATGCCGCGAGCAACCAAGTCAGTGGCTAGCAAGAGAGTTATCTGGTGTTCTTTGAACTTATCTAGAATCACCTTCCGAAACTTAACATTGACATCGCTGGCTAGAGAAACCGCGTTGGCTTCACGATACTGGAGTTTTTCCTCGGCACTGCCTAGGTCTGACAGAGCGTTGAAAAAGACCAGTCCACGGAAATCTTCAACATTGGATAATTTGCGGAGCAACTCCACCTTATCACGTTTTTCGACTTGCATGTAAAAGTGCTGAATATTGTCCAAAACTTGGTCGTCAATGCTGATTTCTAGAGAATTTTCAGCAATCTTATTGTGGTCGAACTTAGCGGTGGCGCTCATATATACCAGCTGGTGGTCACGAGGCGCATAGTGGGTGATTTTATCTACAAAGTGATACTGAGAATCGCTGAGCAGCTGGTCAAATTCATCCAAAATAATGGTTTCGACATTCATCATCTTGATTTTTTTGAGCTTGGCCAATTCGAAAATCCGCCCAGGTGTTCCGATGATAATTTCCGGACCTTTCTTAAGGCGCTCAATCTGTCGCTTCTGGCTGGAGCCGGAGAGCAGGAGCTGGGCTGTCAGCCCTAAAGGCTCCGCCCAAGTCTTGCAGACCTCAAAAATTTGTCCAGCCAACTCAGTATTAGGAGCTAAAATCAAGAGTTGTTGGGCTTTTTTAGGTGTCAGTTTGAGCAGACTGGGAAAGAGATAGGCCAGAGTTTTACCAGTACCAGTCGGACTGATTCCCAGCACAGTATCGCCTGTAGAAATAGGCTCAAACATCTTCTCCTGAATAGCTGTTAAATTTTCAAAGCCTAGCTGAGCCAGCAGATTTTGCCAGCTCGGGGGAAATTGTTCCTTAATCATCATCAACCTCAAATCTAATGCCAGCGTCCTTGCGCATGGCAAATAAGCTTTCGTGAACAGCCGTAGCCGCATTCAACCATTTCTCGTAAGCCTCATCCTGTCCGCCCTTGAGCACTCGCGCGAAAGCTTGAGCTTCTTCCAGCATGGTATGGGAAGCACGCTGGATAGGCAGCACCTCCTCTTGACCGTCCAGACATTGGAAAATAGCAGAGCTGATAAATTCAATCCCGTCTAAAGTCAGAGTTCCCTGATCCGTGTAAATTTCCGCAGGCAGATTGCTATTTATATTTTTACCGGCCTGAATCTGAACTTGAAAATCTGGATAGATGAGACAGCCGGCTCCATTTAAATCAATCGTATTATCTAGCTGCTGGGCGCTGTAGCGAGCGAAGCGCGGATGACCGAAAAGTCTGATAGCCGCATAGACTGGATAGACTCCCAAGTCCATCAAAGCGCCGCCAGAAAACTTAGCTGAGAAAACATTGGGTTGCTCTCCTGCAAGTAGAGCTTGCATTTTTGAAGAATACTTGGCATAGGTGAAGTTGGCTCCCAAGACGGTCTTGTCCTTGAGGAAATCACTAATCGTATCAAAGGCCTGTTCATGATAGTTGCGAGCAGCTTCAAAGAGATAGACTTGATGCTCGTCAGCCAGCTTGACCAATTCCCGCCATTCTTTGGGACGAGAAACCGCAGGCTTTTCGACAATGACGTGTTTACGAGCCAGAATAGCTACCTTGGCATGATTGAAGTGCAAACTGTTGGGGCTAGCAATGTAGACGACATCGATATCAGATGACAGAAAGTCCAGCATTTCAGTATAGACGACTGTATTTTCATAGTTTTGCACAAAGCGCTCAGCAGAAGCCAGAGTACGAGAGTAGACTGCTGCCAGCAGGTAGTCGCCAGTTGACTGGGCGGCTTTGATAAACTCATGAGAAATCGAGCCTGTTCCGATGATTCCAATTTTGAACATAAAAACCTCCTTTTTTCTATTTTTAAGCATGTACTTTTTTTATTTTAGCTCTTTCATTATAACATGAATTGCGGTAAAATAGATAAGATAACAAGAGATGGAGCTTATAATGCAAAATAGACCTATTATTATTGGTGTAACTGGTGGTTCCGGAGGCGGAAAGACCAGCGTTTCTCGAGCAATTTTGGCTAATTTTCCAAATGAAAATATTGCCATGATTGAGCATGACTCCTACTATAAGGATCAGTCGCATCTGACTTTTGAAGAGCGGGTCAAGACCAACTATGACCATCCTTTTGCCTTTGATACGGATCTCATGATTGAGCAAATCAAGGAGCTTTTGGCGGGTCGTCCCGTGGACATTCCCACCTATGACTATACGGAGCATACTCGCAGTAAAAAGACCTACCGGCAAGTTCCTCAGGATGTCTTTATCGTTGAGGGGATTCTGGTTTTAGAGGATCAGCGCCTGCGGGATTTGATGGACATTAAAATCTTTGTAGATACTGATGATGATGTGCGGATTATTCGTCGGATTAAGCGAGACATGGAAGAGCGTGGACGCAGTTTGGATAGTGTTATTGAGCAGTATTTGGGTGTCGTTAAGCCTATGTATCATCAGTTTATCGAGCCGACCAAGCGCTATGCTGATGTCATTATTCCAGAAGGAGCTTCTAACAAGGTGGCTATTGACCTAATTACGACCAAGATTGAAAAAATCCTTAAGGAAGCCAGAGAAGGCTAGGACACGTAGCTTTCTGTTCTGTCATTTGAGAAAATAAATAGCTGTGAATCTGGCAAATCACAGTAGCTGCAAGATTTTTGAAATGTAATTAGCAAAGGGCAGTGGACGGACTGAAATCTATGATTTTCGGAGTCCGGTCACTCCCTTATTTTGTAGGTAATTTATGAGACAATTTGTAAAAAGAGAGTTTCACTCTCGTTCAAAATTTTTTGCCTGCCTCTTGACCTTTTGTGCAGGATTTATCGATGCTTATACCTTCATTGAGAGGGGAGGAACCTTGGTGGCAGGTCAGACGGGAAACGTCGTTTTCCTTTCGGTTGAGCTCATCAATCAGGAGACAAGAGGAATCGAAGTGAAATTGGCAACTATGTTGGCTTTTATGCTGGGGATTTTTCTGATGACTGTTTTTCAGCATCATTTTGAGCATTCTTGGCGCAGACTGTCCAGCGTTTTTCCTTTGATATTGACGACAGCTGTCGCTGGATTTTTACCAGCAAATGTGCCCTATCTCTATATTGTGCCACCACTGGCTTTCTGCATGGGCCTGGTTGCGACGGCTTTTGGCGAGGTGGATGGCATTGTCTATAACAATTCTTTTATGACGGGGAATATCAAGAAAACCATGGTAGCTTTTGGCAACTATGCTCGAAACAAGAAAGCGAAAGATTTGAAAGAAGGCCTTTTCTTTGTAGCCCTATTGGCAAGCTTTGTAGTAGGAGCCATCATCTCTACCTATCTGATTCAATTTTACCTCTTGAAGACCATCTGGCTTGTTCCCCTGATTCTAACAGCCTTTCTCCTTTTCCGAGGCATTCAGTATGCGAGGAGATGAAGTGACTTAATAATTAATTATCCAACTAACAGTTAGGTGTTTTTCGTTTGTTTGCTCTAGTATTGCTCAATAAAGGTAAGATGAGATTCTGTCAATCCATTTATGCTATAATAATGTCAGGTTTGAAAGGATGATTTGAGATGAAAAGCAGAAAGAGCAAGATCCACATGAAAAACAGCTAGCTTATCTTAAAAAACATGAAGAAGAGTTGGACGACTTTGTTAAATCTTTAAACTCTAAAGTTGAAAGTGTTCAATTTGATTGGGACAGTATGAAAGTTGAAGACATAGGGAATGGAACCCCACAAGGCGGAGGATACATTCTGACAGTAGATGGCAGAATAAATAATAATAAAGACACTGAATTTACATTAGGAATCCCCTTAAACCACGATTCAAATGATGTTCCTGAGGGGCTGGTTATTTATGAAATGTAGCCTATAAGAATCTTGAAAGGCAATGTATGGGATATTTATGAGTAATAGTATTTAAAAACTTTTGATAATTTTTATGCAAATTAGCGCGGTCGGTCATTTTCTCATATTTATAAGGAGGACAAATAATGAAAAAAAGCAAAATAGCTATTCTATCAATCGTAGCGCTAACTGCTACTCTAGTTATAGGAGGAACGATTATGACAGTTCAAAATAGAGGTCTATTCTCAGATGGGAATTTTGATTTTCGAAGTCCAAAAAAGAAACAGCTAGCTTATTTAAAAAAGCATGAAGAAGAAATGGCTGAATTTGTTAAATCAAGAAATCCTAAAGTTAAAAGTGTTCAGTTTGACTGGGATAGTATGACAATTGAGGATATAGGGAATGGAACACCTCAAGGCGGAGGCTATGTACTAACTTTAAGTGGAGGAATTAATAATATTGAAGATTCTGAATTTACTCTGGGTTTTCCGCTAGAACATAATAGAAACAGTACTCCTGATATTAAGAGAATTTCTGAAATGCAACCGATAAGAGTCTTGAAAGGTAATGTATGGGATATTTATGAGTAATAGTAATTTAAAAACTTTTGATAATTTTTATGGAGATTTAGCGCAGTTTGTAAATTTCGTATTTTACAGAATACTTTTTATAAGTATTTTTTTAATGTATTCATGATATAATAGTAACTTCTCTTTGCTTTGGAGGATAAATGATGAAAAAAATAGATTAGCTATCCTTGCGATAGTGACAATTCTAGTCATAGGAGGGACAATTATGACAGTTCAAAATAAAAGTTTGTTCACAGATGATATTTTTGGTTTTCAGAGTCCAAGAGAAAAACAGTTGACTTACTTAAAAAAACACGAAAAGGACTTAGCAGATTTTCTGAAATCTTTAAGTCCTAAAGTTAAAAGCGTTCAGTTTGATTGGGAGAGTATGGAAGTTAGTCAGGTAGGAAACGGCACTCCACAAGGAGGTGGTTATATGTTAACACTTAGGGGAAAGGTGAGTAATAATGATAAAACAAAATTTATGATTGGCCTTTCTTTGGATAATGATGCCAATAGTATACCAAAAGAATTGGGAATCTATGAAATGCAACCCATAAGAAATTATCGGGATGGAGGCTGGTATTACTATGACGAAAAGTAATTTAAAAAATTTTGACAATTTTTATGCTGATTTAGCATAGACAGTAGACTACATATTTTACGGAATACTTTTCAAAAGTATTTTTTTATGCATTCATGATATAATAATAGTAACTTCTCTTTATCTTGGAGGACAAATGATGAAAAAAAATAGATTAGCTATCCTTGCGATAGCGACTGCTCTAGTCATAGGAGGAACAATTATGACAGTTCAAAACAAAAGTTTATTCACTGATGGAATTTTCGATTTAAGAAGTCCAAGAGAGAAACAACTAGCTTATTTGAAGGAAAATAAAAAAGAAATAGAAGATTTTGTGAAGTCTTTAAATCCTAAAGTGGAATCTGTTCAAATTTCTTGGGAAGAAACACGTTGGGAAGAAATAGGAAATGGTACACCTCAGGGTGGAGGCAATGTCATTCGAGTTTTTGGTGGCTTTAATCATATTAAAGATTCAAGTTGGAGTGTTTTAGTCTACATAAAAGATGGAAATAATAATGAAGAAGATTTTATTGAAGGAATTGGAAGTGGGAGTCCGCTTCGTGTAGGAGGAAGAGGATTTGACGAAGAGTAATTTGAAAAATTTTGATAATTTTTATGCTGATTTGGCCCAATCTGCTTATACCGGTAGGCCATCAAATTTTCCCTATGATTCTCAAAGTGATTCTGATAAGATGCTGCTAGATTCCGGTCAATCACTTTATTTTAATTTCTCACAAGATGCTAAATTTTATAATAAGGATACAGAAGAGTGGGAAGTCACTCCTGGAGGTAAAAACTTTAATCAGGATGACAAGATTAATGGCAAGGTCTACTTGCAGCCAGATCCTGATTTGCATACTGTAGAAGAGACGATGGATCTCCAAGTTCCTAGTCCTAATGGCGGCTATCATAAAGAAACAAATATCGTCAATCGTTATCAAAAAGGGCTTTTAACCGATGAAAAAGCAGGTTTTAACGCTTACTATTTAACAGATACTCCAACCTTGGGTAAAGATACGAAACAAACTTATTTGGCCATCCGAGGAAGCGACGGCATGAGATTGGCTAATTGGAACGATTGGGTTGATAACGATGCCCAGTTTGCACTTAATCATATTCATATTCCACAAGCAAAGTTGGCCACAAAAGGAATGAAAGCTAAAATCGCAGAGATGAATGAAAAAGCTCCAAATGCCAAGATGGACATAGCTGCTCACTCACTAGGAACCATGGTAACAGTTCAAGGAATAGCTGGTCTAAGCTCCCAAGAGCAACAGAAAATTGGAAAAGTCGTCCTCTTCGATGGTCCAGATACAACAAAGAGCTTAAAGAAAATGGGACTCAGTGATGATGAAATCAAAAAAATCAGCGAAAAAATAGAGTATTATGTCAATCCTTTTGATATGGTGAGTATGCTCAATCGGGAACATACTATCGCTCATCTACCTGGTGATTCCAATGAACCACTTAAAAAGCCAGTTGGTAAAGTTAATATCGTTGTTCCTTTGCATTATACTCAGAGTTTTGATTCAGAAAGTGCCCATGATTTTGGTGTCTTTCAGGGGGACGGCAAAGGTTCATTCTTGACCGCTTCGGATGATTTTCATCCTGAACTGCTGAGAGCGGGAGAAAAGCTAGCTCGTCTAATTGCCAAAACATTGGATGCTCTCCGAAAACTAGGAGTTAATGAAGAAACTGCTTCAAATATATTCGATTCTCTTATGAAAGGAGATCTTCTGATAGGGCTGTTTTGGGTTATGCCTTCTATCATCAATTTGAGACAGAATACAAGGAGATTATTAGGGTTGCCCGCTTAGAATCAATGACTTGGGACCGTGAAGCCATTCCTCGCTATCAGGAACAGTTGGGAAATGGTAATCTTACAGGAGGAGATAGAATTTTGATTCGTGCTCGCCTCCTTCAGACAGCAGCTCAGCTGTCTATCTTTGAAATGGAAGATAAAGTTAAGCATGTCCAAACCTTATTGTCGGATGCCAAGGAATTTGTTCAAAATACAGTAAAGGATACGAGTGAAGAGGCAATGGGAATGGTGACTTATCTGAGTGGCACAGAGGTAATGAGTTTACTAGCTGATTTTAATGTTTCTAGTTTTTGGGACGATTCGGTTGAAACAAATACAAACACATCCGCAAAAGGCTTCCTGACAGAGATTGAACAGTTAGGAACGACTTTGGTCAGAGCTAGTGGAGATTTTGCAGCAGTCGATACTCAGCAAGCTGAGGATTTTAATAATCTTTTGGCAGATGTGAAAGGAACATGGAGGGCTAAGAATGGTACTGATAGTAAATGATGACGCGCTCATAACTAAAGCGGAATTGGCAAAACAGTTTAAAGAAAAGATGAAAGAGCAGGAGCGGCAGGCTATTAAGGCTTTGATAGCGGGAAAAGAGCAGCTTATTCTTGCTAAAGGAGTGGAGTTAGCAACTCAGCTACAGGCGGCAGCTGCGGATATGAAAAATTATGCATCTACTAACTACGTTAATAATATTAAGGGTGGATTTGAAGGTAAGGCAGCGCAAGCAGCTGAAACTCACCTAACTCAGACGATGCAGACACCTTCTTTGAATAGTCCGATCAAGGGATAGGAGTTGAGGCAATGTTGGATAAAAAGAAGCTTCAGGAACTGGAAAATGAACATGCTCTAAAACTCCGTGAGATTGAGCGAGTAGAGACAGAGTTAGATGCTTACTACTATAAGTTTGATAGAGAGACGAACAAACTTTTAGAGGCGATTTCTTATGCTTGTAGAGAGATTCCTTTGACAGCGGCTCAACCTTATATTTTTCAAATAGAGGATAATTTGGATCAATACCATCAGCAATACAAAAAGCGCATAGACGATGTTCTAGAAGCTCGCTATCAGGAGAACAGACGCTTTCAGAAAAAGCTGGATGAAGAGAGCAAATAAACTATGTTACGATTGTTGAAAAAATAGAAGAAGTGAGACTTACCTTACTTCTTTTTTCTCGTATTTACAGTTTTAAATCCTCAAAAATAATCCAGCATATTAAAAATTTTCAGAAAATATCGACTTTTTCTTGACAGCACTATGATACTGTGCTAAAATACTAAACAATAAGAAACCATCTCAAAAAAGGAGTTAGTCAAACATGAAGTCAACCCAATCTTCAAACTTTGCTTTGTTGTTGCGTTACTCGGGCTAGTGCAAAAGCATTAGTCCTGTTTGGCTTACCAAGCGGGAGTAAATCAACATCTCGCTTGTTCCTCAAGTGAGATGTTTTTTATTTCACCTATCTTACCTCAAGCTCCGATGGGGAAGAAATGGATTCTAAAGGAGTGACGGGAGTGGGAGTATATCTTGATTTTTCTGAAATCAATTTATCTCATACCGTCTCAGTCATTGAACACGACCTAGAAGTTTGGGAAGAGTTTTTCCTATAGCTATTAACAGGGTCTTTGTATCTTAGAAAAGGAGTTGTCTATGACACGCAAAGTTGAGTTTTTTGATACC
>ERZ773090.315-NODE-315-length-31865-cov-6.63958_pt1 | contig 31865 bp, 32 predicted proteins | sample MGYA00580579_ERZ773090 | MGnify/ENA primary metagenome ERZ773090 (study PRJEB29015, sample SAMEA2738014) | human oral metagenome | biome: human oral; feature: human-associated habitat; material: dental | place: China | collected 2132 ... | reverse complement strand
GCTTCCTTTTTTATCATTAGTTATTCAAGGCTGCTGCCATTGTAGCTGCAACTTCAGCTTCGAAGTCATTTGCAGCTTTCTCGATACCTTCACCAACTTCAAAGCGAGCGAACTCAACTACTGAAGCATTTACTGATTCAAGGTAAGCTTCAACTGTCTTGCTGTCATCCATGATGTATACTTGTGCAAGAAGTGTGTATGCTTGGTCAACTTTAGTGTTGTCAAGCATGAAGCGGTCCATTTTACCTGGGATGATTTTGTCCCAGATTTTTTCTGGTTTGCCTTCTGCAGCCAACTCAGCTTTGATGTCAGCTTCAGCTTGTGCAATCACTTCGTCAGTCAACTGAGCTTTTGAACCATATTTCAAGTGTGGAAGTGCTGGCTTGTCAACCATAGCGCGGCTTTCGTTATCTTGATCGATCGCGTGGTTCAATTGTGCCAATTCATCTTTGACAAATTGCTCATCCAATTCTTTGTATGAAAGAACAGTTGGCTTCATCGCAGCGATATGCATAGAAATTTGTTTCGCAAGAGCGTCATCACCACCGTCAATTACTGATACAACACCGATACGGCCACCGTTGTGTTGGTAAGCACCGAAGTGTTGAGCATCAGTCTTTTCAATCAAAGCAAAACGACGGAATGAGATTTTTTCTCCGATAGTCGCAGTTGCAGATACGTATGCAGCTTCAAGAGTTTCACCTGAAGGCATTGTCAATGCAAATGCTTCTTCGTTGTTAGCTGGCTTGCCTTCTGCGATAACTTTTGCAGTAGCATTTACCAATTCAACGAATTGAGCGTTTTTCGCAACGAAGTCAGTTTCAGCGTTCACTTCAACAACTGCTGCAACGTTACCATCCACGTAAACACCTGTCAAACCTTCAGCGGCAACACGATCAGCCTTCTTAGCTGCTTTTGCCATACCTTTTTCGCGAAGCAATTCAATCGCTTTTTCGATGTCACCATCTGTTTCAACCAATGCTTTCTTAGCGTCCATGACACCAGCACCAGATTTTTCACGCAATTCTTTTACAAGCTTAGCTGTAATTTCTGCCATTTTTCTTCTCCTATGTTTACTATTTTTAAATAAAGGGGCTGGGCTGAGCCCCGCCCCTTTAGGTTAATTGACTTATGAAAATTATGCGTTGTCGCCTTCTACAACTTCAACGATTTCTTCGATTGAGTCTGCTTGAGTTTCAGTTGCAGCAAATTCTGCTTCAACAGTCGCTACAGCGTCCTCACCTTGACGGCCTTCGATAACAGCATCAGCCATTTTCGCAGTGATCAATTTAACGGCACGGATAGCGTCGTCGTTAGCAGGGATAATCACATCGATATCGTCTGGATCAGTATTTGTGTCAACCATCGCAACCACTGGAATACCAAGTTTCTTAGCTTCCTTAACAGCGATTTGCTCTTTATGAGGGTCAACGATGTACATTACATCTGGAATACGTGGCATATCTTCGATACCACCCAAGAATTTTTCAAGACGAGCACGTTGTTTGTTCAAAAGTGCCACTTCTTTCTTAGGAAGAACTTCGAAGATTCCTTCTTCTTCCATACGTTTGATTTCTTTCAAACGAGCAACACGTTTTTGGATAGTTGTCCAGTTTGTAAGAGTTCCACCCAACCAACGGTGGTTGATGTAGTATTGACCAGCACGTTCTGCTTCTTCTTTTACAGCTTCAGCAGCTTGCTTTTTAGTACCAACAAACAAGATAACTGCATCGTTTGCAGCTGCATCACGCATGAAGTCGTAAGCTTGATCTGCGTATTTTACAGTTTGTTGAAGGTCGATAACGTGGATACCGTTACGCTCAGTGAAGATGTACTTAGCCATCTTAGGGTTCCAGCGACGAGTTTGGTGACCAAAGTGAACACCAGCCTCAAGAAGTTGTTTCATTGAAATTACTGCCATGAGTAAATTCTCCTTTTTGTTTTTTTCCTCTTTTAGATTTCAGCTCGCAGAGCTACCAATCGGCAACGGCTCCACAATTCATCTAAAATGAGTATTTCTGCCGTTTAAACGGCATCTACTATCATATCAAATTTTCTAGCTTTTGACAAGTATTTGGGCAGTATTTTCTCTCCTTAATCCAGTTCATCTATTAGGATTCCTTCAAGAAATTCTCACTTAAATCGGGTCAAGCTCTTGACGAACAGGCCGTTTTAAGGTAGAATAGTAAGAGTTGTGGCGGTATAGCCAAGTGGTAAGGCACGGCTCTGCAAAAGCTTGATCGTCGGTTCAAATCCGTCTACCGCCTTTTTTATCGGTTTAAATCCGACTTCATACTAACCAAGAGGCTGGGACAAAAGTCCTAGCCTCTCAATTGTCTTTGGATTATCGAGCAAGACGCAGTGGTTGAGTGGGCTCTACTACGCTGATTTCATCAGCTTTTACAGCCCTACTCAACTGTGCGGAGGTGGGACGACGAAATCGAATTCTAACGAATTACCGATTTCTGTCCCACTCTCTTTTTTGTTCGCCTTTCTTACATCATTGGTCAAGTTTAATGAATTGTAATGATACCAGAATGACCAGCTTTTATCTAAAATCTCAGAGCTGCTAACAAAAAAGAGCGGAAAGTGCTTTCCGGCTCCTTTTAGTGCATTCCAAAATTATAATTCAGCAATTTGGCTGAGGTTGACTTCTGCAACCGTGTCATTTCCAAACATAGAGATAATCATCTTGACTTTATTATTGTCAATTTCCGTGATTTTACCAGTATAGTTAGCAAAGGCACCGTCAATGATGCGAACTGTATCGCCCACCTTGACATCCAAGTCAAATTCTTGAACCGTTTGTCCCATAGAAATCAGAATGCTGCGGATTTCTTCTTCCAAGAGCGGAGTTGGTTTCGAACGGTTTCCGTGTGAACCCACAAATCCAGTTACGTTTGGTGTATTCCGCACGACAAACCAAGCTTCGTCCGTCATGACCATCTCAACCAATACATAACCTGGGAAGCGGTTTTCTTCGACTTCCTTGCTCTTGCCGTTTTTCTCGACTTGTACGGTCTGAGTCGGAATTTCCACGCGCAGGATATTTTCCAGCATATTATAGGTCTGGGCACGTTGCAAGAGATTTTCCTTTACCTTATTTTCATAGCCTGAGTAGGTTTGCAGTACAAACCAGCCTTTATCAAAACTGTCCATGTTTTGTCCTTTCCTAAATAAAAAAGCCTAGGGCTTCTGCTTGATATCTAGCCTTATTATACCATAAAATCTAAAATTACAAAGCATTTTGGTAAATATTTTACAGACAAATGAGAGTGAGACAGAAATCGGTAATTCGTTAGAATTCGATTTCGTCGTCCCACCTCCGCACAGTTGAGTAGGGCTGTAAAAGCTGATGAAATCAGCCTAGTAGAGCCCACTCAACCACTGCGTCTTGCTCGACAATCCAAAGACAATTGAGAGGCTAGGACTTTTGTCCCAGCCTCATCTTTCTTATGAAAACATGTTGATTATGCGGAAGAGACCGCTGGCAACTACCTTATCAAAAATATAGATGACAACAGCAAAGAATGCTGTGTATTCCATTACGGAAAGGAAATCAGTCCATCTTTCTTTACGGGTAGGCCAAGTTGTATCTCGTAGCAAAACGAAAACATCTTTAATGAATTTCACAACTATCTCCTATCTGGTTTCTTTATGCAGCGTATATTTACTGCAGTGTTTACAATATTTATTCACTTCTAGACGCGTAGGTTTTGGAGTGCTACTAAGTTTGATTGAGTAGTTTCGTGACCCACAAACTGTACACGCTAGACTCGCTTTTTTTAATGCCATGACGCCTCCATTCCCCTTATTATAGCAGTTTTCTACTTCTTTGACAAGCCATTTAGACGATTAATGGAACCAGCCAGTAATGGTATCCCATAGATTTTTGGCTTTTTCAGTAATCCCAGACTCATCGATAGCTTTCTTGGCATCATCTACCAGGTTTTGCGCCCGCTCCTGAACATCTTTCAGGAAGTCTTTATTTTCGCTAGTCGTATTCGTTTGACCAGTACCGTAGGTATCGATTGGGGAAATTCCATTTTCAGCATAAGCATTTTTCTGACCCGAGAAGGATGTTCCCTCCGTATAAGGCAGGATGGTGTTGGCTACATTGCGGAAAATAGCCGAAGCTTCATTGGCACTTGTACCAGTCAGATAGTGAGTTTCATCCGTCTTCGGGAAGCCCAGCCATTGGCTGATAACCACATCTGGTGTGTAGCCGATAACCCACTGGTCTCCTGACAAATCAGGGTTAAAGTCAGTTTCTGTCGTTCCTGTCTTTCCAGCCATTGTATAGCCATACGGAGCCGCATAAACTCCCGTTCCGTTTGAGAAAGTTCCCAGCATCATACTGGTCATCTTTTCTGTGGTTGAGCGATTGAGAACGCGGGTAGAAGTCTGCCGGTGGGTTTTGACAACCTGACCACTAGCATTTTCTATCTTGGTGATAAGATGGGCATCATTCATAACTCCATCATTCGCAAAGACTGAGTAGGCTTGAGCCATCTGAAGTGGATTGGTCGTCACGCCGCTTCCCAGAGCCACACCTAGATTCTGTTCTACCTTATCCATATTAAGGCCAAACTTTTTGCCGTACTCAAAGGCCTTGTTCACGCCTAATTCATCCACTGTTGAAACCGCGGGAATATTGAGGGATTCAGCCAAGGCTTGATACATTGGAACCGTCGGTGAACTTTGGATATTGCCGTAGTTATTAACTTTATAATCACCAAAAACTGTCCGACTATTATCTAACTCCTTATCCGTTGACCAGCCAGCTGCTATAGCTGGGCTGTAGGCCACCAAAGGCTTGATGGTTGAGCCTGGACTACGAGCAGACTGAGTCGCGTAGTTGAAAGTCCGAAAAGCAGAGCCATCAGCACTGTTGACACGGCCAACCAGAGCCCGAACACCACCCGTCTTAGGATCCAGCGCTACGCTTCCTGACTCGGCCCGCGTCCCGTCTTCAGCCTGCGGGAAGAGATCGACATTGCTATAAATAACCTGCATGCTAGCTTGATAATTTTGGTCCAATTCGGTGTAAATCCGATAGCCGTTGTTGACGATTTCTTCTTCCGTCAGACCGTAATCATTGACCGCTTCATTGATAACCGCATCAAAATAAGACGGGTAGCGGTAGTCTTCTGACTTGCCTTCGTAGGCATCGACTAGCTGGCCTCCAATGCCAACCGTCGCAGCCTGATCCGCCGTTGCCTGATCAATGTAACCTGCCGCCACCATATTTTGAAGAACGGTGTCACGACGGTTGGTCGCATTCTCAATCGAATACAGGGGATTATATATCTCTGGTCCTTTGAGCATGCCGGCTAGAACCGCTGATTGATCTAGGCTGAGCTGACTGGCAGATACACCAAAATATTTCTTGCTGGCATCTTCTACGCCCCAAACCCCATTTCCAAAATAAGAATTATTGAGGTACATGGTCAAGATTTCCTGCTTGCTGTATTTTTTGTTAATCTCTAAAGCTAGGAAAAATTCCTTGGCCTTACGCTCAATGGTCTGATCTTGAGAAAGATAGGCATTCTTGGCCAGCTGCTGCGTGATGGTCGAGCCACCACCCGAACGCCCCGCAGTCAAAATGGCCAGAAAGAAACGACTGTAGTTAATCCCGCTATTCTTATAAAAAGAACGGTCTTCTGTCGCAATCACAGCGTTCTGCAAGTCCTGACTAATCGCGTCTAATTCGACATAAGTTCCCTTTTGCCCAGACAAGCTACCCGCTTCATTTCCATCCTTATCATAGATCAAAGTCGTAGCTTTCAGAGCATTCTGCAAATCTTTGACATTAGTCGTCTTAGCTACATAAAAAAGATAGCCACCAACCACCAGACCAAAGGTCAAGCCCAGAATCAAGAATATCTTGGTCAGATGAAACCTGCTCCAAAAGCGGCGGAAGGGATGTTGAGACAGGGGCTTCTTCCGATTCTTACCAGAGCGGCTATAACTAGGCTCAGGCGTCTCGCCCTCCAGCTCCTCAGCAACTTTTTTCTGAGGATGATCCGTTTTAAACAGATTGACTAATGTTTCAAATATATCATTTAATTTCTTCATAAAACATATTTTATCACCTTATCCATGCAGACACAAGGCACGACTCCGCTACTTTCTACTCCTTTTAGCTTTCTTTAAGGAAATAGCAGAGCTCCTTTCCTCTTTCCAACGAAGCATTTCCAAATGGGCTAGTTTTTGCTACAATGAAAACATGAAATTTACTATTACCATCCCCGCAAGCCTGCCTCCGATGACCGTCAAAGAACTGCTAGAAGAGCAGCTGCTCATCCCGCGAAAGATTCGTCACTTTCTCCGAACCAAGAAACACATTTTGGTCAACGGTGAGTCCATCCATTGGCAAAATTTGGTCAAGCCTGGCGACAACATTCAACTGACCTTTGACAAAGAAGACTATCCAGAAAAAGAACTCCCCGCTGGCCAGCCTCATCTGGTCGAGGAGCTCTATCAGGACGAGCATCTCATCATCGTCAACAAGCCAAACGGCATGAAAAGTCACGGTAATGAACCGACAGAAGTCGCTCTACTCAACCATGTGTCAAGCTATGTCGGACAGACCTGCTATGTCGTCCACCGGCTGGACAAAGAAACCAGTGGCGCCATCCTGTTTGCCAAAAATCCCTTTGTCCTCCCCATTCTCAACCGCCTCTTGGAAAACAAAGAAATCTCTCGTGAATATTGGGCCCTTGCTCAAGGAAAATTTCACAGCAAAACTATCGTCTATAAAGATAAAATCGGACGCGACCGCCATGACCGAAGGAAACGACTCGTTGATCCGAAAAAAGGGCTCTATGCCGAAACTCATGTGACCCGACTCAAGGACTTTGGCAACACGACTCTAGTCAAATGCCAATTGAAAACAGGACGGACTCACCAAATTCGTGTCCATCTCGCCCATCACGGCCATCCTATCGTCGGTGACCCCCTCTACCATCCTCAACCCCAAGGCCGCCTCATGCTCCATGCCCATCGTCTGACCTTGACTCATCCGTTCACCCTAGAAACCATCAGCGTGGAAGCACCGTCAGAGAGTTTTGAAGCAGAAATCAAACGGCACAAAAGCAAATCTAAAAAAGATAGCTAACCAGATAACCGATTCCCCAAGACTTATACTCCACATCGCCAACTAACCACAATTCTTTCAAAAGCCAGATTTTCCCCAAAAGACGATTTCCTACCGGACATCGTCTTTTTCTTCTCCTCTATTTAGCAACTTAGCACGCTAGATACAAACAAGCATCTACCCATTCTTTATAGGTCATCTACCTTGTGCCAAATTGATTTCCAGTCCATACTTGACTATTAGTTCTTACTGCTGCAAGCCCCGACCCGCTTTGAATCATCCTATCTGACCAAAGAATAATCACAAAGTCACAAGAAAAAGCTCAGCTAGGCCGAGCTTTTTGATTATTGATTTTTAAAGCGTTCTACATCACGCGCAATGACTAACTCTTCATCTGTCGGGATAACCAGAACTCTGACTTTAGCAGCTTCTGTTGAAATATCTCCTGTAGCACCAAAGAAATTCTTCTCTGGATCAACATCGCAGCCAAACCAAGAGATCCCTTCGATAACCATGCTACGGATGGTCACAGAGTTTTCACCGATACCAGCTGTAAAGATAATGGCATCTGCTCCATTTAAAACAGCTAAATACTGACCAATGTATTTTTGAATGCGATCCACAAAAATTTCATTTGCCAATTGTGCCTTTTCATCACCCGCACGCATAGCTTCGTGAATATCGCGCATATCACTTGATTTCTCTGAAACGCCCAACAATCCAGATTCACGGTTTAGAATTCGACTGATATCTTCTGGCGTGTTAAAGTCATCTGTATGTTGCATCAAGTATGGAATAATCGCTGGATCGATGTCACCTGTACGTGTTCCCATCATAACTCCACCAAGAGGAGTGAAGCCCATAGAAGTATCCACTGAGCGCCCCTTATCAACTGCTGTGATAGAAGCACCGTTTCCGATGTGGCAAGTGATGAGTTTCAATTCTTCAATCGGTTTACCCAAAAGTTTGGCAGCTTCGTGGGCTACATACTCATGGCTAGTTCCGTGCGCTCCGTATTTACGAACCTTATTTTCAGTGTAATACTTGGTTGGCAATGGATAGAGATAAGCCTTTTCTGGCATAGTTGTGTGGAATGATGTATCAAAAACAGCCACACTGGTAATGTCTGGAAGAAGTTGCTTGAAAGCACGGATACCGTCAGCATTGGCAGGATTGTGCAAAGGAGCCAATAGAGACAACTCTTCAATTTTTTCCAATACATCGTCAGTCACAAGAGCTGATTCTTTGAAATACTCGCCTCCAGCTACGACACGGTGTCCAACACCTGTGATTTCATCGTAAGATTGAATAATTTCAAACCGTTTCAAATCGTCCAATAAAATTTTCACAGCTTGTGTATGGTCAGCAATATCTAAGTTTTGGCGTTCAGAACGACCATCAAATTTAACCGTAGAGATTGAATCTTTGAGACCAATCCGCTCAATCAAACCTTTAGCCAGCACCTTTTCTTCTGGCATTGAATAAAGTTGCCATTTTACACTCGAACTTCCAGCATTAATAGAAATAGTTTTTGACATCTTGTCACCTCTTTAAGCGTTTTCAAACTATTATATCAGAAATTTGTTCGAATTTCACTAACTTTGACCCAGTTTTGAAAACTTTCACGAAACTTTAAGATTTCATCCTGACTCTGCAAGTCCTGCAAAGGGTAGATAAAGGGCTGGATATCTGATTCGCCTTGTTTTCTCAGGACAAATATCGTCTTAGCATTCTGCCGGCTCGCGAAAATCTTCTCTGGCAGAGAAATCATTGCCAAGAGCTGGGCGCTAGAAAGCAGCCATTTTTTCAGCAGATGGCTTTGAGGGCTTGTCAGCAGATTATTTGGGGCCAGAAAGATAGCATAGCCTCCCGGTTTCAAATATTTTAGCGACTGCTCCATCAAGAGATGATGGGCATAAGTATGCTCCTCTGGACTGGCAACCTCATAACGAGCCGCCACTGCATCATCTGGGTAATAGCCCACTGGCAAATCACTGACAATCAAGTCGCTTTCTTTCAGAACCTGAGGCCGCACCGCATCTCCTTGAGCAAAGTGCGCCTTAGAATTCATGACTTCGGCAATGCTGGCAGACAAATCAATCAGCAAGTCATCAATCTCTAGGCCTAGATAATCCATGTTTTTTTGTGTGTGGTTGAGCAGAGTCTCCGCTAAATTGCCTGTTCCACTGCCGATCTCCAGCAAATCAACTCTCTCGTCTTGAGCCAACTGGTCAATCAAAAAACTCAGCAAGAAGCCGACCGAATCAGGTGTGAACTGATGATTGGCTTGAAGCGGCTCTGTCTGAGAAGCCTTCATGAAAATAAATTGATAGGCCCGACGCCACTCTTCCTTGGTCAAATGCAGGGCGCGGAGTTTCTCGTTATTTTTCAGAATTTCTTGTAAGTCTGTATCTCCGTCCAGATAAATCCCATTTTGCTCAATCAGGGCATCATAAAAATTAGTTCCCAGCGCATTTTGGATATTTTGCACATTTTCTAAAAGCAGGTGAAAAGCTCGTTCTATTTTTTCAAATTTCATGGCATCCTCCGTTGTCTTATGATACCAAAAAGAAGCCCTCTTTCCAAGGGCTATCGGATTACAAATCTTTTACATTTATATTAGTCTCTTCTCTTGTCAGTTGAAGGAGAGGGCACTTTAGTTTTTTTAGTATCTTTGGAGTCTTTAGCTTCTTTGTCCTTCTTCTCTGGCTCCTTTTTACTCTCAAAATAGAAAGAATAGCTCTTCTGATTGGCAAGTTGGCTGCTGACTTCCAGCATATTTCCCTGCCTGCGATAATGAGTACTCCCTTTGTCAAAGGCTAACTGCCCGCTCTCCTCTGTGACAGTCTCCTTGGTCAAAACAGCCAAGGCATAGGCTTCTGCCCGCTCCCGATTGGCTTGAAAGAGACGCTGATTGGCCACCTGCCGATTCAGATAAAATTGCAAGAGCAAGCTAAAGACAGCTGCCATAAAGAGGGCATAAAGCAAGATGCCTGCCTTAACTTTTATCTTGGACACGATAGATGTACTCTCTTTCTAAATTATTTTCAAACCGGAAGCGAAAGCGAACAAGGTCCCCCTCCTGACTGACCGGAGCAGCTTTGAGTCCATAGATCATGGGTTGATAGCCACGCCCCGAAGAATCCGTCTTGCGGAAATCATCACTCCGAGACTTGCCCAAAGCTATATTTTTGCCATCCTGTTTGACATAGATTTTGTCGTTTTCGACTCGGTCAAATTGGCTGCGCGATAGCTCCGTCTCCAACTGATCGACAAATAAGAGCCATTCCTGCTGCTTATTTTCCTGTTGATGTCGCAGTTCAAAAGCCAGAAGCTTGGTCATCGACTGAAAGACTAGCATACCACCGCTCAAGACCAGCAGGGCGACTAGAGTCTCTAAGAGTGTAAAAGCTTTAATTTTAACGTTTTTTAACACTGAGCACCTTCTCCTCTTGGTGGTAGACAGTTAATTGCTGGTCGGTCTTGGTCTGGCGGACTGTGATGCCGTTGACCGTCAGATTTTCCTGTCCCGTCTGCATGGCCATCCGAGTAACCCGTAGGACTTCCTCCTCCTGCAATAATCGAGTCTGTTCCTTCCGCGACTGGCTAATCTGGCCAAGCAGGAGGCTGGCAATAGCCGCAAAAACCGCCATTGCCACCAGAGCCTCCAGCAAAATACTAGCTTTCATTCGTCGTCTTTTTAAACTTTCCATTACCCATATAAAGCTGGTAAACAACCTTTTTATCCTCCGTTTGAAAAACAATCTTGCTGAGCGAAGAATTCCCGCCAGCCTGATCAAACTGAATAGTCTGAGGAGCATGCTCCTGCAAGGTCTTGGGAAACTCCACCTGCTGGTAGCCATTGGAAATCTTACGGTCAGAAATGGTCAGCTTTATCTTTTCATGCCCAGCCATACTTAGCTTTTGGCTCTCCTGATAAAGATGCTCAAATTCCATGAAAAACAGCTGCTCCTGCACTTGATTGAAACCAGCCTGAACAGAGCCAGATAAACCTAATAAAATGAAGCTGACCACAAATAGAGCCAGGAGACTTTCCAGTAGTGTAAAAGCCTTAATCCGCAACTGAGCGAGTTTCACTGCTGTTTTTTCCATAGTAAGCCTTATAGGATGCCACCTGCTTATCGGTAATCCGACCATCAGCAACCAATTTCCCTAGAGTGGCTTTTTCATTAACATTCTTCAATTCATAAAGCTCAGCCTGACTTTCCACGACCTTGACTACGGCCGCATTGCCCGTATCTGAAACAGCATCCTTCTGCTTAGTCAAATTCGGAACAAACAAGAGCATCAAGACGCTGATGATGAGAAGAACGACTAACATTTCCACCAAAGTAAAGGCTTTAACCTTCAAAGCTTTTAATTTTTTCATAATTGAATCTCCATATTCTGATAAATTGGCAGCAACATGGCTGCATAAAGTAAAACGATCACAAGGGCTACAAAGACAAAAACGAGAGGCTGAATCAAATTCATGGCACGATTGATTCTCAGGAAAAACTCTTCCCAAGTCTTTTCAGCATACAGCTCCAATTCGTCACCCAACTTAGACTTGACCTCGCCGTATTCGATAATTAAGGCCAGCTCTTTCTTAAAGAAAGGATAGGTGCCGACCTTCTCGGCATAGCCCTGACCCGCGCCTAGAGCCGTCTCCAAGTCTCGCCCCAGCTCCTGAAAGAGCTGAGAAGGCTGGTCCTGCATGATGAGAAATATCTGGCTCAATTCCAGCCCTTGTCCAATCATATTGCCCCATTCACGCGCATAGTAGGCCGTCAGATAGGCCCGCACTAAGGTACCAACAAAAGGAAACTTGGCCAAACGACTGAAAAACCTCATTTTAGAGCTCTTGCGATAATAGAACCAGCCACCGCCAATCAGTAAGCAAATCACCAGAACGCCTCCCAGAAAGATCTGCGGTAGATAATGAATGAACTGAGTGGCCATATTTTGACTGTCCAGCTGAGGCAAGAGATAATTACGCAAGCCCAGCATGATCAGTACCAAAAAACCAAGCAGCATCAGGGGATAAGTCCCCACCTCAATCAATTTCTTACGGACCTTGGATAGATTTTCCAGATAATCTTTGATTTTACCCAAACTAAGATTTAGATTTCCGTGCAACTCAGACAAAGATAGCTGGGTGACCACATTATCGGAAAAGCCCAAATGCTTCATAATCTGGGAAAATGACTGACCCGCAGCCAAACCCGAACGCATTTCTGCGACATAGGCCTCTTCTAAAAGGGCACTCCGCCGTAGGAAATCGACAATCTCCGCCAGATGAAAACCGCTGGTAAAGAGATTGCGGAACAGCTCGATAATCTTCTTTTGCTTAGGCGTAGATAATTTTTTCCGCCTGCCTTTGATCAGCTGTGATATGTCCATCTGCAAAAAGCTGGTCAATCTGCTGGTTCCAGAGACTGGCTTCGTGCTGTTGATAGTCTTGGTTGACAAAGTCGATCACACCTCCTCCCCCGATTAAACGCTGGTAACAAACGCCCTGTAGTACCATACGCAGCTCGTCTTCACTGACACCCAGCTCTAGCAGGCGCTCATACACTCCGCGAATGCTCTTAGCATGAATGGTTGAAAAGACAGTGGCTCCTGTCAAACTAGCCCTTACCACCGCACGAGCCGTTTCTTGGTCTCGGATTTCCCCGATAATCAAGAGATCTGGTCGGTGGCGCAGAGACAATTTGATAAGGCTGTCGTAGGTCATGCCAATCGTTTCATTCAGTTGAAGCTGGAGCATGTTTTCCTGCTTGATTTCCACAGGGTCTTCGATAGACATGACCTGTTGTTGGCCAAATCTCATCTGAGCCAGCTGGTGCATCAGCGTCGTCTTTCCACTGCCAACTGGCCCTGAAAAGAGATAAAGACCACGAGAATTTACTTTTTTACGAAGATCAGGCAGATTGTCAAACCAGAAACGCAGCTCACGCTCCTCATCGTGTAAGAGCCGAATCACCAAGCTCTCATAGCCACGGTAATCCCCGACAGTCGATAGACGAAGCGAGACCGTCACTTCTCCACAATCATAATCGCAGGAGCCTAGCTGGCTGCGCCTCTTCTCACCGACATTCATGCCTGAGACAAACTTAAAATGGCTAATGACTGACGATAACAAATCAAAATCATAGGTCTGAATGAAGCGCCGCTCATCTCCCACCCGCATATAAAGTTCATAGCAGGTGCTCTTGGGAATCAGATAGACATCTTGAGCTGCTTCCTGCCTGGCCAATTGAATCATTTCCTTTGCAATTTTTTGAACCATAAGTCCTCCTCACCTTACTATTCGCACAAAATGAGAAAAAATAAAAAAAGAATGAAGAAATTTTCTCCATTCTTTGATCTCTATCCTACCTAGCCCGCACTTTAATTTTGCAAATACGGTGTTTTTCAGTAGCATTTTGCTTGCGGTAGCCTGGACGATACTTGCTCTTGGGGATCTTGCTTTCATTTTCTAACAAAAGCAGGGAGTGGTATTGCTGAATATCTTCATTGCACTCCTCACACCAACGTTGATCGGCCGGATCCCAGAAAATCGTCATAAGATCACTGCGGCTTTTATAAAGTGGCGATGCTTCAGACATCTCTAACCAGCGGTGCTTATAGTATTTGAGAGCGGTGTAATAATCATCGAAATACCTTTTTTCAATGATATCGTCCTCCCAACCATCTAAAAACCACCAGGGCTCATAATCGCCATACATTTCTATTACGCTGTACATACCTGTCCCCTTTTGTATCCTATATTATATATAAAATTCTTTGATAATGAAACTATTTTGCTCGTAGGCTCTATAATAGTTCGTTTTTCAACAAAGAAAAGCAAAGAAACAAAAGGGAGTGTCGCTTTTTGTGCTTATTTCCAATTCAGATGCACATGCTCTTTCATTTCCTTATAGGCTGTATCAATCCGATCTTTGGTCGCCTGATCCAGCTGATTGCGATATTTTCCTCCCTCAATGAAGTCTTCTAAGATAAGGGTTTGATAAGTGTAAAGCGGATAACCCTCTGGCGAATAAGTTCCCTTTTCCACACGACTGACCCAGCTTGGATGTGCCTGAGCTGTTTTAATAATGGTCCCCTTATCCGTCTTTTCAATGGTCACATCCATCAAGACGCCACGCTCGGTCCACTCAGCCGTATCCACACCGGCCATGGTTTCAATCCGCTGATTAGAGATAAAATTCCCCATGGAGTAGATAATCAGCTTCTTCTGACCATCTTTTTCAAGAATTTCTGAAGGCTGCACTACGTGCGGATGCCCCCCAAAAATGATGTCCGCTCCCCAGTCCACCATCTTATGATAGAGCTCGACCTGCTCCTCATTTGGCTCTAGCTGGTATTCGATCCCCGTCTGTGGCATGACTACTGTAATGTCCGCTTCTTTCTCCGCCTGCTCAATCTCCGCCTTCATCTTGTCCTCATCAAAGGTGGATAGGTGATGATCAATCTCCTTCTGACTGAGATTGGACTCCAAGCCATTAAAGCCATAGGAGTAAGCCAAAATAGCAATCTTGATGCCTTTTACCTCTTTGATCAGAATGGGCGCTTTATCCCTGTTTTTGTGAGTATAGATCCCGACTGGGCTAATCCCGTGATTCTCAAAGGCTTTGGCAGTCGTAAAGACTCCCTCAAGCCCTGAGTCTAGGATGTGATTATGGGCCAGATCCACCACTTGGTAACCAGCATCTTTGATAGCGGGCACAACAGCCTCCGGAGCATTGAAAAGCGGATAGCCTCCCAAAGGATAGTCCGAGCGAATAGTTCCTTCAAAATCCCCCAAGACCAAGTCACCTTGATGAAGCCAGTCCTTGACATAGGTGAAATTTTCCGAAAAATCATAGCTACCATCAGCCTTTTGGGCACTCATATAAAGCCCATCATGATACAAAAGGTCGCCATTAGCCATAATGCGAACCGTTTTCGAGTCTGTCTTCTTTCCTGATAGCGAGGAGGATTTAGGAGCATCTTTAGCAGCATTCCTACCGCTTCCCTTAGGCAGCCCTATGATGCTTTGGAAGAATAAAATAGCAGTCGCTGATACAAATACCGCTCCCAGCAGGGCAAGGATAAAGGCACGGTTACTTGGTGCTGCTTGTCGCTTGGTTTCAGATCTTTTCTCCATTTTGCCAACCTCCATATTACTTATATTTTATCATAAATTATCCTCCTAAGGGAATAAAAAAAGAGTCTGGGACAAAAGTCCTAGCCTCTCAATTGTCTTTGGGTTGTCGAGCAAGACGCAGTGGTTGAGTGGGCTCTACTACGCTGATTTCATCAGCTTTTACAGCCCTACTCAACTGTGCGGAGGTGGGACGATGAAATCGAATTCTAACGAATTACCGATTTCTGTCCCACTCTCTAAATATCAGGCCGAGCTAGACATCAAGGACTGCAAATACCAGCGGTAAGCCGCCCGATAATGATAGGCATTAAAAAACTTCATCTCCCCAATATCGTAGCGCATCAGGTAGTAAATCAGATAGCGCAGATGCAGGCTTTCCCACTCCAGACTCGTCTTTTGACAATGAGCATACTCAGTCTCAAGCTCCCCATAGTAATCTCTGAATTGATTATAAATTTCTTGAATTTCCATTATAGCTCCAATCTTTTTACTTTAACACTAGTTTAACGCAAAAAGAAGGGGATTAGGGGCAAGAATCTTATCCTGCCTCATTTAAGAGCCAAAAGGTAGAGTAGGTCACTAGAAAATGACATTTCAGGGAATATTTTTGACATTTGGGAATTTAATAAGTTCCCAATTTTTAAAACCAAGTCAGATAGAAAAGCATCTAGGTTAGGCCCAGATAGATACTACATTTGTCTGAAACAAGCTAATTCTTAATCATAGAGGCATATTACCCAAAAGCTAGTAAAATTTCAGCTATTGCGATATCTATTTTTAAGGGTGCACTATTACTAGAAAGAACCTTAAGAGTACTTTTATAATAATTGCCTGAGAAACAATCCAAGATTGTAACTCTCATTCAACCCTACATATCACAACCAGTGATATCAAGTATCTAACAAATGACTGCTTATCTCAGTTTTCAAAATATCTCTTCACATCCATCACGTTTGATTGTCGTAAAAGAATCTAAAATTAGCAATTTAGCTCTAATTAACACGATATAGATATTTTCTTCGCAAAGCCAAGCTGTCTAAGTCAGCATAAGATCAATAACCATTCTAATAGTTTATTGAGATTCCACGGACTTCCCAAACAGACAGATTTCAATAGACGTTTGAAATATTTTATCATCTATAACTGACAAGAGAAATAGATTCACTAAAAATTGGACTTGCTCCCCGAAAATTGGACACGGAAAGCGAACTTTCTAGGTACAAGTGAAATTAATACACCTTATAAATTCGATACAGAAAACTGTTACCTTTTCAATTTATATCCCTACTATAAAAGCTTTCTTATAATCCTGTTTTTTCTTCAAACACAAATTTAATTTAGTTTATTTAAGTCTCTTTTAATCTGCGTAGTACTAATTTCAGGAGTTCGAGAAATATATTCTACTTCCACTCCTGTATCTTTCAAAACATCAAACTCTCCTTTCCAATCATCCCCGATGACAAATAAATCAATATCATATTTACTAACATCTGTTTCTTTTTGCGACCATGATTCTTCCGGAATAACAAGATCTACATAGCGAATTGATTCTACTAAAGCTTTACGCTGTTCATAAGTAAAATAACTCTTTTTCTGCTTCTCGTTCCAATTGAATTCATCTGTTGAAACCGCCACAATTAGATAATCACCTAATGCCTTTGCTCTTTTTAACAAATTTATGTGCCCATAATGCAATAAATCAAACGTTCCATACGTAATTACTCTCTTCAATTTGTATCTCCTTCTTTATTAAATCCTCAAAGCTCACTAAAAACTCATCGAAATCAAAAAGGAAACAGTTTTCTGTACCGAATTTATAAGGTGTATTTGCTTAGGTAATCATTCAAAACATTTTATACTGCAATCAAGAAGAGTATATTTACTCTAAAATCAATATTAACTATAAAGATTTCCAAACCTGCTTCGCTAGTATTTCACAGTATACTAAAGAGCGCTAGCCTTTAAATTTTTCTCCCAAAATATCTGCAGAAATCCAACATTCCTTAGTGAGTAAAATCAGTAGAGATATTATAGTGCTAGATTTTTATCCTTTTTACTGATGCGGCTCAAATATTCATATAGATTAATTAAAATACTTACATCTGTAAATATTAATATCACAGTTAAAATCAAGCCTAGAACAATCCCAATATACGAATTAAGAGAAGTAGTAATTATAGTATTAAATAATAAAAGGCAAAATTGAATTGTCAGCCTTTTTTTATTAATATCAAGATTTATAGTTTTTAAAACATCGTGCATGCGGTAATAAGCAACCATGAAATAACTAGCTGCGGTTGCTATAGCTGCACCAAGTCCATTAAATGTTGGAATTAGAAGTAAATTCAAGAAAATATTTAAAAATGCACCTAGAACAGTGGATACCATAAGCATTTTATTTTCTTTTTTGGCACTATAAAATGAACCAAAGTATGTACTAATACAGCCAAATGTAACCGCTAAGAGTAGTAAAGGCAAAAAGCGCCATGCAGAATAAAAGGCTACTCCCAATATCAACTTACACAAAATTATATTAAAAGACATAATAGTTGAACAAATAATAAGGCAAGTATAGGTATACATCCTAAAAACTTTAGAGAAAAAAATATTACTTGAACTATTTGATAATTCCTTTGCAGTAGAATATTGCCAAGCTTGTTGAAAAATAGAGCTGAACACATTTACTAAAGCAGGTAGTTTACTCGCAGCAGTATACACGCCTGCTATCTTAGCTCCACTAAATAATAATAGAATATACCTGTCAGATAAACTATTAATCCACCATGCAATTAAATTAGGAATACTTGGAAGACTATACCTGAGCATTTGTCTCATTACTACTTTATCAATACTAATTATAGAAAAATATTTATATTCTTCTGATATTATGAAAGCAACTACTGCAGTCAGACCGTATCCTAAAGAAAAGGATAATAAATATTCCTTCACTCCACCACGTAATATCACTAAAAAAAATATAGTACTCATTAAAAGAATAATAGAATTTAGAATCCCGTAAAAAACAAAACGTTTTGCATGCCCTCTCCCTCTGGCAAACTGTAATGTCCACTTATATAGTGTACTAGTAAGATACAGTAAAAAAAAATCATATATATACTCATAACTAGTATATTTTTTTATGATCACACAAATAACTCCTAGAATAGCTGAACCTACCATTAAAGTGTAGAAAGAATTCATAAATACTACAGTATGATTGTTATCATCATCAATTGAAAACCGATACAAAGACTCAATAATACTAAGTGTCGCTATAGGAAGTACAATTTCTACGGTGTTATTTAGTAACTCAGAGATACCATATTGTTCAGGAACTAATGCAATCGTATAAAGAGGCATTAAGAAGAACGAGATTAGTTTAACTAACAAGTTCCCTATGGCAAATATGCCCAAATTTGTCACAAGTGTTTTATATCTTTTTTCCATGGTACAACTCTTTCTCTATAAAATCATATAGTTGCCGAGTAGAAGTTCCATCTTCGTAACTCACAGTATTATCAAAATATTTCATCAATTCCCTTTTATAATAATCATAATCAAACTCTAAGATATTCTCCCAAAGTTCTTTTTCACACTCACTTACCGTGAAAGGTAGAGTTCGTAAATCAATATAAAGTCCTCTGTCTAATTCATATTCCTTTAAATCATAAGCAAAGAGAAATATTGGTTTTTTTAACAAAGAGAAATCCCATATTGAACTCGAGTAATCTGTAACAAGAATATCTGCTGAACATAATAGATCTTGCATATCATCATACAATGATACATCTATAATAGCATCTGAATAGTCTGATAAAGATGACGACAACAACGGATGGGCTCTATAAAATACAACCCATTCTCCTGAAAATTTTTTTGATAATATATCTATCATATTATCAAAGTTCAAAATGATTTTCTCATTAGAAAAATTGCCTCTAAATGTCGGGGCATAAAGCAATATTTTTTTCCCTTTAACGTTGTAATACTCCCGAACCTTCTCAGATACAACATTGACCTTTTTTGAAAAAAACACATCATTTCGTGGCGCACCTATGTTTAACACCTTGCCTTTATAACAGAATGATTTTCTAATTACTTCTTCTGTATAATATTTTGAATGGCTAATGACAGCAGATGCTCTAGCAAAATTTTTTACCGAAAATTCCTCAGTAAAAACCCCAATTTTTTTATAGGCCATCCCGTGCCATGTATTTATAAGTATCTGATTTTTTCGAGTAGGAATCTTATATGGAATACTTATATTATACACCACAACCTTGGAGGTCATTATTGCTAGTATGCCTTTTAAAGATTTGTAAATTTCAAATCGGACATTTCGCGCCCTTAATCGTTTCTGACACTCCCTATCTTTAACTAAAAAAATCATTTCATTATCAAAACTATTTTCATTAATCCAATCTATTATAGCTTTACTATCTCCACATAGTTTACTTCCATCAAAAGACATAAAGCATATTCGCTTATTCTTGATGGGGAAAATATATAAAATTTTTAATATTATTCTAATTATTTGTTCCAAAATAAGCACCTAGTTTTCATCAAATATTGTTACATAAGGATATATGTTGTTCCAATTTGGCCTATAAATATTAATAATACTAAAATGTGCTATACAGAACATAACAACTATCAAAAAATAAAATACTTTCTGATTTTTATTTTTAAGCCAATCAAGAGTTTGAGGAACTAGTATCAGAGAAAAAACCCAAAAAAAATCCGCCGCTCTATCTAAAAGATTAAAACGGAATGATATAAACAATATTATTAAAGATATAAATGATATATTAATACACTGAGTAAAATCTTCATAATCTTTTTGTTGCCTATTATTATAAAAAACAAATAAACTTGAAGAAAATATCAGTAATCTTGAGAAGAAGTTTAATAAAGAGGCAAGTTTGAAATCATCTAATTGATAGGTATTACTAAAAACATAAGTTTGAAAATACGGAAAGTATTTAGCTGTCAAAGGCAGAAAGAGAGGGAATAAAGCAAACACAATCATCCCTAAAGAAGTTGCAAAAAAGTAGAATCTCCTATTAACATTCTTCGGAATAACCCAGAAAATCAAGTAAATCCAAGCCAATCTATGAAATAACACAGCCAAAATTGAATACACCAATGCCCAAATATTATTACCTTTACTTTTAGAAAAATAAGCATATAACATCATTGCAATAGCAAGCTGTAGCCTTATTACATTCACTGTCTGCCCCCAAAAACCTAAGGTAAAAAACAATAAAGAAGAAAGCATTTTATTCTTCGAATAATCTTTAATAAATTTATAATAAGCAAAATATATAAAAATATTAATAATACCTAAAAAAATTGTGAAATTATCCGTACAAAATCCTATAATTTTATTTAAGATTAGATAAGCAATTTCATATCTTGTTTTCCATAATTCAATGTCTTGGTAATAAACAATATAATTGAATAAATTTTTATACGTAAGAGTGTCATTCCCAATACTATCAGCACGTATAGTTGCTAAAATCCAAAATACAAAAAATATAAGACCCAATAAACCTTTTTCAGTATAATTATCAAATCTATATAGACTTAGAAGAAACAGAATAATAATTATAAATAGATATAGCATTTCTCCATCCTTCTTCTAGCTCTTAGCAATAATTTCAAAATATTTTGCCACGTGTGCTTGAGCAATATGTTCCCAACTAAACATATCCTGTACCAAGTCTATCCCTCTTCTACCTAACTTGGAGTAGTTTTCCGACTCACTTATTGCACATTTTATCATATTAGATATATCTTCACTATTTGTCTCAGCCACCCAACCACAATTATACATTTCGATTAACTCACCCAATGTAGTTCCCTTTGTAACCAAGCAGGGTATACCATAACTAAGCGCTTCTAAAATGCCAAGTGGCATCCCTTCAAATCTTGATGTTTGTATAAATATATCCGTAGACAATAAAACCTCTTCTTTCTCTATCCCAGAAACGCCTGGATATAATTGCACCAAGTCTGATATATTAAACTTGTTTATCAACTCCTCTAAGTATGCTAAACGTCCCTTGTAATCTGGACCGTAAATTGAAAAATTTACTTTTTTATCCCGTAAAAAAGCTGATAGACTTCCGATTGATTCTAACATTAAATCCAGACCTTTGTGATAAGCATCTAATCTACCGATATATACAATGCAGAGTCTAGTTTTATTGAAAATTTCCTTTTTTTTACAAGGGATCGTAACTCCATTAGTAGCTATAATTTTTCGAACATTGAACTTAATATTTTCAAATTCATTATTAGATAGAGCTTGTAAAGCTTTTGCATTTTTTATAAAACGATTAAATAGAAGAAAATTGGCTAGTCTTTTTTTGAGATACTTTTTCTTTTGTGCATCAATTGTCAACTCGCCATGAGGAATAATTACATATGGAATATTCCTCTTTAGCAATTGCGGATATATATATATATATTCTTTACGATAACATTCGTGAAATACCACAATGTCTGGCCGATTAAATGGTCGACATAAATCATCAATATAAAACTTTTTTTTAAGTTGTATTTGATTTCTTATTCCTTCTATCCGCACTCGTCGTACATTAACAAATGCTACATCTGCAATTTCACCCTGCGCTTTAATATGTTGTGGCACAACAACTGAAACACCATTATATGGATCATTAGTAATGGAGGCTATATGTAGTATTTTCATTGATATTTCTTTCCTTAGTCATTACTTAAATAGGATTGTTTTAAGTTAACGTAGTCAAAATCATGTCCTGATAGTCTTTTATTTTCTGGAGGTAAACATCTCCAGTCCTTCCCATAAATTAGAGTGAGAAATTTTTCATAATCTTTAACACCATTTATAAGCTGACCCTCAAATGAATATTGTTCCGTATCCTCAAATATACTTTTTTCCATTATGTATTTTGTTCCGTACTGTGTCAGTAAGACACCTACAAATTTAGAGTCAGAAAAAGATATCTTTGAACATTCTTTATCTAATGCAATTAAAAATTTTTTATCATTTATTATATATGAGGGGATTAATTGGGAAAAAATAATAGACAAATTCTTCCACCAAACTCTGCTAGCTCTAATAATACTAGTTCTTGATGCAAAAAAAAGATTTTTATAATAAATCTTTTTATAATTTTTAGATACTTCCTGAGGAGTTTTACCTATTCCATCAATAGGAAATATATCCAAAAAAACTCCCCTCCTACACTTTGTCTTCACTCTTTCCACAACTGTTGTGCTTGTATCATATAACTTAGAAACTGTATATAAATAATCTTCATTTGAGGACTCCGGGGTCTCTAATCTAAATCTTGTCTCTTCTTTTTGTGACATTAATAGAATGAAACGTTCATAATCAGGTCTGGGCATCGCAACATCTATATCATCATCCCAAGGAATAAAACCTTTATGCCTGACGGCTCCTAGGAAAGTACCGCCAATCGCATAATACTTTAATTTATGTTTCTCACAAAAATTATGATACCATTTTAAAATTTCTAATAAATGTTCTTGCAAATCTGTTGTCATGACCTATATTACCTCCTTAATAATTTTAAAAATACTAACAATCGTATTTTTTGCGGTAAAGCTGCAACGATGAATTGCAGTAAAATTGTTCTTAGATACTCACTCTTAGAAATGAAGCTTGTTTCTAAAATTTTATGTCGAGCATTTCTATATTTTTTAAAATAATTCCAACCACCTCTACGTGCAATCATATCATAGCCTGTTCGAGCATAAACAAGATTAGCATCTACATTTTTACATATTGCGCCTGTTTGTATCATATGAACCCATAGTAAATCATCTTCCATCAGAGGTGCATCTTGATAATTACCTGCTCTTAAAACGGAACTTTTTTTATACATAACCGTCATATGGTTAAAAGCACTTCTTGTTTTCTGATAATCAACAATTGCTTGATGAGTCAACGGAACTCTCCGAATCGAGAGAATATTATCAATGTTATCAGTAAACTCTATTATATTACTACCACAAATATCTAGACTTGGATCATTATTGAATTGCTCTAATTGCTTTTCAAAGCGGTCATTTCTAGCAATATCATCTGCATCCATACGTGCGATCAATTCATAAGAACAAGCTAACAAACCATCCGCCAAAGCAGGACCTAGACCTCTATTTACTTTTATGTCAAGAATAATAAATAAATATGGATGTTTTTTTTTATAGCCCTCTACACAAGCTCTTAATTCTTCCGTGACCGGTCCATCGAAAACAATAACTATTTCAGAAGGCTTCACAGTCTGTTCTAATAGACTCTGTAAACATTCATCAAGATATGACGCTTTCTCTTTAATATAAACAGACATTAAAACAGAGAAATTAGGATATTGACTTTTATCACTCACTAACTATAACTCCTAAAATTTTCTTAAGTTCTTCTGTTATAAAGCTGATCTCATTATCAGTCAGCTTTGTATGCAATGGTAATGTAATTTCATTTTCAAAATAGCGATATGCATTTGGATAATCTTTGATATCAAAGCCTAAATCCTTATAAGCTGTTAACATTGGAAGTGGCTTATAGTGCACATTACATGCAATACCCTTTTCTGCCATCTTTTGAATAATCAAGTTACGTTCTTCTAAACTGATTCCTTCAACATGTGTAACATATAAGTGTCTAGATGACTGATAGTGAGGCCCATCATGTTTCAGGGGTGAAATAGGCGTACCTTCAAATGCCTTATCATACTGAGCAACAATCGCTTTTCTTCGTTCCAGTAATTGAGGATATCTTTTTAATTGTACCAACCCAATTGAAGCCATGATATCTGTCATATTACACTTATAAGCTGGTTTTACAATGTCATATTCCCAGGATCCTAATTGAGTTTTTGCTAATGCGTCTTTGGTCTGACCATGAAGTGATAAAATCTGAAATTCTTTATACAATTCATCATCATCAATACCAGGATGTGCTTTCCATGTGACACTGCCTCCTTCTGCTGTTGTAAAGTTTTTTACAGCATGAAAAGAAAATGATGAAAAATCAGCAATATTACCAGCAGGAACATTTTTGTACGTTGCGCCTAAAGCATGAGCACTGTCAGAAATAACTACAATCCGATTAAAGACATCTTGTAACTTACCAGTCGCTTTAAATAGATGCTGTTTTGCAAAAACAATGTCAAAAATTCTATCATAATCACATATAATTCCTGCTAGCTCTACAGGAATAATCGCTTTCGTATTGGATGTAATAGCTTCTTCAAGCAAATCATAATTCATTTCAAAAGAATTTTCTTGGATATCAACCATAACAGGAGTCGCACCTACGTGAGTGATAACACTACAAGAAGCTGTATAAGTCATCGCTGGGACGATAACCTCATCTCCTTCACCAATCTCTAGAGCTCGCAGAATAAGCTCCAAAGCTGCTGTAGCAGAGTTCAAACATACAGTACGATTTGTGTGTGTGTACTCTGATAAACGTCTCTCTAATTCTTTTGTTTTAGGTCCGGTTGTAATCCAACCTGAACGTAAGGTGTCTGCAACTTCATCAATTTCTTCTTCTGTAATATCTGGGGGTGAAAAAGGGATATTATATTTTGTCATAATAGCTTACTCTCCTATTTAACTACTTCCACTACTGTCTGAATCATGATTTTTAGATCATTAATAAAACTAAACTGTCTCAAATACTCTAAATTATAGTGCATTTTTGCAGGTAAAACTTCGTTCACATATGCGTCATCAACCGTTAAACCACGTTCGACACATCTATTGATTATAATATCTTCATCTTTGAACGAAATGCTTGCTGGAGAGGTTATCCCAGCTGGCAACAATAAAGTTGCTTTCATTTCATCTGTATACTGATTGGTATATTTAGGAACTTCAGGTCTGGTACCAACAAAACTCATATCCCCTAATAACACATTAATCAATTGCGGCAGTTCATCTATACGATATTTCCGAATAAATTTCCCAATTTTAGTAATGCGATTATCATTGTGAGAAGTTACAAGAGAACCTTTTTTATCAGCTCCCACTACCATAGTTCGAAATTTCCAAATTTTAAATTCTCTGCCATATTGTGTAATTCGGGCTTGTTTGTAAATAGCTGGGCCTGAACTATCTATTTTTATCCAAATCCCAATTATCAAGATAACAGGAGAAAATAGGATGAGAAGTACCAAAGCTAGTAAACGGTCCATTAATAATTTACAAAACAATGAGATTCGTTTATTATTCAACAATTTATAATAACGTTCCACATCTTCATTTCTAAGCTGAGCTGGCAAATCTTCGAACTTTATCATTTATACTCCTACTGTTGCGCAAATTTTATTAATTTAGCTTTCAATTCTGCTCCATCTAATTTGGAAATAGAATTAATGAAAGCTGTTACTTCTGAATTAGGTAAAGCTTGAACATTTCCTACAAATATTTTTTCATAGATTTGTTCGTCAACTCGCTCTTCGGTAGAGAGCAATTCCTCATATAATTTCTCTCCTGGGCGAATTCCAGCTTCTACAATTTGGATTTCCTCTTCCGTATGACCGCTCAAGGTAATCATTTTTTTAGCTAAATCTAAAATTTTAACTGGCTCACCCATATCTAACACGAAAATTTCTCCACCATGCATTAGCGCACCTGCTTGAATAACAAGACGACTTGCTTCAGGAATAGTCATGAAATACCGTGTCATTCGGAAATCTGTGACGGTAATTGGACCACCGTTCGCAATTTGCTCCTTGAACAAAGGCACTACACTACCTCGACTGCCTAAAACATTCCCAAAACGAACCGCCGCAAACAAGGTCTTCCCTTCCTCATTCAAACTCGTAACAATCATTTCAGCCACACGTTTTGTAGCTCCCATGACATTTGGAGGATTCACAGCCTTATCTGTAGAAACCATTACAAATTTAGCAACTCCAGCTGCTTTCGCAGCTTCAGCCACATTTTTGGTTCCATAAATATTATTTTTTACTGCTTCAGTTGGATTGTATTCCATCAGTGGGACGTGCTTATGAGCTGCCGCATGGTAAACACGATCAGGTTGATACTCATGCATAATATGGAATATTCGTTCTCGATCTTGTATATCCGCGATAAGAGGCACAATTTCGACTTTATCTCCATACTGAGCAAGTAATTCTTTATGAATTAAATAGATAGAATTTTCTCCATGACCTAAAAGTAGCAATCTTGCAGGAGAAAAACGAGCAATCTGACGACAAAGCTCTGAACCAATTGAGCCTCCTGCTCCTGTTACTAAAATTGTCTTACCATCAATATTGGATTGCAAACTCGTTTGATCAAGTCTAACTTCTTTTCTTCCCAATAAATCAGCAATATCAATTTCCCGTAATTTATGTACTTTTAGCTTTCCAGTAACCACTTCTTCATATTTCGGCATAGCACTAACTTTAGCACCTGTCTTTTTACAAAGAGAAAAAAGCCGTTCATACTCATCTGGTTTTAGAGAGGGAATTGCTAGGACAATCTGACTTATCTCATAATTTGCTACAATTTCAGGGATTTGATTATCCGTACCAACAACTTTGACACCATGTAAAAACGAGCCTTGCTTACTTGTATCACTATCTACAACCGCAACAATCTTTAACTCAGGTGACTCTTTTAAAGCCGTTTTAATAAACAGACTTCCGCCATCTCCTGCTCCGACAACCAGCGTTCTGCTGACTTTGCTTTCTTCAACCTCTGTATAGGTTGTTCCGTTTTTAAAACTAAACCACATTCTCCAGCAAAGACGCATGGACATAGTAAATAAAATAGAAAACATGCAACTAAGCAATAAAAAACGATAGCTTGTATGCAAGGATAGCGCAAGTTCTACTAAGAAAACGATAAAGTAAGCACCTACCAAGGTTAGACTAATCGTGCTGAGAGTTTTATAGTCCGTGTAACGATTGATAATCGAAAAGAGTTTCGTTTTGATTCCAATTAAAAAATAGAGAACTACTGTCATTGTTAAAGTTTGTACAAAACTCAAATCTGACAGCAAAACATATTCAGATAAAAAGAAGTATGCCACAAAACCACTAAAATATATTAAAACAGCATCTGCTATCATCAGAATAATTCTTTTTTGTGATCGTGTTAATTCCATAATATCCCTTTATTTTTTTCTATTCTTTACTCAAATTATCCCCATAGTGTCCATAGGAACCATAGAAACCGTATTTATCCGCTTGCACATTGTATTTATTTAAGACCACGCCAAGGAAAGGTGTGGATGATTGTTCCAACTGCGTTTTAGATTTTTGAACCATTTTACGTTTGACTTCATTTGTCGCTACAACCAAAAGACTGGCATCACAAACTTTGGCAATCAAGGTTGCGTCTACCACCATGCCAATCGGCGGTGTATCCACAATAATATAATCATAGTGACGACGCAAGACGCTCATCATAGTGGTAAATCGTTCACTCTGGAGAAGAGCCGTTGGATTAGGTGACGCTTGTCCTGAGGTGATGACGAAGAGATTTTCCTCATCCGTTTCACACAGTCCTTGAGATAGGTCTGTATTTCTCGCAAGATACTCTGTCAAGCCAGAAACCTTCTCACCGCTCTTAAAGACTCCACCTAGCATTTTTGAATTTCGGATATCTGCGTCAATCAAAAGTGTCTTATGGCCCGCCTTAGCAAAGGTCAGGGCAAGATTGGTTGAAGTTGTCGTTTTCCCTTCACCTGGGAAGGTAGAACTAACAGCAATTACCTTGATATCTTCACCGCTAAGTTGGATATTGGTCCGAAGAGCATTGTAATACTCCTCTACCCGTGAAATAGAAAGTTTTTTCTTTTTTGCTAACTCTAGTATTGGCATTGTATCTCCTAACCTACCTTACTCATATCTGGGATGACACCAAGCAGGGTCATTCCTAGGGTTTCTTCGATATCTTCTGGCTTCTTGACACGGTCATCAAGGATTTCCACGCTCACTACTACAAGGACCATCAAGATACCACCCGCAAGCACTCCAATGATAGTATTGCGACGGATGTTTGGAGAAGACGGTGTTTTCGGTGTTTCCGCTTCTTCCAGCGTTGTAACATCAGAGACCTTGGTAACAGCGATGATTTTCTCAGCAGCAACTTCACGCAAGGTATTGGCAATACGGCTGGTTTCTGCTGGATCCGCATGCGTAACCGTAATTGACACAATCCGAGTATCTGTCGGTACGGTCACAGTTACCTTAGACGCCAAGTCAGATGGTGATCCTGACAATTTCAATTCTGAAATGACGGATGCCAAGACATCTTGAGACAGGATAATTTCCTTGTAGTCCTTTACCAGATAAGAACCGGCCTGCAAGTCTTGGTTTGTCAAGGTAGGATTTTCACCCTGTTGGCGATTGACAACGTAGATACGCGTCGTGCTCTTATAAGCAGGCTTAGCAATAAAAACGCTATAACCTAGGGCTAAAATCCCCGTCAATAAGGCAGTTAAAATTATTAAAAATTTCCGTTTCCAAATTGTCTTCAACAGAGACAACACATCGATTTCGATCATTTGATTTTCTTGATTCATGTATTTACTTTCTCCAGAGTTTGATTGATTAAATAAACTCGTTACTTAATAAGATTTCTTGGTTTGTCTTAAAGAGTTCTTCCGCACGCGCAGCTCCATATTTTTTCGCGACAATCTGATAAGCCTTTTGCATATAAGGCGGTCTGTCATCGAGATTGTGCATGTCGCTGGCAACGAAATGAACTAAGTCCCGTTCCAGAAAGAACTGAACACGCTTTTTCATAAATTTGTAACGATCACCAAAGAGCTTGGGTTTCAAAACATTTGAACTATTGACCTGCATATAGCAGCCCATATTGATCAATTCGCTGACCTTGTCTTCGTCATTTTCCAGACAGTGATAGCGCTCAATATGTGCCACTACCGGAGTCATACCGAGGCGAATGACATTGCCCAAGGCGGAATGAATATCCTTGTAGGGTGTATTCATACTAAACTCGATCAAAACATACTTGGTGCCACCTAGACTGGGAAATGTCCCCTCTTCTAGCTTTTTCAAAATATCACTAGTATAGTAAATCTCCGCTCCATATAGCACGGTCAAGTCGTCAGCAACTTGCTTGGCCAAGTCCTGCACTTGCTTGAAGTTTGCTGCAATCTTTTCTTCAGGCGTTTCAAACATGCCCTTTCGGCGATGAGAAGTAGAAATAATGGTACGAACACCCTGACGATAGCTCTCTTCGAGCAGACGTCGGCTATCCTCTAGTGTCTTAGGACCGTCATCCACATCAAAAATGATATGCGAGTGAATATCAATCATGCTTTACTTCCCTTCCATCACTTCTTGGATAGCTGCTTTGGCAGCTGCCAAACTATTTTGATCAATTTCCATCATATAGAGATTGGCTTCTGGCATCGCATGGGAAGGCAGACCTGTATTTCCAGTTCCGGTCAGAGCCTGAGAAGTCACATGATAACTTCCGCCTGACTCCAACTGAGTATTGATCAGATTCATCATCGTTTCCAAGCTCATATCGGTCTGGACAGAATCCTGCAATCCTGAAAGAATGGCGTTGTAATTCTTCAGTGCATCTGTCGAAGTCAGTTTCTTAATAACTGCTGCAATGACCTTTTCTTGGTTCTTACCACGATCATTATCTCCGCCATTTAGAGAATAACGCTCACGGACGAAAGTCAACGCTTGTTCAGAATTTAATGAAATATTACCAATAGGATAATGAGTATTTCCTACAGTAAACTCTTGGTCGTTCTCAATATCAATCCCACCTAGCAAGTCAATCAACTTGAGGAAGGAAGTGAAATTTAGGCGCACATAATAATTCAAATCAATGCCGTAGAGATTTTCCAAGGTATGAACTGAAGCGTCCACGCCGTAAATACCCGCATGAGTCAGCTTATCCGGCTGATTGAGGCCACCGTCCGCAATTGGAACATAGGCATCCCGTGGCGTCGTCGTCAGCAAGACTTTCTTGGTCTTGCGATTGACTGTCATGATAATGTTGACATCTGAGCGTGACACAGAAGAAATCGGTCCATAAGTGTCAATACCACTGACATAGATATTAAAGACTTCAGCATTTGGATCTTGCTTGCCAATAGCTGTATCGATCTTCTTGCTTATCTTGTAAGTATAGATTTTTTTAATTTTTGAAGCATAGTCAGGATCTTCGCCACGAATCGTATCTTCAAAGACGCTATTCAGAACCATAGCCTTGGCTTCACCAGAAGTCAACGACTTATAGGCAGCGAGATAAGAAGATGCTGTGTCCACTGTCAGTTCCTGTCCTTGTGTCTGACTGATATTTTTCATCAGCGCTTGGACATTGTCTTGGTCATTTCCTGATGGGGCTAAGACATTTGTCAACTGCTTAAGGTCCTTAACATCACTATCTGCCGGCACCACGACACTCATTTCATACTCAGAGTAGTTGGAAGTGGAGTTGACGCCAGCCGACAAGTCGACTAAACCCTTTACAGCATACATAGACACAGACCCCACAAGCAGGGCTACTATTAGGATAGCACTAGTGGTCTTTCCTGCCTTACCCTTGAAAATCAGGAATCCTGATAGAACTGCTACTGCTAGGATAAGGGCTGTCACCAAGATATTCACATAGCGAAAAGCTAGAAAATGATAGCGGAAAATTGTGAAAATCAAGAAGGCCGCTAACAAAGTATAAACACCCAAGAGGGTGCTATTAACTATTTTTAATCGATCGCTTTTCTTTTTAGACTTTTTTACTCTCTGATACATTCACCTTACTACTTTCTGTGCGAAATTACTCTAGTCTATTGTAGCATAAAAACATAGCTTTTTTTAGAAATTCTTAAGAATATTACATAATTGTAAAAAAATCCTATTCTTTTGTCAACGACTTCAACTTTGAAATCGAATTCAAGCTAAAACACAGAAAAACAAAGCGATACCAAGGCGTTGACACCACCTTATTCTGGTAGATAAGATAGATCTCCGCTCATGAATTTCAGAGATCTACTGGCACATAGTAAGCATATTTAAAAAATTGTGGACAAAATTGAACCAAACGTCCTATTTTTATACTGAAAATTTTGCTCCGATCTTGACGATTATAGTAAGCCGTCTCGATCAACTTGCTCATAGGATTGCAAACCGTCATTGAGCTTGTCCCAGATGACTACTTGACCTGACTGAAGAGACTTCTGCACATCAATGATGCGCTGATTGGAGGAACCACGAAATTGTAGCATGAGATTTTTCTTCGTGATATCAAAACGGCCGTCCACCAGAATATCAATCAGACTCAGCAACTCCAGCTTGTCCTCCGTTTCCAGCATCATCTCCTCCCAGGTGTAGCCCGTCCAGGACCAAATATCCTTGTCCGGCAGCTCTCTCCGAATCCGCTTGACCAGAGGCAGGAGAATGCCTGTATTGAGAAAAGGCTCGCCGCCTAGGAGGGTCAGCCCCTGCACATAGGGTTCTGCCAAGTCTTTCATAATCTGCTCCTCCAGTTCTTGGGTATAAGGAATGCCGGCGTTGAAAGACCAAGTTGCTGCATTATAGCAACCCTCACAGTGAAACATACAGCCACTGACATAGAGGGAGTTGCGGACACCTTCGC
>ERZ773090.314-NODE-314-length-32016-cov-9.83921_pt1 | contig 32016 bp, 44 predicted proteins | sample MGYA00580579_ERZ773090 | MGnify/ENA primary metagenome ERZ773090 (study PRJEB29015, sample SAMEA2738014) | human oral metagenome | biome: human oral; feature: human-associated habitat; material: dental | place: China | collected 2132 ... | reverse complement strand
CGCGGGATGGAGCAGTTAGGTAGCTCGTCGGGCTCATAACCCGAAGGTCGTAGGTTCAAATCCTGCTCCCGCAATAGTTGGCTCGGTAGCTCAGTTGGTAGAGCAATGGATTGAAGCTCCATGTGTCGGCGGTTCGATTCCGTCTCGCGCCATATACTTATGACTAGGAAGGGTAGCGAAGAGGCTAAACGCGGCGGACTGTAAATCCGCTCCTTCGGGTTCGGGGGTTCGAATCCCTCCCCTTCCATACCTTACGGGCATAGTTTAAAGGTAGAACTAAGGTCTCCAAAACCTTCAGTGTGGGTTCAATTCCTACTGCCCGTGTTTATAGAATTATGGCGGGTGTGGTGAAGTGGTTAACACACCAGATTGTGGCTCTGGCATGCGTGGGTTCGATCCCCATCACTCGCCTATTTATATTTTTGGGGTATAGCCAAGCGGTAAGGCAAGGGACTTTGACTCCCTCATGCGTTGGTTCGAATCCAGCTACCCCAGTTTTTGATATACTAGCCGGCGTGGCGGAATTGGCAGACGCGCTGGACTCAAAATCCAGTGTCCTCACGGACGTGCCGGTTCGACCCCGGCCGCCGGTATAGCTTAAGTTTTAGAAACGTTGTTTTATCAGCGTTTCTTTTATTTTTGGTCAACTTTTGGTCAACTTTGCACTTTTTCATTTAGCTGAGACAATAGATTTCTCACTTTATTATTCTCTTCATCTGCTTTTTCTTTGATTAAATGTCCATAAGTTTCTGTTATTTCAGTTATATCCTTATGACCCATAAGCTTTGAAACAGCCCAAATATCAATCCCCATTGCTAAAAGAGAACTGCAATAACTATGCCTTAACCCTGTACTTGTCATATTTAATGGTTTAATATTCAACTCCTGGAGTATATTTTTAAGCCATTTATTCACCGTATTATTGCTACTTATACCATTGAATAAATCAAAAAAAACTACATTGTCTGGATTCTCTAGTCCATAGAATGGCAATAATTCTTCTTGGATATTTTTCAAATTTCTAAGGATTTCTATAACTTTAAAGTCAACTGGAATAAATCGGATAGAGTCCTCAGTTTTAGGCTTTGTCCATCGTCTTCTTACTGTATCATAACGACGATAGGTACGGATACCTTGACGCTCCCAGAGAACACAATCCCAACTCAATCCCGAAACCTCACCAGCTCGCAAACCTGTCTTTAGTTGCACATATAGCTGGAAAGGAACTACAGATTTTCTATAATCCAAGTGTTCTTCAAGATAAAATGCTAAACGTGCATAATCTTTTAGACTATGGATATACCTATCTTTCTTCCCTTTAGGAGAAGGTCGCCCAGACAATATAACTCCTTCAGCAAAATCATGAATATTAATCTTATCCCTTTTTGCAAAAATAATGACTTTCTTAATTTCAGAGTTTAAACGGCTAACATTATCCCGACTATTTGTTCTAGCATAAACATTTATAATTTCCTGGTATTCACTTGATCGAATATCACATACCGGCTTATCCTGGAAATACTTCTGTATAACCTTCCCACGGAATCTATGTTTGTTTAAAGCAGATTCTGATTTTCCTAAAGGTAGAATTTGTAATTCAAACCAACGCTCCCATAACTGATACAGAGTAACTTCTCTATCAACGACTACTCCATTTTTTACTTTCATCTCAAAAGCAAGAGCTTCAATCTGAGCTTCCTTCTTTGTCCGAAAACCAGAATTAAATGCAATCACTTTCTTTTTACTATCAAAGACCCTATAGTCCCATAGTTTCTTCTTACCTCGCTGTCTATATGATATAGCCATATTTACCCCTTCCTAAAAAAGCGATAATCAAGACTTTGTCCCGACTATTATATCATGCTTCAATAAGAATTTCCCGAAAATTCTTTTCAAAGTATTCCTTTGCTTTTGAAGCTAAAAATAAATATTTCCCACCCTGAGCGCTTGGATACTTAACAAAACCTTTGGGATTTTGTTCAATATCAATTTCCTGCTTAATCGATGGCCGATAAAGGATATGTTCAATTAACCAAGGACGACTAACTGAAAGCAGCTCCAAAAGCTCATTCATGGTCATATATTTTCCTTTATTAGCATTCTTTTTCAGCTCCTCATACTCTCCCTTCTCAATAATCACTTTATCCTCAGGAAGTGCAATAGTAATATTTTCCAAACTAACAATTAGTTTATTCATAATCTACAACCAACCTTTCTATCCCTAAAATACAATAACCAGACTCCAAGCCAACATATCCAGTTAATTTATAAATGACCTTGACTTGAATTGTCCGACCCGTCAAAATTCCATCTGCAATCTCACTCATAAACAGAGTATCTCCTACCTGATACTCTCTATCATCTTTACGTAGCTCAAAGTTTTTCTTTCCACTTTGAACATCATCAAAAAACTGATTAGAAATTTTAATTTGATGTATCATCTGTCCCCCTTTATAAATAAAAAGCAAGCCTGATTAGACTTGCTTATTTTCTTCCATTGTTTTTAAATACCTTACAGATTCCTGATAATACAAAGATAAATGTTTATCTGTTATTTGAACCGATACTTTTTGTAAAGTTGCTATATCTTTTAAATCGACTTTTTCTACCGTCTGGAATATTCCTAAATCCAAAAACTCTTTTACCTGAATATCATAATTAGCAGTCATTAAATAAGAACTCCCAGTTTTTAGACACTCTTCAAATATTTCAATAACATGCTCATATCTAAGAATATCAAAAAAGATTGCTTGAATTGATGAATACTGTACAAAATCTTTCATCACTATAAAAAATGCGACAAACAAAAATACAATAGAAATTAGCAACATAAGAAACAAGATAAAAAAGAACTCCTCCAGTTTCCCTTGATAAATCCAAAAATAAAATAAACCAAGGTACAATTCCATCAAATTAGCTGTTACAAAGAAGAAGATGAATTTAATAACTTCATCACCAATTCTCACTTGTGTTATTTTTCTAGTTTCAGTCACTGGCACAATTGTAAACTCATGAGTCTCTTCATCATATCGAATCCAATTCAGCCTATTATATTTGTGAAATAAACGCAAAATCCAAATTCTAAGATAATATAAGATACCATACATTAAAATTATATCCAACAACGAGACAAGGACGGTTATTGATGGTGTAACATTCAACTGTCTATTAAACAAAACCTCACAAATTGTGTTTACCAAGCCTAATAGAGTACCAAAATGTCCCTGCTGATAAAATGACGCTGCATATTCCCAGATAAAAAGAAAGAAGCCTAGCAAAATTTGGAATATCACTATTACTGAAAATCTACGAGCATATTTATTTTCAAAAACTTTTTCACCAACCTTAAAAATAACATCAAACATCAGCAAGTACAATCCAATCTGTAATAAAATAATAAACATTTTAATCATAGCATACCTTTGTATAAAAATAAATAAGCAAATCGTTTGACTTGCTTATTTTTCCATTTCCTTACATTCTGTAATCTTGCTATCTACAATCTGCAAGAGATATTGCTGCTTATGGACCGTGTAGCTTCCGTTAATGGTCGGAGAGCTTTCCTGATAAGTTACATCTGCCAGCCAGTCTTCATCCCCATGATAAATTTTCAACTCCTTGATAAAACGTTCAACCAGAACGACAGAGGCGCTGGTATTCAATTCTTTCTTAGTCAGCCAATTCACCACCTGCGACCGATAAACAGCTATATCCGGCAAAATAGGACTGTTCTCAGCCATTCCTGGAGAGAGTATGGATTCCAACTCCTGTTTCTTTTGGTCTATTGTTCCCAAATCAAATCTCTGTTCGACATAAGCCGTCATAAAACGCTCAACCAGATTTTTATCACTAGCAGAAGAAGGAACAGATTCTGTCTGCTGTTCCTTAGAATTGGACCAGGCAGTGACCTGGTCTGATTTCTCCTTCGCCTGCTCTTTTTTTTCAGCTGTACAGCCAGCTAGAACGAATAAGACAAGGACTGATACAGCTATCCAACAAACTTTCATTTACTTCCCCTTTCTAATTGTACTCGCAAACATGTTGTCTGTAATCGTGATTTCATGATACTGCAGGGCAGAGGGATTCTGATCATAAATCATGATTTTATTATTCCCCTTGACTTCCCCAACTACAGCCACATGACCATAAGTTGAATCCACCTGATAGCCTCCGTCTGCAGAGTAGAAAGCGCTCCGATTCCAACAGATAATATCTCCTGATTGTATCTGATTAGCCTTTGGATTTTGAACAACCGTCCAACCCCACTGATTCCAGTCATAATCAGAGCCAATATCTGCAGCGGCCATCCCAGAAGCACCTAATTTCTTACTTGCACCGCCTCGTAAGATAGGACCGCCCAGCTCCTGGGCATAGTAGGCCGGAATCATATAGCACTGGCCGCCCCAGACGGATTGACCCAGCTGAGAATCCAAGACAGCGATTGTTCCGCCCCCAGCTTTAGCAGATGACCCTGAGCCATGAGGTGGTTTAGGGGTCCCACCGTGTTCATCTATGTACTTATCAAAGTCCTCCATGACCTTGGCTCTGGCTTTCCCAGTTCCAGAGGTATCTGTATAGTAGACACCTTTTCCGGCCGGTAAGGTTCCGCTTGCATTCTGTTGAGCCCGTTCATCCATAATCTGCAGGCTGCTATTACCCAGACGTTCAATTTGATTTTCCCGAAAGTCTGTAAAGGCCCTCTCTGGTCCCCAGTTCCGGCCTTGATTGGGGTCATTGTCAAAACAGCCATATCCCCAGATATTGGCATCCGGATAGTCCTTAGCCACCCCAGCTGTTCCGTATGAACTCTCCATTTGAGCAAAGGCCACTAAAACTCTCACATCAATCCCGCTCTGCGTTTGAGCTTTTAAAAAGCTTTCCCCGCTGGCTCTGCCAGTCGGGTTATAGCCCTGGCTCTTGATAAAACCGTTGATTTGTTCAGCGGTAATCCCACACCGCTGAGCTAGAAAATTATGTGTGTAAGCGTCCTTCCCGCTCCAATGTTCCACATAAGTAACCCCATTTACTTCACTGGCCTGAGCCGTTGTATTCTGACCGCCCAGCATAGTGACAACCATCAAGATAAAGAAAAGAGGAGAAGCAAAAATTACCAATGCCAACAACAGCAGCTTTTTCATCAACCTTCACCTCTCAATCTTTCCAGTTTATGAAGAAGGTGATCCCGGCGCTTGATATTGGCTTGGATTCGCGCTTCCACCGGCTGAGCATTTAGGAAACCACGTTGGAAACTATTTCCTTGCCCCTGATAGTAAGCTTGGTCATCCTGATAGACATCCAACTTTTCCTGCAGTTTATTTACTTTCTTCTGCTTACGTTTCGGCTGATAGGCTTTTTTCCTCTGCTCCAGCTCCGTTTCCACTCCAGCAGGATGAGCAGCGGCCGAATCACCCGATTCAATTCCAGTAGGTTCAACCTTGCTGTCTGAGATAGCTTCTGACAAGTCCTCTCTGGACTGGTCCATATCTGCCAGCACCGGTTCCAATTCGTCCGCATAATCTTGCATAGCTCCCTCATAGCGGTCCAAGGTTTCCTCATAGGCTGGGGCTTCTGTGCCAAAGATGGGACTGTTTCCACTATAAAAAGCCTCTGCCATCCTGCCTGTTCCAGCATGTGGAACCACATCTTCATCAAAGGCACTAAGGTTTTCTTCTTCCTCCATCACCGCTGGATCCATTCTGGAGTAATCAGGATAATCTTCCTGATTCTTTTCCCCAGTGCTCCCCCGTTTAGCAGCCAGCGCACCGGCTGCCATGCCAGCTGTATACAAGGCAAAATCACCTGTCCGCTGGACCATCTCAAAGGCATTTTCTCGGACATCTGAAATCTGATTCTGAATTGTTGCGCCAATTTCATCCATCTTAGCACTGGCACCAGAGCCCAAGATAAAACCCAGTAAATTTCCTTTATATTTCCAAAGAGCCATATAGACCGCTACTGAAACAACTACTGAGATAGCCAAATTAAAGACTTCTGAGAAGCTAGCCAAGGCTTCCATCTTAGCAATGATTTTTTCTGCTTTAGCTACAACCGTCAGGGAAGCCATGCGTTCTATCAGGAAGACAAAAAGCAGAACAACTGACATGCCAGATGGCAGGACAGAGCCAATTAACATGGTTTTGACCACCCCGAAAATGATATTTTGAAAGCTTGGAATAAAGGAAGCCACCAAGGCCAACGGCACCAGCAACATTAGTCCCAAAACCACTACTTGAGCTAAGAGACTAATCAACTGCACAAAGAGAATGGGCAGCGCCAGCACAATGGCTTTTAGAATCATCAGCCAAACATAAAACATCCGGATAAAGATAAAATCACCAATGGCAGAGTTCCAAACATTTTTCTCACTACCATCATCTGCACCATGTCCGTACCAATCCAATTTCTCTAATTGTTTTGCACGTTCAACTTCCTCAAACTTCCCATCCTTGTTTTTCTTCCCCAAAATAGCCGTACTATCATAGTCTTGCAGCTCATTCTTTTCCTGCTTGTTGACAAACTTCCCATCTACTCGGCCAGTATTGGTAAATAGGTAAGCCCGGAAACTGGTCTCGGCAATATAGGTATCTGAGAATTTCTCAGACATAGTAATCACGTTGCCTTCCCCCAAGTCAATCTTGAGACTGGCAATGCTTTCTACCGTTTCTTTGGCAACTGAGCGGATACTCTGGAGGACATAAAGACCACCGTCTGTAGAATTGACCGTCCCAAAATAAGCAAAGCCAATTACCAGAACGGCCAATAAGTGGAAGATTTTCTGACCGACATTGCCTCGTGACAGGGTGAAGTAGAAGAAAAGAGCAATGGAGGAGAAGGTAATCAAGAGCCAGACCAAAGAGCCTGCCGTCAGAACCTTCCCGCCAATAAAGGCAGTCCACATGCTTTTAGAAGCTGCATAAACACTCATTTCATAAAGTTCTGTCAAATCCAGGCCTTCCAGCAGCTTCATCAGGATTGAAAAAAAGCCCACAACCAGATTGAGAATCATAAAAGGAAGATTGACCAGAACATCATTCAACATCACCCAAGCACCATTAAATGATTCTGTTTTCTCCATATAAGACTTGAGGGCAAAGATATTGACCCCCGAAATCTTGTCAAATAATTCTTGCATGGATACTCCTTTCTTTTTTTATTAGTTAAGCCGCATACTTGTTCTCTAAGCTGGAGGCTTCAGTATCTTTCATTGGCTTCAGCAATCGGTCAATATCTTCAAAAATCGTATGAACACTAATCATATTGACGTTGCCATAGACATCTTTATATAGACACTGTCCGGACACCATATTTGAAATCCACTCCAGATTCTTCTCAGTCGCTTCCAAGCCGACATGTTTCAGAATGTCCGCTCTTTCTGTCGGCTGATTAAAAGCAAAGATGGTCCCGAAGCCCGTCTTATCATCCTCAGTTTTGGAATCATGAACAGACTGTGTAATTAGGACCAACATATTGGAATAGTGGCGGCCAATCCGTTTCATATTTTCAATAATAACCTTGCCCTCGCTACTTTCCATGAGAATCCACGCTTCATCAAAAAAGACAATAGTATCTTCATACTGATCTCGCTCGCCGAAACGGGTACAGAAAGCACCTAAGGCAAACATGAGCGCAATAGAGTTGCGTTCATGGTCGCTGATTTTCTTTTCCTCGTTCTTTCCGTCAGACTTTGGCAAGGTCAAATCCGCAACCTCTAGAATGGTCACTCGTTTCTCATAATCTAAACCCTTTACATCACCATAGGAAAAGGCCAGCTCCAAAATAGAATTCTTAATCAAAGAAGCTAAATAAGCACCCAAGTTTGCGATTTCTTCAACCGAACTATTGATTAGTTCATCAATGACACTGTAAAAACCGACAGTTTCCCCAGCCAGCCGACGCTCTACCACAGCATTAATGGCTTCTTGCAAAGCTGTCCGCTGCTTGAGCGATAGTTCCATGTCCTGCAGCAAATAAGTCAAGATATTCTTAGCGGTACTGATTGCATAGTTCTTACCAAGAATAACAATTGGATCCAGAACCCCTTTGTTTTCTTCTTTGGTACTATCTAAAGTAACAAAGTTGAACTGTTCAATCTGCCTCTTTCGTTCCGGATAACGACTAGCAAACTCTGAATCTGCCAGCACTTTTTCATAATGCTTACGAATAGCCCGTTTGGGGTCTACATAAAGCAGCTTGGTCTTTTCCATAGAGGTTAAAAGAAAGATAAGCTGAGCCAGGTAACTTTTCCCCTCGCCTGTAGCTCCAGTGATAATAGCATGGGGATTTTTCGTTTCTTTTCCCTCAATACCTTCCTTATTCCCGATTGTGGCATTATAAAGCACAATATTACGGGAGCCTTTAATAGCCTCTTCAACATTTTCCCATTTGGAAAACTGATTATCCACCCGACCGATATAATGGCCAATTCGATTCCCTGAAAAGGTCGTTGTGAATGGAGTCAGTTCTCCAAAACCTTTGTCAATCACCAAGTGGTTCCATTTTCTTGTTGTACTGTTCAAGTCATTTCCATAAAGAAGAGCCTGAAACAAATAAGGACCATCCTGACTAGCTTCATGCACTTCTACACGCATATTGCCGAAGGTATTTAATACCATCTGACGACGCTGTCTCAACTGAGATAAACTGGAGCCCGCTACAATCATATAAGCTCCAAATTCCAACAACTTTTCATTAGCACCAACCTTCTTCATAAGGTGTTTCAGGCTGCGATTTCCCTCAATAATTTCATCCATCTGAGCAGTACCTGTATTATGAGCTTCTGTCATAATATTCAAGTAACGAATATTGGATCTGGCCATGGTTCCTTTGATAGAGTTTTTATCTATATACTCCAGCTTGAGTCGCAACTCTACCGGAAAATTAAAACGCTGAATGATTTCTCCCAAGTGAAAACCATTGATAACAGCAGGAGTTTTGCCAATGGGCAAAATGGAAATAAAAGAAGAGCCATAAGGGCTCTCCAGTTTTAAAAATCCACCTTGTAGAGGACGAATCAAAGTATCAGTCACATTGAATAATGAGCGATTAGCCAGAACCTCCTCTTTGAGATGCGGGATATACCGCAAATATTGCATCCGCTGATAGTAGAACATATTTTCATCCGTCAGGCGTTTTGCCTTGAGCGGACGCAAATTTTGATAGACGGTCGCTTCTTCATCCAGATAACTGGCATACCAATCTTCTGGAAGCTCCACCTGCCAGCCTAAGCCTTTAGCTACTCGCAGAGCGGCTTCATTCAAACGCTCCAAGACCAAATTATGCAGGGACTCATTTGCAGTATTTTTATCAATTATCACAGCAATAACCCAGTCATACTCGTAAGGAATTTCAAACTCCTTAGTTAAAGTCTCGGTAGTACAAGACAGGCATTTCACCCCAATTTCCAAGCTATCCTCCGCCAGGGCAGAGCGAAAATCTTTCATTTTTTCTTCCAAAATATAATCTTTCGGAACAAGGGCCAACTCAAAATTTTTGTTTTTAGCCAGCTTTTTAATCAGCTGCTGCAGGCGCTCCTTGTGTTTTTTCTTTTTCTCATCATCTGTAATAGTAATCGGGACACTGGGAACCCGATAGAAAGCCATCACTTTACCATCTTTTCGTAAAGCAATATTGTCAAAGCTTCTTGCGATTGGATATTCAAATATCGGCATTATGTCTCCTTTTCTAGTGTCATCAATAAAAAATGGTTCTCGCAAAGGAGAACAATGTTATAATAGGCTATCACACCTATTATAACTGGGTCTTTTCAAATACAATTTCTTCATCCTTAAAATCTTCCATCCTCTCTCCTTGATAGATGGGCTTTTTATTTAGGACAAAAGAAATAAAGTAACGTAGATAGTCCCAAAGAAAAACATGCATTTTCTTTCCCTGGGGCTCAAATTCGGAGTAGAAGCGGGCTACTTTTTTAGGAATAAAGAAATAGAGCAGCACACTTCCTGAATAAGTTACTTTGTATAGAAAGCTCATAATAGGTGCCATAACAGTCAGCATCAAAATTAAAGTCAGGAAGAACAGAACAAAGTAGGAAATTTGAACCGGAACCGAAAAGGTCCACAGTACCTTTTTTCCTTTCTTTGTGTCAATAGCTACTTCCTGAATCCAGTAAGGTGCATTCAATCCCTTACTATAATCAAAGATTTCTTCTTCCATAGCTTACAATCCCGTATCCCAACCAGCAATGAGGCGAAGAAGATCCCCAAAGAAATGGAGAATCTTAGGCCCTTGTGTGACCCCCATAATAACAGTATAGGCAAACAAGCTCAAAAGGAATTTTACCCAGTCTCCCTTGTTCCAATACCGGAGCAACATGAAACCTGCAAAGAGTGAAAGTGGAACCCAAGACTCTCCCTGCATAAAGTTTTTTAAGTTATCAAACATATATTTCTCCTTTTTCTATTTAATTTTTATAGTAGGGGTAAAATTCTTCCACAAACCAGCCATTACTTTGCTTAGAAAGAGCCAGTGTGAAGTGTTCTGTATGAACAGCTCCCGTTTCTTTTTCTTCAAAGTTTACCGCCACTTGAACCATAGTTTTACCCTTTTTCTGATAAAATATTGCAGAACCGTCTTCAATATCTTTTACTTGATAATTTCCACCCATCAAGACAGGATTCTTCATCATCAGCTTTAGGTCTGTTTTATCAGACAGGGCATATTTATCAAAGAAAACTGGCAGAAACTTTTTAATAGAACTAGTATTTTTTTCATCCAACTGCTCTACATTCTCTCGCTTGGTCTGTTCAAAACCTTTAGCTTGACCGAGCAAGCTATCTTCCTCCACCCAATAAGGCGGACTGACAATCGCCAGCAATCCATCTGACATCTGGAAAGGAACAGCTAATACTGCAATCATCTTAGGCTTTTCTTCTCCCTCCCCTGTTTCATAGGACAGGCGGATTTTAGCCAGCTTATAACTGCCTTTATCTTCAAGAGCAATTAAATCACGACCAATCAATGTGCGATTTGACTTCACATCATCTTGATAGCCCGACATATCAAAGGAGAAGTATTTCTCCAACTCTGCTTGACGATCACTGGCTGTATTCGAATTGTAGTTGATATAGACGCTTATAAATTGAAACATATAACGTTCAACTTTAGCGCTATCCATACCAACTTGCTTAGACGGAAGGTCTATCACTGATTGATTCAGTGATTTCACTTGACGAGTCAACTGGGAAACCTGACCGGATAATGCCATAGCTCGAATAGACCCCAAAAGGCCAATCAAAACCAACAATCCCAGACCTCCATAGACCAGTATATTAGCTTTCTTCTGGACTGATAACTTCACCTCTGGCAGCTGTTTCACTTTCTTTACTCTGACAAACTGAGAAAGAAAGTGCCTGCACTGAGCCATCAACTCAACGATTTTTTCTTTCACTCTTTTCTCCTTTACTATGATTTTATTAAGCTCCTGCTAGATGAGAAACAAAAGCGTTATAGGCTTCAATGTCTCCCCGCATAGCATCTGCCTGCTCTTGAGTGAGATAACCGAATTGAACCCATTTCTGCAATTCTCGAAAAGTCCAATACAGGGCCTCTCCAAACGATAAATCACCTTCAATCAATTCATTCCCCAACCAGACACTGTACGGATTTTCTTCCTTTATCCGGTCATGTTGAATGGTATAAATCCTCATGTTCTAAACCTCCACATAGAACCCTCTGGGAGTGTTCAGCACAACCCCCTCACTGATATAGGTTTGGATGGCTGCCGTCCAGTTGTTGGCTTGATAAAAGAAAGTGACCACCTTATCCATTTCGACCCCTTTTAACAGATACTGCATAAGCTCTACCTCGTCTTTACTCACAAATTCAAAATTATGAGCCATCACAAAGATAAAGGACTTATGAGCTTTGAATAAATACTGGACTAAGTAGTCATCCCCTTCATACCGATTCGCAATCTTCTGTTTTAGAATGTAAGCTTCCTGAAGAGACATAACTGCATCCACTTCCCAATCAGAGAAGCCCGAAACAAAAACATTCTCCTCCTGGATTCCTTTTTCCTCCATCCTCTGACGAACCCCTTCAATACTAAACCTCATCAGGTCTAACTGACAAAGTTCAGAGCTGGATCCGTCTGCTCGAACTCTGATTGTCGCAATCATGACTGCTCTATTATCCTCCTTCCAAACAAAAAAAGAGAGGCATTTGCCTCTCCCTTATTCCACCTGAGACAGTTTCCCGCCAATAGCGGTCATGGCTTTGTGAGCTTGGGTCACAATACCATTTTGATGGTAGTAGTCCCTGGTATACTTTTCCAAAACTTCAATCATGTAGCCCGGCAAGGTCAAATCGTCTTTCTTCTTGATCAAACTATTTAACTGTCCCATCACCGGCCAAACTTCATCATATTTATGATTGACTAGCAATGTCCCTGCCTCTTTCACAAGAGCCAAGACCTTCTTATCTGCTTCGTTACGTGTTTGTGCCATCTGTTTTTCCTCATTTCTTTCAAGTTCTCTAGTATTCAGTGATGTAGATGGCAGGAGGAGGACGGGACTTTCTTTGTTCTGCCTGCTTCCAGAATAAGCTCTTAGATTTTTCTTGTATCAGCTTATCCGAAAAGGTCACGCTTACCCATTCCACCATACCAGGCGGTTCCCAAAATCTATAAAGCATTGCCTACCTCCTTGCCTTAGTTTCCAATAAAAACTTTTCTTTGTGGTATTTAGCCGCAAAGAACAAAATATCTTGAATCTGCTGGTCTTTCTCCAGCCGCAACAAATTTTCTTCCAGCCAGCGACGCTTATTCTCCACTAGGTTTCTTAATTCTTCCTCATACTGCCGGATTAGCGAGCCAAGCATTTCCTTATCAGAAGGGCGCTTGTACCTTCTTACGTCCTGAACCAGGCAATGGATGTCCATTTGGTAATCTCGGTAGGTCGGATGATGGCGCACTTCTGGATAGTAGAAGGAATGAGCTGGAATCACGTGAACTAATTTTTTAATAACAACAGCCAAGTCTTCTTTCTCCTGCAACTGGCTTTTCAATAACAGACTAAGATTTCCCATCTCCCCTCCTTTGCTTACCAGTTTCTACTAAAGCTGTGATTCCCTCCGGCATCCGGTCCCAATCAATCGAACAGTCCCGCAGAAAACGAGGTTGGGTCTCGGACGGGATAACGGGAATCTGCAATAAGCGGTAAGACCCCCGATAGGTAGGAAAATACTGACTGGCAAAGACTAAATCTGCTTTTCCATCCACTTGAACAAATAAACGTTCACGGTCCACAACTGCCATCGAATCTGGGGTAATTCTTTCAATCTTTTTCAAACTGCTGCCTCCTTACTTCCTTTTTGTAGCCATTCCAATTCTTTCAATCGTTTTTCTGGAATTTCCGCATATTCTTCTATCTCTGCTAGTCGACCCGAACCCGTCACAGCCTCCACTTCCTCCAGAAACTTTCTAGTCCCAGCCACGACCCGCTCATACCAGCGGTATTGTTTTTCTGCTATAGCCACCTCTTGGGGAGCTGTCACAAACCGACAGGCTTTTAGGCTCCCCATGAGCTTGTACCAGTCTGGATCCAGAATCAAGCGCTTGCCTCTTTTGGCATAGACATGGAGCTTGTCATTGATAACGCCTACCGCCTTTTTGGCCATATCCTCCCGCTGATAGTACCACTCCAGGAGGAAATCATGAGATTTATCACCGAACATGCGGACCTCATAGCGGTTTTTGTAGCCGTACAGCTCCCGAATGGTTTCCAGCGACACCTTGGACTGGTGAGCCTGTTCAAAGTCCTTTTCATAGAAGTTCAACAGGACAGATGACTGCCTAGAGCCAAAATAAACTGAGCAACCGTCTGCTTGGTTCTGCGTTTCCCCATCAATGAACTTGAAAGAGCGCATTTTAGACTGAATCAAGCCCTGCTCTTTTTTTACCTTGAGATTGTATAAGTTATAGTTCCCATCCTTGTTATAGGTTTCATCCAGGGAAACATCCAGGCGGGTGATTTTGAGAAAATCGGCCGCCTCTTCCTGAGACTGGGTTTTCCTCTTGGCATAATCCAGAGCTGCCTCTACAACCTCCTGCCAGGTTCGGCCTGCTTGCTCATTTTTCAAGTACCATTCGAACTCCCGACAGCCTCGCCCAGTCATTTCAACTAACGTCCCCATGTTCTCGTCTTTCTCCGAGTGATAGACATTGATAAAATTAAAATTTTCAAGCATACTATAGCCGTAGCGACCAAAGTCATACTGGATAAAGGGCTTCTTTTTCAGTCCAAAGACTTTATCTATCACTCCTAACCAATCCAAAGTCCGAAAGCGGAAGCGGATATAGTCAATCCGGCCAGTTAAGCGGACACTAGATGTTGAGTTCAGCGACAGCAGTTCCTGCAGAGGCAGACCGACCTTTTTAAAAGACACCGTGTCCTTTCCCAAGTAGCGGTTATAGGTCGCTGGTGAAATGGTTAAGAGCCGACTAAACTCTTTCTTGGAAAAACCCAAGTAGAGGCGCAGTCTCTCCATGTCTTTTGTTTCAATCCCTTTCATACAACATAGATTCACCTTCCTTTTTTAATTTGTCAGTCTTTCGACTTTAAAAACCGCTGAAAGTTCTTCTTTCAGCAATTTTTAAAATCGCCTTGAAAGCTAGAGTCTCAAGGCATTCATGATTTTGTGATTCACCGTAACCCCCTTATTAACATACAGGGGGTTACATGAAAGCAGCCCGCCTCACGGCCGGCCGCTTTCAGCTAGGCAGAAGCGCCCAGCGCCTCACCGCTTAAGCTGGCGCTGTTCGCTTGTCCGCCCTAGCCAAATTGTTCCTGAACAATCTGTTTATAAGACTTGTCAGAGCGTTCCCTCTCTTCAAAGACCTGACGAAAAGCCGCCAAGTCTTTTTGTTTGATGACTGGACTGCCGGTCTCTCCCTTTTCAAAGGGATAGAATCCATCTTTCAAGAGGTCAAAGACCGTTCGGATATTTCGGTCTGTCAGGTTGGAAAATTCTTCCTGCAGAGCCTGTAAAGCCTCTTTACGAGTTAAAACCTGATTCTCTGATACAGGTGAAGCAGGCTGATGTTGGCTGCCTGCCTCCAGAGGATCAAAAGGATTTTCAATCCGTTCATATTTCTCAAAAAGATCATAAAAATTGAAATCTTTGTCAATCAAGGGAGCATAGAATTCTTGAGCCTGATCGCCAAAATTGGCACAGTAGCCTCGCCCATAGACACGCTTTCCTGCTAAATAAGACACATTACGAAAGTTCTTATTCTTGTTTTCTTCCCCAAACATAGCCGCATAAGCATATTCATCCAGACGGCCCATTGTGACATGGAACATCATATTAGAGCGAATTTTCAGCGGCAGGTCGTCACGGTCAGGACGTTGGAAAGCTTTAATGATATAACAGCCTGCCTGACGGCCCTTTAGCATCACATTATCATCCGCCTTTCGATACCGTTCCCACAAACCATAAGAAGCATTCCCATCAAGAGACGACATAAAGGAATTCACTTCATCATGAATCAGAAAAACAGGTTTTAGGTCATATTTTTCAAAATTCCCCAACTCTTTCTCGCCTCGCTCTTCCATGAGTTGATTCATGTAGGCATAACGAGCCTCCATAATTTGTTCGAATCGCTCATACATGGCGACAATGTCTTCTTTGGTATAAAAAACTCTGTCTTTAAAGACCTCTAATCGGGCCAAGGAAACAAAATCGGCATGCTTTGGATCACACAGATAAGCCGCTCCTTCCTTTCCGGCTCCAACCAAAAGAGAACGCAAAAAGACTGTCTTTCCGCCACCAATTCCCCCAGCAAGAAGCAAATTAGGATTTTCAACATAGTTCCAGTACACAGACTTAGACAGCTTTAGCCCTTTGCCTTTAACAACTTTTACATCCCTCGCATGGATTCGGTTCAGATAAGCAGAATAGGCCAATTTATAAACGATAAATTTTTCTTCGTAATTATCTTCAATATAATCCATGAAAAAAGTTGTTTCAAAGTCTCCACCTAGTTTCAGAAACTGGTCTTGAAACTTTGAGCCGGATAGCTCCAGCATGACCTCCAGCTCATAGCGGCCTTGCTTGAGGTAAATTCTTGGAAACTTGATGGTTCTTTTCTTGCCCGCTTCTCTCTTCTTTTTCTCGTAGTAGTAACCTCGCTCATAAAGATAGCGAGCCAGAATACTCATGCGAAATAGTTTTTTCCAGAAGAGCAGCCGCTCCTCCAGGAAGCGATTGAGAAAAGCCGCCAAGAAAAAGTTCAGTAACAATCCGGCTCCCACCATTAACAGTAAAGTCTGATTCAGAACTTGAACATCTTCTCTGCGAATGTAGAGCAGGAAGCCCAAGCCCAGCCATACAGGAAGCAGCAGGAGGCCATATAAGAGTAAGGGGATTTTCATCATCCAAGGCCGAATCCGCACTCCCTTATAGCGAAAAATAGAGCGTAAAACAGACATCTCCTCTCCTTCCTAGTCCAATAAAAAAGACCGAATCTGGTTGATTCAGTCTTATCCCTTATTTTCCGGTGCTTTGTCTGTTTTTGGAGCAGCTGCCTTCTTAAAGCCATCTACCCGCAAAGCGAAACCATACGAGCGAACTTCATAAGGGTCCGCATTTCGCTGGTTGACGGTTCGGTTAAAGTTATAGATGAAGGGACTGGCTTTGCCAATCACCTCAATCTCAGACATAAAAGGAACTTCTTCAGGCTGGTAGCCATCCGGTAGTTTCAGGCCAATAACATCATTGAGCCTGTCCGAGAAAACCTCAATGTGGGTAGCATGAGCCTCTCGCTCCCCATCTTCGGAAATATCAAATGCTTCCCGGAAACCAACAAAGGTCAGCTTGCCAAGGTTTGCCAGATTGTAAGGATCAGTACTGATATTAAATTTTTCTACTACAAACGTCATAGTTGCCTCCTTATTTCGCCAATTTCATTTTCTTTGCTTCGAAGACGATTTCGTCTTTAGATTTCCCACGAGAGCGGACGGACCCAACGGTCATCACAAGACCAGTCAGATTCTCAATTTTCTGCATTCCCTTATCTTTGGGAATATCAGAGTTTTCCAGGCCATAGACCCGAATTCGGACGCCATTTTGCACATCTCCGCTGACTTCAAAGTCACGGTATGCGTCACTGTAAGTAGTCGCTGGTCGTTCCGTAAAGTTTGGCAGGACAAAGAGCCCTGTCTTTCCAATTACTTCTTGCCCCACAGGGAGCACTTGCAAATCTGCCATTTGTATTCCTCATTTCTTTCTTTTATTTGTTCTATTTACTTTTACTTAGAAAGCAGCCGCAGGAGCACGAGCCAATGTCATCTATCCACCTCATTCCTAGATTCCTAAATATTCTTTCTTCAAACGTCGCTGATAACTATTCTTGCAGTCCATCAAGCGCTTGGAAAAGCTATCATGACAATCATGACGATTAAAAAGAGATTCCATTTCTCCCAAGCTTTCCTGATAACATTGTTCACAATGTGCTTTATCTTCGCGATACATTCGTACCGAGAATCTAAACCTTTCCAATATTCCCTCAAATCGATTTTCAAAATAACGCATTTCAAGCTCCTCTCTGCAGCTTTCGATACTGCTTTTCAATCTGTCTCTTGTATGGCAGCATGAGAGACTGTGTCACGATTTTATCTCTTTCTATGGATTGTTTATTCAATCGTTCCAAGGCCTCTAAGCTGCTTTTACAGAGTCGTTTTAACATCAGCCTATTATTCTTATAAATTTTAAAAGAAAATAAAAAGTTATCGTAGATTCTACGATAACCTGATTGATAATAGGCGATGACAACTTTATTATGATTCATTCCTGCTCATCCAATTTCCTTTCTTAACCAATTTTTCCATTTTTCTACCTCATCCCTACGTCCCTTCACCGGTCTTCTAATCAAGAGTATCATCAAAAGAAAGAGAAGCTGTTAAAATAAATAGACTCGCAATAAACAGCAATATTTTTTGAACCATCTCCATCACCTCGTTTCTATAAAATAAAAAAGACAGGCGTTAAACTAGCCTGTCTCAATTGTAAAATCCCATGATAAATAAAAGCAGGTATGGTACCCTTGATTATTTTTCTAAAATATTGTATCTTAATATAAAAGGAGGCACACCTATGTATGTTATCACTATCAGAGCCAAAAGAGGAGAAAGAACAGCTATTTCTTCTGACTACATCCCTGCAGAGTATCAAGACAAATTCATTCCTAATGTCTGCATCCGAAATATCACAGATATTCCAGCTTTCTTAAAGGCACGTCCCACCAGTCCTATCTGGATTGATTTCCGAAACTTATACCCACAAAACCAAAATGAAATTAACTCGCTAGAACAACTGATTCAAGGGGAACTTGCCTATCAGTTTACTAAAATCGTTTATCCATTCCCTTATGTACAAGGAAATTCAGTAGAAGCTCATCACTGTATGCGAATTCAACCATCCGATTTTACCCCTGCCAACGAAACATGGGTTCAAGCAAATTTAAACAACATTCCCAACACAATCTTGATTGACTTGGGTTATATTCCAAAATTTCCTGACTCCACACTTATAGATGAAATTCTAAAATATATCCGCCTATTCAAAAATAAACAAATTATCCTTTCTTCAGGAACTATCCCAGAAAAACTAAATGTCGACGAAACAACCAATTTCATTAAAGAAAGATATGAAAAGCAACTCTTTCACTATATCAAATCACGTACATCAATACCACTAATTTACGGTGATTATGGGATTGTATCCCCCGATCAAAAAGATACAAAAGGAGGACGCGCAACCGTTCAACTGAAATACACGAGAGAACATGAATACTTATTTGTTAGAAATGGACAGTTTAAAGGTTCCTATGACATGAAAAGTGTCGCTCAAGAATTGTTAGATTTACCAGAATTTAATGAAGACCATTGTAACGGAGAAAAAGAAATTGAGAAAATTTTCACTGGACCAAAACCAGGAAATCCAGAAAAATGGGTCACAATTGGAATGAATCATCACATTACATTATGTATTGAAGAAAATTTATAACAAGACACCATCTTTATACAAGGTGCGAACATCATAGCCCTTAAAAACAGAACGGATAATTTTGGTTATCTGTTTCTGTTCTGCTTTTGAGCTTTCCTTGTTAATCATAGCGATAATATTTTGTTTAATCATGTCTTGAATAGCCGTCCGGCTAAATTGCTCCTGAAAACGAGGAATTTCTTTCGTGATGTACTTCAAATCATTAGCTGGAAGGAAAAAAATAAATTCATCAAAAGACCAATACGGATTTCGTTTTGCTTGACGTTGAAACTCAATCAAGACGGATCCGTTTTTTTCTGTTGCAACAATGATTCCCCAATGTTCCGGAACATATTCATGAACTTTGGAAGCAAATTTTTGACCTACAACAATATAATTCTTTTCAAGGTAAATATCATATTCCTTAATCTGGGATGGCAGCCGTTGAAATGAATCGACATCACTTTTTATTTCATAACCTGTAAAATGTCCGTTTACAACAACAATATCTGCACGAGCTTTACTGGAGGGCAAAACAAACTCCTCATAAATTTTGGAATCTTTATAAGTTTGTAGTCTCTCCAAAAGAGCGGCCCGTATCTGTTTATCATTTAATGCCATGGTAAACCTCCTCCTTCATTATTGATTATTTTTTAACCTTTGTCAACACTTATGCTGGTAGGCATAAAAGAAACAATAAATTTTTTTCCTCTACCAACTTCTCCTAAAACCAGAACATGTGGATTAGGATCAAACTTTGGAATATCTTCTTTATCGGCTTTCAGTCTACAAAAGATTTCTTTCCCCAATATATTCACCTCATTTCTATAAAATAAAAACCAGCTCATAACTGGCAGTATCATCTGCTTAAAAGAGCAGAAAATAAAAAAGACAGATCACATTGAACTGCCTTTACATCTTAAACAAATCCGCATGACTGCCTGTATCGGTTAGGGTGAGTGTCAAAATATCTTCTTCAATGAGATAAATTAAAAGCCAATCAGGCTTAATATGGCACTCCCTAAACCCTACAAAATTTCCTTTGAGTTCATGGTCACGGTATTTTTCTTCTAGTGGTTGCCCCAGACGAAGTTTTTCAATCACTTCCTCCAGGAGTGAAAGTTCTAACCCCCGCTTTTTCATGCGTTTATAGCTCTTTTTAAAAGCCGAGGTGAATTTAACTTGATACATCAGCCTTCTAACGCTTTCTTCAAATCGGTCAGATTGCCATAAGAAGCGACCGTTTCATCACGAGAAATCTGTTTTGCTTCAGCCAGGGCTTCTAAAGTCTTTTGGCTATAATTAGGAACTTCAACCGTGAAAGGAAGTCCCCCACGCAAAAGACATTGACGAAGAAAAATATTCACCGCACTAGACATATCCATACCCAAGTCACTAAATAATGAATTTGCTTGGGCTTTTACGGTCTCATCAATCCGAATTTGAGTTGGTACAGTTGCCATAAATGCCACCACCTTTCATTATTTATTCTAATACATTTGGTTTACAATGTCAATCATTTGTATTTGTTTATGTGTTTTCTACTCTCCTAAACAGATAATATCCGTTTAGTACATGCTCGTATCTTCGCATGTTTTTCGCTTTTGTCGAACTACAAAAGTTACTCTCCGGATAAGTCACGAATTCAACCCCGCATCACCAGGCTCTCTTTCTCACCTTATCCATTAGCAAGTTTCCTTGGAACCTCACACACCGCCCGCATATAGTTCTACTCAGCTATCCGCCTCCACAACGTTTTCACCAAATAGTGCCTCCACCTCTCGGTAGCAGTTCCCTCTTGTTATCCGGTCAAAAGGGCTAAAAGCCGGTGCGTGTGTGCTAGATTTGTCAGAACCTAGAACAACTCCAGTCCCACTTTTAACCCTCTAACCGATAACCCTTTGACATATCGTCAATTTTAGGTTATAATAATAGTTGCTAAACTTTGGTGTGTTGGTTAGTTTCGTGGAAAACTGTCTAACGCACTTTTTATTCTATTGTCAAGGTACAATGTCAAATCCTTTATATTAAATCTTACTGCTCAATATTTTACTTACACAATCATAACTTTGAATAAGATTTAATCGGATTTTTATATCCCGTAGGATATATTTACATTATATATCCATTCGGATATAATGTCAAGAGTTTTTTTAAAAAAATTTTAAAAAGGACAAAAAATATGTTTCCAGAGAGATTGAAAGCTCTACGCTTAGAAGCAAAGCTCACACAAAAACAAATAGCCGAAAAACTTGAAGTTAATCAACCCCAATACGCAAGATGGGAAAATGGCGGCCGTACACCTTCAAAAGAAACACTTCAAAAATTCGCGGATTTTTTTGATGTCTCTGTAGACTATCTCTTAGGCAATACCAATGAAAAAAGACCTGTTTTAGAAACAGCACAAGTACTTTTTAGAAAGACAGTAGATGATTTTAATCTAACTAAAGAGCAACAGGAACAATTTAAGATTGACATTGACAATTTTATTGAATTAAGACGCAAAGCCTTTGAAGAAGATCAAGACCAAGCATGAATCCTATCTACCGCAAAATAACTGCTATCGCCAGAAAAGAAATTTATCAGTTTATCAAACTCCACGACATTTCTTTAATCAATTATTCCTATGAAAGTTATTTCCAAGCAATAAAAGAGCAATATCATATCAAAGTTTTAGAACACCACTTTGAAAATGACTTAATCTCAGGCATTACCATGATTGATCCTCTAGGAATTTCCATATCCTACGAAAAAAACTGTATCAAAGAGAGGCAGAACTTCACTAAATGTCACGAGTTAGGACACTTACTTTTAAATCACAAAGGCAGTCTTTTTACAGAAAGTCTAAGAAACAAAACCTCTCAGGAATTAGAAGCAGATTATTTTGCTTCTATTATTTTAATGCCTGACATTGTTCTTCTAACTAAGATTTTCTATCAACAAAAAACCTATCAAGAAGTCATGCAAGACCTAACAGTATCCAATAAAGCTTTAGAAGTCCGACTGACACAGTTATTTCAACATTATATAGATATGACCTACCCCAAAGCAAAAGGAATTGTAACTAGTTTTAGAACAGGTACAGCTGCTGGAATGAAACTAATTTCTTACTTGGAAATTATCAAAGACAACATCATCAGCAACTATGAAATGATTAAAATAGAAGCTAGCGATAAACTAAAACTACTCTTAGAAAAGAAAAACTTTATCACTCATACAGAATTTCCAGAACTAAAAAATCAATCATTTTGCCAAAAAATAAAAAATATCCTTCCTCATATCAAAACCTGGTCTAAATATGATAAAGGAATGACACTCTGGTACGCTTGGAACAGCAACCAGCTAACAGATACAGAAGTCAGTAGAAAAGTTAAGTTTGCCTTCTATGACCTGCAAAATAAAAAGGACTAAAAAATCAATCAGTCCTTTTCTTTATATCCATATTTTTTCAAAGCTTTTTTATAAGCTTCACTATCTTTCTTATAAAAATCACGTTTAACACCAGTTAAATTAGCAGTTAATACACCGTCTTTATATTCATACTTAACAGTAGGATTCATAAACCCTGATACTTCAAAAGTATTCAAGTCTTTATCTACTGTTAAACTATGTCCACCCTCACTATCTAAATAACCTTTTTCTCCTTTTATAGTAAGTATATGATTGTTTCTTCCATCCTCAATCCAATAATACTCCCCATCCAGAGATTCCTGATTGCTGCAGGCAACTAAAACCAAAACCGAAATTATAAAAACAACTGCTGCAAAAATTTTCTTCATCTTTCTTACCTCCAATTTATCTATAAATATTATACCAAATTCTTCCTAAAAAATCTGTAAGTATTGACAAATTATTGCCAGGATGATAGAATAGGTGCTACTAGAAGTAGTACCTATGGTACACCCAAACACCCCAACTACGGCGAATAGATGGGGTGTTTTTTTATGTTCCTTACAGAAAAGTTAAATTTGCCTTCTATAATTTACAAAATAAAAAAGGCTGAGAGAATCAGTCCTTTTCTTTTTGTCCAAATTTTTTCAAAGCATCTTTATAAGCTTGAGTACCCTTTTTATAATATTCTCCTTTAGAACCAGTTACATCTACTGACAAAACACCATCTTTATAAGTATATCTTGCAGTATGATCAACAACTTGAGAACCAAACAATTCAAAAGTGCCATTTTTTTCATCAACAGTAAAACCATCCGATTCTCCAATGCGTAAATCGCCTTTTCCATCATTTATAGAAAACGCCAACTCATTAGCTATATCCGAAATCCAATAGTAATCTCCATCTAAGCTTTGCTGATTGCTGCAGGAAATCAGAAACAATGCTGAAATCATAAGAACAACTGCTGCAAAAAGTTTCTTCATCTTTCTACCTCCAAACTCTATCTATAAATATTATACTATAAAACATATAAAAAATGACATTTAAATCTTATTCTTCTCTTTTCAAAATTTCTGATAGCATATCTAACCGAGAACGCATTCGCCAAATCTGCAACTTCAGTTCTTTATTAGTTTTATCCCATCTAAATTGTTGGGAAACATCTTGAATGCTCCAGAGCATATCTTCTTTTGTAAAATTATGTTGAAACTTATCCATAAATCAATTGTAGCATAATTTGTTGATAAGAAATAATTCTCCCTGAAATGCACTTTTTTCACCCCAAAATGACTATGATAAATTTCTGCTTTACACTATAAACAATCATTTCTTTTTTATAATAAAGTCAATTATATCATTAACTTTCGACGGAGATAAGTTTCAATCTAAAAAATTAAAAGATTTTTAAAAAATTTTCAAAAACAAAAAACACAAAATATAGATGCGATTATTTTTGAAGAACTATATATTGTATCTTTTATGAAAAGAATTATACAATATATAGACTTTTATTTTTCGCATACTACATATAGTGTTCAGCAGCAGGGTTTACAAATAATAAAGAATAAGCTATAATAATCTCACAAGAACTCGAAGAGCTCCCTCTAATTATTTTAATTAGACAGTTCGAGAGGCTTTTTTTTTGAGGTATAATTTATGAGCTTGAAACAAACTGACATTGGAGAAAAGCAAGAAACTTTTAGATATTATAAGTTGACTCCTGATAGTAACAAATCAATGAAGGCTTTTCTTGAATTTGATGATCTAAAAAAAAAGCTCTCTAATCCAGAAAAAGAAAATAGCATCAAAGTAACTATTCCAGAAGAGCAAGAAAAATTTGCTAAGCAGTTTCTTTTTCAGACAAATTACTATGATTTCTCTATATATAAGAAGCACTTGCCAAATTTAGATAATCGAGATTTTACTTTTCAAGACTGTATCGAACTATATGAATTCAATTCTTTTTTGAGAGAAAACTTGATGAAATTTACTGGTAAAATAGAATTATTAATCAAATCATCTATTGTTCATACCTTATGTAGTAATTATAGAGGTAGTTTACAAGCTGGAGAATGTTATTTAGATAAATCAATTTATAAAAACGAAGAATATTTTAAGGATATTATTGAAAGAATAGGGATGAGTTTGTATCATTTAAGTAGTAAATCTCTTCCTATAAAACACCATGTTAATAAAAAAGATTGTAAATTTCCTTTTTGGGTTGTCGTGCCAGAACTTACTTTTGGAGAAACAACTAAATTGATTGAGCAATTAAATGAAAAGTTTTATAAGTTGTGGATTGAAGAGTTATTTTTTAGTAATCATTATTATGAAACTTCAATGAAAGATCATGTTATATCAGCTAGTCGCAGTTGGATTTCTGCTACATGTTTTATTAGAAATGTTTGTGCACATTACGGCCGACTTTATGCAAGTAATTTTAATGCGAGTGTCCCAAGATTTTATAGGCCAACTTTTCGGAAATTACAGGAGCGTGGGAAGGAAAAAACTCATAATAAAGATTTATTTGCATATATGTTGGCAATAAAACAAATTCTTATTTGCCACAATTCAAACGTTCATAAAGAGTGGAATACATTTATTGAGGATATTGAAGAAAAGTTTACGAAAAGTAGTATCATAGAAGAAACTAAAATTGGTTGTCCAAACGATTGGAAAACATTTTTACTAATTGGATTGGATAAAAAAAAATAAATCTACAGTGATTTTCATAACCATATATATGGAATTTTAGGGTGAACTAAAAATAGTTCAATTAAATTATGTTAAAATGATAGAATGACATGCTTTATGACTTGTTCGTTATTCAAAAGTATTCTAAAAGCTCAGATGAGGGGGATCCTTTTAATAACTAAAAAATGACTAAGATTTTTAGTCATTTTTTATATTTTTCTTATAACCTTCACTATCTTTTTTATAAACAACCTGTTTATTACTTCCTGTAAGAAAGTTTCCAGTATCAAACGTTAAAGTCCCATCTTTTTTAACGTCATAAGTCGCAACATACTCCCTTCCAGAAGCTGAAAAAGTAAACGTTTTTTTCTGGAAATCTATACTGGTTATAGTATGATCATGATTTTCATGATATGTTCCTTGATTCCCTTTTATTTCAAGTACTAGATAATCATATTGATTATAATATTTCCCATCCAAACTCTGCTGGTTGCTACAAGAAACCAATGCAAAAACTGACATTACAAAAACAATCGCTGCAATTATTTTTTTCATAGCTCTACCTCCAAATTTACCTATAAATATTATACCAAATTCTTCCTAACTAGAACTGAAAGAGCAATCTTTTTGTCAAAAAGCTCAGAAAGTTTTCCCCTATCTCAGAACCTGGAGCCAGTATAATAAAGGACTTACGCTATGGTATGCTTGGGATAGCAAGAAACTAACAGATACAGAAGTCAGCAGAAAAGTCAAATTTGCCTTCTATGATTTACAATGACAAGAAAATAAAATCAGAGACTCACATCAAACGTGTGTCTCTGATTTTTTGACGGAAGTACTCTTGTCCCAGACTCATAAATATGTTGTCTTATATCATTAACAGGCATAAGAAGATTTTATCTCATTATAAAACTACATTCCTTTATCAATGTATTGAGTATCGCCGACCTTTTTTATACGCAAATCGTTTTCAACATATTCAAAAATGGTAACACTATTATTAGGAATCTTCATTACTTCCTCAATACTTCTATCTATATAAGCGACAAGACTTGCTATAACCATACTATGTGAAACAACTAAAATCTTTCCTTTTTCATTTGTTCTGGCTATATCATATATTGCCGGAATAAATCTCTCAAACACATCATTCCAATTTTCCCCATTAGGTGTTCCGGGATGTTTCTTGAAATTCAGAGAATATGGATATTTTGTTAAGTGTTCACTAATAAAATCACCTTCTCCATCACCAGTATTTATTTCCCTCAACCTTTTATCCAAATGCAAATCTGTGTCTTTATCAAGAGCATTGATCAGTATATTAGATGTGTCTATACATCTTGTTAAATCGCTTGAATAAGCCTTTTCAAAAACAATATTATGTTCTTTTAATCCTTTTGCCAAGCACAATGTGGTTATTATTCCGTCATGGGTAAGAGGTGAGTCTGACCAGCCTTGAACAAGATTTTTTCTATTAAATATCGTTTCTCCATGCCTAACCAACCATAATTCTATTACATTTTTACTCATATCAACGTCCTCACAAAAATTATGTATCTATATGAGATTTAGCTACATCTATAAATTCTTCAATTCTGTTACTTGTTAACAAAGGTAATAGACCTTTGATTATGTTTATATCAAAATTCCACCAAGAAATCTTTAAAAGTTCCTCAATGTGTTCATCAGTGAATCTTTTTTTAATCAACCTAGCGGGAACTCCTCCCACAATTGTATAAGGTTCAACATTCCTTGTTACAACTGATCTTGCTGCTATTATTGCACCATCACCTATTTTTATTCCCGGCATAATCATAGCCTCTGTTCCAATCCAAACATCATTCCCAACCACAGTATTTCCTTTGGGATAATATCCATCATTTAAATCTTCATCAGGAAACATACTGGAAAATGGATACGCAGACACCCATTCGCTTCTATGGTTCTCAGAACCTCCTAAATTAAAGTTAACCCCTGTTGCTATGGAACAAAACTTACCAATAATCAATTTATCTCTATCTTGCTCCTCTCTCAAATATCGTACACACTGTTCCTCAAATGAGCCTAAATTATATGCTCCTGCATAGTATGTGAATTCTCCAACTTTTATAAAATCACTATTTGCAGTTTCATTTGGAAATTCTATGTTTTTCCACTTATCGAGTTTTCCCATCTAATTTCACCTCTATCTGATAGTAATTGTAAGAAAAGTATAACTATCAACTTGCTTATTCCCTATTCAATTTTGTCCTTTACCTCTTCAATAAATGTAAGTAAATGTTCCGTAGAAATGTTTAGCATATTTACAAGTGTAGTCCCTATGATAAATCCATCAAATTTCTGTTTCAGTATCTTAGTAGCTTTTTCAACAGTATTGATTCCAAATCCACCAAAAATATGTGGATTCCCATATTTTTCTTTTAAATCCATTAAAAAATCATACTGTCCGTCTTCTATACAGTTTATATCTCCTCCTGTAAAACCGTCAAGCAACTGATAATATATCACAGATGACTCTAAGAATTCTGATTGCTTATCTTCAGACTTATTCTGTATAAATCTGACACAATCGACATTATATGCTTTTAGTATATTTCTCAATTCAATATACTGCTCCAAACTAATATCTGGAATAACAAATCCATCTACAACTCCTGACTCTGCCAATTCAATGTAATTCTCTGTTGTAATCAGATCTTCAGCATATCCCATAATCCAAATTGGAATTGTTACACTTTCTCTTATTCTTTTCCAGTAGTCAATGTCTTTAACAGCGTCATAATCTACATCTTTGTACGCATTTTTTATAACCTGACCGTCTGCATAGGGATTCTGGGGTGGATAACCAACCTCTATTACCTCAAGTCCTGAATGTTCACATTCTCTTATGATTTCCAAAAACGATTCACAATTAGGATAGCCTGCCGGCAAAAAACCCACAAATCTCATTTGTCCTTCTTTAATGGCCTTTAAATGTCTTTCTGAATAAATTTCTTTCATATGCTGCCTCCTTTCATATTCTTATAACAAAGAAAGTGGCATCCGAAAGTTCATTTTTATATAACACAAGTTATTTACTAACTCTCCCTGACACCACTTAACATAGTTGATATAAATCGAGTAAAAGAATACTGTTTTTCTCATATGATAAGTATAATTCTTTAAATGTTACTCATCTAAAATAAATACTATCTCCAATATTCATCTTCCAATTCCTGATTTTTGGCAAAAGTCCAAACTTCTTGAATTTTCCCATTCTCAATTTTAAATATATCTACTCCTTCCATATTCAATTTATTGCCCTCTGATTTTTCTGCCACTGAAACAACACTGGCAGCGACAAAACAATCGTTGCTAGCATACCAGTTTGTAACAACTCTAAATGTTCCGTTACTTTTTCTTCCAAATTCAGCTAAGCGTTCTTCCAATTCTTTTTTTCCTTTGACCACTCCAGAAAGTGGACTATTTCCGCCCATATGCCAAACAATGTCATCTGATATTGTTTCAAATGTTGTTTTGAAATCACCTTTCGATAGTGAATCTGCATAAAGTTCAAAAACGCTGATTATTTCATTTTTCATTTTATACCTCCAATTGTTATTTAATATTTATTTCATAATATATTATATACCCTAGGTATTGACTTGAGAAGTACGAACATTTATAATACTAAGTAACAAAATGAATACTATTGGAGAAATACGAATGGAAAATAACTATGGAAAATGTCCGTATATTACAACACAAAAAGCATTGCAGGGCAAATGGGCTATTGTTATACTATATCGACTGAGTTCGGGGAAAAAGCGGTTTAATGAATTGGAGAGATCTATTCCTGATGTAACAAGAACTGTCCTTACCAGACAATTACGACAACTAGAACATGATAAACTTATTACCAGAAAAGTTTATGCAGAAGTTCCTCCTAAAGTTGAGTATAGCTTGACAGATATTGGACACCGATTTAAAGAAGTGCTAAAAGAGATTGAAAGTTTCGGTATAGAGTATATGAAAGTTTTGGATGAAACACATGCTAACGAATAATCCTGTAGTCCAAAAATATATTGGTGCCAAGAAAAACAAAGCCTTTTATGAAAAAAATAAATCACAGATCATTGCCTATGAAACAGCTATGAAAGGGATTAAAAATTCCAAACATTAAGTATTAAAAACTTGTCCGATAAATATATGGTCTTAGAACAGAGAAAACAACACTTATGAAATAATAACCTTACCTTTTTAAACACTTGCCTAAAAAATAATAATTGGTCACCCATTTGGTCAACTTTCATAATTTATCTCCTCTAAAGTAATTGACAAAGCCTTAACATATCGCTGGTTTATTTATTATTTACTTGATTTTTTCCATTTATTTACCGGCCGCCGGTATAGCTTAAGTTTAGCGAAGCTTTTTAGCTTCGTTTTTTTGTCTTTTTTCTAGTATTTACTTGCAAGCTAAAGCGGAAGATTGAATTTTGATTTTGTTTGTAAATTTATACTCAATTAGTGTGATGGATATTGAAGACTTTTACTATTAAATGTCTTATAAAATCTAGAATGCTAAAAAGTCTCAACTTGGTTTGTTCCTTTTTATTCTCTGATTGTGTTTTTATTTAGCTCTTAAGAATCTAATTGTATGATTAAATATTTTTTGTGAAAAGCATCTGACCTTTACTGAAAATTCTTGACTCTTTTCTTTTTTGTGGTATAATTAACCAGTAAAGCTTTAACTGGTTAAGAGAAGGAGGAGGAAATGACTCATTTAGCAGAGAAGATCGATCAATTTTTAAATGAAGTTATTTTGAAAGCAGAAAATCAGCATGAGATTCTGATTGGTTCTTGCACGAGTGATGTGCCTTTAACCAATACGCAGGAGCATATTTTGATGCTTTTGTCTGAGGAATCTTTGACAAATTCTGATTTGGCAAAAAAACTGAATGTGAGTCAAGCTGCTGTAACCAAGGCTGTGAAATCTTTGGTTCGGCAAGAGATGCTGCAAGCTTTTAAAGATAAGAGAGATGCACGGGTTACCTTTTACCGTTTGACTGAGTTAGCTCAGCCGATTGCAAAGGAACATCAGCATCATCACACGCATACTTTGGCAACTTATCATAAAGTAGCAGAGCAGTTTTCTGATGCTGAACAAGCTGCAATTGCTAAGTTTTTGGATTCCTTAGTGGGAGAGATTGGGAAATGAGATATATCACAGTAGATAATCTTTCCTTTTACTATGACAAGGAGCCGGTGCTGGAGCATATTCATTATTTTCTAGACAGCGGTGAGTTTGTAACTTTGACGGGGGAAAATGGAGCTGCTAAGACGACGCTTATCAAGGCTAGTTTGGGTATTTTGCAGCCTAAGCATGGGGAAGTGAAGATTTCCAAGACTAATGTGCGAGGCAAGAAACTGCGGATTGCTTATCTACCTCAGCAGATTGCTAGTTTTAATGCAGGTTTTCCTAGTACGGTGTATGAGTTTGTCAAGTCGGGACGTTATCCGCGCAAGGGTTGGTTTCGTCGTTTGAATGAGCATGATGAGGAGCATATTAAGGTAAGTCTGGAGTCGGTTGGAATGTGGGAACATCGGGATAAGAGGATTGGTTCTCTCTCTGGCGGGCAAAAGCAGAGGGCTGTGATTGCTCGGATGTTTGCTTCGGATCCGGATATTTTTGTCCTAGATGAGCCGACAACAGGTATGGATGCAGGCAGCAAGGATGAATTTTACAAGCTCATGCACCATAGTGCTCATCAGCATGGGAAAGCTGTCTTGATGATTACACACGATCCGGAAGAAGTTCGTAAATATGCTGATCGCAACATCCACCTGGTCCGTAATCAGGACTCACCTTGGCGCTGTTTCAATGTGCATGAAAGCGACAATAGTCAGGAGGTGAGTCATGCTTAATCTATTTTCCTATGATTTTATGCAGCGAGCCTTCTTGGCAGTTATTGCCATGAGCCTCTTCTCACCGATTCTGGGGACCTTCCTGATTTTACGTCGGCAGAGCCTTATGAGTGACACCCTCAGTCACGTTTCACTGGCAGGTGTGGCTTTTGGTTTGGTTCTTGGACTATCACCCACTCTCACAACGGTGCTTGTTGTCATTGCCGCAGCAGTCTTCTTAGAGTATCTGCGGACGATCTATAAGAATTTCATGGAGATTGGTACGGCTATACTAATGTCAACAGGTCTGGCGATTTCTTTGATTGTCATGAGTAAAGGCAAGAGTTCCAGTTCCATGAGTCTGGACCAGTATCTGTTTGGTTCCATTGTGACTATTAGTAGGGAGCAGGTGATTTCTCTCTTTGTCATTGCTGCTGTGGTGCTCGTCTTGACCTTCCTCTTCATTCGCCCCATGTACATCTTGACCTTTGATGAGGATACGGCCTTTGTGGATGGGCTACCTGTGCGGATCATGTCTATCCTCTTCAATATCGTGACGGGTGTTGCGATTGCCCTCATGATTCCGGCTGCGGGAGCCTTGCTTGTTTCAACCATCATGGTCTTGCCGGCTAGTATTGCCTTGCGGATTGGGAAAAATTTCAAGTCGGTTATTTTGCTGGCAAATGCCATTGGTTTCTTTGGTATGATTGCTGGACTTTATATTTCTTACTATGCAGAGACGCCAGCTAGTGCCAGCATTACGATTATCTTTGTCAGCTTGTTCTTGCTGGTCAATCTCATCCAAAAATTTATGAAATAGGAGCAGAAAATGAAAAAAATTAGCTTACTATTAGCAGGTTTACTGAGTATTTTCTTAGTAGCTTGTTCCAATCAAAAAAATGCAGAAGGCAAGCTCAATATTGTCACAACTTTTTATCCTGTTTATGAATTTACCAAGCAGGTGGCTGGGGATGAGGCCAATGTTGAACTCCTCATCGGGGCTGGTACAGAGCCGCATGATTATGAGCCTTCAGCTAAGGCAGTTGCGA
>ERZ773090.313-NODE-313-length-32117-cov-7.10411_pt1 | contig 32117 bp, 36 predicted proteins | sample MGYA00580579_ERZ773090 | MGnify/ENA primary metagenome ERZ773090 (study PRJEB29015, sample SAMEA2738014) | human oral metagenome | biome: human oral; feature: human-associated habitat; material: dental | place: China | collected 2132 ... | reverse complement strand
CTTCAATTCTTCATTACATATAAAATTATTTATAGAATATTCTTCTATTTTTGTAAAGGAATTATCAATTTTTTGGAAATTATTTGGTGTATATTCTTCATAAGGAAAGACTTTTTTTATCTCTATTTTAATTTCTTCACTATTAATATTTAAGTCTTTATAAGAAATATAAATATTTTCTTTATTTAAAATTAAGTCTGAAAAGAAAGAACTGTAAATATTTTTTTCATGAATATCAAGAATTTCATTATCTCTATTTTTAATAAAATTTATAACATTTTCTTTTTCTTTAGTATGAAAGTCATATAAGTAGTATTTAAAAAGATTATTCTCTAAAATGAATATTGTATTATCATATAAAATTAAATTTTGTTCTAAAATTAGTAATTCTTCATATCTTACTAAATATACTCCATTTTCAAGTAATTGAAGTTTTTTAAAAAATTTCTTTTTATTTTCCAATAAAATTTGTAAAAAATTTTCTTCCGAAAAAAATTCAGAAAAAAAGCAGGTTCTATATCTTTACTTATTTCTTTAAAAATTTCTTCATTAAATCCCTTTAAAACAATTAGAGTACTTTTTTCACTTTGTTTAATGTTTTTAATTACCTCATTTAAAACTTTTAACATAATATACCCCTCTTTAAATCTTATATTTTTATTTTAAATTATAAATTTCTCTTCTATGCCCAATGGATAAGCCTTTTATTATAAATTTATCTTCTTTAATTTCAACTAATAATCTATAATTCATTATCCTATATCTCCATATTCCTTTTAAGTTAGCAGTCAAAGCTTTACCTTTTAAAAAAGGATTTGTAGAATTAATTAAATTAATTTTAATATATTTAGCTATAATTTTTTGGACACTTTTATCTAATTTTTTAAATTCTTTATCAAAAGTTGTTGTAGTTACAAATTTATAAGCTGTCATAGTCAATATCACATTCTTTTAGTAACTCTTTAAAATCTCTTGTACTATCTTTTTCTGCCATCAAAGCTAATTCATAATCTTCTTCATCTTCAATTTTATTTAAAATAGCTTCTAGGACAACACTTGATATTGATTTATTTTTTAAAATTGAAAAACCTTTTATTGCCTTTTTTTGTTCTTCTGAAAGTCTTATTGTTATTGTTGACATAAAAATCACCTCTTTAAATATATATTACATTGTAACATTTTTATATTTTATAGGCAAAATAATTTTTTATTCCTCTATTTTAGTTATGATAACTCCTCTATCTAAACTCTTTAAATTTAAAGCTTTTAGATCTATGTTGTCATAAGAACCCTGAACAATATTATATTTTGAATAATCTGACCATATTATTTTAGCTATTTTATCATATTCTTTTAATATTTTCTTTTGTTTTTTAGCATCATTTGTATCTTTGTAAGCTTTATCTAAGTCTATAATTTGTTTTATATAATTTTGAAAAGCTTTATCTTCATTATTTGGAATATTGTAATCACCATCTATTTTAGGTAAATTAGCTTTTGGTCTTTCTACATCATAATCACCATCTTTAAATTCAGAGGGGCTATATATTTTAGTGAAGACATAAATATCCACATTAGGTGGAAGTTTCTTTGGCATACTTTCATAAGTAGCCTTCTCAAAAATATCATATTCCCAATCTATATAATTTTTATCTATTATAAAATCATCTACTGTAGGAAGAACAGTACTTTCTACTTCTTGCCAATCAACACATACTCTTGAACTTTGGTAACGAATAGAATTATCAATAGTATAAGCTGCTCCAGTTGGATTGATAATACCTCCCTTAGAATTAGCAAAAATTTTAAAATGTACTTTTGTTCCATCTGATAGTTCTGCAATATGTTCTCCCATTTTTAAGTTTAAAACTTCATAAGTTTTTGGTTTTAACTTATATAATTTGCTGTCTAAAGTTATCTCTATATTTTTATTAGTTGGATTATCTAAATAAAAAATATGTTTGTCATTAGTAGTAGCAAAAAGACTATTAGAAATTAAAAATATAGATAATAGTAATAAAAAAACTTTTTTCATAATCTCCTCCTAAGTTTATTTTATTGTATTATAACATTGCAAAAAGAAAAATGTTAGAAAAATGTAAGTAATATAAATGTTATTCATCTTTGGAGATTATTTGCATAATTTTTACAATTAATATATAATGTAAAAAAAAATTGCAATCTTATAAAATACTTAGTAAATTATAAATAAAAGGAGGACTAATATGGGAGTTATTGCTTGGTTAGTACTTGGAGCACTATCTGGTTGGATAGCTAATAGACTAATGAATTCAAGAACAGGTTTAATAGATAATATAATAACAGGGATAATAGGATCTTTCATAGGAGGATTTGTTTTTAATTTTTTTGGAGCTCAAACAATTACAGGCTTAAATCTTCATAGTATTTTCGTATCTGTAGTAGGAGCTTGTATCTTACTTTGGATTATTAATAAAATTAGAAGATAATTTATATTTCTTAGTGAATAAAAAATAGCACCTACTGGCATAGGTGCTTTTTTTGCATTATATTACTTTCCCACATTTCAAGAACCCAGCTCAATCAACCGATAAATCTTCCTATATAAAAATCTGTTAAACATAAGTTTGAAAAATACTTTGTCCAAAGGCTTCAGCTCATTTACCAACACAGCAGGCGTAAGCGAGTGTTCTTTTATGAAACGAAGCTCTAAACCGCTAAGCAAATTCCCGATGTCATCAATACCATAGAGTTTTGTAACCCCGACATCATTTACCGGATTCTTGTATTTGGAAGCATTTGCTCCAAATTCAGTATAGATATCCATCAATATATGGAGATGATTATATTTTTCTCTTAACACTTTAAGGAAGGTGTGAAGTTGATTGTTAGACAGATACATGCTTACTCCCTCCAAAACCACAATAGCCGTATCCCTGTTAGGGAGCTGCTTTATCTGTTCCGTATCAGTCGCATCCAAGGCCATCATTCTATAATTTTCTGTTTCTGTATAATAATTTCTGCGAACAGATATTACTTCCGGAAAATCACAATCAAGCCAGTTTCTATAAGCCTGCTTGACTCTCTTGCATCTGCTGTCAAGCCCGCATCCGATATGAAGTACCAGGGCATCATCATTTTGCTTAAGCTGCCGCTTTGTCCAATCATCAAACACACGGGCTCTCATGGCCATATTGTATGCCAGCCATTTCGATTTGGATTTCCCTTTTATTGGGAATTCTTCCGCTGCCCAGATTTTTTCAGCCATTGGATCATCCAAAATAATGCCCTGTTTGCTAATTTGAGATTTCCCGTAAAGCGGAATAAAAAGCGTTTTATTCACTTCATTCATGTCCGGCTCTCCTTTAAAATATACAAACGATTTATTTCCGTCTTCATTCTGCCATATCTGTCCCCTATTCCTTAGCTAAAGCATATCAGCGGAACATTTCAGCTACTTTTTCAATAAGGACATAGATATCACATCATAAATAAAATGAACTCCTATGGCAGTGAATAAATCTCGTTTCCAGGCCAAGATAGTGATTGGTGCCGCTACCAAACAGACCTGTATTAAATTGGGTAAAGAATGGAAAAAACCATAAGCAACTACTTCGTCAACAACATGAAGCATGGCAAAAGGTACAACCATGACCAAAAATGTCACAAGTTTTGGTGGCTCTTTCCCTTTGCACATATACACTATAACAGAGAATATAAACAAGCGGAAAATAACTTCCTCTGATACACCTGCTCCAAGTGCTCTAAAGATTGATAAAATATCAAAACTAAATCTAAGCGGATTCTGCCCAAGCCATTCCATAAATATAAAAACACATCCTATAAATAGAATAACAGCAATACTCTTCATAATATCTTTAACTTCACCGGAACGAAGCAAATGCATTTTACTTTCATTATTGTCACTTAACGTTACGCTTCCCAAATATGCAAATAATGCACATATGCCTGAAATAATCCCCATATAATTAACGGGACTTGTTACACCGATAGATAATAAGCTTAAACTTAATGCAATAATATAATCTTTTTTTGCTAATTTTTCAAAATCAATGATTACCACGGAACAAAGTATAACAAAGACGTATATGATACCGAACAGATGAAAGGTATATGGTTTATATTGAATATTTTTAGTAGGAACGGTTATACAATAAATAGAAATAAGACACACACAAAGTACAAGAAACATAACCGGCTTTATTGTTATCGCTCTCCTGTTTTTCATTTGAATCCCTCTTATATAATATTGATGTTTTTATCTAAATGACTTAAAGTCTATTATTATCACCCCATTCGTACATTCCATCCAAAATTAGAATATATTGCACTTCAATGTGTGTACTTGTTACAAATCCAATTCCGGTTATAATTATAGTATAAGTATTTGGAAAGGGAATAAATCCGCTATTATGATACAAAATAAGTTCCCCAATAATGCCTTCTATAGCTACATTTTCTTCCAACAATTCTTTTTCATCCACTTTAATATTCTCAATACTTTTATTATAATTACTTTATCATATATTTTTTGTAAAATCAATGTTATAATAATAAATGTCCTTCTTTTTATTTTTAGCCTGATTAGAGGTGAAAAATGAAAAGATTATTCTCAATACTATTGATAGTTGTAATATTTTTATTGCTATCTAAAAATGCTTACTAATTTTAATTATTAGTAAAAGTTTTATGTGGGGATTACTCTGGCAGGTATTCATTGCTATTTTACTATCTATTTTATTTGTTCTAAAATAAATACATCTTTAATCTTATCATCTTGTGCAAATAGTAGAACCTTAGCCATAATTTCAGCTGTCTTAGGGTCATCATCTATAAATGGTAAGAAGACTCTTCCTCTATGTTGAGAATGCACTGGTAATACATTTATTACACTTCCTGCCTTTTGATGAATAAGTCCACTTCCTAAATGTATGGAATATTCTGCTCTTTCACCTTTAATCAAAGCATGATTTTCAGTAAATTTAACATTTTTCAACTTGAATAGCTTACAGTTAAATTCAACAATAGCTTTTCTCATTTCAATAGTTGAATGGCTTGCCTCAGGATCTACATCTCCAACATGTGCAACACTTACAACCAAATCAATATCTCTCATAACTTCTGTGAATATTAAATCTGGCACATCATCTATTAAAATAGGTTTAAATGTTTTTTTATCAAAGAATTGTACTTCTTCCAAAGTAGGTGCTTCTATATCAGCAGGAGAAAACCAATCAGCAAGTGCATAGATTTTAGCAATGATACTTTCCTTATAGTAGACTTTTTCTAGTCCCTCTTGCCCATCAATTATCCATCTTCTAGTTTTTAAAAGTGCAACTGTTTTAGCAGGTTGTACTTGATGTCCAGCATAACGAAGAGATTTATCTCTACCTTTTTCATCAACAGTTTTAACATATAATTCTCTAAAAACTTGTTTGAAAGGTTGTTTTAATTCTCTATCAAAGATATCTTTTTGATAATTAGCCCAATCTCCACTTTCAAATAAGTCAAAACAGTGTGCAATTTTTAATAAACTATCATCTTTAACTGTTACAGATTTTTTCTTAACAGACTTCAATTTTTTATCTTCATAATAACCTAAGTCATTTCCCATTTTGAAAACAAGAGATTTCAAAATAGGTGCAATAACAGGGTTAGTCATAAGATTTTCTATTTCATAACCATAGAATTCTGTCCCATCTTCCATAGCCTCTTCAAGCATTTTTCTTGAACGGCGATATTGTTCTTTTAAATTCTTATGAACTTCCTTTATAGCTTCAATATACTTGTCTTTCTTTAATTTAGTTGGTAGAGATTTTAATTCTTTTCCAGCTTTTTCATAGATAATTTCAGATTGACCTAAATTATCAATTTTAATATAGACATCTACATCATCAAGTTTTTTAGGTACAAAATATTCTTTCATTTCATTGATAAGAGCAGTTTCCATATTCCAAATTAAACGAGTAACATCAGAATATCCCATATTACGAGATAGATTTTCCAAAGAGATATTAACTGCCTTAGCCTCACTTGCTCTTCTTTGTGCTCCAAACTTTTTACTTTCTTTTAAGAATTTTTGTAAAAATTGATAACGATGTAATGCATCTTTTTGTTTATCTTTTAAAAGTGGAATTAGAGAATAACTAGCAACTAAGTCTTTATTTCTCTTATCTTCGATTTTCTTTTCAGTTTCTTTTAAATTTAACTTACCATTGACAGCATCAGCAAACATTCTAGCTCTTGAATGTTTAGCTCCATCAGAAATATATTTTGCACTGTCATATAGCATTTCAAATTTCTTCTCTCCAAGCTCCTTGTATGCAGATTTAAACCAATCTATGTCAAAAGCTCCATCTCTTAAATCATCAATAGAAATAGGAGTATATTTTGCAATTAAGCCCTCTTTATTTTTATCAACATCACTCATATGTGCTTGGAAATAGTAGCAACCACTGACAAGCCCTTTCCAAGCTAAGTATCCTTCAATAATTTCTATCCATTGAGAAGAATACATTGCCACTTCAATCAGTCTTTGTTCTGTAATATCAGTGCCTTTTAATTTTTTAGCAAGTTCCTTACTATTATCTTTTTCACTTGGATAACATGCTTTCAATAAATGGCTAAGCACTGATTTTTTAGTGTCATTTCCTCCCCAATAGTAAGAGGCTCTATCCAAAGTTTCTTTTCCTAAAGCTTGAAGTATTTGAACAAGATATTCTATACCTTCAATTCTATATATTCTGTTAAGTGATTTAGAGTATATAGTTGGACTATCTCCTCTTTTTAATTCATTTTTAACAACATAGTCAAGTATTTTTATACCTTCATCATAGATAATTTTTAAAGCATCATTAAGCATAAATTGATTAAGAGTAGGTATTCTTCTATTTTCTCTTTTATCTACTATGGTTCTATAGTCATTCATATAAGTATCTAAGTTGGAGAAAATTATTCTCTTTTCATCTTCTGATTTATCTTCTATTTCTAAAATATTTTTATAAATCAAATCCTTTTCAGCTATTTTTAAATTAACAGCTATTGCATAATTTCTAAGTCCTAAACTTTTTGTTCCTCCTGAAATTTCACAGCCTTTTAGATTTTTATTAGTATATTTATTGATTTTTTCATCTAGCTTATATCTAAGAACAAAACTTTCAATAAAAGACTTCTTATCAGTATAGAAATCTAGGTAATCTATTATTGACTTAGCAAAAAGGGTGTAAAGTCCAGAATTAAGATTAAACATAGCAACACTATAATAAGGCTCATTATTATATTTTTCTCTTTTCTCAATAACATCTTTAATTTCAATATTTTCTAAGGCAGAGCTAGTGCACACTTTTCCTATTTCAAAAAGATATCTCTTATTTTCCTTAGAATATTCTGTGAAAAGCATATCTAAAATTTTCAATACAGGCCCTGAATAGAGGTCAATTGTATATACATATTTTAAGTTAGCTTTTTTAAGTTTCTTTTTAAGCTCTGTTATATCTATACCAAAGAGTTTTTTATATAAATCTTGATAGTCCCTTTCAGTAGCTTTGCTATAGCCATTATCATAATCAACTGACAGAGCTACATTAATTTGCCATAAAACTGAGAAATCTTTGATTTCCTTTTTATAGAACTCTCTCCAAACATCTTCTAAAGGGTAGTTAGATAGCCTAAATCTTTCAGTATAAGAAACATATTTAGAATCTTTAAGAATTTGGAACTTATCTCTAAGTAAAACATATTCTTTTTCATAAGAAGACATATATTCATAATTTTCATTTTTTATATATAGTTCACTCAATTTCTTTATTATTTCAAATAATTCATCAGAAGTCTTAGAAAAAATCTTTTTAGGATTAAAGGTATTTTCAATTATATATTCACCTTTTTTGTTTTTCTTAATAGTCTTAGAAAGTTTTGAAACTTTCTTGATTTCATAAGCTAAATCTAAGTTATATTCAGTGTTATACAATTTACTTAAAGTATTTTCACTTTCTTTTTTCTTTTTATCAGAAAGATTTTCTATCAATATCTTTTCAGCATCAGTAGGTTTAGATATTTTTGCTATTAAATTTTTTACTTCTTTTTTATCATATAGAGCTTTTTCCTTAGAATTAACCTGATTTAATATATCTAATGCTGCTAATCTTTTATTTTCATTCTTAGCAGAAATAAGGTTATCAATAGATGTCAATAATGCTTTCTTATCTTGTTTCATTAATAAATCTATTAAATTTTTTCTTGTATCTCCATTTTTTAATCTCAATAAATCTTCAATTTCTCTTGGATATTCTCTAACAAGATTATTATTTTTTACTATTTCATAGGCAAAAACTCCTGCATCAGTCCTATCTGAAAGCATAGATATTACAAAGTCTTTTTCCTCTTTATTACTTGGTTTTTCAAATATAACATCAAGGTAATGTCCTCTGTTCCAAGTGTTAATTTCTTTTAAATATTTCATCATCTTATTTTTTAAGTTGTTATCAGGATAGAATGCAGTAATAAGTCCCATAGCTGTTGCCACTGTATGTGTAGATATACTTTGATAGAACCAAGGGAAGATACAAGGATTAAATAATTTGTCTTTTCCATCCATAAGGACTAATGCTTTCTCTAAAATATTGAAAAATTCTAAAGCTTCTTTTTTGTTTTTAAAATAAGTTTCAGGGACTGTTTTTCCATTTTTTAAATTTTCTTTTAAATCCCTTGCAGAACCATAAGTTATTACAAAATTAAGATAACAAGCTAAAATTTCTACAATTTCCTTAGTATCTCCATATTCTTTTATTACCTTTTTAGCTATTTCTCTTTGATATTTACTGTCTTGTATAACATCTAAGAAGTATGAAATCAGTAACTTAATATGATATTTAGAAGATTTTAAAAGCTTTTCTATAGCTTCAACAGCTTCTTTTACATCTCTTGTAGATTTATTCCATAGAGCTAGATATACTTCAACATTATCATCACTTTTTAAAAGTTCATCTTCATATTTTGGATTATCTATTAATTTATTTATAATTTCTAATTCTTTTTTACCAAATTTAGTAATATCTGTGTTTTCATCTCTAGCTAGACCTGTCCAAGTTCCTAAGGCTCTTTTTACAGAAGAAAATCTTATTAAATTGTTATCATAGATGATTTTTAACATATATTCAAAATTTTCTTGTATACCTCTGTCCATATTTTCACAGATTTGTTGTCTAACTCCCTCTTGAAGTTTGGCAGCTAGTAGCAACTTACCTGTTAGTTCAAGTAATTCTTTATTATTTGAAATAAAGATAGCTTCCATAATACTGTAAGTTAAGTCTATTTCTGATTTTTGAGAAGAAAGTGCACTTTTGATTAAATCTACAACTTCTTGATTTCCATTATCTATTTCATAAGCTATATAATGCGGACTGTTTTCTATGTTATATAAGTCTTTATAATTATAATCTTTTTTTAATATTTTAATAACATCAATATCTAAAAAATATAAGTCAGCAAATTTTGTTAATAAAAGGAATAAAAGATATATATAGTTAAAATAACTTTTACTTCTTACCATTCTACGAGAATATCCACTTGAGAAAGGAACTTTTGTAATATTTTTTGATATTTCTACAAATATCTTAAAAAACTTTTCTCCCATAAGTAATTTTAATGCTGGATATATGCTTTTAGGAAAGATGTCATTAAATTTAACATCCTTTTTTCCTTCTAATTCTTGTATCTTACTTTCAACTAAAAATCCAGTATAAGAATAGTTATACATTGTATTTCCACGAGTAAAAATATCTTGTACAAATTTTTGATTTTCCTTATCTAACTTTTCGCCATCTTTTTTAATCTTTTCAATAAATTCTTTTGCTTTTGTTTTAAGCTCTTGATTGTAAAAATTTAACATAAATCCCCCTTATATTTTTTCTTTCATTTGCTTATTTATAGATATTTTAGCATATTTTTAAGATAAATGTTTAGTTTTTTCTTGTTTTTTAAGAGAAAATAAAAACAACATCCACAGATAAAGATGTTGCTTTTATTGCTTCTTTATTTTATAATCTTAAAACTTTTTACCATTTCATTTACAATAGAATCCATCATTTTTTTATCTTTTTCTAAATATGAAGCATCAAATATCACATAGTATTTTTTATCTTTATTAAAGATAACCTTTTTGTAGTGAATTTTATTGGCTTCTATATAGGAAAGAACATAAAAATCTTTTCCTATAGTATTGTAAACTAATTTGTTGCTATTGATAAATAATTCTTTGTTATAAGCAAATTTTAATGGATCGATTTTTGCAGGTAAATTTCCATTATAGTATTTTTTTATAAATTCATTATAGTCAAGATTATCATTTTTAAAAGAAGATTTTATAGTATCTTTTTCTAATCCATCAATTTCTTCAGTATTTAATAAATTAGTCCCATAAGCAATAATAGTAATATTTTCATTTTTGTCTTTTATAGTTAATCCGTCACTGTTTCCAGCTTCATAAGCACTGAAAAAATCTTTTGTAGGAATAGATTTAGAATTTTTAATAAAATCTAATTTGCTAGTTTCTCCTACTCCATTTTCATATTTTTCAACAGGAACATCTATTGAAAAAGAAAATCTGTTATTATAGTATTTTGAGAACGCCCCATCTGCATAAGTAAGAGAGCTAAATATAGATAAGATAACAAATAACATAAATTTTAAAGAAAACTTTTTCATTAAAATCTCCTCCTAGGTATATTTTTAAATTTTGGTACATTTTCTATTATATCAAAAAACATTTTAAAAGCAAATATAAAAATAAAAACAATATCTACAGACATAAATGTTATTTTGTTCTTCTTTTTTATTTAATAATTTTAAAACTTTTTACCATCTCATTCACAATATTATCCATAAATTTTTTATCTTTTGGTAGATATGTTGCTTCAAATACTGCATAAGAATTTTCATCTCTATTATAAATAACTTTTTTATAATGAATTTTGTTATTTTCTATATATGAAACAACATAAAAGTCTTTTCCAATAGTGTTATATGCTATATTATTGCCATTGATAAATAAAGCTTTGTTGTAATCATATTTCAATGGATTAATATTTTTAGGAGATTTTCCATTATAATATTTTTTTATAAATTCATTGTAGTTGAGATTATCATATTTAAAAGCCTCTTTTATATTTTCTATATCTTCCAAACCATTAACTTCTTCTGAATTTAAAAAATAAGTACCATAAGCTGAGATAGTAATATCCTTATTTTTACTTTCTATGCTTAGCAAATCACCACTTAAACCTCTATAACCTTTAAAGAAATTTTTTGTAGGAATAAATTTAGAATTTTTAATAAAATCTAAATTGACAACGGCTCCTTTATCATCTGGTGTATCTTGTTCATATTTTGTGATAGGGACATCTATTGAAAAAAGAAATTTATCATTATAATATCTTGAAAATACTCCATCTGCATAAATAAGAGAGTTAAATAAAACTAAAATAAAAACTACCATAAATTTTAAAGAAAATTTTTTCATTAAAAACTCCTCCTATTCCAATAAAAGAAATTTATTATCCTCATTAATAATTAATAATATTAATTTTTCCATTGTCATATTCTGCTAAGAAAATATCAGAAATATTTTCATGACCCATTTCTTTTAATTGTTCTTGTAACCATTCTGTATCTTTATCAATAACTTCAAGTATATTTGTTTGAACAGTTCCATCTGTTATAATTGGATATTTTGGATTTTCTTCATCTTGTAAAACTATTATTAGTTGCCCATTTTGTTCAAGTACAGCTCTTTTGACTTTTCTCACACTGTACACTCCATTAGTACGAAGCTTAAAAGCTATATCATTGGCAGTTAATCCTGCTCTACGACAAGCTTCAACATCAAGTATACCTTTATTTATAAGAATAACAGGTTGTCCATCTAAAATACTTTTGAATAAAACACTATTTGTTTTTAACCACTTTAAAATTAAAACTATTATAGTCCATATCATAAGAATTATAAAATATTGTAAAATACTTATTCCTGGATTATAAATAACTCCACCAACAATACCCCCTAGAACATAGTTTAAAACTTGGTCCATAGCAGATGTAGGAGCAAGATTTCCTTTACCTGATATATTTATAACTAAAACTAAGGATAAAAGACCCATAGTTAATTTAATTGCAATATCTAAATATGATAATTCCATTATTTTTTCACCTCTATTATTTCAATTTTTGGATTGTGTAAGTCAATTTTTTCTAAAAGATAATTTTCTCCATTATCTCCACTGATAACTCTATAATAAAGAGTTCCAATCCTTACTAATGCTCCATCTATTGAAGCAGAAGTATTAATATAGATATTTTCTTTATCTGTTTTTAAATCTTCAGCAACTACTTCTATGAGGTGAACAGCTTGTCTATATTTGTTATCATTTATTTGTGTAACACGATATTGACTTATTTTTATACTTATCATAACAACAATTCCAAGCCCTAAAATAATAGCAAGTTCTCTAAATTTTGTTTCTTTTTGTCTTTGATAATATTTATACATTGTAAAAATAAGACAAATTATTAAAAATATTGTGAGTGTAGCACCCCACCAGTCAAATTTAGCAATTTGTTCAAGTAGGTAATTATATGAATAAAATCTCATCTTTCCCCCTTAATACTTTAAATTTTAATGGAGATATTTTAACACTTCTTTTATGTAAAAACAATTATTTTTATATAATAAAAAATGGAGTCGCTAAACTCCATTTTCTTTTTCTATCAGCTGATATTTAATTTTTATTATGCTATATATTTTTGTATTGCTTCTAGTTCAACCTTTTTAAACTCTATGTTTTTAAGAGTACTTTCAGATTTCTTTATTTGTTTTTGGATAGTTTCTATCCAAGCATCATAACTTTCATAGACTGTGTTATCAAAGGCTGCTCCTGATGTTTTTTGTCCTTCAAGGTATTTTATCAGTGCCTTATCATTTTCTATTTCTTTCATTACTGATGTTTCCCTTTTTATAGCATTTTCCAATTTTTTAGCATATTTTCCCATTAGTTCCTTTTTTTCAGTTGCATTCATAACTTTTACCTCCATAATTTTTAATTTTTTTATTTTCTAACTTGGCTGCCTTGTTATGAATTAATAATAACTTATTTTCTTTGTTATTTCCTTTTCTATATGGACTGATATACTTCTATGGAATAAAAATATTTTTACAAGATTTTAGTTCTATTTTTAAGTTTTATTAGTAAGTATATTCATTATTTATTAAATATTTTTTCATAAATTTTATCCATTCTTTTAAATTTCTTTTATATTTAGCATATTTTCTTCCAACTTCTTCTCTTTCTTCTATTTTTTTAATAAGTTCCTCTTCTCTTTTTGGAGTATTCACTTTTTCTCTTCTTAAAATTTCCAATTCATCTAAATATTTAAAATACTCTTTTCCTCTTCTTTTCAGTTCTTCTAATTTTTTATTTTTCTCATTAATTATATCTATATGTTCTCTCTTAATATTTTCTTTTGTCCAGATTATCTCATTATCCAAGTTTCTTATTTCATCAGGATAATTATAGATTGATATTTCAATTGATAAACAATCATTCCAATCACTAAAATCTAACCATTCAAAATACTCTTCTTCTATTTTACTAAGTACCTTATAAACAACTGAATCATAACCTATTTCAGCCAAATCAAAAGGTTCTTCATTACTGTAATTACTTTCTTGTTGTTCTTGGTACTTTCCTATTATTTCAATCTTTTTTTCTTTCCATATAAATTTTAAAATTTTTTCTTTAGATTTATTTAAAAAAACATATAGCTCAGTGTCTGAAAATTCATCTAAAAAAATAAATGTATCATCTTGCATTTACATACCTCTTTTCTATTATAATTTCTGATTTGTTAGAATTATATATATATTTTTATTGTATTGTATTTTTTGCTTTAAATCAATTACTTTTATATAACAAAAAAGAAGTTATTGCAAATTCACAATAACTTCTCTGTTTTTATCTTTTATTAATCTTTTCATAAGCCTTTTTAAATTCTTCAAGACTTATTCCATATCTATTTAGTTTAGCCATAAGTTGCTTTCCATTTGAATAGCCAATCCCCAATTCTGCACCAAGTAAAGACCTCAGATCAGCTGAATTATCTTTTCCAATCAAATTATAATCCATCATTAAATCTAAATTAAAAATATTATCTGAATTGTCTAAACTAAATCTTGCCTTTTCAAGTGCAGTGACAATATCCTCAGGAGAGGCATTTTCAACTCCAATATCTCCATCTTTTGTACCACTTACACGAGAAATATAAGCATTTTTTGCATTAGGAAAATGTTTACATAAGTACTTTCTTATCTCTTCACCTGCATAGTCTGGGTCTGTTAAAATTATAAGCCCCTTATTTTCATAGGCAAGTTTTAATATTTCTATACTTTTATTTTTTCTTACAGCATGACCATTAACTTGAAAAACTTCTGCATCAACAGCATTTTTAACTGCTGAAATATCATCTTTTCCTTCAACAACTATAACTTCTTTTATTTTCTTTTTCATTTTTATCCTTATTAAAATTCTGCATTATTTGGAGTTCTTGGGAAAGGTATTACGTCTCTGATATTTTGCATACCAGTTAGATACATCATCATTCTTTCAAAACCTAATCCATATCCAGAGTGTGGGAAACTTCCAAATCTTCTTAAATCTAAATAAAATTCATAGTCTTCTTCTTTAAGTCCAAGTTCTTTCATTCTCTTTGTAAGAAACTCATAGTTATCTTCTCTTTGAGAACCACCAATTATTTCTCCAATTCCTGGTGCTAGTAAGTCCATAGCTCTAACAGTTTTGTTATCTTCATTAAGTTTCATATAGAAAGCCTTAATATCTTTTGGATAATCAGTTACAAATACTGGTTTTTTGAAGTATTCTTCTGCTAAATATCTTTCATGTTCACTTTGTAAGTCTATTCCCCATTTAACAGGAAATTCAAATTTCTTTCCAGATTTTTCTAAAATTTCTATTGCTTCTGTATAAGTAACTCTTCCAAAATCATTGTTAAGTACATTATTTAATTTATCAAATAGTCCTTTTTCAATGAATGAGTTAAAGAATTCCATTTCTTCAGGACAGTTATCCATAACATATTTAATGATGTATTTAACCATTGCTTCTGCAAGTTCCATTAATGCAAATATATCACCAAAAGCAATTTCAGGCTCTACCATCCAGAATTCAGAAGCATGTCTTGCTGTATTTGAATATTCAGCTCTGAATGTTGGACCAAAAGTATAAACATTTCTAAAAGCAGCACAGAAAGTTTCAAGGTTTAATTGACCGCTAACTGTTAGATTAGTAGATTTACCAAAGAAGTCTTTAGAGAAATCAACTTCACCATTTTCCTTCTTAGGTACTTTGTTTAAGTCAAGAGTTGTAATTCTAAACATTTCTCCAGCACCTTCAGCATCAGAACCTGTTATGATTGGAGCATGTACATAAGCAAAGTTATTTTCTTGGAAAAATTTATGTAATGCATAAGCAAGTACAGATCTAACTCTGAACACTGCTGAGAAAGTATTTGTTCTTGCTCTTAAATGAGCTTTAGTTCTTAAATATTCAAAAGTATGTCTTTTATTTTGTAATGGATATTCTAAATCAGCTTTTTGGAATATTTCAATTTTATCAGCCTTAACTTCTAAATCTTGCCCACTACCTTCTGATTTAACAAGAGTACCTTTTACTTTAATAGTAGAAGCTATTGAAAGTCTTGAAACTTCATCAAAATTTTCAAGTCCTTCTTCAAAAACTATTTGAACTCCTTTAAAGAATGAACCATCATTTAATTCAATAAAACCAAATTTCTTTTGGTCTCTTATCTTTCTTACCCAACCAAAAAGCTCTACCTCTTTGTTTAGATAATCTTCTCCATGTCTAAAAATATCTTTTACAGTAATCATATTATCCCCCTAGTTTTTAAAATCTTTGTCATCTACGATTTCTATATTATCTAAATGTTCTTTTACCTGTGCTTTAAATTGGTCTAAATACATTCTTCTATATATTTCTCTATCTTTTATTTCTTCTTCAGTAAGTTTTCTTTCCTTACTTAATTTTGCATAGTAATTAACTTTTGCAATTATGTCTTTCATTTCCATTTCTTATACCTCATTTTTTATTATTCAGAAAATTATAGCACCATAGCCTTACTTTGTAAAGCATTAGTCTATTTTAAAGTTTGAGTATTATTGACATATATAACAAGTCCCATAGCTATTGATATAGCAAGAAGTGATGAACCTCCTGAACTTATAAAAGGCAAAGGAATACCAAACACAGGAATTAAACCTATTGCAACTCCAATATTAATAATAACTTGTGTTATAAAATAACCTGCTATTCCTCCAACTAGATATTTAGAAAAATAATTTTTTGACTTGTTGGCAACCCCCATTATTAAGAAAAATAATGAGAAAAACAAGAAAAGTACAAGAATCATACCAATAAATCCAGTTTCTTCTGCATAAGTTGCTATTGCAAAGTCAGTTTCAACTTCTGGTATATAGTTATATTTTTGTACTCCATTTCCAAAACCTTTACCCAGTACACCACCTGTTCCAAAAGCAATAAGGGACTGATAGATTTGATATGCTTCTTCCCTATCATAGTTACTGTGTAAAATTCCATCTAGAAATACCTTAATTCTGTGTTGTTTATATCCAGATAAAGTATGAAGAAAAATATAGAGCAATATTGGGATAGAAGCAAGTATTCCAAAAAATGCTGGAAAAATAAGTTTATTTGGAATATCTGATAAAAATATCATAAAGCTTGCTATCATAAAATAGTGTATGGCAGTTCCTATATCCTGCAAACAAATTGTAATAGTTATTGCAAATATTGCTGTGTAAAATAGAACAGAAACTAAATTCTGCATATATTCTATTTTTTTCTTATCATCTTTACCTCTGGATAATATATTTGCTAGAACCATAATAAAAGGTATTTTAAAAATTTCTGGAACTTGTATACTTACAGGTCCTATATGTACCCAACCTTTACCACCATTTATTGTTGGAAATAGACTTTCACTTGGAACATAGGCAATAATTAGAAAAATTATTAGGCTACTTAGTAAAACAAAAATTCTAAATGAAGGTTTTGATATTATTTTATAAATGATATTTCCAAATTTACTTCGGCTTGTTGTAAAAAAGATAAGTAATGAGACACCTAAAATAGCAGATTGCTTAACTATTTTGTCAAGTATTCTAGCATTATCAAATCTTGATATAGAACTAAGAAAATTAATTAAGCCTATTATCATCAATATCAAAAAAAAGGAGATAATAGCATTTTTTCTTCTACCTATTAAACCTTTTTCTTTTTCATTCTCTCTTTCTTTTTTTATATCATTTACTTTTTTATAAAGAGTTTTGTTTTCAACAACATCATCGTCTATAACTAAATTTTTTTTCATTTCTACCCCTAAAAATTAATAATTTATATTATAACATATTTTATGGTTACATTTCTAAAAAAAAATGATAAAATAAAAAAGATAATTAAATAAAAAGGTGAGAGGGATAGTCTATGAAAATTAAAAAAATTTTTTTATTTTTGTTGTTACTTGTGTGTTTTGAATTATTTGCAGTCAGTAAATTGCCAAAAAATCTTTTTAATTCAGATAAAATAAATATATTAAAAAAAGGAATTTTAAATGGACCTATTAATGTTTATTATCCAAATGGAAAGATACAGGCAAAACAGTTTTTTATCAATAATAGAAAAGCTGGAATTTGGCAATACTATTATGAAAGTGGAAAGTTAAAAGCAGAAATTGTCTATAATATAATGTCAAATGATGAAGAAGGTATCATAAAAACTTATGATGAAAAAGGTGTCATAATAAGTGAAGGAAGAATAGTTAATGATAATATGGCAGGAGTCTGGAATTATTATGATGAAAAAGGAAGGAAAAATTATACATATGATTTTGTAAAGGGAATAATAACTACTTATGATGAAAAAGGTAAAATCATATTTCAAGTGACTGAAAGAGATTTAGCTAATCGTTTTAGAGAAATACAACAGGAGATAAGTGATGATAGAGTTAGAGCTAATGAGGAAAAAAATTGATGAAATAGATGACAAACTTTTGGTTCTTTTTAAAGAAAGGTTAGAGGTTTCAAAAAAAATTGGTTTGTTAAAGAAAAAAAATAAGATAGAAATTTTTGATCCTCAAAGAGAACAAGAAATCATAGATAGTTGTACTAAAAATATCAGTGAAGATGAAAGAATATATATAGAGAAATTTTTAAGAAATCTTATGGATATAAGTAAGGAGGTTCAATCAAAATGAGAAAATTTGGACTTCTAGGAAAAAAACTTTCTCATTCACTGTCTCCATTATTGCATAAAACTTTTTTTGAAGATATAGGGCTTAAAGATGAATATAAGTTATATGAAGTTGACGAGACTGAAATAGATAATTTTAAAAACTATATGCTTGAGAATTCTATTGAAGGAGTGAATATAACTGTTCCCTACAAAAAAATCTTTTTAGATAAATTAAATTTTATAAGTGATGAGGCAAAAGATATAGGAGCTATAAATCTTCTCTATATAAAAGATAATAAATTCTATGGAGATAACACTGATTACTATGGTTTTAAATATACACTGACAAAAAATGACATAGATGTAAAAAATAAAAAGATAGCTATTATTGGTAAAGGTGGAGCAAGTGCAAGTGTGGATAAAGTATTAAAAGATATGGGAGCAAAAGATATAACTTTCTATTTTAGAAGGGACAAGTTAAGTAAGATAGAATTCCCAGAAAATATGGAAGGGGATATAATAATTAATACAACTCCTGTTGGAATGTATCCTAATATACACGATAACCTTGTAAATGAAGAAATTTTAAAGAATTTTAAGATAGCAATAGATTTAATTTATAATCCTTTGGAAACAGAATTTTTAAAAATTGCAAGAAAAAATGGATTAAAAACTATAAATGGTATGGATATGTTGATTGAACAAGCTTTAAAGACTGATGAAATTCTATATGATATTCTATTGTCAACTCAACTTAGAAAGAAAATTAGAAAAAAAATGAAAAAGAAGGTAGAAGAATTCTATGAAAATAATGGTGATTAATGGACCTAATTTGAATATGTTAGGGATAAGAGAAAAAAATATCTATGGGACTTTTAGCTATGATGATTTATGTAAATATATTAAAGATTATCCAGAATATAAAGATAAAAATATAGAATTTGAGTTTTTACAAAGTAATGTTGAGGGTGAGATAGTAAATTTTATTCAAGAGGCTTATTCAAAAAAATATGATGGAATTATTTTAAATGCAGGGGGTTATACTCATACTTCAGTAGCAATTCATGATGCTATAAAGGCAGTTAGTATTCCTACTGTTGAGGTACATATTTCAAATATTCATGCAAGAGAAGATTTTAGAAAAGTTTGTGTGACTTCTCCAGCTTGTATAGGGCAGATAACAGGTTTAGGGAAATTAGGATATATACTAGCAGTAGTATATTTAATTGAATATTATAATAAATAGTTATAAAAACAGTTTGTTACCAACTATTATGTAGTAAAAAATAGTTCATTGCTAGCTAAATTTCTTAACACTGAAAAATTGACATTCGCTGCAAATTCAACCAACTCGCTAACAAGTTAGCTCAAACATGTTGAGATTTGCTCGGCTCATTTGCTTCAATTTTTCATCTAAAATTTAGAATACAATTTCACTTATTTTTTATCTACAATATTAATAATAAGACAAATGAAAGGAAATAAATATGAAATTAATATCTTGGAATGTAAATGGAATTAGAGCAGCTATAAAGAAAGGTTTTTTAGATTATTTTAATGAACAAAATGCTGATATATTCTGTTTACAAGAAACAAAATTAAGTGCAGGACAATTAGATTTAGAATTAAAAGGTTACCATCAATACTGGAACTATGCAGAAAAGAAAGGTTATTCAGGGACTGCAATTTTCACAAAACAAGAGCCATTATCAGTTAGTTATGGTTTAGGAATTGAAGAACACGATAAAGAGGGTAGAGTAATAACTCTTGAATTTGAAAAATTTTATATGGTTACAGTTTATACTCCAAACTCAAAAGATGAGCTTTTAAGACTTGATTATAGAATGGTTTGGGAAGATGAATTTAGAAAATATTTAAAAAATTTAGAAAAGAAAAAACCTGTTGTTGTCTGTGGTGATTTGAATGTTGCACATAAGGAAATAGACTTAAAAAATCCTAAAACAAATAGAAGAAATGCAGGTTTTACTGATGAGGAAAGAGGTAAATTCACTGAGCTTTTAGATAGTGGTTTTATTGATACTTTTAGGTATTTCTATCCAAACTTAGAGCAAGTTTACTCGTGGTGGTCATATAGAGGAAGAGCAAGAGAAAATAATGCAGGGTGGAGAATAGATTATTTTGTTGTATCAAAAGGACTTGAAAAAAGTCTAGTTGATGCAGAAATACACTCTCAAATAGAAGGTTCAGATCACTGTCCTGTTGTATTGTTTTTAGAATTTAATAAATAAAGATAGAAAAAGCTAGAGTTTACTCATAAATCTAGCTTTTTACTTTCTATTTTATTAATTCTCTTAGATTTTTAACAACCCTAGTAGGGTAAACTTTTAATCTCGCAATATCTTTTTCTGTATGAACACCAGAACAAACCATTATAGTTTCAATTTTTGCATCATAGCCAAGTTTAATATCAGTTTCAAGATTATCACCAAGTAATATAATATCTTCTTTTTTTAACTTTTTTTCTTCTAATAAAATATTTAATATAATTTGATAGGGTTTTCCTATCTTTACAGCTTCAACACCTGAGGCATATTCAAGCATATCTATTACTGCACCATTTCCTATATCAAAAGTTTCATTGTTTGCAAGTAATCTATCAGGATTTGTAGCAATAAATTTTGCTCCTTTTAAAATATGATGCAAGACTTCACTGTATTTTTTATAGGTGGCATTTCTATCTAAACCAACAACAACAAAGTTAGCATTTTCTTGAACAAGTTCAAGATTACACTCTTTTAATGCCTCTTCTAGTCCACTTTCTCCTAACATAAAGCATTTTTTTTCTGTATAATTTTTAGCAATATACTGGGCAGTAGCCATTGCAGATGTAAAAAAATCTTCTTCCTTTATATCTTTAAATCCTAAATTTAACATATGTTCCTTTGCTAGCTTTTTTGTTCTTGTTGCATTATTTGTTAAAAATATATAGGGAAGATTTTTTGAATGAAGATAATCAATAAATTCCCTAGCACCATCTATATTTGTACCTCCACTATACATAGTTCCATCTAAATCAATAATATATGTTTTCATAATTTACCCCTCTTTAACTTTTTATTTTTTATTGTCCAATATTTTTAAAAATAAATCAAGTAATTTTTAGGCTTAAATTTGACAAGTAACAATTAATATACTATACTTTATAATGATAAATTTTATCTTAAAAATAAAAATGAGGACAAAATTGGAGATAATTCTTAAGAGCAAAATTTAGAACTAAGTTACAAAGAGGGTTTAATAGTTGGGGGAGACATAAAAATAGTACAACAAACTATTAAAAAAAAACTTAAACAATACTAAAAACAAAATCAGATTAAACAAAATTATTAAAGTATTAGTTAACTTAGGAGGCAGAAAATGAAAAAGAAATTATTTGGTATTTTATTATTTTCAGTGGTTTTATCATCACTAGCTTATGCAGAGGCTGATGCTGATAAAATGAGAGAAAGAATGGAACAAAGAGAGAAAGAACAACAACAAGGAGTGGTAGAAAATTCTAGTTCTGTTGAAAAATCAAATGAAAATGTAGCTGGGACAACTTCAACAAATTTAAGTCCAGAGGAAGAAAGAGAAGCTTATGCAGCATTGGAGAGAGCAAGAGCAAGAATAGAAAAAGAAGAACAAGAAAAGCTAAAAGCTCAACAAGAAATGGCAGAAGCTCAAAATCAAATGGAGGCTCAAACTGAAACAATGGCAGAGCAAACAGCAAATGAAAATCCTAATCAAAATCAAGTTTTTGTTGAAAAATCAACTCCAAGAATGACACCAGAAGAAGAAAAAGAAGCTTATGAGGCATTGGAAAGAGTAAGAGCAAGAATACTAAAAGAAGATGAAGAAAGAGCTGAATTATTAAAAGCTGCAGCAGAGCAGCAAGTACAATAAGATGCTTAAGATGATTATATAGTAAATGATGTTGATAAAAAAACTATCAACATCATTTTTTTTCTATAAATATAAATAATATTCATTGACAAAATATGATATTTGAAATATTATAAAAGTAAGTACTAACTATTATTAAATTATGGAGGAAACTATGAGAAAAAATTTTTTTGGAAAATTATTTGGGCTGACACTTTTAATGTTTACCCTTTTATTTAGTGGAGCGTCTGCTGAAGTATATGAAGGAACAGGATTAGGATACGATAAAAATGGAATTATCCTAGATGTAGAAATAACAAATAATAAAATTGTTGATATTAAAGTTAAAAGAGCTAAAGAATCAGATTTTGCAACACCTGCAATTCAAGAGATTGCTAAAAAAGTTATAGCAACTCAAAGTTTAGATGTTGATGGAATTTCTGGTGCATCTTTAACAAGTGAAGGAACTAAAGAAGCTATTGAAGAAGCTGTTAGTAAAAGTGGAGTAACTCTTACAGCAGTTGCAGTACAAAATACAAAAGCTATTGAATTACCAAAAGAAGCTGATGTAGTTGTAATTGGAGCTGGTGGAGCAGGATTAACTTCTGCTATTGCTGCTCATGAAAAAGGAGCTAAGGTTATTTTAATTGAAAAAACTGAGCTGTTAGGTGGAAATACTAACTATGCAACAGCAGGGCTTAATGCAGCAGGAACAAAAATACAAGAAAAATTAGGTGAAAAAGATAGTCCAGAACTTTTCTATGAAGATACAATGAAAGGTGGAAAAAATAAGAATAATAAAGAGTTAGTAAAGGTTTTAGCTAACAATTCAAGTGCAATAGTTGATTGGCTAATAGAAAGAGGAGCAGATTTATCAGAACTTACTTCAACAGGTGGACAAAGTGCAAAAAGAACTCATAGACCAACTGGTGGATCAGCAGTAGGACCTAATATAGTATCTGCACTTTCAAAAACCGCTGAAAATGAAAAGATAGATATAAGAAAAGGAACTAAGGCAATAGCATTAGTAAAAGGTAAAAATAGAATAGTTGGTGTAAAAGTAAAAGAAGCAGATGGAAAAGAATATACTATTAAAGCAAAGGCTGTAATCGTTGCAACAGGTGGATTTGGAGCTAATGCTAAAATGGTTGAAAAATATAATCCAAAATTAAAAGGTTTTGGTTCAACTAATAGTCCAGCAATAGTTGGAGATGGAATTGTTATGGTTGAAAAAGTTGGAGGAGCATTAGTAGATATGAATGAAATTCAAACTCATCCAACTGTTGTATATAAAAAAACTAATATGATTACAGAAGCTGTTAGAGGAGAAGGAGCTATTCTTGTAAATAAAGATGGTAAGAGATTTATAGATGAGCTTGAAACAAGAGATGTTGTTTCTAAGGCTATATTAAGTCAAAATGGGAAATCAGCTTTCTTAATATTTGATGAAGGAATAAGAACAAAATTAAAAGCAGCTGATGGTTATGTTAAAAAAGGTTTTGCAGTTGAAGGAACACTTGAAGAAATAGCTGCTAAAATTGGAACAGATGCAAAAACTTTAGAAGCTACATTAAATAAATATAATGAAGCTGTAAAAAATAAAGTTGACAGTGAATTTAATAAGAAAACTTTACCTAAAGAATTAACTGGAACTAAATACTATGCAATAGAAGTTTCACCAGCAGTTCATCACACTATGGGTGGAGTTCGTATCAACACTAATGCAGAAGTACTTGGTAAAAATGGTAGACCAATAAAAGGACTTTATGCAGCAGGAGAAGTTACAGGTGGAATACATGGAGCTAACAGAATAGGTGGAAATGCAGTTGCAGATATTACTGTATTTGGTAAAATTGCAGGAGAAAATGCTGCTACTTATTCAAAATCTATAAAATAATAAATTAAAATAATTTATATGAAGAGGTTGTTGTAAGTAATATTTTCAACAACTTCTTTTTTATTGTTAATTATCAGTAGTTGTGGTATAATTTCTAAATTAATATAAAAATAGATTAGGGGGAATAAAAATGAAAGACATAGTATTTTTTTGTTATCCAAAGTGTTCAACTTGCCAAAAAGCAAAGAAATGGCTTCAAGAAAATTCAGTAGAATTTACTGAAAGAGATATAGTGAAAGATAATCCAACTGAGGCAGAATTAAAAAAATTTTATAAAAAAAGTAAAAAAGAATTAAAGAAATTTTTTAATACAAGTGGTATTTTATATAGAGAAATGGAATTAAAAGATAAATTACCAACAATGACAGAAGAAGAAATGTTAAAGTTATTAGCAACAGACGGAAAACTTGTAAAAAGACCAATGATTGTTACAAAAGATGTTATTTTAAATGGATTTAAAGAAGAGGAATGGAAAAAATTATTAAAAAAATAATTTTTAATTATATATGGTAATTACTTGACAGCCTATAATGTTTCTCGAACTCACAAAAGCTTTTTTTAACATTATAGGACATCACAGTAATCTTACTAATGATTGCTATAAAGAAAGGGAAAAATAAAATGTACAATATGATAGATGTTATTACAGCAGGATTTGCTTTATTTGCAATGTTATTTGGAGCAGGAAATTTGATATTTCCTCCAATGTTAGGATATGAATTAGGTAGTAGTTGGGGAGTAGCTTCATTTGCATTTATTTTAACAGGGGTTGGAATTCCTCTTATGGGGATAATTGCTTCTGCTAATGCAGGTAAAAGTTTAGATAGTTTTTCAGATAAAGTTTCACCTTTATTTGCAAAATTTTATGGAATAGCACTTATTTTATCAATAGGACCTCTTTTAGCCTTACCAAGAACAGGTGCAACAGCTTATGAAGTTACTTTTTACCATGCAGGATTTACAACTTCAATTTGGAAATATCTCTATTTAGGAATTTATTTCTTATTAGCATTGTTGTTTTCATTGAAATCATCAAAAGTTGTTGATAGAGTGGGAAAGATTTTAACACCTATACTTTTAATAGTTTTATTTATAATTTTAGTTAAAGGTGTATTTTTCAATGATTTACCAATTGCAGAAAGAATTTATGAATTACCATTTAAAAAAGGTTTTACAGAAGGCTATCAAACAATGGATGCCTTGGCAGCAATAGTATTCTCAACAGTTATTTTAAATGCTATAAGAGGAAAAGTTGAACTTACACCAAAACAAGAATTTTCATATTTATTGAAAGTTGGACTAATTGCAGCAGCAGGACTTGCAATAGTTTATGCAGGGCTTAGTTATATAGGAGCAAGTTTTGGTGGTTTGGATTTAGTTGCAGGAGCAGAAAAAACAGATTTACTTGTAAAAATTTCAATAAATCTTTTAGGGAAAATAGGATATTTAATACTAGCTATCTGTGTTGCAGGAGCTTGTCTTACAACTTCAATAGGACTTATAGTTACTGTTGCTGAATATTTTAGTAATCTTATAAAAGTATCTTATGAAAAATTAGTAGTAATAACAACAATAATAGGTTTTCTATTTGCAATATTTGGAGTTAATAAAATAGTTATCATATCGGTTCCAGTTTTAGTATTCCTATATCCAATAAGTATTGCACTAATAATTTTGAATTTCTTCCGTATAAAAAGTGCTAATGTATTTAAGGGAGTTGTATTAGTATCAGGACTTATTGGACTATATGAAGGAATTTCTGTAACAGGAATAACTATGCCAAAAATATTGAGTAATATTTATAATTCATTACCACTTGTAAATTTAGGTTTACCTTGGTTAGTGCCAGCTTTGATAGTTGGAATTTGTTGTTATTTTATAAAAGATGAGAAATAATATAAAAAAAGTTCATTATTAGATAAATTTTTCTTGAAATATAGTTATTTAAAATTTTTGTATCTTGTGCAAATTGCTTGATAGCCATTAGTGTTTCGTGAGCTCCACAAAGGCTCCCTCAACAATAATGGACATCGCAGCAGTTTTATTTAAAAATTATTTAATGCTGCTTTCAAGAAAAATTATAACTCACTTATTTTTATATTATATAGTATGAGGAATTGGAGGAAAAAATGGCTAATGTATATGATGTACTAAAAGAAAGAGGATATTTAAAACAGCTTACACATGAAGAAGAAATTAGAGAAATTTTAGGAAAAGAAAAAGTTACTTTCTATATAGGTTTTGACCCAACAGCAGATAGTTTACATGTAGGGCATTTTATAGCAATGATGTTTATGGCACATATGCAACAACATGGACATAGACCAATAGCCTTAGCAGGTGGTGGAACAGGAATGATAGGTGACCCAAGTGGTAGATCTGATATGAGAACTATGATGACTGTTGAAATGATAGACCATAATGTTGAATGTATAAAAAAACAAATGCAAAAATTTATAGATTTTTCTGATGATAAAGCTATACTTGCAAATAATGCAGATTGGTTAAGAAATCTAAACTATATTGAATTTTTAAGAGATGTGGGAGAACATTTTTCAGTAAACAGAATGCTTGCAGCAGAATGTTATAAGTCAAGAATGGAAAATGGACTATCTTTCTTAGAATTTAATTATATGATAATGCAAGCTTATGATTTCTATATTTTAAATCACAAATATAATTGTACTATGCAATTAGGTGGAGATGACCAATGGTCAAATATGATAGCAGGTGTGGAACTATTAAGAAGGAAAGATAGAAAACCAGCTTATGCTATGACTTGTACTTTACTAACTAATAGTGAAGGAAAGAAAATGGGAAAAACAGCTAAGGGAGCATTGTGGTTAGATCCTGAAAAGACTACTCCTTATGAATTTTACCAATATTGGAGAAATATAGATGACCAAGATGTTGAAAAGTGCCTAGCACTTTTAACTTTCTTACCTATGGACGAAGTTAGAAGACTCGGAGCATTAAAAGATGCTGAAATAAATGAAGCTAAAAAAGTGTTAGCTTATGAAGTAACAAAAATTATCCATGGAGAAGAAGAAGCTACAAAGGCTAAAGAAGCAACAGAAGCACTATTTGGAAGTGGAAATAATTTAGATAATGCACCAAAAATTGAAGTAACTGATGAAGATTTTTCAAAAGAATTATTAGATGTTTTAGTAGATAGAAAAATTATAAAAACTAAAAGTGAAGGAAGAAGACTTATAGAACAAAATGGAATGTCTTTAAATGATGAAAAAATTAAAGATGTTAAGTTCACTTTAAATGATAATACTTTGGGACTTTTAAAATTAGGGAAAAAGAAATTCTATAATATTGTAAAAAAATAAAGTAAAGTAGTACTTGCTAGGCAGGTACTATTTTTCTTTTTGTTGTTTATTACCAGTACTCATGATATAATTTTAAAATTAAAACAATTTTCTTTTTAGAGGTGCTTACTATGGAAATACAGCAAGAAAAATGAAACACTATGGAACTATTGGAATTTCAGTTTTAAAAGAGTATTGGGGTAGAGGGGTAGCAACAGTATTATTAGAAAAATTAATAAGTTGGGCTAAGGAAAAAGGGATAAAAAAGATTAATTTAGATGTTTTTGAAAATAACAAAAGAGCAATAGAACTATATGAAAAGTTTGGTTTTAAATTAGAAGGTTGTATAGAAGATGGAATTTTTGATGGGGAAAATTATATAAATTTGCTGGTGTATGGATTAAAAATTTGATTAAAATATTAAGGTAGTGTGGTATTCTTGTCTAAGTTCAAAATAAGAAATATGAGGGAAGATGATATTGAGATTATTTACAAAAATTTACATTTTGATTTTGTAAATAAATATTTCAAAAATAGGAAACAACAACAAAAAATACATAAAAATCATAATGAATGGTATAAAACTCATATATCTTCTTTTGATTACTCAATTTATATATTTGAAGATGAAGAAAATAACTTTGTGGCATTGACAAGTTATGAAATTTTAGCTAATGTTGCAAAAGTAAATATCTATTTGAACAAAGATTATAGAAATAAAAAATATTCACAAGAAATTCTATCTGAAAGTATAAACAAATTTTTAATTGACTATAAAAATATAAAATACCTTCAAGCATATATATTAGAAGAAAATATAGCTTCAAAAAAGATTTTTGAAAATTTAGGCTTTATATACAATAATGAAAAGGAAATTTGTAATGATGGATTGGAATATTTAGTATATAAAAGGATATGATACAATGACAAAAAAGGAAAAAGTAAAAAAAATATTAGTAGAATTGGAAAAGAAGTTTGGAACACCAAAATGTGCCTTGGATTTCAAAACTCCTTTTGAACTTTTGGTAGCAGTTATACTCTCTGCACAATGTACGGATAAAAGAGTTAACATAGTTACTGAAGAAATGTTTAAACATGTAAACACACCAGAGCAATTTGCTAATATGGAACTGGAAGAAATTGAAAACTATATAAAAAGTACAGGTTTTTTTAGAAATAAAGCTAAGAATATAAAAAAGTGTAGTGAGCAGTTGTTAGAAAAGTATAATGGAGAAATTCCACAGGATATGGATAAACTTACAGAGTTAGCAGGAGTTGGAAGAAAGACTGCCAATGTTGTAAGAGGAGAAGTCTGGGGACTTGCAGATGGAATAACTGTTGATACACATGTTAAAAGACTTACAAACCTAATAGGACTTGTAGATAGCGAAGACCCAATAAAAATTGAATTGGAGCTAATGAAAATTGTTCCTAAAAAATCTTGGATAGTTTTTTCGCATTATTTAATTTTACATGGAAGAGCAACTTGTATTGCAAGAAGGCCAAGATGTTTAGAGTGCGAAATTTCTAACTATTGCAATTATGGGATAAAAAAATTATCAGAATGATAACTAAAAAAGTATAATTTATTCTTGACAAACTTTATAAAGAATGCTATAAAGTATTATAGATACTATTAGGGAGATGAGACATAATGAAAGTTTATTTAGATAATAATGCGACAACAAAGGTTGATGAAGAAGTTGTAAAAGCAATGTTACCATATTTCTCAGATTATTATGGGAATCCATTTAGCTTACATTTATTTGGAGCTGAAACAGGAAAGGCAGTAACAGAGGCAAGGCAGACTATCGCTGATATTTTAAAAGCAAAGCCAAATGAAATAATTTTCACAGCTTCTGGAAGTGAAGCAGATAATTTAGCAATTAGAGGAATAGCTAAGGCATATAAGCATAGAGGAAAACATATTATAACATCTACAATAGAACATCCAGCAGTAAAAAATACTTTTATGGATTTAATAGAAGATGGTTTTGAAGTTACAATGGTACCAGTTGATGAAAATGGTGTTATGATAATAGATGAATTTAAAAAAGTATTGAGAGAAGATACAATTCTTGTAAGTGTTATGCATGCTAATAATGAAGTTGGTTCATTTCAGCCAATAGAAGAAATTGCAAAAATTACAAAAGAAAGAAAGATAATACTTCATGTTGATGCAGTTCAAACTATGGGAAAAGTTGAAATATATCCAGAAAGAATGGGAATAGATTTACTATCTTTTTCAGGACATAAGTTCCATGCACCAAAAGGAATAGGAGTTCTATATAAAAGAGATGGAGTTCGTTTAGCAAGAATAATAACTGGTGGTAACCAAGAAGGAAAAAGAAGACCAGGAACTTCAAATGTGCCATATATAGTTGGTTTAGCTAAGGCACTTGAAATGTCAGTAGCAAATATGAAAGAAGAATGGAACAGAGAAGAAACATTAAGAAATTATTTTGAAGATGAAGTATCAAAAAGAATACCAGAAATAAAAATAAATGGAAAAGAGGCAAGAAGATTACCAGGGACTTCAAGTATTACTTTTAAATACTTAGAAGGAGAGTCTATGCTTTTAAATTTGAGTTTAAAAGGAATTGCAGTAAGTTCAGGGTCAGCTTGTTCGTCTGATAGTTTACAACCATCACATGTTTTATTAGCTATGGGAATACCTGCTGAATTTGCACATGGTACATTAAGATTTTCTTTAAGTAAATATACTACAAAAGAAGAAATAGACTATACTATTGAATCTTTGGTCGAAATAATAGGAAAACTAAGAGAATTATCACCATTATGGAAAACTTTTAAAGATAATAAATTAACAAATGAAGCAAGTTTTTAAAAATTGAAATATAACTGAAATTAAGATATAATTGTTTAGATAATTAAAGGAGATGAAATTTATGCAATATACAGAAAAAGTTATGCAACACTTTATGAACCCTCATAATGTAGGGGTAATTGAAAATCCAGATGGATACGGAAAAGTAGGAAATCCATCTTGTGGAGATATAATGGAAATTTTTATTAAGGTTGATAATAACATAATCTCAGATGTAAAATTTAGAACATTTGGTTGTGCATCAGCTATTGCAAGTTCTTCAATTTCAACTGATATGATTATAGGAAAGACTGTTGAGGAAGCCTTAAAACTTACTAACAAACAAGTTGTTGATGAATTAGGTGGATTACCAGCAGTTAAAATGCACTGTTCAGTTTTAGCGGAAGAAGCTATTAAAATGGCAATCGAAGACTATATCTCAAAAAGAGATGGAAAATAAAAAAATTATAAATAGCTATTACATTGTGGTATAATGTAATGGCTATTTTAATTTATAGGAGTAAATAAAATGTATAAGAAATTCAAAAAAATAATTTTAGTTATGTCAATTTTAGGGATATTATTTACTAATAGTTATTCCAATGAAGTTAGAGAAGTTCAATTAATAGATGATTTTTCAGCAGAACTTTTAGGGGAGACAAAAACTCAAGATCCTGAAGTTCCAAAACCAGCAATGCAACAAGAGACACAAGAAATTACAGAAGATAAAAATGTTGATGAAGAACAAATAGAAAATTCAAAAGATAGAGTTTCAGAAAATAAAGAAGAAAATAAAGAAAAAGAAGAGACTGTAAAAAATGAAAATTCTCATAAAGAAAATGAAGTAAAAAAAGATGAAATAAAAGAAACTATTGAAAAAGCTAGAGAGAAAAATAATAGTGTTAAAGAAGTTAAAGAAGATAAAGATTTAGCAATCGAAGAACCAGAAAATCCAGAAAAAGATAAGCAAAAATATGAAATGATTAAATACTATTCTGCTGATGGAGTAGAATGGGAATTACCAGATAATTTTAGAGCAGTTGTAGTTGGAGATACAAAAGGAAATGTAATTTTTGCAAAAGATGCGGATACTATGTATCCACTTGCTTCTGTTACAAAAATGATGTCTTTAATGGTAACATTTGATGAGATTAATGCAGGGAAGATTTCTTTAAATGATAGTGTGAGAATAAGTAAAAATCCTTTAAAATATGGTGGAAGTGGAATTCCTTTAAAAGCAGGGCAAATGTTTGTATTAGAAGATTTGATAAAAGCCTCTGCTGTGTATTCAGCTAATAATGCAACTTATGCAATAGCTGAATATGTTGGAAATGGAAGTGTATTTAGTTTTGTCGCTAAGATGAATAAAAAATTAAAAGAATATGGATTACAAAATGAAATAAAATATCATACTCCTGCAGGCTTACCAACAAGGGTTACAAAACAACCTATGGATGAAGGAACTGCAAGGGGAATATATAAATTATCAATAGAGGCATTAAAATACAAAAAGTATATTGAAATTGCAGGAATAAAAAGTACAAAAATCCATAATGGAAAAATATCTATAAGAAACAGAAATCATTTAATCGGAGAAAATGGAGTATATGGAATAAAAACAGGTTTCCATAAGGAAGCAAAGTACAATATAGCAGTTGCAAGTAAATTTGAAGGAACAGATGTAATTATTGTAGTTATGGGAGGAGAAACATATAAGACAAGAGATGGAATAGTTCTTAGTGTTTTGGATATTTTAAATAGTAATTATACTATTAAAAATGGGTTAATTAAAAGAAAATAATTAAAATTTTAAAATAATAAAGGTTATTGTAAATTTATTTATTTATTGATTTACAATA
>ERZ773090.309-NODE-309-length-32343-cov-31.5904_pt1 | contig 32343 bp, 32 predicted proteins | sample MGYA00580579_ERZ773090 | MGnify/ENA primary metagenome ERZ773090 (study PRJEB29015, sample SAMEA2738014) | human oral metagenome | biome: human oral; feature: human-associated habitat; material: dental | place: China | collected 2132 ... | reverse complement strand
CGTGGCGCAACGGGTGCACGAGGTGCTGCAGATTCCGCGGCCCACGGCGGGCGCGGTACGCAACGCCGTGATGCTGCAACGCCGCGGGCAGCCATACTCCGGCTTCGGCATCGGCATTCCCCAACCGCTCGGCACGCTTTCCACCGGCCGCACCAACCGCACCTATTTCAGCGCCCAGCAGATAGAGAGCTGGCTCCAGCGGCACCCCTGGCGCAAATGCGCACCCCTATTCCTCGTCCGCCAGGAATTCAACTCCCTATGGCAGTCCGGCCGGCACGCAGAAGCCATGGCCCGCGCCCGGAGAACCGGCATACCATGGCGCACCCTAACGGACTGGCGAAACGAAATAGACAACACAAAACACAGCCTATCCGCCACCTACCGAGAATTCAGGACCACAGCCAGCGGGCACCAGACCCGCTATTATTCATATTCGCGCGTGGCGCAACGGGTGCACGAGGTGCTGCAGATTCCGCGGCCCACGGCGGGCGCGGTACGCAACGCCGTGATGCTGCAACGCCGCGGGCAGCCATACTCCGGCTTCGGCATCGGCATTCCCCAACCGCTCGGCACGCTTTCCACCGGCCGCACCAACCGCACCTATTTCAGCGCCCAGCAGATAGAGAGCTGGCTCCAGCGGCACCCCTGGCGCAAATGCGCACCCCTATTCCTCGTCCGCCAGGAATTCAACTCCCTATGGCAGTCCGGCCGGCACGCAGAAGCCATGGCCCGCGCCCGGAGAACCGGCATACCATGGCGCACCCTAACGGACTGGCGAAACGAAATAGACAACACAAAACACAGCCTATCCGCCACCTACCGAGAATTCAGGACCACAGCCAGCGGGCACCGGGGCGCCGATCCGGCATCCCTTGAGGATTAGAAGCTTTCCACCCGGAATTGATACAAAATGGCGGCTCATACGCGCTGGCCGCTTGACTGGCTCAAAAGAGACCTTGCCGGTTCGTTTCAAGCAAAAGCACTTGTCGGCCCAGAGGCATGATTGACTAGGATTCATGAATATGGCGTTTACCCTCACCCACCGGGCATTCCGAGCGACCGAAGGAATTACTGGCTACTCGTAGTTGAGCGTGGTGGGTTGGCGATAAAGACGTCGTTGATCAGGGTGGTCACCTTGTCCGGCCAGCTCGTGCCGGGAGATGCGGCGCGCAGGATCTGAGCCATCACCAGCAAAGCGCCGAACACTCGTTCGCTCTGCGATTCAGGAAGTTGCACGAATTGTGGTTGCGTTTTTAGTGCCGCAGTAGGTGCGGGAGCAAATGATTTGTTCCATAACCGGCCATGGTGGGCGCAGGTATTGCGAATGATCGCCAGCTGTTCAAGCCATCGAACCAGCGGGGATTGCGATTTGGCTTTACGTTGCCGATTCTTCGAGAGAGCATTCATTTTCACGATAAAGCCGAGATCCTCAGCGATCACGCGTTGATCGTTAGTGGCGAGCCCTTCAAACAATCGGGAGATGTCAGCGAAGTCGAGGACTTCAGCAAGCACCCAGAAAGGGTATCGACCATCGTATTCTTCGCGATAGTGCTTGATTGCTTCATTGTTCTTGCCTGCACGCTCGATGCGCTTCCGGGCAATGCTCATCCATTGGGGATGATCGAACGTCTGCCGGAACCTACTTGGGTTTGTGTAGGCAAGAGAATCAGGGCCGCACAGGATCTCCCCGATTCGAGTTCGCAAAGTGATCTCGACGCGCTCCATGCCATCGTGGACGAGCGTGCGTAGTTTGCGGTCGGCTTCATACAGTGCGATGACATCGGTGAATGATGCGCCGGGGACGAAGCGGTCGATGCGCTGATTGTTTGCGTTGAGTTCTCTAGCCGGATACCAGTAGGCCGAGAGCCGATAGTAGGAGACGTTCGCTAACCACTGACGTGCAAGGTCTTCATCGACATCCAAACCGCGAGAACGCAGTAATCCGATCTGATCGGTGGCCGTCGTAGCCGGCTTGAGCGGCCTAGTCAACGCGCGGCTCCTTGGGCTGGAAAGAGATCCAGCCCACTCCCGACTGAAGTCGAGGCGGGCTGAACGGTTACCGGCAGGCTAGCAGAATCCTTGCTGGGAATCCAGCAGATTTGTAGACAGGTTGATAGCTCCCATTCGTCCGGCAGTCTCAGGACCGGGTGGGCTCGCCGCCGGCGCACGGCGACCCGCGCACGGCGACTCGGCGAGCCGGCACGCATCGACCGGCCAGCCGGCCAATCGCGCACCGGCCGGGCAGGCCGGAAGCTGGCGGTTTTGGCGATCCGAGGTTGCCGAGTCGGAGGTTCCGGTGGAAGACTTACACCCGGTCCGGGGCTATCCCGGCATCGCGCAGCCGCCGGTGGGCGGCCTGCCTGCCTGATGACACCAGGGACGGTGACCGATTTGACCCGAGAACACCAGACAGCCGCCCGGCCGGTCGGTGACCCGGGCGAGCCCGATCCGCTACCGGCCATCCGCTGGTCCCAGCCGCCGGCCGCCCGGTGGCCGGCCAGTCCACCGTTGCAGCGCTATATCTGGGGGCAATTGCGCTCCCGAACCACCGATCCCAGGCTGGTTGCGGCCAGTCTGGCCCAGATTCCCCTGTTCTTCGTGGCGATCTTCCTGGCGTCGTGGTCGAACAGCCTGGGTTTGCTGCCGATCATCGCGAGCATCGTCCTAGGCCAGTTGGCGCACACCGACATCGTCGCCGACAACACCGGTGTGCGCCAGATCGGGGTTGGCTCATGGGCGGTGCCTTGGGAGACGATCGAACGCATCGAGATCCTGCCCGGTGGCAAATCCTGGCTGTGGGGCACCCAACCGCCCCGGCTGATCCTCCACATCCGTCCCGATGCCGCGCTCGGCCGCGGTACCCTGCGCAGGCTGCGCCGCCGCGGCCGCATCGAAACCCGGTTACGCCCTTCCTTAATCCAGGTATTCATGGGCCTAGCCGGTCAGAAGGGCATACCGGTGGAGATACCCCAGCCGCTACCGACCGCACCCCACATCGAACCCAACGTGCTCGGTCCCGGCGGTTCCGAGTGAGCCGTGGACCCGATCATGCGGTCGGCTCGCCGGCCGTGGACGCCGGCTGCAATGGGAGTGTCTCGGCGTCGCCGAAGGGCAGGGTGGCCGGGCTGAGCGTGGCCATCGCATCCGCCCTGGTCAGCCGCTGCCGCCAATGCCTGCGGCACAGCACCTCGTAGGCGATGGTCCCGGCCGCACCGGTTGCGGTGTCCCCGACCACCACCTGGGCGCCCTCGGTGACCATCCGCCCGTTGACGGTGCGCGCATTGGTGGTGGCCCTTTCGCCGCACCAGCACAGGGGCTGCGCCTGCGGCCATTCCACCCGATCGGCCAACTCGACCAGCCGGGCCGAGCCCGGAAACAATCGGGTACGGAAATCGGCCAGAATCCCGAAACAGTAGACGTCGATACCGAGATCGTCGACTATCCTGGCCAGTTGATCGATCTGCTCGGGAGCATAGAACTGGGCCTCGTCGCAAACCAGATAGTCGATCCGGGCCCCGGCGCTCAACTCACCCACGAGCCGGGCCCAGAAGTCCAACCCCGGGCCGACCTCAACCGCCCGCCTGACCAGCCCGATCCGGGAACCGATGATAGCCTGCCCGGATCGATCCAGGCAGGTGAATAGCCTGCCCTGCCGGTCGTGGCTGGCTTGGGTGTGGGCCATCTGCAATGCCAGGGTGGATTTACCGGAGTCCATCGGGCCGGTGAAGAAGACCAGTTCCGCGCGCCGCGGGCGGAACGGGCGACCCAGTGGGCCGGCCGCCGCGGGTGGGGCGTCCGACTCGGCATTCATAGCGGCCAGACTAGCGGGCAGCGACTCAGCCCAGCGCGGACGATTCGATATCCGGTGGCACGTTGGCCTCGAATCCCTGCTCGGCCAGTACCGCGCGGACGCGTTCGGTGGCGGCCCGCAATTCGGTGTCCGGGACCTCGCGGCGGGCCCGGGCAAAGCTCAGCTCGTCCTCACCCCACGCGGGCACGACATGCAGGTGCAGGTGGGGTATCTCGAAGCCGGCAACGATCAATGCCGCCCGGGGCGCGTCGAAGGCCTGCTGCTGGGCCCGTCCGATGATCGCGGCCACGCGCATCAGGTGCGCCAGCAGTTCGTCGGGCGCGTCGGTGAACCGGGCAACCGCTGCTCGCGGCACCACGAGCAGATGCCCATCGCTGATGGGATTGATCGACGCGAATACGACGCATTCGTCGTCCGCCCAGGCGAACCGACCGGGCAGTTCACCGTCGATTATCCGGTTGAACAAGGTGATCATGGGGTCAATGCTGGCACGTCCGGTGAGCGGATTCACCGCCAGACGATGTTTCAAAATGTGAACATGTGGATGGTGCTGTGGATAACCGGCGGCTTTCGGGGCCGGCATCGCCACCCCCGGGTGCGCGAGCGAGCCTGAGCGGGCTATCGTGGCGGCATGAAACGCCGTCTGCTGATGATCTGCGCCATCGCGGCCGTCGTGTGCGGTCTGCTCAGCTATCGCGCCCGGAAGCGCGCCCAGGCCGAGGCGGAGCTCTGGGCGGAAGCCACCGACGAACTGTAGGACGCTCGCGGCCGGACGACCGGCACCGCCCACCTCGCTCGGCGGGTTACCCGTCGTCGAGCGAGGATTCCGCGCGCCGGCTGTCCGCCCAGTCGAGACAGAGCCGATCCCGGGTGCCGGAAATAACCAGTTTCGTGGGATTGCGTCCCGATTGCACGGCGGGGGTGTCGTAGCGGGGATACCGGGCATCCACCACCCGGGTGTCTACCATGAAATCTCCCCGCCAGGAAAGCTGGAACCGCCCATAGGGGCTGTTCAGCATCAGGCGATGGCCACTCAACCGCAGCCGGCATTCCTTCACATGGCGTAGGAAACCCGCCAGCGAGGTGTATTCCTCGTCATCCCCCAGAATCACCGCATAGCCGGTATGCACCCCACGCTGCACGATCTCGGTTTCGCTGATCTGCTCGAATTGATGGCTACCGAGTATCGCGATATAGGCATCATCGCGACGGCCGGTGACCCAGGTCGGGCCGAGCCGGGTCTGGTCGAACTGCACGAAGGGGAAATGAATGTGCACCAGTTCGCTGCGCCGTCCCTCGAATCTGCCACGCCGGCCACTCAGGTCGTATTGGGCGAGCAGGATGTTGTGGTGCTGGGCGATATCGGGGTTGATGCCGTTGCCGACCCATTGACTTGGGCTGGGTGCCCGGGCCTCGACGGCCAGCTGCGTGTTGCCGGGGTGGGTGCCGAAGACCTGAATGCCACCGGGCAGGGTCGCATGCCACAGATGCTGCTGATCGCCGAACTCCCCGGGCCGGTATCGCTGGGTGCTGCTCAGCAGGTAGTTGGACGTGGCGATGGTCTGTACATTGGCTCGGTGCAGAGCCCGGCCCCGGGTGATCGGGTTCAATGCCTTGAGAGTCGGCACCAGCAGCCGGTCGGGCAGCCGCTCAAACCGGCGGATCGGCGCCAACGCCCGATGATGCTGAGCCAGCCGCAGCGTCCGGATCGCGCGCATCGATTCCACGATCGTCTCCGGGGTGGTGAAGGCATGCTGCCCCCACCAGAAGCTGACCAGTTCCAGGCCGCTGGAACGTGGGAACTCCGGATGGGCGCGCAACTCGTCGGCGACCTCCGAGACGTCGAGCCCCTGCGAGATGAGCACCCGGCGCACCGGCATCTCGGTGGCGATCTGGGTGACGGCCGCCGGTACGCGATAGCGTTCCCGGGTAGCGAACAGGCTGGTCAGTTGCTCGACATTGACGCTGGCCGGTGGCCGGCCGCCGAAGGCCGCCCGCCAGATCGCGGCCGCCTCACCGTCCCCCGGGGTGGTCATCGCGTTCAGCTGTGCCCGGCCCATGCTGGGCGCAAACTGCCCTCGGAAGCTGTGCAATGCGAGATCGGTGAGCAGCAGGTCGAGCACCATCGCCGCCCGGGTGGTCAATTCCTCGTCCAGCGCATAGTCGATCAGCAATGCCAGCGCGGCCGCATCGTTGGCCAGTTGAGCGCCCGACAGCCATTCGCTGAAACCGAACCGGAACCGATCCGACAACCAAACCATGATCCGGGCATGGGCGGCCCGGCGATGCCGGATCCCGGTGCGGCCGTCGTTGGTGAATCGCCGCTCCGCAAACAGTTGACCGGTCAGGTATTCGCCTACCGCGGTAGCGATCTGGTGGCTCTCCGACCACAGTGACATCGAGTCGGCGCCCGGCTCCAGCAGCGAGAACCGGAAACCGAGCAGCGCCCGGGCGGCCGTTTCCAGCTCGCTGGCCGGCGGATCGCTGGCGAACAGGCATTTCAACAGCAACAAGACCCGCTGATCGGCCAGATCAAAGCGGCCCTCGATGAAACTGATCAGCCGCCGCAGATAGGCCGGATCGAACTCTCCCGAAGCCAGACCGGGCCAAACCCGCTGGGGGTTGGCCGGATCACCGTTCTCACAGCCCATGGTTCAGCCTTGGAGGGGTAATGCATGAGTATCTTCGCTGTACGCTAACACCTGCGCCCACCAAAATGCGATATAAAGCCTCGGGACCAACCCTAATCGGGGCTCAATCCGGTGGCCGCCCGGCGCAGACTCGGGTACGATGCTGGCCGCAGAAGCTCTAATCTGGTGCAATGCAGACCGACCTACGCGGCACCAGTCGGCCCGCACGCGCGGCCACCGGTCCGTCGGCGGATCTGGCGACCGTGGCCGCTGCGGCACGCCGCGGCACGGAGGAGAAAGAAGACCCACTGGAGGCCGTGCTGGCAGTGGATCAACCCGCCGGTGGGGACAGATTCGATCTGATACTCGCGGTCGTGCTCACGACATGTACCGCCTTCTGGGGGGATCTGTTCGGAAATGGCCCCAGCCGTCCCGACTATCTGGCCTCGGTGGTCACCTCGATCGGCTTCGCGCTCCCGCTGGTCTGGCGCCGCCGGCGACCGCTGCTGATGGTGGCGGCGATGTCGCTGTGCGGGGCCCTGCAAACCTGGCTGGTGAGCGTGCCGACCTGGTCGCTGGTGGCCTTTCCACTGGCCAGTTACTCGGTGGCCCGCAAGGTGAACAGCCACCATTCGCGATGGGTGCTGGTCACCGGGACGATCGGTTCGGTGGTGGGCCCGCTGCGCTGGCTGTCGCACGATTACGGCTTCAGCCCGGCATCCACCGATTTCCAGCAGTCGTTCGCCTCGCTGGCTGCGCTGTGCCTGGCCTGGGTGGTGATTCCCTATCTGCTGGGCAGACGCGACCGGGAAGCCGAACTGGCCAGGCAGGAGCGCCTGCGGTCCGCCCGCGAAAGACACCTGGCCGAACTGGAACGCCGGGAGCAGCAGGCCAGGGTTGCCGAGGTGCGGGTACGCAACGAGATCGCCCGGGAACTGCACGATGTGGTGGCGCACTCGCTCAGCGTGATCATCGTCCAGGCCGATGGCGGCAAGGCGCTAGCCCGCAAGAAACCCGAAGCGGCCGCGGATGTGCTGGGCACCATCTCCCAGACCGGACGGGACGCCCTCGGTGAGATGCGCCGCATCGTTGGGATCCTGCGCTCCGATCCGGATTCCGACGAGCCCGCCCAGTACCGGCCGGCCCCCGGCCTGGACGACATTCCCGAATTGGTGGCTCATGCGGGCGATCGCGTCCAGCTGAGTGTTGCCGGTCAGCCGCCGCCGGCGCCGCCCGCGCTCGGGGTGACCGCCTACCGGGTCGTCCAGGAGTCGTTGACGAACTTCATGAAGCATGCCGGGCCGGACGCGCACGCCACCGTGGCGCTGTGCTATCAGCCCACCGGGGTCGTCATCGAGGTGGCCAACGACCTGCCCGGCTGGCCGGAGGATTCCGAGCAGATCGCCGCGGTCGGTCATGGCTACGGGTTGCAGGGCATGCAGGAGCGGGTGAGCGCCATGGGCGGCAATCTGACCGCGGGCACAGTTCCCAACCGGGGTTGGCTGGTGCGGGCCTGGCTGCCACTGAAGAAGGGTGGCGGTGTGCCGGCCGATCCGGGCATGTTCGACAATGGAACCACCTTCAAGCAGAACAGCGAGACAGCATGACCCAACCGTTGACCGTATTCCTGGCTGATGACCAGTCCCTGGTTCGCAGCGGATTCCGGATGCTCATCGATGCCGAGGACGACATGGAGGTGGTCGGCGAAGCCACCAATGGCCTGGGGGCGGTTTCCGCGCTGACGGCGAGACCAGCCGATGTGGTGTTGATGGATATCCGGATGCCGGAGTTGGACGGGGTGGAGGCAACTCGTCGTATCGTGGCGGCCGGGCTGCCCTGCAAAATCCTGGTGCTGACCACCTTCGACCTAGACGAGTACGTTTTTGCCGCCCTCAAGGCAGGCGCGTCCGGTTTCATGCTGAAGGACGCGCGCCCCGACGACCTGCTCAGCGCCATCCGTGCGGTAGCGGCTGGGGAGGCGGTAGTCGCCCCCAGCGCCACTCGCCGGCTGCTCGAACAGGTGGTCGAGAAACTGCCCGACGCCCCCGGACGCCGCGATGAGCGCCTGGACGTGCTGACCGACCGGGAACGCGAGGTGCTGGCCGAGATCGCCAAGGGAGCCACGAACGCCGAGATCGCCGCGACCCTGTTCATGGCCGAAGGCACCGTCAAGACCCACATCGGCCGGCTGCTCAGCAAGCTCAACGCCCGTGACCGGGTGAGTTTGGTGTTGATCGCCTTCGAAGCCGGCCTGGTCTGAATGAACCCGGAAACTGGGCCGCTTGCCGAGGCGTGCGTGCTGGTGCCGCCCCCGCACCGTTATAGCGCCGCGAGCGGCATGGAATGGCCCAGGCGGCCCGGCGAGAGAGGATAGCTCGGATGACTCCGCTGACAGAGCTACTGGGACTGGTCACCGTCATCGTGACGGGGAGCGTGGTAGCCGGCGCCGTGGTGTTCATGTGCGTTCGCGCCCGATCCAGCAGTGGCTGGTTCATCGCCGCCGGCCTGTGCTATCTGTCGCCAACCCCGCTGAGTATGATCCTCCGCTACACCGGCCACCCGCCGCTCACCGTGGCGTTGCTCTGGCTGGCCAGGATCATCGCCATCGCGCTGTTCGCGGCCGGGCTGTTGAGGCTGACCCGGAACCGGCCGCAGCCAAACCTTGCCCGGCGACCGGTACCCGGCCTGCCGGGGTTCGCCGCCGTCGCCGGCGGGTCGCCGGCGGGTACGCCCGGCCGTCTCGGGCCCGCCGTCATCCCCGGGCCGGGTAGGCCCAGCCCGGGGGATTCGCCGCCGGCCACCCGACCGGACGGGCCCGGCCGGTTTGCCTCACCCCGCTATCCACGGTTCGGCGGGCCGGACCACCCCCCGGCGAGCGCCGACTCGCGCCGATCGGAGCGCTGAGAACCATGCCGGCCGGACTTTGGCTCACCGGAATCGTTTCGGTTTTGGGATCGCTGGGCGAATTGACGATAGCGATCGTCGCCGCGATCGTAATCGCGCGGCGCGTCAGCTTGCCTGCCGTGCGGATCGCAATGTGGCTGGCGGTGGGGCTGCTGGTGCTGGCAGAGGTAATCTCCCGCTGTGTGCCCCCGCTGATCGCCGCCTTGGCCGCCGCGCCGCTGGCGGGCAGCAGCACCCTGGAGACGACCACCGTCGTCCACGCGGTCTCCGGTCTGATCGCTGCCGTGCCGGCCGCCGGCAGCATCGTGTGCTACGCCGTGGCCGCCGGCCGGCTGGCCGGCCCGGTCCGGGACTTTTTCCATAGCAGCCGGCCACCAAAACCCGGGATCGATGGGGGCACCCCGGGGCGGCCAACGACGGGCCCGGCTGAGGGTATTGACAGCTGACTTTGGTCGGCTAACGTGCCGTTCTATACCTCGCTTCGACAGGAGAGTCATAGATGCCGACAACGTCACCCATAGTTCAGACCCTGCCCCTCGCATCCGCGATCCTGGCGGTGCTCATCGTCTGCACGGCCCTGGTGCTCACCGGTCGGCGCGCCCGCTCGATCGTCCCGCCGCTGATCGCCGCCGGCTTTGCCTACTGCTTCCCCAAACTGCTGACGGTGGTCTCCCGGGAGCTCACCACCGATCCGCTGTACAGCTTCGCAGATCCGCTGTTCCTCCTGATCGCCATCGTCTTGCTGGGTTGGGCTTTGCTGAAACTCATCAGGCAGATCCCATCGGCGCCCAGCCAAGCGTGGACGCCCGGGCCTCCGCAGCCGCCGGACCCGGCACCGGCCGGTAGCCCTCCCGAATTCCGGACGGAGCCGCAACCATGAGCGCCGGAGCCGACACCGAGTTCTCCCTGCTGGCCATCATCGTGTCGCCGCTGTTCGGCCTGCTCATACTGGTGACGCTGATCGTGCTGGCCGCGGTCATCGGTAAACGGGCCAATCGTATCCGCGGCTGGTTGTGGGCCGCACCGGGGCTCTACTTCGCCTCCGGAGCGGTGCCATTCCTGCTGTCGCTGATCAGCAGCTTCGGCGGCCCAACCGATGGCAGCATGCCGATCGACGACCAATTGGCTCAGATGGCGCAGACAGTCAGCATCGGCGACTTCATTGGCCAGTTGTGCCAGGCAGGCGTCATCGTCTGCTACTGCCTGGCGGCGCTCCGGATCGCCCGCGGGACGCCTGCCGCCGCAGCGCCGCCCAGCGACCGGTAACCGATCGGTTTTGGCGCTGGGGCGGTCGCCGGGGGCGGACGCATCTAGGCTGCTGCCATGGTTTCACGGCAGGTTGCGCTTCTGGGCCCCGGCAAGATGGGGGCACCCATGGGGTTCCGGCTGCTCCAGGCCGGTCATCGATTGCGGGTCTGGGCCCGGCGTCCCGAATCTGCGGCCAGGTTGGTGGCCGCCGGCGCCAGCTTCGTCGGGGTACCCCGCGAACTGACTAGCCGAAGCGATGCGATCGTCGTCATGTTGCAGGATCTGAGCCAGCTGGAGCCGCTACTGGTCGGCCTGGACGGCATGGTTGCCGGAGTGACTCATCCAACGGTATTGATCATCGGTTCCACGGTGGCGCCGCAGGATGTGCGGGAACTCGCCGTCCGGTTGGCGGCCGAGACCGATGGCCTGCTGCAGGTGGTGGATGCCCCGGTCAGCGGCGGCGAGGCCGGCGCCCAGGCCGGCACCTTGTCGATCATGGTCGGCGGGCCGGATGAGCCGGTGGCCCGGGCATGCGAGGTACTGGCCGCCTGCGGGGACCCGGTGCATTGTGGCCCGCTGGGTGCCGGCGAGGTGGTGAAGGCCTGCAATCAGTTGGTGGTCGGCATCACCATGGGCGCCTTGTCCGAGGCCGCGCTGCTGGCCGAGGGTGCGGGTGTCGATGTCGCCCTGATGTACCGGATGCTCGCCAAGGGCTGGGGTGGCAGCGCGGTGCTCAACGCCAAACACACCAAGGTCGAGCAGCGGGACTACAGCAATACCGGGGCGGCGAAATTCATGGTCAAGGACCTGCTGATCGCCCTGGCCGAGGCCTCCGCGGGCGGTCGTACCCTGCCCCTGAGCGGTAAGGCACTCGGCATCTACCAGGGGCTGGTGTCGGCCGGGCTGGGCGACGACGACCTGGCGGTGGTGCACAAATACCTGGGCCAGGCCACGGCTCACTGAGCAGCGGGCGATGCCGGCTGGTTCCCGATCGGGCCGCCCGCGATTCGCGCGCCGGCCCGGGGCGTGCGCCCGGTCAGCGCAGTTCGTTGCCGTTCTCTAGGGCAGCGCGGATTCGATGCAACTCGGCGACCGCCGATTCCTGTCGTTCCGGGCAGGTTTGGTCCAGCCGCATCGAGCAGCCCACGGCGAGGTCCTGCACATGATCGCCCGCTCGGTGCACCACCAGGGCAAATCCCAGCACATTCGGGTGGGTCTCGCCCCGATCGACCGCGTAGCCGAGTCTTCTGGTGTCGGCGGCCTTCGCCAGCAGCCGGTCGATATCGCCGGTGGAATCGGTGGTCCAGCGCGGAAAGTCCGCGTCGCGATACAGCTCGATGATCTGCTCATCGGTCAGCTCGGCGAGCAATGCCGTGCCGACCGCGGTAATCGAGGCCGGGAAACGGTCGCCCACTCCCGCGGTCACCGGCAACTGCTGGCGGCCGAGATACCGGGCCAGGAAGATGACCTCGTCGCCGGCCCGGGACGCCAGATGCCCGATCTCACCGGACAGCAGGCCGGAAGAGCCGAACTGCCGGCGAAACAGGGTGACGATGTCGACCCCCCGCAGAAAGCCGCCGGCTGGGGTCAGCACCCCGATATCCAGTTCATAGCTGTTGTCGGCCCGGCTGACCAGGCCGTTGGCTTCCAGGGAGGCGATGATGGCCAAGGTGGACGATTTGGCCAGCCCCAAAGCCGAAGCTATTTGGGTGAGCGACCAGCCGCCGGGACGCTGAGCGAGCAGGTTCAAGATGGCTACCGCGCGCGCGACCGAAGGGGAACCGCGCGGTGGAACCTTGATCTGCACCCGCCGATCCTTCGGCCGAGAACCCGGATCGCCCACCATCGCCGCCTGGTTCAGGACTCGCCGTGCAGGGCGATCAGTACCTTCCCGGACGACTGGGAGTCCTTGGCAACCGTGAACGCAGCCAGCGCGTCGTCGACGCCCAGCACATGGGTGATCACCTGCCCCACCTCGGGAGCCGCCGCGATCAATTCGATGGCCTCGTCCACCTCGTTGTCAAACCGCATGGTGCCCACCCAGGTGAGTTCCTTCTGGCTCAGTGCAGCCAGCGTAACCTGCACCGGGCTGCCGGGGAACATGCCTACCTGGACGATCCGGCCGCGCGGTTTGGCGGCCACCAGGCAGGCGCTCACCGCGGGCGGGGCCGCCGAGCATTCCAGGATGACATCGAAACGGTTCTCCGGCAGCGGATCGCGGGTCACGTTGACTACCTCGTCGGCGCCGAGCCGCTGGGCCCGGTCCAGCGGCCCGTCCAACACATCGGAGCAAGTCAGGCGGGCGGCGCCATGCCGCTGGGCGGCGAAACCGGCCAGCAGCCCGATCGGGCCGGAGCCCGAGACCAGGACGTCGGCGCCGCTGAGGTCGCCGACCATGCCGATGCCGTGCAGCACCACCCCGAGGGGTTCGGCCAGGGCCGCGGTGCGCAGCGGCACCCCCGCCGGCAGCGGGCGCAGCATCTCCCGGCCCACCAGCATGTATTCGGCCATGGCACCCTGGGTGTGCGGCCAGGTGGAGGCACTGCCCAGGTAGGAGCCGCCCGGTCGCAGATGCCGTAGCTTCTCCATGCCGGGCAGGTCCGGCCCGAAGGTCGCCGGGTGCAGGGTGACCGGGGTTCCGGGGGCGTATTCGCCTTCGGGATCCAGATCGACCCGGCCGCTCATTTCGTGACCGGGGATCAGCGGCTCGCGGACGACGAAGGTGCCGTTGGCGCCGTTGAAGTAATAGTGCAGGTCAGAGCCGCAGATGCCGACATAATCGACCATCAACCGCACCTGGCCCGGGCCGGGTGCGGGTACCGGCACCTCGGCCAGTTCCAGGTCTTCCTTGCCCTTGATGTAAACAGCTTTCATCGTTTGCTCCTGGGATTGCTGGGTTGCCTGCCGATTGGGATCAGCCGCCGGAGATCAGGCCGGCCGCCCTGGGCAGCGCGAGGGACAGCGCCGGCACATACTGGATCACCAGCAGCATCACGATCAATGCCACGAAGAACGGCATCAGCGGCTTGATGACCTCCTCGACCTTCTTCCCGGCCACCCGGGCACCGACGAACAGCACCGGGGCCGACGGCGGCGAGATGACCGCGATGCACATGTTGAAGATCATCATCATGCCCAGGTGCACCGGGCTGATGCCGTAGGCGCTGGTCGCGATGGGCAGGAAGATCGGGGTGAAGATCAACACGGCCGGGGTGGCGTCCAGCGGGATACCGATGATCAACAGGATCACCATCATGATGAGCAGGAACATGACCGGCGAATCGGTCACCGAGACCAGCCATTCCCCGATCAGCCGGGGGATGTTGGAGAAGGTCATCGCATAGCTCATGATCGACGACAGGCCGATCAGGAAGATCACCACCGAGCTGGTCCGGGTCGCCGACAGCAGGATCCGGGGCAGGTCGCCGGGTTTGATGGTGCGATAGATGAACGACAGCACCAGCGCATAGACCACCGCGACCGCTGCCCCTTCGGTGGCGGTGAAGATCGCCTTGAACAGCCCGGGAATGCCGACGATACCGACGATGACCACCACGATCAGCCCGAGGCTGGGGATCGCCCGCCAGGCCGAGCGCAGGATCTGCCTGAGCGGGGGAAAACCGGGCCCCTTCAGATTGGGGTGTTTGCGGGAGTACCAGAAGACCATGGCCATGCAGGTCAGCCCCCATAGGATGCCCGGGATGTAGCCGGCGAGGAACAGCGCGCCCACCGAGGCCTGGGAGACCAGGGCGTAGACGATGGTGGTGTTGGACGGCGGGATCAGCATGCCGGCGGGGGCCGAGGCGATATTGACTGCGGCCGCGAAGCTCATGTCGTAGCCGTCCTTTTCCTCCTCGGGGCTCATGATGGCGCCCACGGCCGAGGCGCCAGCCAGGGCCGAGCCCGAGATGGCACCGAACAGCATGTTGGCCAGCACATTCGTGTGGGCTAGCGAGGCGGGCAACGGGCCGGTGAGCGCCTTGGCCAGGTCGATCAGCCGGGACGCGATACCGCCCTGGTTCATGATCGCGCCGGCCAGCACGAACAGGGGAATGGCCAGCAACGGGAAGGAGTCGATGCCGTTGTAGATCTTCTGGGCCGAGGTGAACAGGCCCGAATCGTGGCCCATCAGGATGACCAGGCAGATGGCGGAGGGCAGGCCGATCGAGATCGAAACCGAAACCCCGATCGCCATCAGGATGAACATGCCCCCGACCAGGATGAGGGCCACCAATGCCGCGTCAGTCATATCAGATGCCCTCGTCCATCAGGGTCGAAATGTCGATGTCTTCCTCGGCGATCGCCTTGACCTCGGTGGTCAGCGTCTTGACGATGTGCAAAATCGAGTAGCTCGCGATCAGCACTCCGCTGACCGGCAGGATCGTGTAGAGCATGCCCTGAGAGAAGGGCAGCAGTTCCACGGTTTGGTCGAAGGCCGAGCTGGCCAGTTCCCAACCGCCCAGCACCATCACCCACAGCGCGAAACCACCGACAATGGCATGGGCCAGCACCTCGAATAATTTCACCAGCGCCGGGGGGAATTTGCGGACCAGGAAGTCGATGGCCACATCGTCGTTCTCACCGATGACATATGCGGCCCCCACGATGCCTTGCCAGATGAACACGATGCGCGCCATGGCCTCGGTCCAGGCATTGCCGCCGACCGTGAACCGGGCCACCACCTGGAAGACCACCAGCGCCACCAACACCACGAACAAGCTGATACAGAACCAGCGCAGCAGGGCGTCCAGCACCCGCCGGATCGCATTCACCGCTTTCATGAATTCAGAGCCTCACATTTTCAGAGTTTGGGCCAGGGGGGAACGGACCCGCGGATGTGGGCCACCGGGCCTGGGCCCGGTGGCCCACATCCGCGGACCGGTTTTACTTGTTCTCGTCGTTGGCTTGCTGAATTGCCTCGTAGAGCTTCTTGCGCAGATCGTTCTCGCCGACCGAGGTTTCCACCAGGGGCTGCACCAGGGCCTTGAAGGCGGCGGTGTCGGCGTCTTCGTTGAACTGGGCACCGGCGGCCTCGGACTTGGCCTTGGATTCCTCGGCGAATTTCACGAAACCCTCATCGGCCATGTCTTGGATATCGGGAATGAGCGCCAGGAACGCCTCACGGTCCTCCTTGGACATGCCTTGCAGCGCCTTGGTGCTGATCAGCATGTAGTCGGGGATCATCAGGTGCTTGGTATACGAATAGTATTTGGCGACCTCGTCATGTTTGAGGGCGTTGAACACGGTCTCGTTGTTCTCCGCACCGTCCAGGACTCCGCCCTGCAACGCGGAGTAGACGTCGCCCTGGCCCATCGGCGAGGCCACCGCACCCATCGACTCGATCATCTTGACCTGCGAATCGGACTGCTGGACGCGGATCTTGAGGCCCTTCAGGTCGTCGGGGCTCTTGATCGGCCGGACGCTGTTGTAGACATTGCGCACGCCAGCGTGCAACGCGGCCAGCACGGTGATGTTCTTGTCTTCCACCGAGGAAAACAGTTCGGCGTTGAGTTCGGCGTCCCGGAAAACGGCCTGCTGGGCCTTGATCGAATCGAACATATAGGGCAGGTTGTAGACAACGAAGTCCTTGTTGAAGCCCTCCATGACCGGGCCGCCGACGTACATCATCTGAACGGTGCCGTTGGACACATTCTGGATCACATCGGACTGCGTGCCCAGTTGCTCGTTGGCGTAGACCTGGATCGAGTAGCGCCCGTTGGTGGCTTCTTCGAGGCGCTTGCCGAGTTCGACCCCCGCCAGGTACTGGGGATGCTGTTCGGTTTGGTTGAAGGCCAGTTTCCAGACCGTCTTCTGGCCACCGCCAGAGCTCGAACCGCCGCAAGCGGTCAGAGCCAAACAGACCAAACCGACGGCGCCGGTAAGAACGACCTTGGACAACTTCATGCGAGTGGTACCTCCTTGGCACGCAACCTGGCTCGACGAGCCATCGGCGCTTCCTGAGTGCTGCGCGGCCGGCGGGTTAGCCGGGCCGGGGCCTCGTTATCTCGACCGTGCGTCAAACCGAACGCTGTTCAACTTGACGGACTTGAGTCTAGAAACCGGCTCTGGTCAGGGTCAAGACACTCTGGCAATTAAGCAACAAAGGTGACCTTATTGTGACTATTCCAGGCGGCGCGGGCCGGGCGGGCCGATGGCCCCAATGCCGGGACGCCATCGGCAACCGCCCCCGGCCGCCGCCGGCGGTGGGCGCGGCCGGCACCCCGCAGCCGCCGAGCAGCACCGGGGCCGCCCCAGCCGCCGAGGCCGATAGGCTATTTGGCCGGATGCGCCCGATTGGCCTCCTGAATCGCGGCGTAAAGCGCCTTACGAACGTCGTTCTCATTCACCGTGGACTCAATCAGCGGCTTGACACGCTCCTTGAAGGCGGCGATATCGACATCGTCATTGAATTCGCAACCGATCGATTCGGCGTTCGCTATCGACTTCTCGGTGAATGCCGCGAAACCGTCGTTGGCCACCTGCTGTATCTGGGGAACGAGTTCCAGCAAAGCATTGCGATCCTCCTCGGACATGGCCTTGAGAGTCTTGGTGCTGATCAGCAGATAGTCCGGAATCATCAGATGGCGAGTGTAGGAGTAGTACTTGGCGATCTCGGATTGCTTCAGGGCGTCCCAGGTCACCTCATTGTTCTCCGCACCATCGAGCACCCCACCCTGCAAGGCCGCATAGACCTCGCCGTTGTTCATCGGCGAGGCGACCGCACCCATTGCCTCGATCATCTTGACCTGCGAATCGGACTGCTGGACGCGAATCTTGAGGCCCTTGAGGTCCTCCGGGGTGCGGATCGCGTGCTTCGAGTTGTAGACATTGCGCACGCCGGCGTGCACACCGGCCAGCACCGTGATCCGTTTGCTTTCCTCGATGGAGGCGTATAGCCCGCCGAGCAGCCCGGTGTCGGACAGGATCGCGCCCTGCGCCTCGACCGAGTCGAACACATAGGGCAGGTTGAAGACCGCGAAGTCCTTATTGTAGCTTTCCAGCACCGGCCCGCCGACCCACATCATCTCCACCGTGCCGTCGGAGAGGTTCTGGATCACATCGGCCTGGCCACCCAGCTGCTCGTTCGGATAGACCCGAATCGAATAGCGCCCGCCGGTGGCCTGCTCAAGTCGTTTGCCGAACTCGACACCGGCGGCATACTGCGGATGCTCCTCGGTCTGGTTGAAGGCCAGCTTAAACTCGGTCTTGCCGCCGCCGCCGGCCCCGGAACCACCGCAGGCGGCTAGCGCGAGCGAAACGAGACCGACCGTCGCGGCCGCCATCAGCTTGGACAGTTTCATAGCAGGATTCCTTCCCTTGAGTCCCTATCCCGCCGCCCACCAGATCGATCCCGCACCGGGCGCACGACGGTGCCTGTCTTGAGTCTGGTCGACGCCCAGCTGCGCGTCCAGCCAGCCCAGGAGCCGTTGGCCGGCCGGCCGAGCGAGCCAGCCGGACCGCACCGGCAAGCCATCCCGGCCGGCCGTGGGCCGAACCGAGTTACGATAACGGAACCATAACGAGTGGGCAACACGTTTCCACGCAATTTCCGGCAGAACCCGGGAGGGCGTAGCCTGCAAGCAATGGCCCAGGGGGTTGCTGGGGGTGACCAGCAGCCCCCTGGTGTCAAACCAAGCTCATACCGCCGATATCCGCGGCCCGTTTTGTTCTCGCGAGCCTCACTCCGATCCGGCGGCATAGTCGCGAAGCCGCCGGATCAGAAAGTCCGCCAGGTCCCCGGTCTCGCCGTCCCGGCCCCCGCGGCTCACCCGCAGTTCGGGTCGGCTGGGTTTGAGGCGAACACCGGTGATCCGTTCCTTCAACCCGCCGGCCATGATGCAAATGTAGTAGCCGCCGTCGGATCCGATGGCCACGGTGCGGTTGCGTTTGATATACCAGCCCCTTCGGTCGGTCCGTGCGGTGCTGCCATCGGACAGCTGCACCCGCAGGGGCTCGGGTTGGATGCCGAGCTCCGTGGCCTGGCGGATGAATTGCCCGATCAGTTCCTGGGCTCGCCTGGCCTCCTGCTCGGCGGAACGCTGGGCTATCTGCAGACGCTGCATGGCGTTCGCGCATCGGCCGGCTCGCGGGGCAGCGACCGGCGCGCGGGGCACGTTCTCGTGGCTCATCAAGAGTCCCTCCGTTGGGAATAGCTATAGCGTACCGGCTAGATGCGGTGCATGTTGCGGTCAACCCGCCCGTTGGACCTAGCATTGCCCGTTATGGATGCCTTCAGACGGCTCGGCTGGCTGCTGCGCCAACGCGATTTCCGCCGGCTGGTGGGTGTCCGCGTGCCCACTCAGGGCGCGGACGCGGTGATCCAGGTGGGTATGGCGTCCTATGTGCTGTTCAACCCGCAGAATCAACCCAACGCCTGGGCGATCGCAACCGTGATCGCATTGGCGATACTGCCGTTCTCGGTAGTGGGGCCCCTCATCAGCCCCATCCTGGATAGGTTCGCCCGGCAACGCATCGTGATCGTCTGCGACCTGGTGCGGCTGGGATTGGCGGTCGCCATGGCTCTCCTGGTGGGCGGCGCCCGGGTCTCCGGCGCCTGGCAGCCCTGGCTTTACGTGCTGCTGCTGGCGGCCCTCAGCCTGAACCGGCTGCAACTGGCCGCCCTCGGCGCCGGCATGCCATTCACCGTGGCCGCCGACCAATACCTGGACGCGGCCGCGGTCTGCCCGATGATCGGCCCCATCTCGGCCACCATCGGTGGTTCGGTGGCCGGCCTGATCCGGCTGACCACCGGGGAACTGCTGGGTGCCCCGCTGGCCGATGCGCTGGTCTTCAGCCTGGCTGCGCTGGGTTTTCTGGTGGGTGTGGGTTTGGCCCGCGGTTTCGGCCGGGAACAGCTGGGCCCCCGGGAACGCTCCGTGCTGCGTTGGCGAACCGCGTTGAGCGGTTTCTCTACCGCCTTCGGAACCTTGCGCCGCCGGCCGGTGGCGGGATCGGCCATCGGCATGGTCTGCGGAGCCCGGCTGGCCTACGGGCTGTTGATGTGCATGGTCGTCCTGCTCTACCGGCAGCATTTCTACGACGCCAGCCAGTTGCCCCGGGCGATGGTGGCCATGGGGGCCTGGTTCCTCGCCTCGGGTGTCGGGTATGCCGCCTCCGGGCTGATCGCGCTGCCGCTTTCGGGACGCTTCGGGGTGCGGGCCACGATCCTGGCCGCCCTAGGCCTGTCCGGGCTCCTGCATTTCTTCCCCGCCGCGCTGCTCACGCCGCCCGCCCTGCTGGCGGCCGCCCTGCTGCTGGGGCTTTGCGCGCAATCGGTGAAGATCTGCGCCGATGCGGTGGTGCAGGCCCACGTCGCCGACGCGGCCCGCGGACGGGTGATGGTGATCTACGACATCGGCAACAATCTCGGCGTGGTGCTGGGCACGGTGTTGGGGGCCCTGCTGCTGCCCCCGGATGGCTTCTCGCGCCCGATCATGCTGGCCATGGGCTGCTGGTTCGGGTGCCTGGCGGGGCTGTTCTGGCTGCTGAGCCGCTCCCGGGCCGATGCCTTCGACCGTGGCACCGCGCGCCAGCCGGCCGCCGATCGCGGCCCGGCCTGAGCGGGCGGAGCGGCCGGGGAGCGCCGGCCGACGGCCGCGGGGCAGCCAGTGGGCCGCCGGCGGGCCGGGCCTGCCCTCACGACGCGGCCGGGTGACCTGCCCGCCGGTCAGGCCCGCCGCAACCGGACGCGGCCCTCAACCACCTCCTGGAGCAGACTGACCACCTCCTCGCTGAGATCCACCCCCAGGTTGCGCGCCGTCCGGGTGAGGTGCAGCACCAGCCGATCCACCTCGTTGGGGTCGTCCCGCAGGTGCGCGACGCGAATCCGCAACGCCATCAGCAAGGTGTCGTCCGGGTTGGCGGCCTCGGCGCGAGAGATCGCCCAGGCCGCGCGGGTCACATCGCCTCGGTCCAGCCCGCGGCGGGCCAGCACGACCGCGGCATCGCGAATGGTGGCGGTCATGTCGGCCCGCAGCTGCTCGGCCCAGCGCCATTGGCCCGGCGCCACGTCGGCCAACGGCGACCCGCGAACCAGCGCCAGGGCCGATATCAACGCCTCATCGCCGGCCCGGTTGGCCCCGCCGTGCAGATAGGTCTGCAGCCGTTCCCAGTCTGAGGTGATCCCGGCGTGCAATTCGATGCGCCCGGAATAGGCGTCCGGTAGATAGGCCGAGCCGTCGGGTGCCTGCCCGAGCCAACTCCGCAATCGGCTCATATTGGATCGGCGGGTGGTTTCGGCCACCATCAGGGCCTCGGCCATCTCCGAGGGCCGCCGGCCGGGGTTCTCCAACAGCCAGGCACAGTATTCGGCGCACTGCTTGACCGACCGGCTCGGCATGGTTCCCCGGGCGCCAACCAATTCCACCGGCCCCAGCAGCAGCAACACCGGGTGGTCACCGTCAACCGAGCTGATCATCGGCAGTTCCTCCGCGACAGGAAGTAGCACGACCGGCCGCGATTCGACGGGCTGGTCGGTTTCGGGCTGGTCAGCCCACCAGGGGGCCGGTGGGTATCCGGTGGCACCGGCGGTTTCGAACAGATCGGCCAGCACCCGGCGGGCCGGCAGCTCCACCAGATGCGGGACGAACCATTCCCCGGAGCCGGCCATCCGGGCGGATCCCTCGGCGACCTCGAATTCGATCTCGGCACCGGGCAGCGGACCGCAGGCCAGCACCGTCAGGCCGAGTTCGGCGAGATCGCTGGGCAGTTCCCCCGGCGGGGTGTCCGGGAGCAGCAGGATGGTCGGCGCCCAGGCGGCACCCAGTTCCGGGTCGCCGCGCAACCGCACCAGGTCGGCACCGGGCGGCCGCCCGGCCCGCCGTTCGGCGGCCAACCCGGCCAGTTGCTTCAGGCCCGCCGCCGGGGACGGGCAGGTCACCAGCCGGGGATCGTCCAGGCTGGCGAGCCAGGCAAAGCAAGGCCCGGCGGCGAGCACCGCCAGATCGGCCTCCGGATACGCCGAGGTCAGCGACAACACCATGGCGGTGGCCATCGACACCGCCGCATCGTCCGGGCTGCACAGGCTGATGGTGGCGTGCGCGGTGGGGTCGTAGCCGACCGGTTCCCCCGCGCGCATGCCGATCGGAACCCAACCGAACCGGCCGGCCGCCGCCCCGGATGGCGCCGGTACCCCGGCCGGCTGCGCCGCGGGATCCCCGGCGGAGCCGCCGGGGTGGAGCACCGCGGCCAGTATCGCGCCGGCCCGGGCCGCCGTTTCGCCCAGCGGCGGCAGCCGGCGGCCCAGGGGACGCACCGCCTGCTGCTGCCGGCGCCGCAGAGCGAAGGCCGTGGCCAGGCCGGCGCTCAACGTCAACCCCAGGCTGGTGGGCAGCGCAGGCACCCAGCTGTTGGCCGCGGCGGGCGACTCGCTGGCCAGTTCCGCCGGCTCCTCGGGTGGTGTCGCCGGGGCCGGGCAACCGTCGAAAAGCGCAGCATTCTCGCCGGCCGGCCGGTGGTCTGCGCCGAGAGGAGTCTGGGATGGGCTGTCGGTGCCGGCCGGGCCCCGGCCGGGATCCGGGCCATCGGCCGGGTTCGTCCCGGCGGTGGCCGGGCCGGGCAACCGCAGCCGCCAACCGATGTCGATGGCATCCGGGTCGGCAATCAACGACCGGTTGGCGTCCAGCAGCTCCGGCCAGCGGCCGGCATCGCCGAGATGCTGGGCCGCCAGCGCACTCAGGGTATCGCCGGCAGCCACCTCGACCATCTGGGCGGCCGGCTGGTTGCCGGTCGCCCCCGGAATGTGCAGGACCATGCCCGGTTGCAGCACCTGGGTGGCGTCCAGCAGCACGGTGTCGTTGGCGGCTAGGATCTCCCGCCACCGGCTGCCATCGCCCAGGTAGCGTTCGGCCAGCGTCCACAGGTCGTCGCCGGGCACCACCCGATGGGTGATTCCGGATTCCGCCGGCCGTTCGACGGTCTCGTCGGCGGGGCTGGCCGGGGCGCCGGTACGGATCGGTGAGCCGGTCTCCGGCCCGCCATACGTGTTTGCCTGGGCCGGGCCGGGATCGACCGCCTGGTTGCCGAGCAGGCCAAGGATCGCCGCGATCAGCAGGGCGCTGACCGGGGAGAACATCCGGACGCCGGGCAGCCGCGGCCGCCAGCGCTGTGCGCTGAACTGGGCGATGGCCTCGCCGGCCAGGGAGCCGGCGGCCAGCAGCCAGGCGACCCAGCCGATGACCGTCACTATGCCCAGCACCAGCGAGCCGTCCGCGGCCGAACTCAGCAGCTGGGCGCCGCCGAGCCGGGTTAGCGCGTCCAGCCGGCCGAAACCGATCAGCGCCCAGGGGCCGCCGATCAGGATCGCGCCGACGGCGAACAGGGCGGCGACACCGCGCAGGATTCTCATGGTTTACGCTCCCGGAAACGGTCCAGCGGCTCGCTGGCGGTGGCGGCGACGACCAACTGCCCGGGCAGGCCCGGGATGACGGCATCCGACAGGTCGAGCGGGCAGACCACCCGGACGGTGACCTGCCCGGCCGAGCCGATCGGCAGCGCGAAGGCTGCGGTGTCGACATCGGTCTGCAAGCCGGCGCAGTGCACATCGACCGTGGCCAGGTCGCGTTCGATCGCCTCGGCCGCCTGCCGCCGGGCCACCGTGGCCGAGTTGGGGATGGTGGCTGCCCGGGCACCGGCGGCGGCCGCCTCGGCCACCTGGGCGCGCACCCAGCCGATACGCCAACCGACCAGGACGGCCGTCAACAGTAGACCGCACATCGGTATCACGATGGCCACCTCGACCGCCGCCGCCCCCCGGGATCGCGTTCTGCTGGGCATCTCATTGCTCCTTGACTCGGTGGGCGGTGGCCTGCACCCATGACCAGCCGGCCGGCAGCACCGTGGGCACCCGGCCGCTCACCTGCACATCGACCCCGGTGCCGTCATCGACGATCGCCACCTGCACATCTAGCAGGCCCGCGCGTTCGGCCACCCCGGCCGCCGCGAGCCGCGCGGACGCCGCGTCCGCCTCGACGAAGGCGGCATGTTCGGCGCCGGCCATGGCCGCCTGCTGAACGGCAGAGCGGCCGGCCAGCAGCAGACCCGCCTGGATGATTCCCAGCACGGCCAGCAGCAGCACCGGGATCAGCACGGCCCATTGGGTGGATTCGATCAGACCGCGACCGGGCCGCCGCCCGGCCGCCGGGTCACCCCAGTTCTCCAAGCCGCGCGGCGACATAGCGACCCACTATCGTTATCACGGCAAGGGCAATGCCCACCGCACCGGTCAGCAGCACGGCATTCTCGGTGGACTGGGATAGGCCACGCTGATCGCGGCCCGCCGGGCGGTGCAGGCTGACCAGGGTGCCGACGATCCGTTCGATGAATGGGTTGCCCGCCGGCGACGAGCCGCCCGGGCGGTTGGTTTCGGGAAGGGTGGTCATCTTTACCTCCTGGGTGAGTCGGTTGTGGGGATACCCGCCGGGATCAGCCGATTCCGGCGATGTTCAGTAGCGGTGGAATCAGGAAGCTGAGTGCGAAGATGACCACCGGTATCGACATCCAGACGGTCATTCGCTCGCTGACCTGGTGGGCCGCGGTTCGTTCTCTGGTCAAATGGGCGTCGCGGAGTTCCTTGACCCGGTCGGCCAGGATCTCGGCCAGCGCCGCACCCTGCTCGTCCAGGCGCATCACATCCGCGATATCGCCGATCTGCGGCAGTTCCAGTTCGTGGGCCAGCCGATGCAGATCGGTCCACGGTGGGCGCTGTTCCAGGCGGGCCCGTTCCAGGCCCGCCCGGATGCTGACGAAGACCGGCACATCCGAGATGTGCGCGGCGGCCTCTAGCGCCTGGGTGGCGGACAGGTTGGCGAGTCTTTCCAGCACCACCAGGTCGAAGAAGGTGTTCAAGGCCTCCTCGGCGTCCGCACTGGTTTGGCGCTGTTGCCGCCGCATCGCGAGATCCGGCCACCACCAGCCCACCGCGCCGAGCACCAGCCCCAGCAGCACCGGTGCGCCCCCGCCGCCCGGCAGCAGCCCGGCCAGGCCGAGCGCCAGCAGTATCGGGGCGAACAGCCCCACCGCCGCCAGCAGCAGCTTGTGGATGAGGTAGTCGCCGATGGAGCGGCCCTGCAGCATCAGCAGCCGCGCGGTGGTGTCGGTGATGGGCAGCCTGGCGTGCTGGTAGAGCCAGGCGCCGGTGTGTTCCAGGCGAGAGTCGCGGTCGGTCACCAGTTGGGGGCCGAGTTCGGTTTCCCGCCGGGGGGCCTGGTCGTCCAGCATCGCGAAGGCGTCCGCCAGCCGGACCTCTGCCGGCCACAGTGCGACCGCCACCAGCCAGATACCTAGACAGCACATCGCGGAGCAGGTCACCGCGGTGGCGAACAGCGGATCAGCCATGGGCCACCCCCAGCGAACCGGTGTTGCGGATCAGGATGCGTTCGCGGTGGCGCGGCGCCGCCATCCGGCGTAGCGCGTACATGGCGGTCAGGTAGCCGCCGGCGAGCACGGTTGACAGGAGCTGGCCGACCGGGCTGCCGTAGGGCGCGAAATAGTCGGGCGCGACCAGTATCGAGACGACCAGCACCACCAGGGTGATGACGGTGACCTGCCGGACCACGACCAGCGGTTTGGCGCGTTCGGCGCCGATCTCGCGCCAGGCTCGCAGCCGGTCTTGCAGGGCAGCGCTGAGCGCGTCCAGGGTGGCCGAGGCGCCCACCCCACCCCGTTCGCCGATCAGGATCAGCGCGGCCAGCACCACATCGGCGTCGGCCTGGTCGAGTTCGTCGGCCATCGCCTGGAGCGCGTCCGGTAGCGGCCAGCGATCGCCTAGGCGAAGCACCAGCAGCCGGATCGGTTCGGCCAGCGAGGCCGGCACCTGCGATCTGGTGGCCCGGATGGCGTCCGGCACCGACTTGCCGGTGCCTACCGAGGCGGTCAGCAGCCGCACCCAGCGATCCAGCGCCTCAAGCAGGCGCAGTTCGGGCTGGGGGAGCGGGCCCAGCAGTTCGGGCAGCACCACCAGGGCTCCCGGAACCAGCGCCAGGGCCGGCACCGAACCGGTGAACAGCGTGGCCAGCAGGCCCAGCACGACCCCCGCGAGCAGCCGGATCCGCCTGGCCCGCGACCAGCCCCGCCACCAGCGCAGCAGCCGGTCGGGGCGCCGCCGGGGTGCCGGCGCGGGCGCCGAATGGCATCCGATCCAGGCGATGAACCCACCCAGGATGGCGAAACCGGTTGCCAGAGCGGCTAATGTGGCGTTCATCGGCGACCCCGCAGCATGCGCAGTTCGGCCAGCAGGCCGGCGCTCGGCGAAAACTCGGCCAGCTGACCGGAATCGTCGGCCAGATAGGCGAGGTGGGTTACCGGCCGGCCGTTTTCCATGGCGCCGGTCAATTCGCGGACCTCGCCGATGAACCGCCGGCGGATCCCGCCGCGCCAGGTGTCGTCCACCAGCTTCACGTGGATGAGCAGGTGCAGGTTGAGGGCGATCTGCCGGTATGCCTCGCTCATCGTCAGGACGCCGCCCTGGGCGACCCGGGCGGCCAGCCGGTCCATAGTGGACGCCGCCGAATGGGAGTGGGTGGTGGACATGGTGCCGGTGCCGGACTGCATGGCTTCGAACATCGCACCGGCCTCCTGCCCGCGCACCTCGCCCACGATCAGCCGGGACAGGTTCTGGCGCAGGGCTTCGGGGATCAGATCGGCGACGGTGTATTCGCCGATGCTGCGGCCCTGCCGGTATTCCCCCAGGCCGACCTTCGCCTGCAAGGCAACCATGTTGCGCCGGTTGGGCAGCAGGTGGGTCAGCAGTTCGTAGTCGGTTTCCAGGGTGCCGATGCGTTCGCCGTCCGGGATGGCCGCCAGCAGGGCGCGCAGCAGGGTGGTCTTGCCGGCCCCCTGGTCGCCGGAGATCACCATGGATTTGCGGGCCAGCACGCAGTCGGCCAGCAGCTCGGCCAGCTGCCCGGGCAGCATTCCGGATGCCGCCAGGTCGCGCAGCGAGACGTCGGTCAGCAGATGCTGGCGGATCACGATGGCCGGGCGGTAGCTCAGCCCGAACGCGATGGCGTGCAGCCGGAACCGGTCGCCCAGGGCCAGGGTCATCATCGGGTGTGCGTCGTCGAAGGCCCGGGCGGGGGTCGCCGAGGCCCCGAGGAAGCGGATCGCCTCCACCAGTTCCGCATCCGAATCGGCCACCGGTGGATGCTCGACCCGCCGGCCGTCGCCGAATTGCACGATCACCGAGTCGCAGCCGTGCAGTTCGATGTTTTCCGCCTCGGGTATCTCGAACAGCGGTTGCAGCCGGCCGTAGCCGAAGATGGCGTCCTCGACGGCGCTGGCGTAGCCGTGCTCCAATGCCAGCGGCCACAGCTGTTCGCCGCGTTGGCTGAGCAGCTGGGCGTGGGCGCGCACCACGCCGCGGATCACCGCCCGCCCCAGCTGCCGGCGGTCTTCGGCCGGCATCGCGCGCCCATGCTCGCCGGCCCAGTGCTGGGAGTTTTCGGCGATCTGTTCGCTGGCCTGCCGGCGCAGTTCCACCACCAGCCCCCAGTCCACCCGGGTTGGGGCGCTGGCTCGCCGGTTGCCGCCCGGCCGGGCGGTGGCACCGGCCGGGCGTCCGGGCGCCGGTTCGGGCGCCAACGCGTCCAGGGCGATCCCCAGGTCGGGGTGCGGCGGCCCGGCGATCGGATGCGGGGTCATCGCGGCGTCCCCGGCAGGCCGATCGGCGGTTCCGGGCCGGCCGGTGGCGCACCGGCGGTCGCCCGGGTGGCGAGCCGCACCGACAGCGTCTGCAGCCCTCGCCACAGTGGGCGTTCGGTCAGGCGTTTCGGGCTGGGCGCGCCGTCGCGTAGCGTGGCGGCGGTGGGCGGGTCCCAGGCCAGTTCGGCGAGCAGCGGCAGTTCCAGTTGCCGGGCGATCTCGGTGCCCGAATAGGGCCGCCCGGCTCCTACCACGCCCAGCAGCAGATCGCTGGCGGTCTGCTGGGTGGCGGTCGCCAGCTCGGGCAGGTGGAGTCGCAGCATGGCCAGCGCGGGCAGATCCGAGCGGGTCAGCAGCAGCACGGCCCGGGCGTGTTGCAGGAGCGCCGGCGGCAGGCCGTCGGCGGTCAGCCGGCCGCAGTCGCAGATGGCATCGGTGTCGATCCGGCCCAGGTCGTCGAGTTGCCCGGCCAGCCTCGGCCAGTAGCGCTCGAATAGCACCGCCCCTCGCGGATGGGTGAAGCCGGGCAGGAAACACCGCCGCCGGCCGGGCTGCTCGGTCAGCGCCAGGGTCTGTTCCGCGAGCTGTTGCGGGCCGTTTTCCGGCTGGGTGCGGTAGCTTTGCGCCAGCCCGCCCAGCCCCCGGCCGCCGGCGGCCAGTCCGCGCAGGTAGCCGGCCAGCAGCACCTGGCTGGGATGCGGGTCCACCTCGGCCAGCAGCACATCGCGGGGCCAGAGCAGGGCCAGCCCGAGGGCGGTGGTGGTCACGCCGGGCGAGCCGCCGGCGGAGGCCACCAAGATCACCGTCACCGGTCGCCCGCCTTCCACACCAGCGCGATGCGTTCGGCCGCGGCCAGGGCGGCCACCTCGACGGCCTGGTCCTCCGCCAGTTCCACATCGACCAGCCAGCGCTGCCCGTCCGATGACGCCTGGGATGCCGAGACCACCGCGGCGTTGAACCGGCGGGGCGGGCCGGCCGGGGGCTCGCCGGAGCCGGGGGCCGGGATGGCCACCAGCAGCACCTGGTTGCCCGGCAACAGCGGCTGGCTCGGTAGCCGGCCGGCGGCCAGCAGCAGACCCACCTGGGCATTGCCGGCCGGCAGCGATTCCGGGCTGACCGCGGCTGGGCTCAGCAGCGCGCCCACGCGGAGATCCACCTGGGCGTATTGGCCGATCAGCGATTCGATCCGGTCGGCGGGCACCGTCTGCACCTCGGGCGCCGGCCCGATGGTGATCGTTTTCAGATCGCCGGCCTTGATCTTTTCGCCGCGGGTTATATCCCGGTTGACCAGGATCACCGGCTGGGTCCGCTGGGCGCCATGCCAGGCCCAGCCCATCCCCAGGGCGCCCAGGCAGGCGCACAGCACCCCGATCACGATCAGCCGGGGGTTGCGCCGGGCTCGCAGCCGCACGGCGGCCGGCCGGCTGGGGGCCTGGCCGGGTTCGGTAGCCGGCGTCTCGGGGTGCCGTTCGGCGTCCCGCGGTCTGCTGGTGGTCGTATCGGCGGTCATGGCGGCTTCTTTCCTCTGCTGCCGGGGGGTTGGGGGTGGCAGCTCCTCCAAGATATGCCATAGCCGGCCGCTCTTGGGCGGCCCCGCGTAGACCTGTGGATGAATCTGTGCACAGCGCGGTTGAAAACCCGCGGTTGTCCACAGGCTCGCCCGGCCGGGACGGCCGGGCGGTCGGGCATTATCATGGACCGCGATGATTTCGAACACGCCATCGCCGGCCCGGGAACAGAGGTGCCGATCCGGCGTCCGGCAATCGCCGGCTCGGTTGGTAGGCGGGTCGATCCGCGCTCGGGGACGTCGAGGCCCTCGATCCGGACGCATTTGATGGAGGATGCATGGAGGCCGTCGTCCCCGCCTGGGGAGTGATTCCATTCGCGGCGATGTTGCTGTGCATCGCGCTGCTGCCGTTGATTCCGGCGACCGCGCATCGCTGGGAGGATTGGCGTTTCCAGTTGCTGATCGCCCTCGCCCTCGGGGTGCCGGTGGCGATCTGGGTGGCGAGCCTGCTGGGCCCGTTGCGCGTTGGCCACGCGCTGTTCGAGTATGTGCAGTTCATTCTGCTGCTGTTCGCGTTGTTCGTGGTCTCGGGTGGGCTTTTCCTCGCGGGCGATATCCGGGCGACGCCCCGGAACAATACGATCGTGCTGGCCATCGGGGCGGTGGTGGCGTCCTTCGTCGGCACCACCGGGGCCGCGATGCTGTTGATCCGGCCGCTGCTCAACATCAATGCCGAACGCCGCCACAAGGTGCACACGGTCATCTTCACGATCCTGGTGGTGGCCAACAATGGCGGCATGCTGACCCCCCTCGGCGACCCGCCGCTGTTCATGGGTTTCCTGCGCGGGGTGCCCTTCGCGTGGACCTTCAGCCTGCTGCCGGTGTGGGCCTTCGTCAACGGCATGCTGCTGGTGACCTACTACGCCCTGGACACCAAGCAGTATTCCCGCGAGACGGTCTCGGATAAGCTGCTCGACCTGACCCACACCGAGCCTATTCGGCTGCTCGGGGTGCGCAACTTTGTGTGGTTTGCCTTGATCATTGCCGCGGTGGCCTTGGTGCCGTCGATGGATCTGCATGCCATCGAGGCGGGGCTGGCCGATTGGCCGGATTGCGTTCCCTGGCGGGAGATCGTCTTCCTGATCGCCGCCGCCGGCTCCTATTTCACCGGCGACAAACGGATCCGTTTCGAGTTCAACCAGTTCTCCTGGGGGCCGATCCGGGAGGTCGCGGTCATCTTCATCGGCATCTTCCTGACCATGATTCCCGCCCTGGAGTATCTGGGTCAGGTGGCCGATCGGCTGCCGTTGAACGCCGTCACCTTCTTCGCCTTCAGCGGGACGCTGTCGGCCTTCCTCGACAATGCCCCGACCTATGCCACCTTCTTCGAGCTGGCTCGCGCGCTCGGCGGCCTGGGGCTTGGCCCCGAGGGCATCCTGCTGATCGCGGGCGTCCCCGAGATCTGGCTGGCCTCGGTCTCGATCGGCGCGGTTTCCTGCGGCGCGATCACCTATATCGGCAATGGGCCGAATTTCATGGTCAAGTCGGTTGCGGAATCCCGCGGGGTGGCGATGCCGTCGTTTGGCGGCTATATCGGGTGGACGATCCGCTATCTGGTGCCCACTCTGATCGCGATGGTCTGCCTGTTCATCGCCGAGTCGCTGCCGGCCAAGGTCATCGGATTGCTGATCACGGCGGTGCTGTTGGGCCGGGCCGTGCTGGTGTGGCTGAGATACCGGCATGCCGCCCGCCAGGTGACCAATCTGATTGGTTCCCGGGCCCGAGACGAACAGGCCGGGCCTGCCGTGCCGCTGACTAGGGGGCACGGCCACGGCTCGGCCACCGGCTAGGCCATCCGGGCGGCCCAGCCGGGGCGATGGCAGCTGGCCGTCCCAACCCCAGGGGGCGGTGCCCGGTGCGGCCATCCGGCGTGTGGCGCGGCGGTGCGGCGCTGGGTTTTCCACAGTTTGGTGGTTGTGGGGTTGACAGGGGGGTTCGGTGTGGAACAATAAGTGGTACCGGGCCGCTATCCCCCTTTGCGGGCCACACCCCCCTTTGGAGGTTTCAATGCCGACACACCGACCAATACCGATACCCCGATTAGCAGCCATCCCACTTCTACTACTGGCCGTGCTGTTTGCTGGCTGCGGCCCCAGGCAGCCGCCCCCGGAGCCGTCGCCGACACCTGTTTCCGAATACACCCCCGAGCCGGCCGAGGCGGAGATGTATGCCAAGGCGGAACAGGCATTCTGGGGATTCATCGAAACCCAGCGCAAGTACGAGATGACCGGGGACTATTCGCAGTTCCCACCCGAAATGGCCACCTACCTAGACACACAGCAACTAGAAGTGGCCCGATCCGGGTTTGAGAAGGGCAAGGCCGGAGGTTGGCATGTGACTGGCCCGGCGGCGGTTACCACCTGGCCGGAGTGGTCGCGGCCGTTCAAGGATTCGGTGGCCACCATGGCGGTCTGTCTGGACGGTACCGAGTTTGTGGTGCTGGATGCCAATGGGAATGTGGTGCATGAGGGTGCCAAGTTCAGCTATTACGCGCATTTCCGGGTGGCCGATGACGGCCTAGTGAAAATGTTCCATGTCGATGCTAAGGGAGAGGCATTATGCAATTGATACGGGCGGGACTGACACGACGGTTGGTGTGTTGTGGGCTGGTGCTGGCGGTGTGCGGGCTGGGTCTCGCACCCCCGGCCCACGCCGACGGCTGCGGCGCTGGCTCAGAATTCCTGAGGGGATCTGTGGAGTGTACGGTGACGCGACCGGCTCAGCCGGCCCAGCAGGGGATGCCTGCTGGCCAGGGGGCACCGGGAATACCGGCTGCTGAGCCCGTCCAACCAGGGGCACCGGCCCAACCAGGGGCACCGGTAGTGGAACCAACCCCGGAAAAGACATGCTGGGACATCCTGGCCACCGCACCACCGGGTACCGGCTGCAAACACAACGGCCGGCGCATCGACCGCACCACACCCCAACCAACCCAAGAAGAAGAGATCCCGGCCGAACCAGCCGAGCCGGGCATCGACATCGCCGGGGTCGTATCCCAGGCCTCGCTACAGCTGGGGGTACCCACCCCGGTGGTGCGGCTCGGCCCGGATCCGTCGTGGAACAAGTGGAAGCTGCTGGCGGTCGGGCTACCGATCTGGCTGTGGACCGAGGGCGTCCAACCCCAGACCGCTGCCACGAGCATGGAGGGTATCGATATCCAGATGCAGGCTGTTCCGGGTGGGGCCACGGTGGACTGGGGAGACGGCACGGTGATCTGGTGCGCGACCATGACCTCCAAGACCCGTTATACCGACCCGCTCCTGATGTCACCGGATTGTGGGCACAAATACGAACACCCCGGGGACTACACGATCACGGTCACCCAGCAGTGGATCGTCGACTGGGCGGCCCTGAACCAGAAGGGTCAGCTTCAGCTCCAGTCGGTCGGCACCTACCCCAACCTGCCCATCCGCAACTTCCACGCCGTAGTCACCGGATAGGCCACCAAAAGAGCCCAATGGGGGTGGCGTCCCCCCGTGGGGGACGCCATCCCCGTCGGGCTAGCTGACTTGACAGACTCGGCCCACCATACCGGCCAACCAACA
>ERZ773090.307-NODE-307-length-32459-cov-7.07132_pt1 | contig 32459 bp, 22 predicted proteins | sample MGYA00580579_ERZ773090 | MGnify/ENA primary metagenome ERZ773090 (study PRJEB29015, sample SAMEA2738014) | human oral metagenome | biome: human oral; feature: human-associated habitat; material: dental | place: China | collected 2132 ... | reverse complement strand
CAATATAATAATCTCTAATCATAGCAATAAACGGTTTAATATTATGGTCTTACACTGCATCGCCCACGCCCGCCAGGATTCATCCGGAAAATGGCATTTTCATTTGCTACAAAACCACCTGCAAAAAGTCGCCAAACTCGCCAAACGTTTTGCAGGGCGTTATGGGGCGTTGTTTGCCGAATATGCGGGGCTTTTGCACGATTTGGGGAAATTTCAGGAAACTTTTCAGGAATATATCTGTCATGCGTCAGGGTTTGAAAAGGAAAACGCCCATTTGGAAGACGCCGAATCTTCCAAACCGCGCAAAATCCCGCATTCCACTGCGGGAGCCAAATATGCCGTAGAACGTCTCAATCCGTTTTTTGGGCATTTGCTGGCGTATTTGATTGCCGGGCATCATGCGGGTTTGGCAGATTGGTACGACAAAGGCAGCTTGAAACTTCGTCTGCAACAGGCGGATGACGAGTTGGCGGCATCCTTGTCGGGTTTGGCGGAAAGCGGTTTGTCCGAAGATTTTTTCCCTTTATCAGATGATGATCTGAAGCGGTATTTTTTTGCATTTTGGAAAGACGGTGCAAAGCTGGAAGAGTTGCATATTTGGCTGCGTTTTCTCTTTTCCTGCTTGGTGGATGCCGATTTTTTGGATACCGAAGCCTTCATGAACGGCTATGCGGATGCAGCGCAGGCTGCCGGATTGCGCCCCAAATTTCCTGGTTTGGATGAGTTGCACCAACGATATGAGCAATATATGGCGCAACTTCATGAGAAATCAGATAAAGATTCATTCTTAAATCAAGAACGCCATACCATTTTGCAGCAATGTTTTTCTGCCGCAAAAACGGACCGCACTTTGTTTTCTTTAACCGTGCCGACCGGCGGCGGCAAAACTTTGGCGAGCTTGGGGTTCGCTTTGAAGCACGCGCTGAAATTCGGCAAAAAACGCATTATCTATGCTATTCCTTTTACCAGCATTATCGAACAGAACGCCGATGTTTTCCGCAAAGCATTGGGCGATGACGCGGTATTGGAACACCACAGCAATTTGGAAGTGGCCGATAACAAAGAAACCGCCAAAACCCGCCTTGCCACGGAAAATTGGGATGCGCCGTTGATTGTTACCACCAACGTGCAACTATTTGAAAGCCTGTTTGCGGCGAAAACCAGCCGTTGCCGCAAGATTCACAATATTGCCGATAGCGTGGTGATTTTAGATGAAGCCCAGCAGCTTCCACGCGATTTCCAAAAGCCGATTACCGACATGATGCGGGTGTTGGCGCGCGATTACGGCGTTACCTTTGTGCTGTGCACGGCAACTCAGCCTGAACTTGGCCAAAATATCGACGCATTCGGGCGCACTATTTTGGAAGGCCTGCCGGACGTGCGCGAAATTGTGGCAGACAAAATTGCCTTATCGGAAAAACTGCGCCGCGTCCGCATCAAAATGCCGCCGCCCAACGACGAAATGCAAAGATGGCAGGAAATTGCCGATGAAATTGCTGCGCGTCCGTGTGTTTTGGCGGTAGTCAATACTCGAAAACACGCCCAAAAACTCTTTGCTGCCCTGCCTTCTGACGGCATCAAACTGCATTTGTCCGCCAATATGTGCGCCACACACCGTAGCGAAGTGATTGCGTTGGTTCGCCGATATTTGGCACTGTATCGCGCAGGCAGCCTGCACAAGCCTTTGTGGCTGGTCAGCACTCAGTTGATTGAAGCAGGCGTGGATTTGGATTTTCCTTGTGCCTATCGGGCGATGGCAGGGCTGGACAGCATTGCTCAAGCGGCGGGGCGGTGCAATCGCGAAGGCAAACTGCCGCAGTTGGGCGAGGTAGTCGTATTCCGCGCTGAAGAAGGTGCGCCCAGCGGCAGCCTGAAACAGGGGCAGGACATTACCGAAGAGATGCTGAAAGCAGGGCTGCTTGACGACCCGCTTTCCCCGTTGGCATTTGCCGAATATTTCCGCCGATTCAACGGCAAAGGTGATGTGGACAAACACGGTATCGCAACGCTTTTGACGGCAGAAGCATCAAATGAAAATCCGCTGGCAATCAAATTCCGCACTGCTGCCGAACGCTTCCGCCTGATTGATAACCAAGGCGTGGCACTCATTGTGCCGTTTATCCCGTTGGCTCATTGGGAAAAAGACGGCAGTCCGCAAATCGTCAAAGCAAACGAGCTGGACGATTTTTTCAGACGACATCTGGATGATGTGGAAGTTTCAAAATGGCAGGACGTTTTGGACAAACAACGCTTTCCGCAGCCGGTCGACAATTCCTTCGGGCAAACCGATCAACCACCGCTGCCCGAGCCTTTTGAACGCTGGTTCAGCCTGCTGGAAAGCGACCCACTCAAATATAAATGGGTTTACCGCAAATTGCAACGCTACACGATTACCGTGTACGAACATGAACTGAAAAAGCTACCTGCGAATGCCGTTTTTTCCAGAGCGGGATTGCTGGTATTGGATAAGGGCTATTACAAAGCCGTGCTTGGCGCTGATTTTGATGATGCGACTTGGCGACCTGAAAATTCAGTTTTTTGAAATGAAAGCAATAAGGAGATGATATGAGTTTCATCTTGGAAATCAGCGGCGATTTAGCATGCTTCACAAGGCCTGAGCTTAAAGTGGAAAGAGTAAGCTATCCAGTTATTACGCCGTCTGCCGCCAGAAACATCTTAATGGCGATACTGTGGAAACCCGCTATCCGCTGGAGGATTTTGAAGATAGAAATCCTAAAACCGATTCAGTGGACGAATATCCGCCGTAACGAAGTGGGAACCAAAATGAGTGAACGCAGCGGCTCGCTCTATATTGAAGATAACCGCCAGCAGCGCGCATCCATGCTGCTGAAAGACGTTGCCTACCGCATCCACGCCGATTTTGACATGACCAGCAAAGCAGGCGGGGGCGACAATTACGTCAAATTTGCCGAAATGTTCAAACGGCGGGCAAAAAAAGGGCAATATTTCCACCAGCCTTATTTGGGCTGTCGCGAGTTTCCCTGCCATTTTAGGCTGCTTGAAAAGGCTGAAGACAGCTTGCCACGCGAAGACATCACCCAAGATTTCGGCTTTATGCTGTACGACATGGATTTCAGCAAATCCGCCCCACGCGATTCCAATAACGCCGAGCCGATGTTTTACCAATGCAAAGCGGTAAACGGCGTGATTACCGTACCGCCTGCCGACAGCGAGGAGGTGAAACGATGATTCTGCACGCACTCACCCAATACTACCAACGTAAAGCCAAAAGCGATGGTGGTGTTGCCCAGGAAGGGTTTGAAAACAAAGAAATCCCGTTCGTTATAGTTATAGACAAACAGGGTAAATTTATTCAGCTTGAAGATACCCGCGAGTTGAAAAATAAGAAAAAAGTTGCCCGCACTTTTTTAGTGCCGAAAGGTTTGGGCAGGAGCGGTTCAAAATCCTACGAAGTAAGCAATTTATTGTGGGATCACTACGGTTATGTGCTTGCCTATGCGGGAGAAAAAGGGCAGGAGCAGGCGGATAAACAGCATGCCAGCTTTACCGTCAAAGTAAACGAATTAAAACAGGCGTTGCCTAATGATGAAGGTGTTGCCGCCGTTGCCGCCTTTCTGGCTTCTGCGGAAGAAAAAAGTAAAGTTATGCAGGCTGCAAATTGGGCGGAATGTGCCAAAGTCAAAGGTTGTAATCTGAGCTTTCGCTTAGTGGAAGAAGCGGAGGATTTGGTTTGCCAATCAAAGGCTGTGAAAGACTATTTATTAAAAGGCAGTCAAGAATGTGCTGTTGAAGAAAAAAGCAAAGATAAGTTTTATGGAACTTGTTTGGTAACAGGTAAGAAAACAAAAATTGCTAATTTACATACGGATATTAAAGGTATTAACAAAACACCAAAATCCCCTTTTGTTTCCGCAAATTTAGAAGCCTTTAAATCCTATGGAAAAGGTAATAATAAAGATAACGGACTAATGTATCCGATTGGCGAGCAAGCCATGTTTGAATATACCACCGCATTAAACACCCTGCTTGCCGGTGAAAACCGCTTCCGCATCGGCGATGTAACGGCTATCTGTTGGAGCGCAAAACCGACTCCGTTGGAAGAAAGCCTTGCTTCGTTGATTAGTGGCGGCGGCAAAGATAACCCCGATGCCCATATTGATGCCGTCAAATCGCTTTATAAAAATCTGTATAACGGCAAATATACAAAACCGGACGGCAAAGAAAAGTTCTACCTTTTAGGCTTGTCTCCCAATTCCGCACGCATTGTCGTCCGCTTTTGGCATGAAACGACTGTCGCCGCCTTATCCGAAAGCATTGCAGCATGGTATGACGATTTAAAAATGGTGCGCGGCGAAAACTCACCGTATCCCGAATATATGCCGCTGCCGCGTCTGCTGGGCAATTTGGTGTTGGATGGAAAAATAGAAAATCTGCCGCCTGATCTAATTGCCCAAGTAACTTATGCCGCATTAAACAATCGGGTATTACCCATCAACCTTTTACAAACTGCTTTACGCCGTAATAAAGCGGAGCAGAAAATTACCTATGGCAGGGCAAGTTTGCTTAAAGCCTATATCAATCGCGCAATCCGCGCAGGTCGTCTGAAAAACATGAAGGAGCTAACTATGAGCCTAGATAGAAACCGTCAAGACATCGGCTATGTGTTGGGGCGGCTATTTGCCGTGCTGGAAAAAACACAAGCCGAGGCCAATCCTAGCTTGAACGCCACCATTGCCGACCGCTATTTCGGTTCGGCAAGCAGCACGCCAATTGCTGTGTTCGGCACGCTGATACGCCTGCTGCCGCACCATTTAAACAAACTGGAATTTGAAGGACGCGCTGTACAACTGCAATGGGAAATCCGCCAGATTTTGGAACATTGTCAGAGATTTCCCAGTCATCTGAACTTGGAACAGCAAGGCTTGTTCGCCATCGGTTACTACCACGAAACCCAATTCCTGTTCACCAAAGACGCATTGAAAAACCTGTTTAACGAAGCGAAAACTGCATAAGGAGCAAATGCCATGACTATTGAAAAACGCTACGACTTTGTCTTTTTATTTGACGTGCAAGACGGCAATCCCAACGGCGACCCCGACGCAGGCAATCTGCCGCGTATCGACCCGCAAACCGGCGAAGGTTTGGTAACCGATGTTTGTTTAAAACGCAAGGTTCGCAACTTTATCCAAATGACCCAAAATGGCGAACATCACGATATCTTTATCCGCGAAAAAGGCATTTTGAATAACCTGATTGATGAAGCCCACGAGCAAGAAAACGTAAAAGGCAAAGAAAAAGGCGAGAAAACCGAACCCGCCAATACATGTGTAGCCGTTATTACGACATCCGCACATTCGGCGCAGTGATGACCACCGGCAAAAATGCAGGACAAGTGCGCGGTCCCGTGCAGTTGACCTTCTCTCGTTCCATAGACCCTATTATGACCCTGGAACACAGCATTACCCGTATGGCGGTTACCAACGAAAAAGATGCCAGTGAAACCGGCGACAACCGTACCATGGGGCGCAAATTCACCGTCCCCTACGGCCTATACCGCTGCCATGGCTTTGTTTCCGCACATTTCGCCAAACAAACCGGCTTTTCCGAAAACGATTTGGAACTGTTTTGGCAGGCACTTGTCAATATGTTCGACCACGACCATTCCGCCGCACGCGGACAAATGAATGCACGCGGGCTTTATGTGTTTGAACACAGCAATAATTTAGGCGATACACCTGCCGACAGCCTGTTCAAACGCATTCAGGTAGTCAAAAAAGACGGCGTGGAAGTGGCAAGGAGTTTTGACGATTATCTTGTCATTGTAGACGATCAAAATCTTGGAAAAACCAAACTGCTGCGTAAATTAGGCTGAGAATGGCCGAACTTTCAACCGAAAGTCAAAGGGGAATCCAGGATACGCGCCTGATTCCCCTTTCCGCCCTGCAACACTACGCCTTTTGCCCGCGCCAATGCGCCTTGATTCACAACGAGCAGGCGTGGGCGGAGAACTATTTGACCGCGCAGGGCAAGGCGCTACACGAACGGGTGGATTCGGGCGAGCCGGAAACGCGCAAGGGCGTGCGCTTTGAGCGGACAGTGCATGTGTCGGCAGAGAAATTGGGCATCAGCGGCGTGTTGGATTTGGTGGAAGTGGAAACGGAAACAGGTCGTCTGAAACCCGTGGAATACAAACGCGGCAAGCCCAAACCCGACCCAATGGACGAAATCCAGCTTTGCGCCCAAGGCTTGTGCTTGGAAGAAATGACGGGGCAAACCGTCAGCGAGGGCGCACTGTGGTATATGCAAACCCGCCACCGCATCCCCGTCGTGTTTTCAGACGACCTGCGCACCCAAACACTCGCCACCATCGCTGCCGTCCGTGAATTACTGGAAAGCGGACAAACCCCGCCGCCCAACTACGGCAAACGCTGTAACGCCTGCTCGCTGGTGGAGATTTGCCAGCCGGAGTTGCTGGGGAAACGGGATCGGAGTGTGGGGTATGTGGCGGGGTTGTTTGGGGAATAAAAAAATAGGAGGTTTATATTATGAAGATATTAGATTTTGTTTTTGATTTTGGTAAAGCATCATTAAATGGGACTGGAGGCTTATGTCGAGTACGTACATACGTAGCGAAAGACAGTAAACCCGTTACTTTTTTAACTGAATTGGATAAAAATGATGGTCAATCTGTAACAAATGCTGTTGAATTTATTATCGATAAACTAATTTCAGATAGAGGATTTAATGAGCATGTTTTTATAGAACATTATGAACGGGATAACGATATATTGTTTCATGATACTTTTGATATGGTATTTATTGAAAATAGGAAACCTAAGTGGAATCAATTGAGTCAAATTGAAGTTGAAAACCTTATTGGTAATGATAATTTTACCGATTTAAAAAATGATAGGTCATCGAAAAATGAAAGAATATTAAAGCAAGCTGATAGTATTAGATTTAAAAGAAATCCGTGGATTGATTCGCCATATCAAAAGAGTAATTCTTTTATTCAAAGAAAGTTATCAATTGAAAAACAAATGAAATCTAAAAATGATCTTATCAAATTAATTGAAAGTAAATGTATAGAGCAAGATCTTCTGGCTTTTCTAAAGCAAGATTTATCATTTTTTGGAGAGGTATATTCTAATCCTGAAGATGAATATATTGTATTTTCCGAGTTTCCAATTGAAAATGGTTCAAAAGATAAAAATGGTTCTATAGATTTTGTTGTATTTACAGGTCGGAGTCGAATGGATGTAATATTAATTGAAATAAAAGGAGCGAATTTTAATTTATTTAATCAAAATGGATATTGCCAACCTCACGCAGATATTTCGAAAGCTCACCAGCAAATACGAGACAGATTACACATAGCCTATTACGAGAGCATGTCTAGTTTCAGAAAGCAGTGTCATATTTTTAGAAATGAAGCTGAAAATGGAAAATCCTCATTTAAGAATTACTTAGTGGGGGCAGAAGGAAAACTACAAGTAGATCCAAATAAAGAAATTAAAATTCGAACAGTAATTATTGGAGGTAGAACACAAGATGACCAAAAAGAAAGTTTGGAAAGGCATAAGTTTGAAAGATCACACACTATACCTATTATTTTAGAATCTTGGGATACCTGGATTAGAAAATTGAAACGAGAAAACTAAATTTGAAATTATTGCATTGATTAGCCAGCAATAATTTTCAGACAGCCCAACTATCACACTCAAAAGTGCGGTCAAATCCCAAGGAGTTCCCACATGCGCAAACTGCAAAACACGCTCTATATCACCACTCAAAGCAGTTATCTGCATAAGGAGCGGGAGACTCTGGTTGTGGAGCAGGAGCGTAAGAAGGTGGCGCAGTTGCCGGTGCATTCCATCGGGCATATTTTCTGTTTTGGCAATGTGCTGGTGTCGCCGTTTTTACTGGGGTTTTGCGGCGAAAATAATGTGAATTTGGCGTTTTTTACTGAAAACGGACGTTTCTTGGGGCGGCTTCAGGGGCGGCAGAGCGGCAATGTGCTGTTGCGTCGGGCGCAGTATCGGGTGTCGGAGCAAAATCCCGTGCCGATTGCGCGCAATATCATTGCGGCGAAGATTCAGGCGAGTAAACGGGTGCTTCAGCGGCAGATTCGCAATTACGGCGAGAATGCGGCGATTCAAAGTGCGGTCGATGCTTTGAACATTTCGCTGCGGCAGTTGAAGGGCGCGGCGGAGCTGGACGTGGTGCGCGGCATTGAGGGCGATGCGGCGGCGCGGTATTTCAGCGTGTTCGGGCAGCTTTTGAGCGAGAAAAGCGGCTTTACTTTTGGCGGGCGCAACCGCCGCCCGCCCAGAGACGGGGTGAATGCGCTGTTGTCATTTATATACAGTCTGTTGGGCAAGGACATCAGCGGTGCGCTGCAAGGCGTGGGGCTTGACCCACAGGTAGGTTTTCTGCATGCCGACCGACCGGGACGCGACAGTTTGGCGCAGGATATCTTGGAAGAATTCCGCGCATGGTGGGCAGACAGGTTGGTGTTGTCGCTGATTAACCGTGGGCAAATCAAACCGCAGGATTTTGTTACCGAAGCAAGCGGCGCGGTGAGCTTGAAAGCGGAGGCGCGCAAACTACTGTTCCAAGCCTTGCAGGCGAAAAAGCAGGAGAAGATCATACATTCGTTTTTAGGCGAGGAAGTGGAAATCGGGCTACTGCCGTATATTCAGGCAATGCTGTTGACACGCCACTTGCGCGGGGATTTAGCGGAATATCCGCCATTTTTGATGAGGTGATGCGCGGAAAATTCTCATGTTGATATTGATTACTTATGACATTTCCTTTGAGGATCCACAAGGCCCGGTCCGGCTGCGCAGGATAGCGAAATTGTGCCAAGATTATGGCGTGCGTGTGCAGTTCTCTGTTTTTGAATGTGATATATCGCCTGATCAATGGGTGAAGCTAAAAATCGGGTTGCTTAATGTTTTCAACCCAGCAGTTGACAGCTTGCGTTTCTACTATCTAGGCAGCAAATGGCGAGGCAAGGTAGAACATTATGGAGCTCGGCCAGCGGTGGACGTTTTTAGGAGCACGCTGATTATTTAGTGATCGCTAATGGCTTGCTCCCATGAAAACACTGCCAGGTTAGCGAACGCTTCGGTTTTTCAACTATTAAGAAGAATTTCCGCAGTTTGTATGGTGCAAGGACGACCGCTATACTTCCCTAACTCCCTGGGAATCAGATAGGTCAGCGAAAGGTGGCTTCTAATTGTCTGATTTTTAAAGAGTTTTTAAGCAGGGAGCAGCCGCCTTCGGGCGGCTGTGTGTTGAAACAACTCATCAAACGCCCCGGCCAGCGCCCAGGCATGCAGCCGCCTTCGGGCGGCTGTGTGTTGAAACGGCGGATACCGCACGGGCGATGGCCTGCGCGTCCGCAGCCGCCTTCGGGCGGCTGTGTGTTGAAACCTCGTGGCGGCCTCATGCTCACCATGGGCGTCGAGCAGCCGCCTTCGGGCGGCTGTGTGTTGAAACAAGCGGATGCTGCGCGGCGGGGCGGCGGGCTACGCAGCCGCCTTCGGGCGGCTGTGTGTTGAAACAAGGTCGGGGCCGGTGACGATGACGGTGTGATCAGGCAGCCGCCTTCGGGCGGCTGTGTGTTGAAACTGATCACGCTCGTATTGCTGGGGATTGGGCTGTCGCAGCCGCCTTCGGGCGGCTGTGTGTTGAAACTGATCACGCTCGTATTGCTGGGGATTGGGCTGTCGCAGCCGCCTTCGGGCGGCTGTGTGTTGAAACCTGGGCGGCGAAGGCGGGCAGGGGCATGGCTTACGCAGCCGCCTTCGGGCGGCTGTGTGTTGAAACTTGAATTCGCCTCCCGCGACGTTGCTCAACACGGGCAGCCGCCTTCGGGCGGCTGTGTGTTGAAACATCCAGCGCGGCGGTTTGCCCGGCTTGCGTGGCGCAGCCGCCTTCGGGCGGCTGTGTGTTGAAACCACCGTCCATATCGCAAAAAAGTCCCCCTCTTGCCGCAGCCGCCTTCGGGCGGCTGTGTGTTGAAACTTGCAATTTCTGCGCCGTGGTGGCGGCAAATGCCGCAGCCGCCTTCGGGCGGCTGTGTGTTGAAACACGGTTTTGCAAATGGCGATTGACGTGACCGGGGCAGCCGCCTTCGGGCGGCTGTGTGTTGAAACGCCAGAGGCGACCGTAATGCGGCGCGAAACCAGGCAGCCGCCTTCGGGCGGCTGTGTGTTGAAACGTCCACGGTGCTGATGCGGTCAATGAGGCCGGTCGGCAGCCGCCTTCGGGCGGCTGTGTGTTGAAACCCACAGTGCCCAGCGGGCGCCGCAGTGCTGCTTGGGCAGCCGCCTTCGGGCGGCTGTGTGTTGAAACCCATCCACGCCCCGGCTTTGAGCGCCGGGCATGCGCAGCCGCCTTCGGGCGGCTGTGTGTTGAAACATACAGCGCCGCGTACCACTGCGTTACCTGCGGCGCAGCCGCCTTCGGGCGGCTGTGTGTTGAAACGCCGTGGGCCAAGTAATACCGGCCCTTAACATAAAGCAGCCGCCTTCGGGCGGCTGTGTGTTGAAACGCCGCCGCGCGGTTTGCCCAGCATCCACACCTGCCGCAGCCGCCTTCGGGCGGCTGTGTGTTGAAACGATTACGGGCGCCCCGGTGAAAACGGACGCCGCGCAGCCGCCTTCGGGCGGCTGTGTGTTGAAACGATTACGGGCGCCCCGGTGAAAACGGACGCCGCGCAGCCGCCTTCGGGCGGCTGTGTGTTGAAACAATGAACCTGCGGCTATGTTTTTGTGTGCGTGATGCAGCCGCCTTCGGGCGGCTGTGTGTTGAAACGCGAAATTCCGATTCAATCGTCACATGGGCATCGGCAGCCGCCTTCGGGCGGCTGTGTGTTGAAACTTGAATATCACCATTGGACAAGCCGAATACCTCAAGCAGCCGCCTTCGGGCGGCTGTGTGTTGAAACCGCCATGGCGGCAATGCCGTTAAAAGCCTGCGCGAGCAGCCGTCTTCGGGCGGCTGTGTGTTGAAACCGCGCAGGCCCCGGCCATGTCGCCTGCGTTGGCTGCAGCCGCCTTCGGGCGGCTGTGTGTAAAAAAGAGAATCAAATGAACTAAATCTGCCTAAACGCGCGAGATTTTGGCGGCGGTATATTAAAAGTCGGCGATTCGATGGATAAATGACCGGATTTATACGATAAAGCCGATTCGTTTTGAATCAATACCGTGCAATGAACTGGGCAGCAAGATTTCGGCGTGCAAGGTCAGTGGAGCTGATGAGATACAAGATCGTTGTCGTTATATTCGATAATTAAACGCTGATATCTTCGAATGTTATTCTCTCTTTTTCCGCTCTGCGTAAATTCAAAGCCAGCATGACGATGAATCTAGACAAGGATTTGGGCGAAATCATTTCCAGGTTTCCGGAAATCTTTCTTCGTCATTTAAACAAGGCCATTGTACCATTAGTTATTACCATTAAAAACCAATTTATTTCTGCTGACGACGTTAGCGCGACATGGTGCATTCAGCCCGCATCCAAAATCAGGGTAAGTCAGGGCTTTGCAGACCAACCTGTTCATGCACTTTGAACGCTTGCAAGTCATCTTGCCAATGGCGGCGATGCGTGCGGGTATGGCAATGTTCGACTGGAACGCACGTGATCAAACGCCATGAGGAGCGCATGGCTCCAAGGTACTAACAAGCGCTGGAGGAGAGGACTTTGGCCCAACTAGGCAGAGACAGATGAGGTTAGCGTGTGGCACCCAGCTGAATGCAGCCGTCAAGATTGCCTGCATTCGGCGCTTGGTTAAGTGCTTGGCTTGATTTGAAGGCAGGTTTTGAAAACCCGGCAATCAGGGGCGGCTGGCATCCACTGCGTCGCGCAGGGCCTTGCCGGGCTTGAAGTGGGGCACCCGGCGTTCGGGAATGGCAACGCTCTGGCCAGTGCGGGGGTTGCGGCCCAGGCGCGGGTTGCGGCGCGTCACGCCAAAGCTGCCAAAGCCGCGAATTTCGATGCGCTGGCCCTGTTCCAGGGCGTCGCTCATGGCTTGCAGCAAGGCGCGAGCGGCGGCATCCGCGTCTTTCTGGGTGAGCCGGGGAAAGCGCTCGGCCAGCAGTTCAACAAGATCGGAGCGGGTCATGGTGGCGTTTTTCTGGTTGTTGTTGCGGCATGTCTGAATGGAAAACCGCCGCCTGGGCAGCTGCCACGCCCGGAGGGCATGGCGGCGCCAGCAGGCGGCGGCGGGGCAGCGGTCCGGGCCGGTCAGGACTTGTCGCTGTCGAGCTTGGCGCGCAGCAAGGCGCCCAGGCTGGTGGTGCCAGCGTGGCCTGCGTCCTGGTTCAGGCTGGCCAGGGCTTCCTGCTGGTCGGCCGCGTCCTTGGCCTTGACGGACAGCTGGATGCTGCGATTCTTGCGGTCGATGTTGGTCACCACGGCGGTGACTTCGTCGCCCACTTTCAGCACGGTGGTGGCGTCGTCCACGCGGTCGCGGCTGATTTCGCTGGCGCGCAGGTAGCCGGTCACGTCTTCGCCCAGTTCGATTTCAGCGCCCTTGGCGTCCACACTCTTGACCTTGCCGGTGACGGTCTGGCCTTTTTCGTTCACGGAAACGAAGGTGGTGAAGGGGTCCTGGTCAAGCTGCTTGATGCCCAGGGAGATGCGCTCGCGCTCCACGTCCACGGCCAGCACGATGGCTTCCACTTCCTGGCCTTTCTTGTAGTTGCGCACGGCGGTTTCGCCCGGCTCGTTCCAGGAAAGGTCGGACAGGTGCACAAGGCCATCAATGCCGGAAGACAAGCCGACGAACACGCCAAAGTCGGTGATGGACTTGACAGGGCCTTTGACACGGTCGCCGCGCTTGGTGTTCTGCGCAAATTCCTGCCAGGGGTTGGGCTTGCACTGCTTCATGCCCAGGCTGATGCGGCGCTTGTCTTCGTCGATTTCAAGCACCATGACTTCGGCTTCTTCGCCCAGGCTGACCACCTTGCCGGGCGCCACGTTCTTGTTGGTCCAGTCCATTTCGGAGACGTGAACCAGGCCCTCGATGCCCGGCTCCAGCTCCACGAACGCGCCGTAGTCGGCAATGTTGGTCACGCGGCCAAACATGCGGGTGCCGGCGGGGTAGCGGCGCGCCACGCCCAGCCACGGGTCGTCGCCCATTTGCTTGATGCCCAGCGAGACGCGGTTTTTCTCGGTGTCGAACTTGAGAATCTTGGCGGTGATTTCCTGGCCGGCCTGCACCACTTCGCTGGGGTGGCGCACGCGGCGCCAGGCCATGTCGGTGATGTGCAGCAGGCCGTCAATGCCGCCCAGGTCAACGAACGCGCCGTATTCGGTGATGTTCTTGACCACGCCTTGCACGATGGCGCCTTCCTTCAGGGTTTCGAGCAGCTTGGCACGGTCTTCGCCCATGCTGGCTTCCACCACGGCGCGGCGGCTGAGCACTACGTTGTTGCGTTTGCGGTCGAGCTTGATGACCTTGAACTCCATCGTCTTGTTTTCATACGGAGTGAGGTCCTTGGTGGGGCGCGTGTCAATCAGCGAGCCGGGCAGGAAGGCGCGGATGCCATTGACCATGACGGTCAGGCCGCCCTTGACCTTGCCCGTGGTGGTGCCGGTGACGAAGTCGCCCGATTCAAGCGCCTGTTCCAGCGCCAGCCAGGAGGCCAGGCGCTTGGCGGTGTCGCGGCTGAGGATGGTGTCGCCATAGCCGTTTTCGATGGAACCGATGGCTACCGAGACGAAATCGCCCGGCTGCACTTCAACTTCGCCCTGGTCGTTCTTGAATTCGTCAATGGGCACGTAGGCCTCTGACTTCAAACCGGCGTTCACGACCACGAAGTTGTGCTCCACGCGCACGACTTCGGCGGTAATGACTTCGCCAGAGCGCATTTCGGTGCGCTGGAGCGACTCTTCAAACAGGGCGGCAAAAGATTCAGACATTAAAGATGCTTTCTTGGACGCGGCAGCGCTGGAAAAAAGCGCGCTGCGTCCGGGTTTGCGGGCTGGCCCGCAAGAGGTTGAGGTTGAAAAAAACCGCCAGCGCCTTGCAGCGCCAGCGGAGCTTGCGGCGGCCTTGCCGGCCTTGCGGGGCTAGAAAGGCTGCCTGTCCTGCCACCAGTCCAGCACCTGCTGCACCGATTGCTCAATGCTCAAGCAGGAGTTGTCCAGCGCCAGGGCGTCTTGCGCGGCTTTGAGCGGCGCGGCGGCGCGGGAAGCATCCCGCGCGTCGCGCGCCTGAAGGTCGTCGCGAAGGCGGGCGATGTTAGCCGAAATTCCCTTTGCGGCCAATTGCTTGTAGCGGCGCTCGGCCCGCGTTTCGGCGCTGGCCGTGAGAAAAACTTTCAGCGGCGCATCGGCAAACACCACCGTGCCCATGTCGCGCCCGTCGGCCACCAGCCCCGGCAAGCGGGCCATGCCGCGCTGCAAGTTAAGCAAGGCGGCGCGCACGGCAGGCAGCGGCGCCAGGGCCGAGGCATCCATGCCCGTTTGCTCGCTGCGCAGGGCTTCGCTCACATCGCGCCCGTCCAGCCAAACGCGGCCCGCTTCAAAGCGCAAAGGCAGCACGGCGGCCAGGCGGGCCAGCGCCGCCTCGTCATCCAGCGCCACACCGGCCTGGCGCGCGGCCAGCGCCGTGGCGCGATACAGCGCGCCAGAGTCCAGGTAATGCCAGCCCAGCCGCGCCGCCAGCGCCGCCGCCAGCGTGCCCTTGCCGGAAGCCGTGGGGCCGTCTATGCAAATCACGGGCACGGCGCGCGCGGGCCGCGCGGCGGCAAACAGCGTCTCGAAATAGTCCGGAAACGTCTTGGCCACGCACTTCGGGTCTTGCACGCGCACAGGCAGCGCGGCGGGGTTGAAAGCCGCCAGGCTCGCGCACATGGCCATGCGGTGATCGTCATAAGTGCAAATGCTCGCCGCGCGCCAGCCGCCCGCCAGCGCCGGGGGCGTGATGCGGATGAAATCGGCCCCCTCCTCCACCGCCGCGCCCAGCTTGCGCAGCTCCGCCGTCATGGCGGCAATGCGGTCGGTTTCCTTCACGCGCCAGCTCGCAATGTTGCGCAGCGTGCTGGGGCCATCGGCATACAGCGCCATCATGGCCAGCGTCATCGCCGCATCGGGAATGTGGTTGCAGTCCAGATCAACCGCCTTCAGCGGCCAGGCCCCGCGCCGTGCGCGCAGCCAGCCGCTGCCGCCCTGCACATCCGCGCCCATCAGGCGGGCCGCCTCCACAAAGCGAATGTCGCCCTGCACCGCATCCAGCCCCAGCCCTTCAATCACAAGGCCCTCGCCGCCCTCCGGCGCCGACAGCGCCCCCGCCGCAATGAAATAACTGGCCGAAGACGCATCTGCCTCCACCCACACCTCGCCCGGCGACTGATAGCGGCTGCCTTCGGGAATGACAAAACGCTCCCACCCCTGCCGCTGCACCGCCACGCCAAAGCGCTCCAGCAGCGCCAGCGTGATGTGGATGTAAGGCCGCGAAATCAGCTCGCCCTCCACCTGCACCGTCACCTCGCGCTCACGCGCGGCCAGCGGCAGCGCCAACAGCAGCGCCGTCAGAAACTGGCTGGAAACATCGCCGCGCACCCGCACCGGCGCATCCAGCGCCAGCGGCGGCACGCCCGCCGCTTCGGCAATGCGCAGCGGCGGAAAACCCGGCTGCCCCAGCTCCTCAATGCGGCAGCCCAGCCGCCGCAGCGCCGCCACCAAATCGCCAATGGGCCGCTCGTGCATGCGCGCCACGCCCGACAGCTCATGCTCGCCGCCCAGCAGCGCCAGCGCCGCCGTCAGCGGCCGCATCGCCGTGCCCGCGTTCCCCAGAAAAAGCCGCGTAGGCGACGCCGGCGCGCGCCCGCCCAGCCCCTCAATCAGCACCTCATCAGCCCGGTCATCGGCGCGGCGCACGCCGCAGCCCATCTGCGCCAGCGCCTGCAACATCACCCGCGTATCGTCGCTATCGAGCAGGCCGCGCACCCGCGTCGCGCCCTCGCTCAAGGCCGCCAGCAGCAGCACGCGGTTGGAAATGCTCTTGGAGCCAGGCAGCCGCACCCGCCCCTGCACGGCGCGCAGGGCGGGGACATCCAGAAATTCAGTGGTGAACATGGTTTTCGCGCAGGGGCCGGGCGCTACGCCCTGGCCGGAAGCAGGCTCTTTTCAATCCAGAAAAAGGAGCAAATTCAAGGGGCATGAAAGTGCATCTTGCGCACTTTCCACTAGGACATCACGCTATGAATTCAGGAGCGAATCAGCGCCCATGCCGCTTGCGCCAGCTGGCGCACAGCAGCGCCAGCGCCGCGCAGGCGGCCCACAGGGGCCACAAGCGCCACCGGGCCGTCCAGACGGCGTAAGGGGTGAGGTGGGTGTGGCCCTCGAATTCGCCCGTGAGCACGCCGCGCGTGGTGCGCGGCTGCAGGTGCGTGACCTGGCCGTGCGCGTTGATGATGGCGGTGGCGCCCGTGTTGGTGGCGCGCAGCATGGGGCGCTCGAATTCGCGCGCGCGCATGCGGCTGATGGCCAGGTGCTGGTCGATGGCCACGCCGTCGCCAAACCAGCCGATGTTGCTCAGGTTCACAAAGGCGGTGGGCGCGGCTGCCGGGTCGCCAAAGCGGGCGGCCAGCTCTTCGCCAAACAAGTCTTCGTAGCAGATGTTGGGCGCCAGGCGCTGCGCTTGCCAGGCGAAAGAGGGCTGCGCCAGCGCGCCCCGGTTGAAGTCGCCCAGCGGAATGTTCATCAGCTGCACGAACCACTTGAACAGCGGCGGAATGAATTCGCCAAAAGGCACCAGGTGGTGCTTGTCATAGCGGTAGGCCGCGCTTTGGCCGGGCGCCAGGCCCATGACGGAGTTGGTGTAGCCCTCGCTGGCGTTGCCCAGCGGCACGCCGATGAGGGCGGCTTGCGCGCTCTGGCCTTCGCGCGCTGCGCCGTAACGCCGCAGCAGGCCCTGCCAGTAGCCGTCGGGCAGCTGCTGCGGCAGCACGGGAATGGCGGTTTCGGGCGCGATGACCAGGGTGGCGCGGGCCTCGCGCAGTTCTTGCCCGTACCAGCGCAGCGCGTCAATCACGCCCGTGCCGGGCACGAACTTTTCATCTTGCGGAATGTTGCCTTGCAGCAGCGCCACCTGCATGGGCGGCAGGGGGTTGGCCGTGGCGGTTTGCGATTCCTGGTTGAGCCACCACGTCCACGACACCAGCCCCAGCACCAACAGGGCCACTTGCGTGGCTTCTTCGCCGTCGTGCTTTTGCATGGCATACAGGGCGATGAAGGCCATGAGCCAGGCGGCCACGAAGCCAATGCCATACACGCCCACCCAGCGCGCCAGCGGCGCGAAAGGCCCGTCCACATGCGCATAGCCGCCCGCGCCCCACGGAAAGCCCGTCAGCAGCGTGCCGCGCGCCAGCTCCGCCAGCGTCCACAGCGCAGCAAACAGCAGCGCCGCGCGCAGCGCCTTGATGCGCGGCGGCGCGCCTGGCGCGTTGTCATCTTCTTTCTCGCGCTCTTTCTCGTGCGCAAGGGGCATGCAGGCCACGAACAGGCCCGCCGCCGCGCCGTAATACAGCGCCAGAAAACCCGCCAGCGCCAGCACCGCCAGCACTGCCAGCGGCGCGGCCAGCCCGCCGTAGGTGTGCATGGAAATGAACAGCCACCAGAACGTGCCCGTCAGCCAGCCCAGCGCGAACAGCCAGCCCAGCGCAAAGCCCGCGCCAAAGCGCACGGCCGGGCGGGCGCCAGCGGGCGGCTGCGCCATGCGCGCCGTCATGCGGTTGGTGGCCTGCCGCGGGGCCTGCACGGCCAGGCGCAGCGCCACGCGCGCCAGCAGCGCCGCCAGCGCCCCCAGGCCCAGCATTTGCAGCCACCAGTGGGACTGGCCGCCCAGCGGATCGGCCAGCGCCACGGCTTGCGTCAGCCCGGCCAGCACGGCCAGGCCGCCAGAAAGCGCCCATGCGCGGGGAGAAAAAGCACTCATGACGCCTCATCCTTCAATGCAGGGCGCGCCGGCGGCAGCACGCGAAACCAGCGCACTGCGCCGCCCTTGGTCAGCAGCACGCGCAATTGCAGCCCGCCCAGCGTGCACTGCTCGCCGCGCACGGGCACGCGGCCCATTTCATGCGCCACCAGGCCGCCGATGGTGTCAAAGGCCACGGGCAAGTCTGCGTCCGCCACCGTGCCCAGGTGCACGCCAAAGGCCTCGTTCACCTTCTCCAGCGGCGTGTGCCCGGCCACGCGCCAGGTGCCATCGGCCAGCGCGAAGATGTCGCCCGTTTCAGCCTCGTCGTCGAACTCGTCCTCGATTTCGCCCACGATCTGCTCCAGCACGTCTTCAATCGTGATCAGCCCCGCCATGCGGCCAAACTCGTCCACCACGATGGCCATGTGATTGCGGTTGATGCGAAAAGCGCGCAGCAGATCGTTCAGCCCCTTGCTCTCGGGCACGAACATGGCCGGGCGCACCAGCGTGCGCACGCTCAGCTCGGGCGCGCGCTGCAATTTGAGCAAGTCCTTGGCCATCAGGATGCCGGTGACGTTCTCGCGCTCGCCCTGGTAGACGGGAAAGCGCGAATGCGCCGTGTCAATCACCGTGCGCAGCAGCGCTTCGTAAGGCGCGTCAATGTCGAGCATGTCCATGCGCGGCGTGGGCACCATCACCTCCTTGGCCGTCATCTCCGCCAGGCGGAGCACGCCTTCGAGCATCACGCGGCTGTCGGCGTCAATCAGCTGCTTGTCCTCGGCCTCGGCCAGCGCGTCAATCAGCTCATGCGTCGAATCCACGCCCGGGTTCAGAAATTCAATGAGCCGGCGGAAAAAACTCCGCTTGTCTTCAGAACGCCCTGGGCGCTCATGCGCGCGGGCCGCGTGAGGCGCTGAATGTGGGTCAGGCACGGTGGGTCATGCAGCAGTTGAAACAGAAGGCAAAGGATAGCGGAATTGCCAGACGCGTCAGCGCGAACGCAAACGCCGGATGCTCCCAAAAAAAGCGCCGGACGCAAGCCGCGAAAAACGGCTCCGCGCCCGGAGACAAAGCATGAAACCCCGGCCTTGGGGGCAGCCGTCTCTGAACCGGTTCTCAGGCTCCGCGCCCGCGCGGCTTCAGCCCTGGCTGGCAAAGCCTTGTTTAGCTCCTTTATCAATAGCATGATGTCCTAGTGGATATTGCGCGGGACGGCATTCCTGCCCCTTCTATTCGCTCCTGTTTTTGATCCAACCCGGCGAAATGAATCCGTCTGAAGGCCCGCTCCGCCCACATCAACCGCACCCGCGCCTCAAGACGCGGGCGCGGCAATTCAGGACGAAGCGCAAGGCGGCTTTGAAGTGCGCTTCATTTTTTGCCCCGCCCTGCCCTGCCCCGCCAGCCGCCCAAAGCCGCCTTCCTGCTCCACGGGACTGGCCGCAAGCAGGCCCCGGAGCCAGAGGCATGCCCCCGCAAGGCCATAAAAAAACAGGCCCATCGCACGGATGGGCCTGTCTTCGCGCGGGCTGCGGGCGGCCCGCAGTCAAGCGCCCTCGGCGGGCGTTGTCACCAAGGCGTATTCCTTGATGAGATGCAGCAGGTCGTCTTCCGAATAGGGCTTGCCCAGGTAGTGGTTCACGCCCAGCTCTTCGGCGTGGTCGCGGTGCTTTTCGGCGATGCGCGAGGTGATCATGATGACCGGCAGGTCTTTCAGGCTAGCGTCGGCGCGGATGTTGCGCACGAAGTCAAAGCCGTCCATGCGCGGCATCTCGATGTCGGAGAGCACCACGGCCGGGCGTTCTTCGCGCAGGCGCTCCAGCCCTTGCAGGCCGTCGGCCGCGAGGGCAACGCGGTAGCCCTCGCGCTGGAGCAGGCGCTGGGTGACGCGGCGCACGGTGATGGAGTCGTCCACCACCAGCACGAGCGGAATGCCGGACTGCGCGGCGGCCGCCTTCTTGTCTTCGCTGCCCTTTGCGCCCTTTGCGCTGAAAGCCTTGGCCTGCGCGCCGTACACCGTGGCCAGCGCCACGAGGTTGTAGATGAGCGCCACGGCGCCGGAAGCCAGCGCGGTAACGGCCACCAGGCCGGGCAGGCGCGAGAGCTGGCGCCCCAGGCCCTTCACAACCACTTCCTGGTTGCCCAGCACTTCGTCCACGTGCACGGCAATGCGCTGGTCGGCGCTTCGGAAGATGACCACGGGCGTGCTGCGCGAAGGCGGCTCGGTGCTGCGCGGAGAGTTTTGCAGCAGCGCGCCTGCCCAATAGAAGTGCAGCGCCTGGCCTTCGTGCATGAAAGTGCCGTTTTCGTAGGCCTGCTGGAGCACTTCGGGGCCGGCGCGGTGAATGATGTCCACCTGGTTGGAAGGCACGCCAATGGACAGCGCTCCCGCGCGCACCATCACCACGTGGGTGACGGCGGTGGTCAGCGGCATGACGAGGCGGAAGGTGGAGCCTTTGCCTTCGGTGAAGGTGGTTTCGATGCGGCCGCCCAGCGCCTGGATTTCGGTGCGGACCACGTCCATGCCCACGCCACGGCCCGCCAGCTCCGTGACCTGCGACATGGTGGTAAAGCCGGGCGCGAAGATGAGGCTGGCGATTTCCTCATTGCTGAGCTGCTGGCCGGCCTTGATGAGGCCGCGCTCGACGGCGCGGGCGCAGATGCGCGCGGCATCCAGCCCGCCGCCGTCGTCGTGGAAGGCCACGGACACGTCGTTGCCGGACTGGCTCACGTCAATGGAGATGGTGCCGGTGGCTTCCTTGCCCCGGCTGGCGCGCACGGCGGCCTGCTCGATGCCGTGCACCACGCAGTTGCGCAAGAGGTGCTCGAAGGCGGGCGTCATGCGATCCAGAATGCCTCGGTCCATTTCAATGGAGCCGCCGGTGATTTCGAGCTTGACGGACTTGCCGGTTTCCTTGGCGGCCTGGCGCACCACGCGGTACAGGCGCTCGGAGATGCCTTCGAACTCCACCATGCGCGTGCGCAGCAGATCGCGCTGGAGTTCGCGCGACTGGCGCGCCTGCGCCACAAGATCGTCTTCGCTGGAGTCGAGCGCGCGCTGCAAGGTGCGCTGCACGGTGGCCACGTCGTTCACGGACTCGGCCATCATGCGGGTGAGTTCCTGCATGCGGGTGAAACGGTCGAACTCCAGCGGGTCGAAGTTTTGCTGGGCGTCTTTGGTGAGCGCCAGGCGCGACTGCATCTGGGTTTCGGCTTGCAGCTCCACGTCGCGCAGCTGCTGGCGCAGGCGGTCGAGGTTGCCGGTGAGGTCGCCCAGCGAGTTGCGCAACAGGCCCAGCGCCGCTTCCAGCCGCACGCGGGAGGTCATCACCTCGCCGGCCTGATTGACCAGACGGTCCAGCAATTGCGAGCGCACGCGCACTGCCTGATTGGCCGCCGCGCGCGAAGCCGTCAGCGAAAGCGGCGCGGGCGGCGCCACCTTGCCGCTGGCGGGGCGCTGGGCCGGCGCGGCTGGCTGAGCGGGCGCCTTAGCCTGCGGCGCGGGCGCTGCAGCTGCCCGCGCGGCGCTTGGGGCAGGCGCGGCTGAGGCGGGCGCTGCCGCCGGAGCCACGGACACCTGAACCGGAGGCATGGCCGCAGGCGCGGCAGCGGGCCTTGGCTGCTGGTGCGCCTGCGGCTCGTAGGCCTCGCCAGCCGCCTGCGCCTGCAAGCGGATGAAGGTGTTTTCCAGCTCGTCCAGGTATTCGAGCAGCGGCTCCACGTCTGCCTGCTTCAGGTTTTCAACGGCGCCCAGCTGCTCAATGGCCGATTCGGTGCGGTGCGCCATTTCGCCCAGCACCAGCGCGCCAGCCAGGCGGGCGCTGCCCTTGAGCGTGTGCAGGCCGCGCTGCACGCGGGCGCGCACGCTGGCATCCGTGGGGTTTTCCGTCCATTCGCGCAGGGCTTCGCCCAGGCGGGGCAGCAGCTCCTCGGCTTCTTCTTCAAAGATGGGAAAGAGGTCTTCGTCGATGGCGTCCTGCACGTCAATGCCGTCGGCCACGGGGTGCGTGGGCGCATCGGTAATCTGGACCGTGGTGCGCGAAGCGGCAGCTGCAGCCGGAACGGAAGGCTCGGCCACATAGGAAAACACGGCAGGCGCGTGCGCGTGCGAAGGCATGGCCGGGCCGGCGGAGGCAGCCGCAGGCGAAGCCAAAGCGGCTGGCTGGACTGGCTGGGCAACGGGCGCAGGCGCTTCTTCAACCGGAGCCGGCAGTGTGGCGGGCATTGTTTCGGGCGGCAGCGCAATGATCGTCTGGCCTTCAGGCTCCAAGCCGTTGATGTCCGCCAGCAAGGCCGAGCCGGGTTCTTGCAGCGCGCCCGCAGCGAACAGATGCAGCACGCGCGAAATTTCAGCGGCGGCAGCCTGCAAGGTGCGAACCTGATGGGCCGAACCCTGCAACTGGCCATGCAGGCGCTGCATGGCGTGTTCGGCAGCACGCGCAAAGACGGAGAGGCTTTCAAAACCCACTGTGGCCGACGCGCCCGCCAAAGAGTGCGCGCAGGCAATGGCGCGTTCAGGCACCGTCTGGTTGGGATGGCTGGCCCAAGTGTCCAACTCTTCCACCAGGCTGCGTGACCACGGATCGGCCTCGCTCAAATACACGTTGTACAGCGGCCGGCTGATGCTCAGGGGGCCAATGACCACGGGCAGGTCTTCGGCGCTAGCCTCTTCTTGCGGGGCCGCCTGGCCTTCGCCTGCAGCAGCGGGCTGCCCGGCCGGTTCCTGAGCCGGCTCGGCCACTTGTTCCTGCGCCGCTGCGGCGTCTGCACCGGACTCCACTGGCTGCGGCTGCTGCTCTTCTTGCGCGAAGCCGAAATCAGACCAATCCACGTCATCCGCTTCTTCAGTGGCAATCAGCGTGTCGGGGGCGAAGTCTTCAACGGGCGGCAGCTCCGTTTCTGGCGTTCCCGCTTCTTGCCCCTGGCCGCCCAGTTCCAGATCAGGCAGCAGGCTGTCGATTTCGATGATTTCAGGCGCGGGCGATTCTTCCGGGGGCGGCTCAAACAGCGCCAAATCATCTGCGCAAGCGCCCTCGCTGGTTTCAACTGCCTGGGCTTGCTCAGGCTCGGCTGCCGGCGGTTCTTCGGTTGCCTCCGCTTCAATGACCGGCGGCACGGCCTCGTCATTGCCCAGCTCTGGCAGGGCAAGGTCGGGCAGGTCGAGATCCGCCAGGCCCAGAGCGGCCGCAGGCTCCGCCGTGGCTGGTTCATCTGCCGGAACGGCGTCAGCCTCCGGTTCAGGCGCAGACTCAGCCGCAGTTTCAAGCGGCGCATCCATCTGGGCGGGCAGCTCCGCTTCAGCAACGTCAATGATTTCTTCTGCGGGAGCTGCCGTTTGCGCCGCAGGTTCTTCGGCTGCCACTGGCATGGCAGGCAGCGGAACACGCTCCTGCCCGGTGCGCATGGCTTCGGCGCTGATGCGGAAAGGCCCGGCCTGCCAATGGCCAGACTGCTTGGCGGCAATGGCCTCCACCCAGTTGCCGAAAGCCAGCATGGACTCAGCAGCCAAGGCGCGCAGCTCGGCGCTGGCGGGCTTTTGCTCGGCCAGCCATGCGTTCATGAGCTGCTCCATGGCCCAGGCCGCTTCACCGAACTCGTTCAGCCCCACCATGCGGGAGCTGCCCTTGAGCGTGTGGTAGGCGCGGCGCAGCGTGGTTTGCTGCTCCATGTCGTCAGAGCGCTGCTCCAGCGCCTGAATGGCCTGCTGGCCGTTCTGGATCACTTCACGCGCTTCTTCCAGAAAGATGTCGAGCAGGTCGTCATCCACCTGCGGCTCGGCGGCAGCTGGCGCCGCCACGGGAGCCGGTGTGGGGCTGGCCAAGGTGGTGAGCTTGTCCATTGCGCCCTTGAGGCCCTCGGCGTCGTTGGCGCGCGCGGCGCGCGCGGCCTCCTTGGCGGCATTGGCCAGTGCCGTCTTGTCATCCAGCGCCGCCGAGAGGGCAATTTGCTCCAGCTGGCCCGGCAATGTGTGCGGGGTGCTTTCGGAAGAAGCCCGCACGTCGTCGATCAGGTCGGCAATGGCGGGCTGCGCGCCGTCATCGCCCGAAGCTGGCAGCGATGGCGCTTCGTCTGCGCTTTGCAGCAGGTGGGCCGGCGCAGTACGGCCCATGATAGGGCGCAGCTCGCCCGTCTCCTCGTCCAGGGTGAACAGCTTTTTCGCCAGCACGGGCTGGTAGCTGAGCATGTCGATCAGAAAACCCAGCGCCCCCAGGCTGTTGCCCAGCCGTTCGAAGTCTTGCGCGTGCGCCTGCTGGATGTCTTCGCCATCGTATTGCGTGATGTTTTCGACAACATCGCGCATGCGCGCCACGGCCTGCGCTGCCTGATCCAGCCCCAGCACCAGCAGCACGCCGCGCATCTGCACCATCTGCGTCAGCGCCGTGCTCAATGGCGCGCGGTCGGTCACGTTGCGGAAAAACTGATCGAGCTGCTGCTCGACTTCGCCCAGCGTCACGCGCAGCTCGCTGACCACGGTGCCCAGCGTCTGGCGGTCGCTGATGCGGCGGTAAAGCTCTTCCATCCAGGAATCCAAAGGCTGCTGCACGCCGCCATGCAAGATGGCCTCAAGACGGTCAGCAAGCTGCCGCGTCCGCGCGGCGAACACCGTATCGCCAGGGCGGAAATCCACGAAGGACGCTTCCAGAAACAGCACGGCCGTGGCCGCTTCCATCGCTAGGTCGGGGGACGGAACGGCGGCGGACTTGGCCACGTGACGGGCCACATGAACAAAGGCGTCTGCCAGAGGCTTGCCATGCGCGTGCAGGCGGCGCAGCGAATCGGCCACAAGGCCGAACTGGTCCACGCTGCTCTTGAGCCGCGCCAGATCGCCGCCCGCCAGGCCAGACCATGCTTCCTTGAGCGTGTCAATGCGGCGGCGCGCCTGCGCCAGCACCGAAGGGTCAAACAAGCCGAAGACGGCCGTCTGGTAATCGACAGGCTCGCTGTCCTGCAAGCCCCATGCCGCGCGGACGGCTTTCAGCACCGGGGTTTCTTCGCCCTTCGGCTGGGCTTGCGAGCAGAAAAACAGCAGGTCTTGCGCGAGCCTTTCGGAAACGGAGCGCTCGCCTCGCGCCAGCGCGGTGTACTGAACCAGAATGCGCGAGGCCGCGCGCTTGATATACACGTCCGGCTTGAGCAGGCCATGCCCCAATGCCTCGAAAAAGCCCGATGACAGCTTCCAGAAAATGCTGGGATGCAGCGCCGTTTCGCCGTCAGCCAGCCCCAGGCTGACCACGCACAGCTCCTCTGCGGCGTTGGCATCGGCCGTCTTCATGATCTTGAGCGTGCCGTGATCCACGCGCTGGCGCACCGCCGTGTCGTAATGCAGTTTTTGCAAGGCCGCCGGAGTTGCCGGATTGACCCAGCGCCAACTGACGGGCCACAAATCTGCCGGGTGAATGCGGTCAGCGCCCGCCAGCTGCTGCACTTCCTGAAACTGGGGGAACAGTCCCAGCGCCGGGCGCGGGTTTTCTCCCAGCTGCCCTTCCAGATACTCAACCAAGGCGAATCCGGCGTTTTCGACAACGGATACAGCCTTTTCCGTGCATTTTTCGGGATGCTGGACAAACTGCTGGGCAACGCCCTCCATGCCGCGCACCATGTGCGCCGCCACGTCCTGCCCCACCATTTCGAGCGCGCCAACCACCTGGTGCAGCTGCTGGCGCACCAGGCGCAGCGGGCCGCTGTCGATGGTGGACAAATCAACCCCGCGCGCGGTTTCCGCATCGCTGACGAAGCGCCTGAGCGCCTTGGTAACTGCTTCGAGCGATTTTCTGGTTTCGTCAAGAACCCATGCCAGCGGCCCAAGGTCGCCAGTATTGATGTGGGTCCCTGCGCTGGCCTCAGCCGGGTTCAGTGCCATGACGATGTGAACTCCCAAGATTGTTCTGTTTTGAGGGCCGCGCCCTTATCAGACGCGGCCCCGGCTGCCGGATCGTGTCCGCCGCAGCCGGGAAATGAATTGACGACTCCTCTGGCCCGGCGATCAGGCAATCTTGAAGCGCGCCACGGACTGGCGCAGTTCATCCGCCATGCGGGTCAAATCGCGCACCTGCGCCACTGTGGAGCGAGTGCCTTCGCCTGTTTGCTCCGTCACGGCAAAGATATGCTGGATGTTGCGCGCTACTTCATTGGCCTGCTGCGCCTCTTTGGAAGCCGAGGCGGAAATGCGCTCAATCAGCTCGGCCAGGCGGCGCGACACGCTGTCGATCTCCGACAGGGCCGTTCCGGCGTTATCGGACAGGCGCGCGCCTTCGACCACGCCCTGCGTGGAGCGCTCCATGGCGGCCACCGCGTCCTGCGTGTCGGTCTGAATGGCTTTCACCAGCGAAGCGATCTGGCGTGTGGCATCGGCCGAGCGCTCCGCCAGCCGCTGCACTTCTTCAGCCACCACGGAAAAGCCCCGGCCTGCTTCGCCAGCGGAAGCGGCCTGAATGGCGGCGTTCAGCGCCAGCACGTTGGTCTGTTCGGTAATGTCGGCGATCAGCTCGGTGATTTCGCCAATTTCCTGTGAAGACTCGCCCAGCCGCTTGATGCGCTTGGACGTTTCCTGAATCTGGTCGCGAATGGCGTTCATGCCGCCGATTGTGTTTTGTACGGCCGTCAGGCCCGATTCCGCAGCGACCAGCGACTGGCGCGCCACGGCCGCCGATTCCTGCGCCTGCGTTGAAACGTGGTTGATGCGGGCCGCCATGTCCAGCACGGCCTGGCCAGTTTCACGGATTTCGTGCAGCTGCTGCGTGGAGGCGTTGAGCAGCTCGTTGGAGGTGCTTTCCACCTTGCTCGTCGTCTGCGCCACACGCGTGGCCGTGCTTTGCACGTTGCCCACCAGCGAGCGCAGCTCTTCCACCGTGTAGTTCACCGAGTCGGCAATTGCGCCGGTGATGTCTTCCGTCACCGTGGCTTCCTGCGTCAAATCGCCCTCGGCCACCGCTTGCAGTTCGTTCATCAGCCGCAAGATGGCCGCCTGGTTGGCGTCATTGACGCGCTTGGATTCCTGCTGCTGGAGTTCGGCCAGATGACGCTGCTCTTCAGCGAGCGACTGGCGCTGGCGGCTTTCATGCAGCAGCACGTAGCCCAGCCCGGCCGCAGCCAGCAAGGCCAGCAGGCCTGGAATGATCATTCCCAGCAAGTGCTCGGGACGCAGGCCCGAGGTGGACGAAAGTTTGCTTTCCAGCGCCTGCAAGCTCTTGCGCAGGGGTTCGCTGTCAGCCACGATGCTGTTTTGCGCCTCGCGGGCGGCCACCAGGCCTTGCAAATTGCCCAGAATGCCGCTGGCATCCGCGCGAGTCTGCTCATAAACCTTCAGCAGCGATTGCAGGTTCTCGCGCACGCGGTCATCACGCGCGGGCGCCAGGCGCAGATCCGCATTGCCGTTCAGCAATCCCTCGGCAATTTCCTTGAAGGTATTCAAGTCCTTGCCCAGCAGAAACACGGCTTCGGGGTTGATGCCGTCCAGCGTGAGCGACTCATTGGCGGATTTACTGATGCGCTGCGTCAGCATCACCAGCTGACCCGTGGCCGACATCTCTGCCGCCGGGGCATTGGCCTGCAATTTGAGAGAAGAAATATTTTCCGCAATGGACAGCAGCTCCGTGGAGTTGCTGCTCATCTTGCGCAGGGAAACGCCCACCTGCGTCAGCGTTTTTTCCTGGCCCAGCACGATCTGCGTGTTCTTGTGGGCGCGCTCCACCAGAGGCACGATCTGGCTCATGCTTTCCGCATAGCCCGCGCCAAGCCGGGGTACGGTTTCACTGCCTTTTTGCAAACCGGCAACCGAGGCATTCAGCTCGTCTGCACTTTCCTTTACTTCGGCAAACGCAGAAGCATTGCCCACGGCGGCCTGCGAAACCGACTTGGCCAGCCGCTGCGACTGCATCAGCGCATTGCCCGTGGCGGACACCTGCTTGGCCACCTTGTCCGTGCTCAAAACCGTCCAGGCCACCATGCCGGCCAGAATGGCCACGCAAAGCCCCAGCAGAACAAACAGCACGCGCTGATGGTGCTCCGCCGTGCCTTGCCCAAGCACCGGCATCCGGAATGAGTCAGACAGATACAGCGCAGCGCCATCTTTTGGAGAAGAAGCGCCTGCGGCAGCGCCCTCGCCTTCCATGATGGCGGTCGTCGTCGAAAGGCCAAAGCCGCTGGGGCTTTGGGTTGAATTTCCGCCGGATGCGTCCGCGTCCGTATTTTTCTTCTTCAACAAGTCGGAAAAGGCCATGATGTTCAGCTTTCAGAAGATGTCGTGCCGATGCTCAGAAACGACGCATCAAGCGAGAGAGCCTGCAAATTGATTTCCTGCCATTGCACGCCCTGGTTGTCGGTATAGAGATGCCCGAAATACGCAGGCGCGCCGTCGGGCGCGGGCGCTGATTCGGTAAACATTTCCATCGTACGCAGCCCGGAAAGACGATCCGCCAGCAAGGCGCAATTGGTTTCCAGCAAAGGATTGAAGGCCACCAGCCAGCACTGGGCCAGCGCCATTTCACTGCGCGGCTTGGCGGGAGCCGTACCCATGAATGCAGCCAAGTCCACCACGCCGCACAGATTGCCGCGCAGGTTGGTCACGCCCATGAACCACGCGCGTACGTAAGGCACCGGCTGCATGGCCGACCACGGAAAAATCTGCCCCGCGTGATCCAGGGGAAACAGCAGCCGGGCCGTACCAGCTTCCACGGCCAGCCACGAGGCTTCTGCGCCGCTGGCCTGAGTCGCCGCCTGCAAACGCTCAGCCAGGCGCCCCTGGAAGTCGCGCAAAGCTTGTTTGTCGGACATGACCGCTTATCCCAGCGCCTTGATCTTGGCCAGCAGCTCGGCCTGATTGACCGGCTTGGTGATGTAGTCGCGCGCGCCCTGGCGCATGCCCCACACGCGGTCCGTTTCCTGGTTCTTGCTCGTGCACATGATCACGGGCACGTTGGCGTACTTCGGATCGCGCGTAATGGCGCGCGTCAGCTGAAAACCATTTTGTCCGGGCATGACCACGTCCATCAGAATCAGGTCTGGAATGGCCTCGGCCAGGCGTTTATAGGTATCTTCCGCATTTTCAGCCGTTGTCACGGAAAATCCATTTTTCTTCAGCAATTCGCTGAGAAACATCAGTTCGGTCTTGGAATCATCCACGATCAGCACGTTACGGATGGCCATCATGTTCTCCTTAATTGGCTTGTCCAGTGAAATCCCGCACGGTTTGCAGCAGTTGGTCTTTTGTGAAGGGCTTTGTGAGGTACTCCTGCGACCCCACCATGCGGCCCCTCGCCTTGTCGAAAACGCCGTCCTTGGAAGACAGCATGATCACGGGCGTGGTCGAGAATTTTTCATTGCGCTTGATGATGGCGCAGGTCTGGTAACCGTCCAGCCGCGGCATCAAAATGTCGCAGAAAATCAGATCCGGATGGAAATCGCTGATTTTCGCGAGCGCGTCGAAACCATCTTCGGCCAGCATGACCTCATGGCCGCCCTGCTTGAGAAAAATCTCGGCGCTGCGGCGGATGGTGTTGCTATCGTCAATGATCAGTACTTTCATGGATGATTTTCTCGAAACTGTTTTCAAGCCGGGAAGCAAACCCGGAAAGTCTGTTTTCTCTCCTGCCTGCGGGCAAGCCGCCCACAGGCAAAGCTCTCCGCGCGGCTTGCCTGCTGCCATTCAATGCGGCTGCCAGTCACGCCGCCCTCATGAAACAAAGGGCATAGAGACGGTGCAAGCTTATGCCAATGTCGCATGGAGTGCAACGATTGTATCTATAAGTTATATGCACTCTACCTGAGCCATCTCAAAACCAATGGCCCGGGCAGGCCGCAGCCGCCCAAGGGCGCTCTGGCAAAATTGGGAGGGAAAGTCAATGCCGCCGTGACAGACTTGCAACATACAGGCGGCCTTGTCACAACTTTCCAGCGTGAACATTTGCCCAGCCTCTCATGACAAATTCTGTAAACGATCGTAATGATGCCCTGATGGAGCGCGCGCGCCGCGTCATTCCGGGGGGCGTCAATTCCCCGGTGCGCGCCTTCCGCGCTGTTGGCGGCACGCCACGCTTCATCCAGCGCGCGCAGGGCGCCTATCTGTGGGACGCCAATGACCAGCGCTACATCGACTACATCGGCTCCTGGGGCCCCATGATCCTCGGCCACGGCCATCCGGCCGTGCTGGAAGCCGTGCGCCGCGCCGCGCAAGACGGCCTGTCTTTTGGCGCGCCCACCGAGCGCGAAGTGGAGCTGGCCGAAGAAATCCTCTCGCTCATGCCCAGCATGGACATGGTGCGCCTCGTCTCCTCGGGCACTGAAGCGGGCATGAGCGCCATCCGCCTGGCGCGCGGCGCCACGGGCCGCAGCAAGATCATCAAATTTGAAGGCTGCTACCACGGCCATGCCGACGCCCTGCTGGTCAAGGCCGGTTCCGGCCTGGCCACCTTCGGCAACCCCACCAGCGCGGGCGTGCCGCCCGAAGTGGTGCAGCACACGCTGGTGCTCGAATACAACAACCTCACCCAGCTGGAAGAAGCCTTCGCCCTGCACGGGCGCGAGCTGGCCTGCCTCATCATCGAACCCATCGCGGGCAACATGAACTTCGTGCGCGCCAGCCTTGATTTCGTGCGCCGCTGCCGCGAGCTGTGCACCCAATACGGCGCGCTGCTCATCTATGACGAAGTGATGACCGGCTTTCGCACCGCGCTGGGCGGCGTGCAAAGCCTGCACGCCAAGGCCATCGCGGGCTTCGCGCCCGACATCACCGTCATGGGCAAAGTCATAGGCGGCGGCATGCCTCTGGCCGCCTTTGGCGGCAAGCGCGATGTCATGGAGCAGCTCGCCCCTCTCGGCCCCGTCTATCAGGCCGGCACGCTCTCGGGCAACCCCGTCGCCACCGCCTGCGGCCTGGCCACCCTGCGCGAAATCCGCAAGCCCGGCTTTTTCGAAGCCCTCTCGGCCCGCACCCGCGCGCTGGTGGATGGCCTTCGGGCCGCCGCGCAAGAACAAGGCGTGCCCTTTTGCGCCGACAGCGAAGGCGGCCTGTTCGGCTTTTTCCTGCTGCCCCGCCTGCCGCAAAACTACCGCGAAGTCATGCAAAGCGACGCCGCGCGCTTCAACCGCTTTTTCCACGGCCTGCTCTCGCGCGGCGTTTACGTGGCCCCGGCGCTGTATGAGGCCAGCTTCGTCAGCGCCGCCCACAGCGAAGACGACATTGCCGCCACCTTGCAAGCCGCCCGCGCCGCCTTCCGCGAGCTGGCTTGAGCCATGGCAAGCCCCCGATGCACGCAACCCGCGCCCACCCTTTGCACGCTCCTGTATCAATAGCATGATGTCCTAGTGAAATAAGCGAAAGAGCCATTTTTCGATGGCTTGAATTTGCTCCTCTTTCTGATGCAAAAGCCCAGACCCGCTGCAACCCGTCATCTGAACACGCATTCCCTTCTTCCCGCGAGGAACCACCGCCATGCTGCTTGAAGCCACTGACTCCCAACTGGCGCTCATCGACTATCAGCCGCGCCTGATGGCCGCGCTTTTCGAGGGTGACGCCGCCCTGGCCAACGCCGTGCGCCTGGCCAAGCTCGCCCGTCTGCTGGGCGTGCCCGTCTGGGCCACCGAGCAATGCCCTGCCAAGCTCGGCGGCAGCGCCCCCGAGCTGGCTGGCCTGCTGGACCGCGCCGTACCCAAAACCGCCTTTGGCGGCGCATCCGAACTCGCGCCCCTGCTCAACCCGCCGCGCCCGCCCCAGCCCGCCGCGCGCGGCGGCAACGCCCGCAGCCTGCCCCGCCACCTGCAAAAGCCCGCCGAGCCGCCCGCGCCGCAGCGCAGCTCCATCGTCATCGCTGGCTGCGAGGCGCACGTGTGCCTGCTGCAAACAGCCCTGACGCTGCTGGATGAGGAATGGGATGTCTGGGTCGTGACCGACGCCTGCGCCTCGCGCACCGAGCGCAACCGCGACGCCGCCTACGACCGCCTGGCCGCCGCAGGCGCGGAACTGGCAACGACCGAAATGGTCGGCTTTGAATGGCTGCGCAGCGCCGAACACCCGCATTTCCGCGACTGGCAGGCCCTGATCAAGTAGCCGCCATCTGGCCACGGACAGGCCCCGGCGGAAGGCGTGCCCACGGCGGCAAACGGGCGGGCGGAATGGAAAGCAGGCACGGCCCAATGCGCCAGGCAGATAGGTGCAGCTGAAGCGCCGCGCGGCCTGGACGCCGCTTTTCTGCGCCGCAAAGGCAGAACGAAGACGGAATGAAAGCAAAAGGCAAGACCGCCTTATTCAGCTCCTTTTTACATAGCAATACGTCCTAGTGGAATCTGCGCAGAAGCCACTTTTCAATGCCTTGAATTCGCCCCTATTTTTGCTGCAAGACAGAAGCCGGAGGCCGCGCGCCTGAAAGGCGGCTTCTTCTTGTGGGCCACCATTCACGCATGGGCTGATTGAGGCCGCGCCCCTGCGGACGCCTGCCTGGAGCCTGTTCACCACGCTGCCCGAGAGCAGGCTCTCACGCCTGCGCCGCGTAAAAGCGCGCCGCCTGCACGCCGCGCGGCGCCAGCGGCATGACGGCGCGGGCAATGG
>ERZ773090.305-NODE-305-length-32563-cov-3.82955_pt1 | contig 32563 bp, 43 predicted proteins | sample MGYA00580579_ERZ773090 | MGnify/ENA primary metagenome ERZ773090 (study PRJEB29015, sample SAMEA2738014) | human oral metagenome | biome: human oral; feature: human-associated habitat; material: dental | place: China | collected 2132 ... | reverse complement strand
TCCAGCGCTTTGATGGTGGGCTGGCTGGCGCGGTAAATCAGAATAATGCCGACGATGTTCAGCCAGGCGGTCAGGCCGACGCCCAGGTCGCCGATGTCCCAGATATAGCCGGCGCTGTTGATGGAACCGTAGGCCACGGCCAGCATCACCATCAGCTTGACCACGAACAGGCCCCAGTCGTTGTTGAGGTGGCGGGTCAGATAGGCCATGTTGGTTTCGGCGATGTAGTAGTAGGCCAGAATGGTGGTGAAGGCGAAGAAGAACACCGCCAGCGCCGTGAATATGGGCCCCAGGGAACCGAAGACGCTGGACATGGCCAGCTGGGTGAAGGCCGGGCTGTTGATGACCACGTCGGCCGGCAGGTGCTGCACGATGAACTGGCCGGCGGGCAGAGCGCCCTGGATGTTGTACTGGCCGGTTATCAGAATCATCAGGGCCGTGGCCGAGCAGACGAAGAGCGTGTCCACATAGACCGAAAAGGCCTGCACCAGCCCCTGTTGCACCGGGTGTTCCACCTCGGCGGCGGCGGCATGGTGGGCGCCGGTGCCCTGGCCGGCCTCGTTGGATTGCACCGCCCGGCGCACACCCCAGCCCACGGCGGCCCCGAAGCCGGCCTGGGCGCTGAAGGCGTCGCTGACGATGAGGCCAAAGAGGCCCGGCACCTTGTCGATGTTCATGAAGACCACGAAGAGGGCGATGATGATGTAGCCCAGGGCCATGAACGGCACGATGATTTCGGCGAAGCGGGCGATGCGTTTGATGCCGCCGAAGATAATCAGGCCGAGGACGATGAGAATGCCCACCGTGGCCAGCAGCTGATGGCTGCCCACCTGGCCGAAGCTGGTTTTCACCGGGCTGCCGCTGCCGACGATGCTGGTGATGGCGTGCACCACGCCGTTGGCCTGGAGGCCGGGCAGAAAGAGGCCGCAGGAGACCACGAAGGCCAGGGCGCAGCAGGCGCCGAGCTTGGGTTTGTTGAAGAAGCGCTCGAAGTAGTAGGCCGGGCCGCCGCGATAGCCGCCGTCATTGACCTTGTAGATTTGGGCCAGGGTGGATTCCACATAGGCGGTGCTGGCGCCGAAGAAGGCACTGAGCCACATCCAGAACACCGCCCCCGGGCCACCGAAGCCGATGGCGGCGCCGACGCCGGCGATGTTGCCGATGCCCACCCGGCCGGACAGGGCCACCATCAGCGCCTGGAAGGAGCTAATGCCCTCGCCGCTGCTTTCCCGGCGCCAGAGCAGGCGCAGCATTTCGCCCAGGTGGCGGATTTGCACAAAGCGGGTGCGCAGGGAGAAGAACAGGCCGACAATGAGACAGAGCCAAACCAACACCGGGCTCCAGACGATGCCAATGAGGGTTTTGATGATTGCTTCCATAGCTGCTCCTTGTATAGCGAAAGAGAAGTTCCTAATCCTAAGCGCTTCGGCCAAAAAAACAAACTGGCCGGGGCCGCGCCGTGGTTTCAGGAAATGGATTTTTCACCCCGGCCCGGTTTCAAAGTGGTTTGCGGGGGAAGCGTTTCGGGTTTTGCGGATTTCCAGAGGGAAGCGCTTCGGTTGGTCTCAGTCTTTGCACGTTAGCAGCTGAATTTTGGAGGGAAGCGCTTCGGCCCGGCAGACTGGATTTTTTCCCAGCCCGGCGCTTTGGAAGCTGTTCAAATTTCTCGCCTGCCCTGGGAGTAAAAATGAAAACGGGCCGGGCGTGGTTCCCGGGGGAAGCGCTTCGAGTGGGTCGTTCAGATAAGGGAGAGCGCTTCGTTTGAACTAGCCGGCTGGAAAAGGGGTGAATCCGCCAGAGATGGGGGAGCGCTTCGGCCGGGGGAAGCGCTTCCGGCTGGGAGCCCAGTCAAAACGAAGCGCTTGGTTCCCGACGGGCCGGGGGAGGCACTTCGGCTGTTGTTTGCCAGCCGGCTTCCGGAATGAAGCGCTTCGTCCAAAGAGCAGCCAGGCGGGAGGAAAAAAAGGGGAGCGCTTTGGTCTAGCCATTGAGAAGGAAGCGCTTCGTTCCAGAGGGCTGCTCCCATCGCCACCCGGTCCTTGGGTTTTTAACGGAGCGCTCTCCTCCTGCGGCCTTTCCCCGTTAAGGCGCTTCCCCGGGGGCCAAGGGACCGGGCCGGAGAATTTACCGGCTCAGAGCGAAGCGCTTCAGTTTGCTCAAATCTTTGCATGGCAGAAGATGAACTTGGAGAAGGAAGCGCTTCCCGCCGCCGGCGGGTTTTTATCGGTGCCCATCTTTATCTTTAAACGAAGCGCTTCGCTTAGATTCCGCCGCCCCGGCCCGGCGGCAAAGCTGTTCCAGGGCGAAGCGCTTCGGTTGAACCAGCCGGCTAGGAAGGTTTCAATTTTCCAGAGGGTTGGGTTGGGGATTGGGGCTGGGCGAAGGGGAAGCGCTTCGGTCTGGAAGCCCGGATTTTTCCCCAGCCCGGCGCTTTGCGTTGAGAAGCTGGACCCGCCCTGGGGCTTCCAACGAAGGGCTTCGGACCGGCCGTTCAGCTGAAGGGGAGAGCACTTCGGATTTTTGCAGGTTTCCAGAGTGAAGCGCTTCGCTTCGAAAAGACGCAAAGGGGGAAGCGCTTCACTCCGGCAGCGGGTTTTAATCAGCCCCGGCCTATCTTTAAATGAAGCGCTTCGCCATTTCGACCGGCACCACCGGCGAGGAGGAATCATTCGGCAGAGGGAGCGCTTCGTTGGGTCTGAATCTCTGAACGCCAACGGCTGGGCTTCCCGGGGGAAGCGCTGCGGCTTCAGGAAATAGATTTTTCGCCCCGGCCCGGTTTCAAAGCAGTTTTAGAGCGAAGCGCTCCCCGGTGCTGGCTGAAGCGCTTCGGTCTAGCTATTGAGAATGGAGCGCTTCGGACGGGGAGAAGCGCTTCGGTTGGGAGCGTTAGGTTTTGGGGCGAGCGTTTCGGTCTAGTTGCTGTGAAGGGGAAGCGCTTCGGCCTAGTGGTCGGGATGGAAGCGCTTCGTTCCAGAACGTCGGGCGGGAAGAGTTTCATTGCCGGGTTGGTCTGAAAATGGGTTCTACAAGGCCCAAAAGGGGAGCGCTTCGGTTAGGGACATCAGATTTCAGGGCGAGCGTTTCGGTCTAGTTGCTGTGAAGGGGAAGCGCTTCGTTCCGGAGAATCTTCCGGCGGCGCCCGCCAGCCATAAAAAAAGCGCTCCCCAGGGGAAGCGCTTCGGTCTAGCCGCCCAGGGCGCAGCTGTGCAGGGTCAGCAGCAGGGCGACGGCACTCAGAGCCCAGACGCCATATTGCAGCCGGTTGAATTGGTGGGGCTGGTCGTCATCCTCACGGTAGCCAAGGAAAATATCGGCCAGCAGCGCCCGGAGCCGGGTCCAGAACTCAGCCACGGGGCGTTACACAGGCCCGCAGCAGCACCAGCAGCAGCACCACCACCGCCACCCAGAGGAAGTATTGTCCCAGGCCGGGCTTGCGGGCCTCCTCCTCCTCCAGCTCCCGGGCGCCGAGGAAAAGCATCCCCAGCAGCCGCAGCACCGGCCCCAGAATGGCCGCGATAAATTCACCCATATCTTTCTCCTATGACAATGCCAAGGGCAGACCGACGGCCGGCAGCGTCGCCAGCAGCATCGGCCACCCAACCCCAGCGCTGAACGCGCCGGTGCGACTCCGGACGGCGTCCCAACGGCGGGCCCATTCCCGCAGCAATCCCAGCGCCATTTCCAGCCGGCCGCCCGGCGGCCGGAAGCGTAGAAAGCTCATCGCAACCCGCCCAGTTTTACCAGCAGCACGAAGGCCAAGGCCAGCAGCCCCAGCAACGCCAGTCCGGCCAGCAGCACGCCGAGCAGGCTCAGCGCCCAGTGGCGGGGCCGGGCCCGGTGCCAGCGGTGGAAGATTTTTTCCACGCCCCGCCGGGCGCCGTCGACCAGGGCCCGGAACAGCATTTCCAGCAGCAGACCCATCTTCAGAGGCCCAGCGCTGGCAGGAACAGGCGCCAGCCTGGCCGCCGCTGGCCGCGCCCGGGGGAGCTGGTGCTGGGGGCAGGCCACCGGAAAATCCCCCGGGCCAACCCCTCAAAAACTAGCCGGCCCATCAGCGGCCAACCGCCACCACCAGCAGCGCCAGCAGCAGCAACAGCCAAAACCAGACCGAGCGCTTCTCGGTGAGCCGGTCGATAAATAAATCGGCCAGCAGTTCCAGGATAAATTCAAACATCAGACCGCCCGCCCCTCGAACCGCAGCAACCCCAGCTCCAGCCGCCGAAGGGCGCAGAACGGTGAGGCCGGCCGGCGTTGTCCCCGCCGAACCGGGCCTTCAGGATTAGTAGCTCAAAGAGCCGTTCCAGGAAACTTTCTCCCATCACTGCCCCCCGCCCAGACAGGCGCGCAGGCCCCAGAACAGACACAGCAGGGCCAGACCCCAGCCGAGCAGGCGGCCCAGCCAGGGGTAATGCTCCCCCAGCACCCGGCGCACAAAGGGATTAAGCCAATCCCAGAGGAAATCCCACATCAGGCACCCCCTCGGTGAACGGGGCGGAAAATGGGGCTTTTCTTCATATTTTTCTCCTTCATATTTTTGTGGTTTCTCGAAAAACAGAACTTGCAGAAGCCAGACCGGCAGCAGCATGGCGACCGTGGGCGCGGCGCCCGGCTCTGGCCTAGGCCGGCGGGTCGGCCAGTGGCTCGCTGTCCGTGGCCAGCAGGCCCTCCAGATAGGTTTCCAGCCGTTCGTCCTCCCACTCCAGCCGGTCGCCGTCGGCGTGCAGGCTGAGCAGCTGGCCCAGGGTGCCATCGGCGGCCGGGGCAAAGTCCATGCACAGCAGCGCCCCGGGCCGTTCGTAGAGCGGCAGCCACAGCGGGTGGAACCAGCAGGGCTGGGCGCGGCTGTCGCCGTCGGGCCGGGGGCCGAGGCCGTGGCGGGCCTCCAGTTTTTCCTGCCAGCGCCGTTGCACCGGGGCCATCTGGGCCAGCGGCAGCCAGCGGCCGCCGAGGAAATCGGCGCCGTAGCCGTCGAAGAGGCCGTAGAGATAGACCAGGGCCGCCGGCAGCCGCACGCCGAAGCGCTTCTCCACCGTGGCCAGGGCCGCCGCCGTGGCCGGGGGATTCAGCGGGGCCGCCTGCTGGCGCTGGAAGTAGTCGGCCAGACTGGGGAAGGGGTGGAAATCGTCCTGGAGATAGGCGGCGGTCAAATCGGCGAGCCAGTGGTCGAAGTCCGGGGCCTCCAGCAGCAAATCGAAGTTCTGCGGCTCCCGGTCGAGGCCGACGAAAATCACCTGGCCGGGCCGGCCGGCGGCGGTGGGGGCAAAGTCGAGGCAGTAGAGGGACCCGTCCTCGTCCTCCATGAACGGCAGCCAGCCCGGGCAGTAGGGCAGCGGCTGGACGGCCTCGTCGGTGTAGAGGGTCGGCCACGAGTCGCCGAAGCATTCCTCCACCAGGGCCCGCCATTCGGCCTGTTTGGCCGGGATTTCCGCCAGGGTCAGCCAGCGCGGTTCGTTCAGCGGCAGTTCCTCAATGTCCTGGCCGTTGAAACTGCGGTAGAGGGCCCGGAAACCGGCCGGCAGTTCCACCCCCCAGCGGGCGGCCAGGGCGTCCAGTTCCTCCTCACGGGCCGGGGGCAGCAAGGACGCCCCCAGGTCGCGTTCCAAAAGCACTTCTCGGTATTTTTCCAAGGTCATCACCTCCTAAAGCTGGCGGCGGCGCAGGGCACGCAGCACAAAGCGACTGGGATAGAGCTGGGCCAGCAGCCGCCGGGGCAGGGGCAGCGGCGTGCCCAGCAGTAGGGCCTGCAGCAGGGCGCCGTTGAGCGGGGCATGGCTGTAGGCCTTCGAGCCTAGGCCCAGCTGGACAAAAAGCCCCGGCTGCAGCGGCAGGGACGCGGCCGGCCGGGCCCGGGCGTCCTGGCGCAGGGCGGCGAAGCGCTCCACCGTGGCGGCCACCGCCGGCACCGGCCCCACCAGCGGCTGATAGTCGCGGCTGGCCCCGCGCACGTTGGCGAAGCTGCTGTGCCGGTGGCAGAAAACGTCGGGGAAGCGCTCCAGCACGGCCCGGGCGTTGGCGCCGTCGTCCTCGAGGCGCAGAGCGGTATCGCTACAGTTCGGGTGGAAACTGCCGCCGCTGTAAATCAGACCGGGCACTACGGGAATCAGGGTTTTTTCGCCACATTCGATGCGGTCGAGGCGGGCCGTGGGCAGGCTGAAGATGGTGCCCTGGCCGGCTACCGGTCGCACCGTCGCCGCCAGCACCGGGTCGAGCAAATCCGTCTGCCAGCCGGTGCAGACGATGACGGCGTCGAAGCGCTCCCCGGCCAGCCGCCAGCCGTCGCCGTCCCGGTCGAGCCGGTCGATGCGTTCGGCGCGCACGCGCAGGTCGGCGGCCAGCTCCGCCCGCAGCAGGGCCGTGTGGATAACCCCGGCCGCCACCGGGTCGCCGCCGAGCAGCCGCCGAAGCGCTTCCTCCTGGCCCGGGTGCAAATGGCGGTGAATCATCGGATAGGGCCGGTAGATTTCCTCGGGCAGGTCGTGGTAGTAGCGCTGGGCGTAGAGCCAGGCGCTGAGATGGTAGGCCCGGGCCGGGGTCGGGTCGGCGTCCAGCTGCACATAGGGCACGGCCACCGGCACGGCGCTGGCGGGAATGCCGTCGCTGAACACGGTCAGCTCATAGTCCCGGCGCAGGGCCGCCGCCGTACACAGGCCGGCCAGACCGGCGCCGATGATGGCCACCCGACTGCCCCGGGCCAGGGCCGGCGGCCGGTCGCGCCAATCGGCCTCGGGGCGGGGGCCACCGGGCCACCGGGCCACCAGCATGTGGCGCTTGTGGTGGCCGGGGATTTTCTCCCACTGCCAGCCGCTGGCGTCCAGGGCGGCGCGCACGGCCCCGGCGGCGCTGAAGGTGCTGAGCTTCGTGCCGGGCCGGCTCAGCCGGCCGAGCTGGGCCAGGGTGGCGGCGCTGAAGCAGTCCGGATTCTGGGCCGGATTGAAGCCGTCCAGATACCAGCAATCGACGGTGGCGTCCAGCTCCGGCAGGGTGGCGGCCACATCGCCCCAGAGCAGCAGCAGCTGGACATTATCGGCCAGCGGCAGCAGGTGGAAGCCGGCCCGGTTGTGGGGATAGAAGGCATAGAAGCGCTCCCGCCAGTCGGCCAGCGGCCAATCGGCCTGGAGCCGGCGCAAATCCTCCAGCCGTAGCGGGTGCAGCTCGCAGCTGATGTAAATCAGCCGCTTGCGCGCCGCATCGGGTCGGGCGAGGAAATGGTTCAGGGTGTTGAAGAAATTCAGGCCGACGCCGAAGCCAATTTCCCCAATAACGGTGGTGTGCTGGCCGGCGAAGCGCTCCGGCACGGCGGTGGCGTGGACATAGACCTGGTCGCTCTCGCCCCAGCTGTCCTGCTCCTGATAGTAGATGTCGCCGAATTGGCCGCTGAGCGGGTGGCGGCCGCGCCATTGCAGCTCGGCATAGTCCAGCAGCCCGTCCAGGGGCCCGGCCTCGGGGGCACCCATCAGTCCTCCACCCGGTAGTTCATGTCGTCGATAAGCCGTTTAATTAGTTTCTCCACGTTCTCCGGGTCGCGGATAGGGCTCAGGGCCACCGCCAGCGGCTTTTTGTGCAGCTGGCTGTAGAGCGCTTCGGCGCGCTCGGCCCCGGCGACGCTAAAATCATCACGCAGACAGCGCAGCGGCCGGGCGGTGTAGGCCACGGAAATGGTGCTTTCGGTTTCGTTGGCGTGGATAACGCGCTGGCGGTCAACCTCGGGCAGGCCGGCCTCGGCGCAGGCCACAAAGGGCCGGTCCAGCATCACCGCCGTGGCCCCGCTCACCAGGGCCGCAATCACATCGGCGCCCTCGGTGAAATCGCCCCAGAGCACCAGCTCCTTTTTCACCAGCGGCCGCACCTGCTGGAGCAGGCTCAGGGCCGGCTGGGGCTGGTGGGGCAGGTCATTGGTGAAGAAGGCGCGTTCGCCGCCGGCCTCCAGGCCCTGCAGCACGATGATGTCGATGTGAAATTCATCGGCCACCAGCGCCTCCAGCACCGAATGGGCAACGGCAAAGGTGGGAATGCGCATTTCGCGGATTTTCTCCACCACCTCCCGGTCGGGCAGGCCGTGGAGAAAGCCAATGATGAGCGGGTCCTGTTCCAGGGCGTAGTCGAGCAGCTCGTTGAAGCTGGCCGAGTGGGTTTGGTCGATGGTGCGGTTGAAACGGCTGTGGACGTTCTTAATGGCGGCGTTGGGCAGGGCCTCACCCCACTGCACCTGGGGCAGCCGGTGGGCGAAGCAGTAGGCCGGCCGGGGGGCGTGGCGCTTGTAGGCGTTGGTTTCGCGCTCCAGGTCGTCCAGGTGGTAGTATTCGGCCACCCGAATCAGACCCAGCCCGCCCAGGGCGGTGATTTTGCCGGATAGCTCGGCGCCAATCAGCTGGAACGGCAGCGGGGCCTGCCAGAGTGGAAATTCGGTTTTAAGGGGGGATTGGGAGTTATCAGCCATTGATTATCCTGTGATTTTTTTATTGGCCGCCATTATAAGCGGCGCTTCCACGGAGAAAGTATGATGCCACGCTGTCCCTGGGCCGCGCGCCCGGAAATTTACCAACGCTACCACGATGAGGAATGGGGCCGCCCCGAGCACGACGAGCGGCGGCTGTTTGAAAAAATCTGTCTGGAGGGCCAGCAGGCCGGCCTGTCCTGGCTGACGGTGCTGCAGAAGCGGGCGGCCTACCGGGCGGCCTTCTTTGATTTTGACCCGGTGGCCATCGCCGCCCTCGGCCCGGCCGACCTGGAGGAGCGCCTGCAGAATCCGGGACTGATTCGCTCCCGGGCCAAGCTGAACGCCATCGTCCATAACGCCCGGGCCCTGCTCCAGCTGCACGCCCGGGGTGAGACGCTGGCAGGCCTGTCCTGGGCGCTGGTGGGCGGGCGACCGCAGATTAACGATGTGCCGGATTTGAGCGCCGTCCCGACCACCACACCGGCCGCCGAACAGCTGGCCCGGACGCTGAAACAGCGCGGCTTCAGCTTCATCGGCCCCACCACCGCCTATGCCTATATGCAGGCCATGGGGCTGGTGGACGACCATCTGAACGACTGCCCCTGCAAGGGCCGAGGCCGACCCTAGGCTGTCCCGGGGGAAGCGCTGCCCCGCCCGGTCTGAATCCCCGGGCCAGCGGCACGGCCGCTTCTCCATTAGAATGGCCGTTTTTTACCCAAGGAGTATTGCTATGCATAGTCTTGTTCTGACGAAAAAATGGTGGCTGAGCCCGAGCCTCAGCACGCTGCTGGTGAAAAGTCTGTTCGGCTCGGCCCTGCTGGCCCTGCTGGCCCAGGTGAGCATTCCCCTGCAGCCGGTGCCCATCACCGGCCAGACCCTCGGCGTTACGCTGGTGGGCCTGGGCCTGGGCCTGCGCGCCGGCCTCGGGGCCGTGCTGCTCTATCTGCTCGAGGGCGCCGCCGGTCTGCCGGTCTTTGCCGGCGGTGGCGGCAGTTTGGCTTCCTTCTTCGGGGCCACCGGCGGCTATCTCTGGGGCTTTATCCCCAGCGTCGCCCTGCTCGGCTGGGCCAGCGACCGGGGCGTGCTGCGTTCCGGCACGAAAACCTTCGGTGTCGCCCTGCTGGCCAGCGCCCTGACCTTTATCCCCGGCCTGTGGCAGCTGTCCTACTTTGTGCCCAGCGACCGGCTGCTGGATGCGGGTCTGATTCCCTTCATTCCCGGCGGCATTATCAAGGCGCTGGTTGCCAGTGCGGTGCTGCTGCCAACCTATAACTTCTTCAAGAAAATCTAGGCCGCGCCAGCGAAGCGCTTCCTCCGGGAAGCGCTTTTTTTTAAGCCTAGTCCGCAGCGCTGTCCCGGGCAAAAGATTCCAGCTGTTTCAGCACCTCGGGGGGAATCTCGGCAATTTCCCGCTCCCCGGCCAGCCAGCGCGCCCGCAGCGGCGTGGCGCTGATGTGCTGGTAATTGTCCACCGCCAGCAGCGGCCAGTCGGGCAGCAGGCGCAGATAGTAGGAGCTGGCGTCCTTGTCGTGGCCAATGAGACCGATGCGGGCCCCGGCCGGGGCAATGGCCCCCACCAGCCCGCGCACCTGGGCCACCCAGGCGGCATCGTCGCCGGGTTTGTCCAGAAGCGGTCGCAGCGTCAGCCGGGCCCACTCGGCCGGCGTCAAAGCGGCCCGGAACAGCGCCGCCCGCTCGGCCACGGTCCAATAGTTCTTGGCCGTGCGGCTCTCCTGGGCCGAGCCGAGTAGAACAATCAGCCGCGCCGCCCGTTCCAGGCCCCGGCGAATGACATAAAGATGGCCCTGGTGCAGCGGCTGGAAGCGACCGATGAAGACCAGATAGTCGAAGTCCATAGGATTTCCCCCGAAAAAAACCTTTAAAATTAGCCATTTTTCTTCTATGCAATTAAGTTTTCAACTGGAGCCCTCGGACAGCAGCCGGCTGCTGGAACTGGGCGGCGAACTCAACGGCCACTATCGTTTGATTGAACAGGCGCTGGCGGTGCACATTCACAATCGTGGCCATCTTTTCACCCTCGACGGCGACGAAAACAAATGCCAGCAGGCCCGCTTCGTCATCGAAAAGCTCTACCAGCAGACCGGCAGCAACGTGCTGAACGGCGACGATGTCCATCTGGCCCTGCGCGAGGCCGGCGCCACGCTGATGAACGAATTCCAGGCGCGCCAGCACGGCGAGGACATTCGCATCGAAACCAAACGCGGCACCATCACCGGTCGCGGTTCCAACCAGAAGCGCTACCTGCAGCGCATCTTCCGCCACGCCGTCAATTTCGGCGTCGGCCCGGCCGGCACCGGCAAAACCTATCTGGCCGTGGCCTGTGCCGTGGCCTATCTGGCCGCCGATAAAATCCGCAAAATCATTCTGGTGCGGCCGGCGGTGGAGGCCGGCGAACATCTGGGTTTCCTGCCCGGCGACCTGAGCCAGAAGGTGGACCCCTACCTGCGCCCGCTCTACGACGCCCTCAACGACATGCTCGGCATGGAGCGCCTGGCCAAGCTGCAGGAGCGCGGCGTGGTGGAGATTGCGCCGCTGGCCTATATGCGCGGCCGGACGCTGAACGACGCCTTCATCATTCTCGACGAGGCCCAGAACACCACGGTGGAACAGATGAAAATGTTCCTGACCCGGCTCGGTTTCGGCTCGACGGCGGTCATCACCGGCGACATCAGCCAGGTGGACTTGCCCCGGGGCGTAACCTCCGGCCTGCGCCACGCACTGCAGGTGCTGCGCGACGTGGAGGGCATCTCCTTCACCACCTTTGAACCCCAGGACGTGGTGCGCCACCCGCTGGTGCAGAAAATCGTCGAAGCCTACGCCGCCCATGAGCAAACTCATTCTTGAGCTGCAGGACGCCTACAGCGGCCCGACGCCCCGGCCCACGGCCGCTGAAATCGAAGGCTGGCTGGCGGTGGGACTGAAGCGCTTCGCCTTCGACCGGGACGTGGAAATGACTGTGCGCCTGGTCAATGACGACGAAAGCCAACGGCTGAACCGCGACTACCGCCATAAAGACAAACCCACCAACGTGCTGTCCTTCCCCGGCGACCCGGATTTGCCCGGGCCCACCCAGCTGCTCGGCGATTTGGTCATCGCCGCCGACGTGGTCGCCCGGGAGGCCGCCGACCAGGGCAAAGCCGCCCGCGACCACTGGGCCCACCTCTGTTTGCATGGGCTGCTGCATCTGCTCGGCTACGACCACATCGACCCGGCCGAGGCCGAGGAAATGGAAAGTCTGGAAATTGAGCTGCTGGCCGAACTGGGCATTGCCAATCCCTACGACTAGGCCGACGGGGGGAAGCGCTTTGGTCTGGCGCCCGGTTGGAATTAAACGAAGCGCTTCAATCTTCCGCCTCAAATAAGGGGAAGCGCTTCGGCTGGGACAGCCAGAAATCCGCCGTCTAGGATTTAAAGAAGCGCTTCGGCTGGAAAAATATTGAATCGGGCCGGAGCCGGGCCCAGAAGGAAGCGCTTCGGTCTTGAATGGAGGAAGCGCTTCGCTCCGGAAAGGCCCAAATAACGAAGCGCTTCAATCGGGGGAAGCGCTTCGCCGGGCTAGGTTTAGCGCTGGGGGTAAAAATCCCAGATGCTAACGCCGGCGGCGCGCAGCAGTTCGCCCAGGGCGATGACCGGCAGGCCCATCAGGGCGTTGGGGTCGCGGCCCTCCAGCGCCCGGAACAGATGCACGGCCAGGCCCTCGGATTTGATGCTGCCGGCACAGCTGAGCACGTCCTCGCGGTCCAGGTAGCAGTCGATTTCGGCGCGGGTCAGTTCGCGGAAGTGGACGGTGAAGGGTTCCAGATGCACCCGGCTGGTGGTGCCCCGGCGCAGGCAGAGGCCGGTGTAAAAGGTGATGGACTGGCCGCTGAAATCCGCCAGCTGGGCCCGGGCCCTTTCCCGGGTGTGGGGTTTGCCGATGATTTGGCCGTTGAAGCTGGCCACCTGGTCGGAGCCGATGACGTAGGCGGTCGGGTCGGCGTCGATGGCCGCCGCCTTCAGGGCCGCCAGCCGCTGGACTAAATTCTGGGCCGTTTCGCCCGGCAGCGGGGTTTCGTCCACCGCCGGGGCCCGGGCGCTGAAGGGGATTTGCAGTTTCTGTAGGATGGCGCGGCGCGCCGGTGAGGTGGAAGCCAGAATGAGTTCCATGGAATGCTCCGAAAGGGCCCATTTTAACAAAGGAGTTGATGATGCAATTTGTGGCCGCCCTGGGCGGTTCTTTTCTGTTGCTGCTGCTGTTTTTTATCAGCTGGCTACCCCGGCGCTGGGCCCTGGCCCTGGGGGCGGGGCTGGGGGGGCTGCTCTACCGGCTGATGCCCTACCGGCGCCGGGTCTGTGCCCAAAATCTGGCCTGGGCCTTCCCCGATTGGACACCGGCCGCCCGGGAAGCGCTGCTACGCCGCCATTTTCGTAGCCTGGGACAGGGGTTCATGGAGATGGGCTTTGCCTGGTTCTATCCCCGTTGGCGGCTGGAAAAAATGTGCCGGCTGGAGGCCGACCCGGCGGCGCTGGCGGCGCTCAATGACCCGAAACAGGGCGTGGTGCTGCTCGGCTGCCATGCCACCCTGCTGGAACTGGGCGTGCGGTTGCTCGGCCTCCATGTGCGCGCCAACGGCATGTATCGGCCCATTCGCCAGCGCTTCTTTGACCGCTGGATTAAATACCAGCGCGAACGGGCCGCCTCGGGCATTCCGCTCGTGCATTTCAAGGATTTGCGCGGCACGCTGGCGGTGCTGCAGCAGGGCGGCAATCTCTGGTATGCCATCGACCAGGACATGGGCCCCAAGGTCAGCGTGTTTGTGCCGTTTTTCGGGCTGGAAACGGCCAGCATCAACATTCTGCCGCAGCTGCAAAAACGCACCGGGGCGCTGCTGGTGCCGGTGATGATTTGGCGCGAGGCCGCGGGCTATGTGGTGCGGCTGCAGGCGCCGGTGGTGGGCACTGATGCGGTGGCGATTATGACCGAGGTCAATGGCCGGCTGGAGGCGGAGATTCGGCGACAGCCGGAGCAGTACTATTGGCTCCATCGTCGGTTTAAAAGTCTGCCTGATGGAACAAGAAGGCCCTACTAACGGGATTGGTGGAAGGTCGCCTCCCGGTGGGTGGCTCCATCGTCGGTTTAAAAGGTTGCTCCCCTAGCGGGTCGCTGGCGTTGCGTCGCACGCCACCCGATGGCAGCCGACGTTCCTATGAATAGCGCCGGTGGAAGGTCGCCGCCCGTTGGGTGGCTCCAGAAACGAAGCGCTTCGGCCGGGACTGGTTCTAGAAACCGAAGCGCTTCGTTCTAAGCCCCATCTAAAAAAGAGGAAGCGCTTCCCCTCAATAAGCTAAGAAACCGAAGCGCTTCGCCGAAGCCGTCCCAACCCGAGGCGCCTCACCGGCCCGACCCGCGTAAGGGGTTTACCGCTCTTGGCCGTAATTCAAACCGAAGCGCTTCGGGCGGGTCGTTTAAATCTGACCGCAGGCGCAGGCCGATTCTGAAAATGAAGCGCTTCGCTGATTTCCGCCAACAGGAAGCGCTTCCCCGGCCCGGCCGCCTAATAAGGTCTACCGGCCTCGGCTGCAATTCAAACCGAAGCGCTTCGTTCTAAAAGCCCCATCTAAAAAAGAGGAAACGCTCTCCCTTCTCTCCGGACGAAGCGCTTCGCCCACTCCATCCCGGCCCATAAAAAAAGCGCCCCCGAAGGAGCGCTCGTTTTTCAGCAAGGAAAGCAGGGCGGTTTTTATTGTTTGGTGGCACCGAAGGAACCATGCACCTGGTTACTATGGTTATAGATACCGGCCATTTCCGCCGCGTTGGGGCCAAAGAAGGAGCCGCTGGTTTGCACGCCGGTGGCGTTGGTGCCGCGGAAATCGGCGCCCTGGATGTCGGCGTTCAGATTCAGCTGGTTGTTGATGCTGCCGGTCAGCTTCTTCGTGCCGAAATCGACGTTGAACTGGGCCGAAGCGCGGGTGGGGTCGTCGCCCAGACGGTCGGAGTGCAGGGCCGTGCCGCGATAGGTGGCGGTGCCGCTGGTGGGAACGTTGGTGGTTTTCTGGCCGAGATAGTAGTAGTTCTGCCAATCCACGTTGGAGTTCTTCATGTCCTGCTCGATGTAGCCGTAGCGGGCGTATTTCAGCTCGTCGCTGTTGTAAAGCTCGGAATCCCGGTCGGTGCCGTTGATTTTCTGTTTGTAGCTGCCCCGGCTCAGGTCATAGTCCACGCCGTTAATTTGTACCTTGCTGAAGTCATTGCTGCTCAGCTGGCGGGTGGTGGTGCTGCCGCTCAGTTTGCCCTCAACCTCACCCACGGTCAGAGCCAGGCCACTGTTGGCGGCGGGCGATGGGGTGGCCGTTGGGGTAGCGGTAGGGGTAGCGGTGGGCGTTGGGGTGGCGGTGGGGCGAGGAGTGGCCGTTGGGGTTGCCGTTGGCCGCGCGCTGGGGGTGGGCGTTGGTTTGGGCTGGTTATCTTTGTGTTTAGAACCACAGGCACTCAGAATCAAAGCCACGGAAGCGGTCAGCAGTAATTTTTTCATATGAGTTATATCCTCGTTGGTTGAAAGGAGTGCCTAATTTATCGCCAAAATGGGAGGATTTCAAGGGATTAAGTTGCTGTTTTTAAAAAATTTATTCCGGCTAAATCACTAATTGGGCTCTAATTTCGCTATGGTAAAATGCCGGCTTTTCAGTTTATTTTTTATAAGGAATTTTTATGGCCGGACACAGCAAGTGGGCAAATATTAAACACAAAAAAGCCCGCGAGGACGCCAAGCGCGGCAAGGTTTTCACCCGTCTCATCCGCGAACTCACCACCGCCGCCCGGGCCGGGGGCTCGGACATCAACAGTAACCCCCGTCTACGCCTGGCCGTGGCCAAGGCCCAGGCCGAGAACATGACCAAGGACACCATGGAACGGGCCATTAAACGCGGCGCCGGCGAGCTCGAGGGGGTGCAAATGGAGGAAATCCGCTACGAGGGCTACGGGGCCGGCGGCGCGGCGGTGATGGTGGACTGTCTCACCGACAATAAAAACCGCACCGTCGGCGACGTGCGCCACGCCTTCTCCAAATTCGGCGGCAACCTGGGCACCTCGGGCTCGGTGGCCTTCCAGTTCACCGAACGGGGCGTGCTCTTCTTTGAAAGCAACGAACACGAGGACCAGCTCATGGAAATCGCCCTGGAGGCCGGCGCCGATGATTTGGTCAGCGACGCCGACGGCATCGAAATTCTCACCAGCCCGGAGAACTACGCCCCGGTCTACGAAGCGCTTCAGGCCGCCGGCTTCACCCCGGACGAGAGCGAAATTACCATGCGCGCCGACAATCTGTCGCCGCTGGCCCTGGCCGACGCCGAGAAGGTGGCCAAGCTCATCGAACGGCTGGAGGAGCTCGACGATGTGCAGAGCGTCTACACCAACGCCGATTTTCCCGAGGATTTCGCCGGCTGATGCGTATTCTGGGCATCGACCCGGGCTCGGTTATCACCGGCTACGGTCTCATTGACGTGGACGGCGGGGCCCAAACCCACGTGGCCAGCGGCGCCATCCGTTTGAAATTCAAGGAAATTGCCCCGCGACTGGTGCTGTTGCAACGGGAAATGGCCGCGCTCATCGAATGCTACCGGCCCGACGTCTGTGCCATCGAATCCCTCTTCGTTCATAAGAACCCCAATTCGGCGCTGAAGCTCGGCCAGGCCCGGGGCGTGGCCCTGTGCACCGTCGCCAGCGCCGCCATTCCCCTGTTTGAGTACGCCCCCCGGCTGGTCAAGCTAACGGTCAGCGGCCAGGGCGGCGCCGACAAGGAACAGATTCAGACGGTTATCCGCAGCCTGTTTGCGCTGGAGGGCAAAATCCAACCGGACCAGGCCGATGCGCTGGCCATTGCCCTCACCCACGCCCGCAAAATGGCAGCGGCCCCGGAACTCCCCTAATAAAAACTATGAAAGAACTATCCTTTACCCATCTGATTTTTCAGGCGCACATCTTTGTGCAGCTCATCATGCTGACGCTGCTGGCGGGGGCGGTCTACGCCATCTACACCCTCTTTAAGAAACACCAGCAGCTCACCCGGCTGGAAACGCTCTACCGGACGTTCACCAGCAACACCCTGTCCGGCCAGTACGCCTTTGAACAGATTTACAACATGCTGCTCAAACAGGAACAGGACGGCGTCGAACGGCTGTTTATGAAGGGTTTCTACACCTTCAGCCGCTACGGCGAACTGAAGCCACGTTCGGAGACGCTGATTAACGCCTGCCGCGAGGCCATGGAAAATGCCCTGGACGGCGAGGAGCAGAACATGCACCGCGACCTGCCGAAGCTGGCCACCATCGCCAGCGCGTCGCCCTATGTGGGGCTGGTGGGCACGGTCTTCGGCATCATGAATTCCTTCATCGCCATCGGCAGTGCCGCCAACACCAGCATTGCCAGCGTCGCCCCGGGCATCGCCGAAGCGCTGATTGCCACCGGCGTCGGCCTGCTGGCGGCCATCAGTGCGCTGCTGTCCTACAACTATCTCAGCGCTCGGGTGGACAAGCTCACCGCCGACTATGAGGATTTCATCGACAATTTCATTCACCTGCTGCTCTACCAGAGCTTGCAAATCCACGGGGATAGGGCGTGAGTCGGCGGCGTCGGAACCGTAAGGCCAAGCTGAAGGCCGAACTGAATGTGGTGCCCTATATTGATGTGATGCTGGTGCTGCTGGTGATTTTTATGGTCTCGGCGCCCCTGATTCAGCAGAGTTCCATCGACATTGATTTGCCGGACAACGAGGCCCAGATTGAAATGCCCGCCGATGCCAGTCCGGAGGTGCTGCCGCTGATTCTGACCGTCAATCGTGAGGGCCAATATTTCCTCAACCGGGGCGAGGAGGAAAAGGCCCTCAACGAGGAAGAGATTATCCAGCTGACCGCCAGCACGCTGCAGTCGCTGCCGACCCTGCCGGTGCTGGTGCAGGGCGACGCCACGGTGAACTATGAAAAAATCATCGCCGGCATCGCGCTACTGCAGCGGGCCGGGGCGAAGAAGGTTGGTCTGGTAACCGAACCACCGAAGGAAGAGTGAGCCCATGTTTCCACTGTTAGAGCCCTATCTGCCCCGCGAGAAGTTCAAGGCCGGCATTGGCGTCAGCATCGCCACCGTGCTGTTTCTGGTGTTCGTGTGGGTATTCGGGCGCCACATCTCCCGCCCGCCGCCGAAGGTGAACGAAAAGCCGGCCAGCATTCAGGCCCAAATCATCGACGCCGAAACCCTGCAACAGACGCTGGAACGGCTACAGGCGGCCCAGCAGGAGAGCCGGAAGAAACAGCCGGCGGCCACGCCCACAGTGGAAAACGAAACCAGCGACGAGGACGGCTACATCGAGGACGACATCCAGCCCCTGCGGCCGCCGGTGGACGAAGCGCTTCCCCAGAGCCAGCCCAAGAAGAAGAAGAAAAAGACCACCCCGGCCCAGCCCAAGGGCAAAAACCAGCAGCCGGAGAAAACGAAGAAGAAACCGGAAGCCAAGGCCGAGGAGCCCCAGCGGCTCCCGAAGAAGACCGAGCCCAAGGCCACGCCGAAGCCCAGTCCGAAACCCTCGACCGAGAAAAAAACCGCACCGAAGCAGGCGGCCAAAAACGAGAAAACCCAGGTCAGCCAGCCGAAAACCGAGCCGCCGAAGCAGCCGCCGCGTAAGGAGGCGGTGAAGAAGAAAATCGAGCCGCCGAAAACCCCGCCGAAGCCGCAGCAGGAGGCGGTGGAGAAGGCCGTGGCCCGCACCCGGCCGAAACCGACGCCGGCCCCCGAGTCCGCATCGCGTAAGAAAACCCCGCCGAAGCCGCAGCCGAAGCCCAAAGCGACGCCAACGGCCACCCCGAAGGCGGTCAGCAAAAACGCCAGCGCCCCGCCCACCAAGGGTAAGCCAGCGCCGGATACGAGCCGGGCCGAGGCCAACGCCCGCGCCCAGGCCGCCGCCGAGGCCAAAGCCAAAGCCCGGGCCGAAGCCCGCGCCGCCGCCCGGGAAAAAGCCGCCGCCGATGCTCGGGCCGAAGCACGGGCCAAGGCCAACGCCGCTGCCGAAGCCCGTGCGGAGGCCAAAGCCAAGGCTCGGGCCGAAGCCCAGGCCGAAGCGCGCGCCCGGGCCCGGGCCGAGGCCAAGGCGGCCGCCGCCGCGAAGAAAAAGGCCGAGCTCAACGCCCTGCAGGATTCCATCAACGACACGGCCAACGCCGCCCAGAAACGGGAGGACGCCGCCCGGGCCAAAGCGGCCGCCGCTGCCAAAGCCGCCGCTGCGGCCAGAAAAAAGGCCGAGCTCAGCGCCCTGCAGGATTCCATCAATGACACGGCCAGCGCCGCCCAGAAACGGGAGGACGCCGCCCGGGCCCGAGCCGAAGCCAAAGCCGCCGCTGCCGCCAAGGCCAAGGCCGCCGCCGAAGCCAAGGCCGCTGCCCGGGCCGAAGCCGAAGCCCGCGCCGCCGAAACCCGGGCCCGGGCCGAGGCCGAGCTGAAGGCCCAGCAGGCCAGGGCCGACAAAGCCCGGGCCGAGGCCGAACGCAAGGAGGCCGAGCTGAAGGCCCTGCAGGAGAAGGCCGCCCTGGCCAAGGCCCTGAGCGAGTTTTCCGCCCAGCTGGCGGCGAAGATGCGCAACGCCTGGTCGCTGCCGCCGAACACGCCGAAGAACCTGTCGGCCAAACTCTTTATTAAGGTCAATGCCCAGGGCGAGCTGGTTCAGGCCCGCATTCACCAGGGCAGCAATAACAAGCTCTTCGACGATGCCGCCCTGCAAACAGTGCGCAAAGTGGCCCCCATTCGCCTGCCCAGCAACGAGGCGGCGGTGAAGGAATTGATGCGCGAGGGCATTGTTATCACCTTTAAGCCGTGATGTTAAAATCCCGGCTCGCAAAAACGAGGTAATCGAATTATGAAAAAACTCATCTTGATACAAGCGCTTCTAGGAGGAGCGCTTCCCCGCAACGCCCTGAAGGCGCTGCTGCTTAGTCTCTTCCTCGGCTGGGGAAGCGCTTCGGCCCAGCTGGAAGTGAATGTCTCCGGCGCCAAAATTGCCGGTAAAAACATCGCCGTCGTGCCCTTCGGTGGCGACCGCAGCCAGGTGGATTTTGTGGTGGCCGGCGATTTGAAAAAATCCGGCACCTTCAATCCCATCGACCCGCGCCAGCTCCCGGCCCAGCCGCACAGCCCCGGTGAAATCAACTTCAGCGCCTTAAACGGCATCGACTATCTGGTGGTGGGCAGCATGAACGGCGGCAGCAGTGCCAACGTCAGCGTTGCCGAGGTCAGCAGCCAGCGCGTCCTGGCCAGCGAGAACCTCAGCGCCGCCAGCGGCCCGGCCCTGGGCCACGAAATCGCCGATTTTGTTCTCAACGTCATCACCGGCAAACGCGGCGTCTTCTCCACCAAGGTGGCCTATGTACTCGAACAGGGCAATGGCGGCAACCGCAAATACAATCTGGTGGTTTCCGATGTGGACGGCAACGACCGCCGTGTCATCTTCAGTTCGACGACGCCCATCGTTTCCCCGGCCTGGTCGCCCAATGCCCAGGCCATCGCCTTCGCCACCTATGCCAACCAGCGCGCCCAAATCGTCATCGCCAACCTGGGCGGCGGCCATCGGGTGGTGGCCCAGAGCGACGCCACCAGCTCCTCGCCGGCCTTCTCCCGGGACGGCCGCTCCCTAGCCTATGTGCAATCGGCCAACGGTAAATCCAATATCTTCCTCGTCGATTTGGGTTCCGGTGCCCAGCAGCAGCTCACCAACGGTTCGGCCATTGACACCGAGCCGGTCTTTTCCCCCGATGGCCAGTCCCTCTATTTCACCTCCGACCGCAGCGGCAGCCCGCAGATTTACCGCATGAGCCGCAGCGGCGGCAACGCCCAGCCGGTGGTGAAGGGCTTCACCTCCAGCGGCGACCTGTCCGCCGACGGCGAGGCCATCGCCGTAACCAAACAGGGCGGCGGCGGTTCGCAAATCGGCCTCTACCATCTGAACAGCGGCCGCTTCGAGGCGCTGAGCAATGGCCATCTGGACGAGGGCGCCAGCTTTGCCCCCAACGGCCAGATGCTCATCTATGCCACCCGGGAAAACGGGCGCTCGGTGCTGAAAATCATCAACCATAAGGGCGGCCTGGTGAAAACCCTGGCCGACAGCAACGGCCGCCTGCGCGACCCTGCCTGGGCACCGGACAATCGTTAATAAGGACTTGACCCCATGAAAAAGTTTTACATCGGCTTCCTACTGCTCAGCCTGCTGAGCGCCTGTGCCCGCAAACCCTACGCCGAGGAAGACCCCAACGCCGCCGCCGGGGATAATCCCTATGCCCAGGGCAACACCACCTACGGCAACGGTGCCACCTACGGCAACGAGTACGGCAACGGCAATGGCAGCTTCTTCAGCGCCAACCGGGGCAACGGCACCTACAACGACATCTACGGCGACAATCCCTATGCCGGCAGTGCCCAGACCTACGGCCAGGGTAACTTCCAGGCCAATAACCAGGCCAGCACCGGCGACTATTACAACGACCCCAGCTACGGCACCAACGTAACCGGCGGCCCCGGCGCCAGCGCCAAGGACCGGGTCATCTACTTCTCCTACGACAGCAGCACCATCGACCAGCGCGCCCAGAACATCATTCGCGAGCACGCCAACTATCTGCGTTCCAACCCCCAGGCCCTGGTTATCCTCGAGGGCCACACCGACGAACGCGGCACCCGCGACTACAACATTGCCCTCGGCGAGCGGCGCGCCCAGTCCGTGCGCAACCAGTTCCAGGCGCTGGGTGTCAATACCCAGCAAATGCGCGTCCTGTCCTACGGCGAGGAACGGCCGGCGGTCTGGGGTTCCTCCGAGGCCGACTATGCCAAGAACCGCCGGGTGGTCATTATCTACTAGGTTGATTTTATGAAAAAATTTGCAATGATTAGCGCGCTGCTGCTCAGCGCCTGCCAGCCGGCCGACCCGCCCAATATGGCCACCAAACAGGAGCTGGCCCAGCTACAGGGCACGGTGCAGGGCCTCACCGCCCGGCTACAGCAGCTGGAAAAGAACCAAAGCCAGGTGCGGGGCCTGATTGGCGAAGTGGCCGGGTCGCGTATGATTCCGGCCGGCGTCAAGGACGCCCTCAAGGCCAACAGCAACTCGAACAATCCCTATGAGGACGGCCTCAATGCCTACCGCGCCGGCAACGGCCAGAAGGCCATCGCGGCGTTTAACCAGTTCCTCAGCAGCAATCCCAGCGGGGAAGAGGCGCTGCTGGCCCTCTACTGGCTCGGCGACGTCTACTACAACGAGCGCAACTACAGCGAGGCCGAACGTTACTTCAACGATTTTCTCAGCCAGGCCCCCAACCACCCGCGCGCCCAGAACGCCCGGGGCAAGCTGGAGGCGCTGCAGCGCGAACAGGGACGGAGTTTCTAGGCCCCGGCCCGTGGCTCTCCCTAAATTTAAGGTCGTCTCCGGACGGCCTTTTTTTGTGGAAGCGCTTCGGCCCCGGCGAAAAGCTATCTTTATCCCGGCCTGGGGGAAGCGCTTCGTTCTGAAAAGCCATAAAAACCGGCAGCGCTTCCTTCCCGAAGGATTTTCCTTTTCCCAGCGAAGCGCTTCGGTCTGACCGACGCCTTATTTTCCCCGGCTCGGGGGAGCGCTTCGTTCCCAACGGGCTTTTTAATGAAGCGTTCCGGGGGGGCGCCGGGCGCATATCCGGTGGCTTTCTTCTGGCGTTGCCAACCGAAGCGCTTCTTCCCGGCGGGTCAGGATTTTAAAAATGCCTCGGGGCTACTGAATAAATATGTCGCCGTTTTCTTCTGCCACTTCGGAGCGAAGCGCTTCCTTCTCAAAGCCAGAAGCGCTTCCGCCGGTCAAAGCGCTTCGCCCGGGCTGGCCATCTAGCTTTAACTCGGCCCGGAGGGGAGCGCTTCGTTTCCAACGGGCTTTTTAACGAAGCGCTCCGGTGGTCGCGCCGGGCACATATCCGGTCGCTTTCTTCCGCTGCCAGTGAAGCGCTCTGGCCCCCCAAAAGGAAGCGCTTCCGCCGGTCGAAGCGCTTCGTTCTGGCTAGCCCCGTCTAAGGCCGAGCCCCAAAAAAGTAAACGCTTAGACATTGGAGTTTTCCGGCAAGGTGCTTGGCTCGGGCCGGCCATCTAGCTTTAGCCCGGCCCGGAGGGAAGCGCTTCGGTCTGGCTCGGTCGGGGCCAGTGATGATTAAAACTTGCTGGCAAGGGAAGCGCTTCCCTCTTCTATAGCTTCTCGAGATGAAGCGCTTCGGTTTGACCGCCTAGAAGGAAGTGCTTCGGTGGTGGCATTGAATAAATTTCCAGCCGCTTTCCGCCGCGACCACGAGGCAAAGCGCTTTCGCTTTCTAAAAAATGACCGGCCAGCCAGCGTCATTAGGTCGAAGCGCTTCGGTCTGAAGCCATAATTAAAAGGAAGCGCTTCGCTCTAGGCCGAGGCAGTTAGCCGGAATAACGAAGCGCTTCATTTGGGCAGGCCGGGCGGGTAATGATTAAAACCGGCGGCCGAGCCCAAGCACGCGGAATCAATTTCCCGCCGTTTTTCTCTGCCGGCGCCGGGCGAAGCGCTTCGCTCTGGAAGTCCGGAAAGATGAATTCAAGGGGGGGCGCTTCGTTCTCAGAATCGAGGGAAAGGGATTCAAGGGGGAAGCGCTTCCGGCCGGAAAAATAGAAAAAGGCGGAGCGCTTCGCTCAGGATAAGTGCTTCATTCAAAGCGGCCGGGGACTATTGACCAAAATCCCGAAGCGCTTCGGCCTTGAATGGCCATTGGAGGCCCGGCAGGGAAGCGCTTCGGTTTGGAAAGTCCTTCTTCGGGGAAGCGCTTCGGTCTGGAAAGCCGCAAAAGCTGGAAGCGCTTCATTGGGGGAGTCTTGTCAGCCGGTCTTTTCCTCCGTAGATTTTGGCCCTTTGCAAGGAGGACTAAACCATGAAAGCAAGGAAGGGAACCGGCGATGCTGGGCGTTGATGTGGTATCCAAGGCGCGCATTGGCGCCGTCTGGCAGCGCCAGGGGGAGCGCTTCCCCCGGCGGGTGCTGCACCCCCGCGAGCTGGAATCCTGGCCGCCCCCGGGCCGACCGGAACGTTTTCTGGCCGTGCGCTGGGCGGTGAAGGAGGCCCTGAGCAAGGCCCTGGGCACGGGGCTGCGTGGGCCGGTGCGCCTGAACGCCATCGCCCTGGAACATGACGAGCTCGGCGCCCCCCGGCTCCACTGTGATGCGGAGCTGGCGCCGCTGCTGGCCGGCCGCCGGCCCCGGGTCAGCATCAGCGACGAGCGCGATTTGGTGGTGGCGGTGGTGCTGCTGCTCTAGCGTTCCAGCCGGAGGAAGCGCTTCGTTCCCTGGAGCTGGAAATGGAGCCGGGCCGTGGCCGGGGGCAGCAAATCGCCGCCGCGTTCGGGCCATTCAATAAAGATATAGTCCGCCCGGCTCGGCCAGTCGCGCACGTCCAGATAGAGCAGTTCCTCCGGCTCCTGCAGCCGGTAGAGGTCGCTGTGAATGATGTGGCGCGGGCCCAGCTCATATTCCTGTACCAGCGCATAGGTGGGACTATTGACGATGCCGGTGTAGCCAAGCTGGCGCAGCAGGGTTTGCACGAAGGTGGTTTTGCCGCTGCCCAAATCGCCGTGCAGGTGAAAAATACCCCGGGGGAAGGTGGCGATGATTTGGCGGCAGAGCGCTTCGAGCTGGGGAAAGGTGGAAATGTCAATGGGCGTCGGGGGCTGGGTCATGGTTTTTTAAAATCTTGCTATAATGAAATCGAACCTGCGCATTTTAATGAGAAAAATAAAAGAATGGTCGCCGGTGGGAGTCTTCATGACAACACTTTATTTTTTAAGGATTTTCCAATGGCAAAACTCAGCCTAAGTGCATTGGCGGAAATTCAAGGGTTTCGGGCCGCCGCTCTGGTGGATTCGGAGAGCGGCCTGATGATGATGGGAGAAGGAGGCGGAGCCGATTTGGAGTTGGCCGCCGCCGGCAATTCGGAGGTACTTAAGGCAAAACGTCGGGTTTCCCGCGTGATGAATCTCAATGACCACATTGAGGATATTCTTATCTCAACGGGCAAGTCCTACCACCTCATTCGACCACTGGAGCGCAACGACAAACTTTTCCTTTATTTAGTCCTTGACCGGGACCGGGCCAATCTGGCCATGGCTCGCCACCAACTCCGGGCCTTTGAAAAGGACCTCGATTTTTCCTAATGATTTTCTACGCTCTCAATTTAGAGGGCGTATTTGCTTGAGGGAGCATAAATGCCTACTACCTATATTTGCCTGCTGGGCTTTGCGGCCGAATCCGAAAATCGCATTAAAAAACTGCTGGAACAGGAAAACGTGGTCTGGGTGCCACCCAATTTCCAGGGTTTGAATGGGGTTATTCTGAATACGGTCTTCCTCAGCGCGCCGCAGATTAAAAAGTATCTGGAGCAAATCAGCGCCCGGGTGGTCTGTGCCCACAACCGCGACGAGGCCGACGCTCTGGCCGCCGAGCGTGGCTATATCGCCCTGGATTTACGTAATCCCAGCGCTAATTTCAACCGCTGGATTGCCCATCTCTTCAACCGGCCGGTGCAGCCCTACCGACCGGCGCCCCAGCAGCCGGGACTGGCCAGCGGTCAGGAGGATATTTTCCTCGATGCCACCAGCGGCGGCGCCGATACCAAGCCCACCGGCCGGGTACTGCGGCTGCTGGAGCGGCTGGAAAATGGTCAGCGTCAGGTGGTGCTGCGGCTGGAAAGTGGCGCGCAAACCACCTGGATTCACACCGGCGAGGGCATGGCCTTCATCAACTATCCCCGCGAGAAAATCACCGGCGTGGAGCACTGGAGCTGCCGGGAGGTGCAGGAAAATGACATTTCCGAGCAGGCCCGGCCGCTGAAATTGGAAGTTTGGCTGTTTGAAGCGCTCTGGCAGTCGGACTTTGAACCCCAGGACATGGAGTCCGACGCCCGCTATCATCTGACCCGCTGGCCACAGCCGCTGGGCCGCAAGGGCCGTTCCGAGGCGCTGAAGCTGGCGTCGCTGAGCCAGGCCTACCCGGTTTCGGTGGAGGAACTGCAGGAAAAGACCAACTATCCCGAGGCGGTGATTAAGCGCTTCCTCTTCGCCGCCTGGAAAACCGGTCAGCTGGTGGTGAGCTACGGCACGCCCCGGCCCCAGCCCAAGGAACGCGATACCAGCAAGGAAACCGAGGAAAAACGCGGCCTGCTTCGCCGCCTGCGCGATAAATTTGGCATGTGAGGTACGTTATGCAGGAATATAAAATCATCTTTGCCGGTAGCATGGGGGCAGGAAAAACCACGGCCGTACAGACCCTTTCCGATGTGGGCGTTATCACCAGCGACGTGGCCAACAGCGATTTGAACGCCCACAGCAAGCTGCTGACCACCGTTGGCATCGACTATGGCCAAATCGTGCTGCCGCCGGGCTAGATCCGTACCTCGCCGACGCCAGGAGCGCTTCGAGATTGTCTGGCGCATTGTTACCAATGGGGCGCTGGGCGTCATCATTCTCATCGACTGCACCAGTGCCAAGGCGCCGGAGGAACTGCGCTACTACACCCAGTACTTCCATAAGCACCAGCTGAAACACATCGTCATCGGCATTACCCACAACGATATGCCCGAAAGCAAATTAAATCGGGAATTGGCATTAAAGATTCTGGCCGAGGAGCACTTCAACTATTTGAAATTGACGCACGGCTGCGGGATAACCTTTTATTGTTGGTGGAAACTTTAATTGCCTCCATTGAAGCCGAAATCAATTAATTAGAGGAGAAACTATGACCATTAAATTGGAGCATTACCGCGACCCGGCATTTGTGAATATTTGTACCCAGGCCCTGGAGGAATTTGTGCTAAATACCAGCGGCGTGAAAAATGTGCTGCTGGCCACGGTGGACGGCTTTAGCATTGCCAACTGTCAGGTGGAGGAACGCGGCGATGGCCTGGCGGCGGTGGGCAGTTCCATCTTCGCCCTCGGGGCCACGCTGGGTTCGGAATTCCAGCTGGGAGAATGCAAGTCCATCACCGTGGAAAACGAGCTGGGGCGCGTCCATCTGCTCACGGTGCATGAGGAGGAAAAACAGGTCATTTTGCTCATTCAGTGTCTGCAACATTCCACCCTGGCCATGGTGCTGCACGGCGCCCAAAAGCTGGCGGCAGAACTGCGGGAAGCGCTGGCCCAAATGGGCTAAAAAAGCGCCCAATCACCCAAGCGCTTTTCGAAGCGCTTTTATTTTTTCATTGCCGACGGAATTCGCTTTTTAGTCCAAATTACTGGCCAATATTCTTTAAATGGGGAATAATAAATCCATTTAAACGAGGCCTTTACATATTAGCCTTTTTAATTATAATTAAAGTCTCTTTATGACAAAACTATTGAGGTTTTATATGCAAGAACTATTTAATCAGGTTGATGCTCTTTCTAATGATGATTTTGAGGCGTTAATCATTCATGTCAATAGACAGAAGAAAAGACGTGCCCATAACATCATTAGCGAAGCACAACGGCAGGCAAGCCGCTTCCTGCAGGATGATGGCGGTACCTACGTGAAGGCGAAAGCCCCGGCCAAATTCCGCAATCCCCAAAATCCAGAATTAACCTGGAGCGGCTTTGGACGTAAGCCCAACTGGTATATTGAATATATCCAGAAGGGGGGCAACGAGAAAGACTTAGTCATTTAATGGATTAAATGCAAAAGCACGCCGGGGCGTGCTTTATTTATTTACGGGTGGAATATTCGGAGGTCAATATGACGATTTTTAGCAAAATTCTTAGCGGTGCCATTCCCTGCGCCAAAATCTACGAGGACGAACAGATTTTCAGCTTCATGGACGCCTTTCCCCAGAGTCGCGGCCATGCTCTGATTATTCCCAAACGGGCCGCCCCCGACCTGTTTACGGTGGCCGCCGAGGATTTGGCCGCCGTGGCCCGTTTTAGCCAGCGCCTGGCCCGGGCCCAGCGGGAAGCGCTTCGTCCCGATGGCATCCGGGTGATGCAGTTCAACGGCGCCGCCGCCGGCCAGACCGTTTTCCACTATCACATGCACCTGATACCCGTCTGGGAGGGGGAAGCGCTGGGGGCCCACGGCGGGGGCCAGGCCGATTTGAGCGAATTGGAAGCACTGGCCGCCCAGCTGCGGAGCCAGCTGTGAGTGCCACCATCATCGACGGCAAGGCCTTCGCCGCCCGACTGCGCGCCGAGCTGGCCCAGAAGACCGAGGCCTTCCAACAACGTACCGGCCGGCGCCCCGGGCTGGCGGTTATTCTCGTCGGCAATGACCCGGCCAGTGAGGTTTACGTGCGCAACAAGGGCATTCAGGCCCGGGAGGTGGGTTTCAATAGTCTGGAATTCAAGCTGCCCGCCGATTGCAGTGCCGAAGCGCTGCTGGCCCAAATCGAAGCGCTTAACCGGGACGACAACGTCCACGGCATTCTTGTCCAGCTGCCGCTGCCGCCGCACATCGACGCCGAGGCGGTGCTGAATCACATCGACCCGACCAAGGACGTGGACGGTTTCCACCCGCTTAACGTGGGCCTGCTCTGGACGGGCAACGCCGTTTCCGTGCCCTGCACGCCGCTGGGCTGTTCGCTGCTGCTGCGTGAGTATGTGGGCGCCAATCTGGCCGGCCTGTCGGCGCTGGTGGTGGGCCGTTCTAATATTGTCGGCAAACCCATGGCCGCCCTGCTGCTGGCCATGAACGCCACCGTAACCATTGCCCATTCCCGTTCGCCCAATCTGCCGGAGCTCTGCGGCCGGGCGGACATTGTGGTGGCGGCCATGGGCCGACCCGAAGCGCTTCGGGGGGAATGGCTGAAGCCGGGGGCCGTAGTGCTGGACGTGGGCATTAACCGCATCGAACGCGACGGCAAAAGCAGATTGGTGGGCGATGTGGAATTCGCCAGCGCCGTGGCGCGGGCGCGCCTGATTACACCGGTACCGGGCGGCATTGGTCCCATGACCATTGCCTGTCTGCTGCAGAACACCCTGGCCTGTGCCGAAGCGCTTCATTGAGTTTTTGTTAAGATAAGCGCTTTTCATATTGAGCCAATAAAATGACAACAGAAATCGGCCTCTTCTATGGCAGCACCACCGGCATGACCGAGGACGTAGCCTTTCGTCTGGAAGCACTCGTCCGGGAGCAGTTCCCCGAGGTGGAAATAACCGCCATCAATATCATCGACCTGGAGGACCCCCGGGATATGTTCCTGAATGACAAGATTATTCTGGGCTTGCCCACCTGGAACTATGGCGAGTTCCAGGACGACTGGGAAATGGTCATCGACAAAATCGCCGACGTGGATTTGCACGGCAAGCGCATCGCCCTGTTTGGCCTCGGCGACCAGGTGGGCTATCCCGAATACTATCTAGACGCCCTCGGCATGATTGCCGAGCAGCTGCGCGCCCAGGGCGCCCAGTTCGTCGGCGAGTGGCCCACGGCTGGCTATAAATTTGAGCGTTCCAAGGCGCTGCTGCCCAACGGCAATTTCATCGGCCTGGCTCTGGACGAGGATAGCCAGCCGGAACTGACCGATGAACGCCTGAAAACCTGGCTGGACCAGCTTATCCCGCTCTTGCTAACGGCCTAGATTTTTCGCTAAAATCGCGCCCTTTGTACCTTGCCATGACTCCCATGGCTTTTTTAATCCACAAGGAAATAAAACATGACCCAAAGACATTATGAAATCGTCTTTATCGTTCACCCGGACCAGAGCGAACAGGTGGGCGGTATGGTTGAGCGCTATAAGGCGATGATTGAAACCAGCGGCGGCAAAGTGCACCGTCTGGAAGACTGGGGCCGCCGGGTGCTGGCCTACCCCATTCAGAAGGTGGTTAAAGCCCACTACGTGCTGATGAATGTTGAATGCGACAGCAACACGCTAGGTGAGCTAGAAAGCAACTTCCGCTATAACGATGCGGTGCTGCGCCATCTGACCATCCGCCGCGACGAGGCCGTTAGCGAGCCCTCTCCCATCTCCAACAACGCCAAGAAAAAGGACTAAGCCATGGCACGTAAATCCTGCCGTTTCACCGCCGAGGGCGTGAGCGAAATCGACTATAAAGACCTGGAAACGCTGAAATCTTACATTACCGAGGTGGGCAAAATTGTTCCCGGCCGTATCACCGGCACCAGCGCCTTCTACCAACGGCAACTGACCACGGCCATTAAACGAGCCCGTTTCCTGGCCCTGCTGCCCTACTCTGACCAACACTAGGAGGAGCCTGCGATGAAAATTATTCTTCTCGAAAGAGTTATTGGCCTGGGTAATCTGGGCGACCAGGTGGAAGTGAAGGGGGGCTACGCCCGTAACTATCTACTCCCCACCGGCCGCGCCACCGAAGCCACCAAGGCTAATCTGGAGCGCTTCGAAGCCCGGCGCGCCGAGCTGGAAAAACAACAGGCCCAGAAACTAGCCGAAGCCCAAAAACGGGCCGAAGCTTTCAACGGTAAAGTGTTGACCATCGTGGCCAATGTGGGTGATGAGGGTAAACTCTACGGTTCCATCGGTTCTCAAAACATTGTGGAAGCTGCAAAGAAAGAAGGTCTAACCCTGGCCCGTTCCGAAGTACTGCTGCACAGCAGCACCATCCGCGAAGTAGGCGAATTCCCTGTGGAACTGCGTTTCTTCGGCGATAATCGTGCTGAAATCATCGTTAAAGTGGTGGCCGAGTAATTTTGGACTATTCCTGCCGAAGCGCTTCCCGGGAAGCGCTTCTTTTTTATGCGCCTCGAGCCCGGGCGCTGTGTTGACCCGGCTAGGGGGAAAATTTATAATCCGTGCCAGCTTTAGCATTATTAACAACCATAAAAAAACTATTAGTTATTCAAACGGTTGTGAGTTTATTTTTCTTTATTTTGAGTCTTCTTTTTAAGGAAAAACAAATAACCCTACTGGCCATGGGCCTGGGAGCTGCCGTTTGCCCACTGCTTACCTGGCTACAACTACGTTTGTTCCGCCGGGTGGCTGTTGCTGATGCACGGAGTTTTTTTCGACTGATGATTACGGCGGAAATTCTTAAGATTATTCTGCTGGTTTTATTAATCTCCTTGCTCATTGGTTTTAAGGTGCAGGGCTTTGGTTTGGTTATTGGCTTTGCAATGGGCTATTTAACCTATTTTTTTCTACTTATTTAAGGGTTAATTATGGCGGGACACGGCGAAATCGACAGCGCAGAATACATACATCATCACCTCACTAATATGACCGTGGGTTCTGGTTTCTGGGCTATTAATCTTGACACTCTCTTTTTCTCCATTGGTCTCGGCGCTCTGTTCTGCTGGTGGTTTCGTAAAATGGCCCTCAAAGCCAATGCTGGCGTCCCCTCCTTTGGGGTAGCCATTGCCGAGATGATTTTCGAGTTTATCGACGGTACCGTGAAGGACTTCTTCGGTAAATCGCGGGCGGATATTGGTTCGCTGGCTCTGACGATTTTTGTCTGGATTCTGCTCTGGAATACCATGGATATCGTTCCCGTCGATTTACTGCCCATGCTGGCTGGGGCCATCGGTATTCCCTATCTCAAAGTGGTACCTTCCACCGACCCCAACGCCACCTTTGCCCTTTCTATCATCATCGTTGCCCTAACCTATATCTATCTCTACAAGAACAATCATGGTGCCTGGGGCTTCATTAAAGCCTTTGGTGGCCATCCCTTTGAGGCCGAGGGCGTTCTGGGGAAAATTATTCTCTATCCCTTTAACCTGCTTCTGAAAATCGTTGAAGACATAGCCAAAATGATTTCTTTGGCCCTCCGTCTTTTCGGCAACCTCTTTGCCGGTGAACTTATTTTCGTACTCATTGCCCTGCTGCCCTGGCCAACCCAGTTTATCCCCGGTGGGATGTGGGCAATTTTCCACATTCTGGTCATTGTGCTACAGGCCTATGTCTTTATGATTCTTAGCGTTGTTTATCTGTCCATGACAGAAAGCCACTGATTTTCTACTTTCTCTTCCCTTTTAATTGGAGTTATCACCATGGAAAAAATCTTAGCTATCGCCAGCCTGCAAAGCACCACAGCCATTGCTGTGGCCATTATTTTGGCCTTTGCTGCTCTGGGTACCGCTTTGGCCTTCGCCGTTCTGGGCGGAAAATACATTGAAAGCAGTGCGCGCCAACCTGAAATGATGAAACCACTGCAAACCAAATTCTTCATTATTGCCGGCCTGGTGGACGCAGTGGCCATGATTGCTGTGGTTATAGCCCTGTTGATGGTTTTCGGCAACCCTCTGTTAAAAGCTTTCCTGGAAGCCATCAAATAATTTTTTGAACTAACTAGAACACCAAGAGGTGCGCAATGAATTTTTTAACACTGATTGGTCAGATGGGGACGTTTCTGGTTCTATGGTGGTTTGTCTATAAGTTTATCTGGCCACTGTTGGCTCAGGCTGTGGCGGAACGGCAACAGAAAATCGCCGAGGGTCTGAGTATGGCGGACAATGCGCGCTTCTCGATGCTCAGTGCCAAAGAGGAGTCGGATGATTTATTGCTTAACGCAAAAAATCAGGCCAATGAAATTGTGCTTCGCGCCCAGCGCGAAGCCGACAAGTTGGTCAATGAGGCGCGCGAAGAGGCCAAAAACGCTGGAAAACGTGAGCTAGAAAACGCCCGCGAAGAAATCGAACAGGAAAAACGTAAGGCCCGGGAAGCGCTTCGGCAACAGCTAGCCAGCTTGGTTATCCAAGGGGTCCAACAGGTGGTTGCCCGCGAAGTTAAGGCCGAAGACCACGCCCATCTCCTGCGAGAACTTAGCGAGAAACTCTAAATGGCGCAAACGGAAACTGTCGCTCGACCCTATGCCAGAGCCGTATTTGGTCGTGCTGTGAATCAGGCAGAACAGAAGCAATGGCTAGAATTCTTAAAAATTAGCGCGGAACTGCTGAACAACAGCGATGTCATTAAGCGCTTGGGTTTGCCCTCATTTGTTCATGATTGGAAAAACTGGCTGAATCAGCTTCTCAGTGAAAAGCGCAAGCAAGCACTTAGCCAGGAGGAAAGCAATTTCCTTAATCTGCTTGAGGAGCATAATCGACTGATTGTGCTACCCCAAATTGCCGAGCTCTATGAGCGTCTTCTCTATGAACAGGATAATGTCTGCCTGGTGCAGGTACAGTCAACCCAA
>ERZ773090.299-NODE-299-length-33151-cov-5.5378_pt1 | contig 33151 bp, 40 predicted proteins | sample MGYA00580579_ERZ773090 | MGnify/ENA primary metagenome ERZ773090 (study PRJEB29015, sample SAMEA2738014) | human oral metagenome | biome: human oral; feature: human-associated habitat; material: dental | place: China | collected 2132 ... | reverse complement strand
GATGCTCTATGCGCCTGTCGTGAATCCCATCATCAATAGCGATGTGCGTCTGGATGACAGCGACCTTCACAAGATGGTTGCAAAGGACATGGTACTCACGGGGATGCTGATCGATGATCCGGAGATCACGCAGAGCATTGACGCGATGGGGGAGCATCTCTGCATCACCTTCAACAAGGATAAGAGCATTTCCAAGGCATCGGCAAAGCACATTCGTTCACGCGAGGAGTTTGAACAGCTGCTTGCCTATCTGCCGCAGCTGATCCGCACGACTGCCGAGGAGATCCTGAGGGGAAATATACAGGTTGCGCCCTATCGTTTTCGGGATCGCAATGCCTGTACCTTCTGCAGCTATCGTTCCATCTGCTCGTTCGATCCAGAGCTTGGGCAGGGGGATCACTATCGTGAGATTGCAGACAATGCACAGGCAGCGATGGAAGAGATTGCACAGATGGTGTGCGGGGAGGTGAAGTCCGATGGCTGAACGGATGCAGTTTACCGCCGATCAACAAAAAGCGATTGAGACGCGTGGACAGAACATCCTCGTCGCTGCGGCGGCAGGGTCGGGAAAGACGCGCGTTCTGGTCGAGCGCATCATCTCGCAGGTACGTGCGGGGACGCTGTCGCTCGACCGTATCCTCGTCCTCACCTTTACCAAGGCTGCTGCATCGGAGATGCGCGAACGCATTGAGGCGGCGCTCAATGCCGAGATTGATGCCATTGTCGAGAAAGGCGGCGCACTCGAAGAGGTCGCTGCGCTCGAACGGCAGCGCGTCCTCCTTACGGGAGCAGATATCTCAACATTCCACTCCTTTTGTCAGCGTCTGATCCAGTCGCACATCGATGCGACGGAGATCCCGCCGACCTTCCGCATTGCAAGCGAGCAGGAGATCCGTCTGCTGAAAAACGACGTGTTTGAACAGATGATTGAGAGCGAATATGAGAACGCGGCAGCGGACGACCCCTATGGATTTCTTCCCTTTTCCGATGCCTATGGAGGCGTAAAGGGGGACGACGAGAAACTGCAGTGGGAAATCCTCGCACTGCACGCCTTTTCGCTCAGTCAGCCCTCGCCCGTGACATGGCTTGCGGCACAGGGAAACGAGCGCAGCGATGCGCCGTATTGGGCGCGATACGGGTTTCAGACCCTTGCGGATGAGTTGAAGCACAGTCTTTCACAGGTCTGCACGAACTATGCGGCGGCAATCAAGCTTCTCAAGAGCGGCAGCAATGACCTGCGCATGGCAGCAGCTAAATGTCTTGAAGCACTTGCGCATAACAGGGGAATCTATGAGAATTTGCAGGCAGAGCTCAATGGATTTGTGAATGGCAAACAGGACAGCGCATGGGAAGAATTTCTGGTGCAAGCAGCTGCGGCGAAAAAGGCGAAAAAAAATATACCACGCAAAGCGGTCGAGGACTGTGATCCCGAGGTCGGAGCACAGCTCAAGAAGCTGACGGAAAAGATCCATACCCCGTGGGACGACTGCATCGCCCGTCTGCCCGCGACATCACAGGAGCTATGCAATACCGAGAATGCTGCAAATGCCGCCATCCGTCAGTACGTTCGCCTGACAACAGCATTTCACAATGCGTTTCAGCAAAAGAAAATCGAGCGTGGCATCCTCGATTTCAGCGACCTTGAACATACGGCTCTCGAACTGCTCTGTCGCGATCCGAAGCAGCTGCAGGAGGATCCGACCATCGCCGCACCGACGGAGATTGCCGATGAGCTGCGTGCCCATTACGACGCGATCATGGTGGACGAATATCAGGATACGAACGGACTGCAGGAGGGCATTCTGCGGCAGATTGCACGCGAAAACAACCGCTTCATTGTCGGTGACGTGAAGCAGAGCATCTATCGCTTTCGCCTTGCCGATCCGTCGCTCTTTCAGCATACCTACGAGGCATACCGCGCTGACAGTGCGGAGGGCGAACTCGTGACGATGTCCGAGAACTTCCGCAGCCGCGCCGAGGTGCTTGCGCCCATCAACGAAATCTTCTCCCAAATCATGAGCAAAGAAGCGGTCGACATCGCCTATGACGTTCATGCGCGTCTCAATCCGGGACGCGTATTTGTAGAGCCGACCAATGGTATGTCACTCGCAGGGCCGCTTGAGATCAACCTCCTGCGTGCAGACTATTCCACCGACACGGAGGAGGGGGAGGAAGAGCGAAAAGCGTTTGAAATCGAGGCATATTTTATAGCACGCCGCATTCAGGAACTCAAATCCAAGGGGTATGTTCTGCACAACGGGGATGCCGTCCAAAATAAGGATATTGTCATTCTCCTGCGTGGCGCGAAGGAGCGTGCGGGGATTCTCCTCGATGCGCTGCGAAAAGAGAACATCCCTGCGTATGCGGACGATACCGCCGGCTATTTTGAGGCAAGCGAGATTCGCATGATGCTCTCCCTGCTTGCCGTATTGGACAACGCCCGTCAGGATACGCCGCTCGCCGCCGTACTCGTATCACCCATGATTGGCATGACAATGGAGGACATGGCGGCACTGCGCATACATACACCGCTTGGCGGTATCTATGATATCCTGACAGGTGCGACGGGGGACGGGCTATCAGACAATCTTATAGAAAAGGCGGCAAATGCACTGGAACGCATCCGACGTTGGCGACGCTGCGCCCTTGTGCAGAGCGTTCCCGAACTGCTCCGCCTGCTCTATCGTGAGACGGGCTACTATGACTACGTCGGAGGACTCCCCGGCGGCATCCTGCGGCAGGCAAACTTGCGTATGCTCATCGACCGCGCTGCCGATTTCGAGCGGACAAACGAGCGCGGACTATTTCGCTTTCTGCGTTACATCGACGCACTGAAGCGGCGCAGCACAGATCTCTCTGTTGCGCGTACCCTCGGTGAAAGCGAGGATGTTGTGCGCATCATGACGATTCACCGCAGCAAGGGGCTGGAGTTTCCCATCGTCTTTCTTGCGAACATCTCAGGTACATTCAATACGCAGGATACAAGGGGCGATTTGCTCTACCATGCACACGAGGGCATCGGTCTGCGTGTCTATGAGAACAGCATGGCCGGACGGCAGAAATACGATACCATGTCGCGCAGGAAGATCAAAGCCGTCATTCAGCGCGAGACGATGGCGGAGGAGATGCGCATTCTCTACGTCGCCATGACACGCGCACAGGAAAAGCTCATCCTGACGGGCACGCTGAACATCACGCGTACGGGCAAGGACGCATTGGAGCAGCTACGCGAGAGCTGTCTCAAATATGCACAGACGGAAGACACTGTATTTTCAAAAGAGGCTATTCTCGGCGCGAAATGCTATCTCGACTGGATTGCACTTGCCCTGATGCGCCATCCCGATGGAGCGATCCTCTTCGACGATGCGGACGGGATTGCTCTCCGCCCGCCAACCAATGAAAAGGCGCGCTTTGATCTGCGTCTCCCGCATGAAGATGTGCGCGTTCCGCAGGATCTGTCAGAGGAAAAGGAAGACAGCATTCTTTCTGCTGTCCGCGCCGATGAACCGCTCCCGGCGGGCAAGGAGGCCAACCGTGTCGCAGATGTGCTAAACTGGAAATATGATCTGCGTGGAACAGCGCAGATCCACGCCAAGACCAGTGTCACCGAGCTTAAGCGTCAGCAGGCAGCCGAGGAGGAGCCAATCGCTCCATTCCTGCCGGCTGTTGGGGATTCGGCAGATACACCGCAGGAATGGGAAGTGCCGCGCTTCCTGCGCTCATCGGAACGAGAGCATCTAACGCCGATGGAGCGCGGCACGGCGATGCACACCGTCATGCAGCAGCTCGACCTGTCGGATATCGCAAACATCTCTGCCATCGAGCGTCAGCTCGACCGACTCGCCGAAAAGGGAATTCTCTCGGAGGCGGAGCGAGGCATCATCGATGTCGGGAACGTATGGACATTCGTCTCCTCAAAACTGGGGCGGCGTATGCGTGCGGCAAAGGCAATCTATCGCGAACTTCCCTTTGGACGTCTCCTTCCGGCACATGCCTACTACAAAGAGGCAACGGACGAAGACGATCAAATTTTTTTGCAGGGCATCATCGACGTTCTCTTTGAGGAGGAAAACGGTGACTACATCCTGCTCGACTACAAGACCGACCGTAAAATCTCCGCTGCAGCAGCACGGGAGCGCTATCAGTTCCAGATCGACCTCTACTGCGATGCCGTAGAGACCATCCTTGGCAAACCGGTCAAAGAATCCTATCTCTTCCTTCTTGATACAGGGTCGGAAGTAAAGATGTGAGACACCTAAAAGCAGAGCAGTGACGCACACAATACGTCACTGCTCTGTTTTTAGAAATCGCTGATAAAATAAAGTCCGTCAGATTAGCATAGATTTTTTCGTCCGATTGAGGCAGCAAATCCTCCACATACCCAAAGCGAAGGAAGCGCAGTATCCTTCCACTGCCCGGAAACGCCGACGAGCTTATCCGGCGCAATGGCAAAGAGCGCCATCTGTGCTAGCCCCCCCGAGGGGGCAATGCGGTCAATCTGCTTCGGGATCTCGACCGTGCGTCCTACAGAAGCCGTGAACAAATAGGTTTCGGAGACAGGATTCTCCGCCGCCTCTTGCCCGCATCCGACCAGCAGTGTGAGGAGGATTAATAAAACGGCGAGCAGCACATTTCTTTTTTCATAAGCATTTTCCTTTTCTAATTGAATCCTCTGAATTGCTGTGTTACCCTAGGATCAATAGATCTGTGAGGAGGTCTTTTCGTGAATTACTGGAATCTTTACGATGAGATCATCGAGGGTCTCCCGCAGGATATCTGCATCGACGACTATGCCGTCAGCCGCCCGTGGACGTACGTGCGTGCAGGAAGTCTGGTCGGTGTCTGCATGACGATACCCGCATACAGCCGTCCTCGGCTACGCAAGGAGAGCTTTCTCGGCTGCTCCCTGCGTGAGGCGGGGGAGTATGTGCGTTCGTGGCAGGGGCAGGAGGCATCCATCGCCACGGCCGCCATCAACGCCTACTATAATCAGCCGTCGAAAGTACAGGCGATGCAGGGGTTTCACGGTGAGGATGCATCCGCTGAGACCCTAGATGAGCGCAAGAAACTCGAAGCATTCGCCATGTATACGGAGCAGATTCGCGGGAAGAAGGTTGCTGTCGTTGGGCATTTTCCAAACTTCCAAAAGAACTGGGAACCGATCTGCGATCTATCTATCCTTGAGATGCAGCCCGAGTGGGGGGACTATCCTGCGGAGGCGGCTGAGTTTCTTCTGCCGCAGCAGGACTTCGTCTTTATGACGGGAGCAACCTTTGCCAACAAGACCCTGCCGCGCCTCTTGGAACTCTCAAGGAATGCCGTGACCGTCCTTGTCGGTCCCTCCGTGCCGATGCATCCATGTCTTTTTGACTACGGAGCAGACGGACTTTCTGGGTTCACCGTAACCGATGCCACACTTGCCGCCGATCTCGTCCATTTCGGTTATGGAACTGATATTGCAAGCTGCGGCAAGATGGCGGATGTCCTTCCACATACCAGTTGAACAACATAACAGAGTTGCCGTACATTTTTGCAACATACAGCAACTCTGTTTTATTTGTGTTGATTAGAACGTCATATCAACACAGAGAAGGAAGTTCGTGCCGTTGGCAGAGCTTTCCCATCTGTACTGGTAGTCCATAAGTTATGATGAAATGCAGGAATTATTTTCCTCGCATCGAATTAATCATAATAAAGAAAAGGAAGTGAATCAAATGGCAGACTGTATCTTTTGCAAGATTGCACAAGGAGAGATTCCTTCAACGAAGGTCTATGAGGATGCGCAGGTGCTTGCGTTCCGCGATCTCGATCCGCAGGCTCCGGAGCATGTTCTCGTCATACCGAAGAAGCACATTGCGAATGTTCTCGGGCTTGCGGCGGAGGACAAAGAACTAGCGGGGCATATCCTGTCTGAGGCGGTGCCGGAGATTGCACGGAGTCTTGGGGTTGATGCCGGAGGGTTTCGGCTTGTAACAAATACAGGTGCGGATGGCGGGCAGACGGTCGGACATCTGCACTTTCATCTTCTTGGTGGACGTCCACTCACATGGCCGCCGGGCTAAAGGACAATATCACATCGCATTAGGGCAGTGTTATGTCACGTTATATTGTGATAAATACTGCCTTTTTTGTTTAAGTTCCGTTGTGGGCAAACGATATTATTAATATAAGATAGAATAGTGTGGCAATATTGATAGGAGGTGTCAGCAATGGTAGAACGTATTGAACGAGTGATGCGCATAAAGCGGCTTCGGTTCAACAACGATGAGTTGTTCGAACGGAGAAAAGGCTTCGAGGAGCGGGAACAGGGAGAATCGTTTGCTTCTATTTATGAAGATGAAATAGAGAAGAAGAAAAAACGGCAGGCGGAAGACTCCCCCTCGAACCGCGCTTATCAACTTGAAGTGGGACGTCCTACGCAGTCTTTGTTCTATCAAGGGAAAGCTGATATTTCAGAGGTGAAGGGAAAACTGCCCCATGCCGGATGACGTGCATGGAATGCGGCTTGCTCTCGCAGAGGCAGAACAGGCCTATGCACTTGGTGAGGTTCCCATCGGTGCCGTCATATTGGACGAGACGGGAACAGTCATTGCCAGTGGATATAATCTGCGTGAAACACAGCATGATGCAACGGCACATGCCGAGTTGATCGCCATACAGCGTGCGTGTCAGCGTCTCGGTCGATGGCGGCTCACGGGCATGACGCTCTATGTAACGATCGAGCCGTGTCCCATGTGTGCCGGTGCGATCGTTATGAGCCGCATCAGCCGTGTTGTTTACGGCAGTACGGATACAAAGGCAGGAGCCTGTGAGTCACTCTTTAACATCACAGGCTGTCCCACATTGAACCATCAACCGTCAATACGTTCCGGCGTATTGACGGATGAGTGTTCCGAGATCATTAGGCGCTTTTTTCGCGAACGGCGAAGCCGATCGCTGGTCTGAAATATAGATTCCCCCATGTAAAAGCCGTCCGTAGCGTTTTGCTGCGGACGGCTTTTACATGGGGGAATCTACTTGAGAGCTTCCTTTAGTACCTGCATATTCTTCTTCATGGTGTCAATATAGGCGTTCTTCGCTGCTGGTGTCGCTTCTCCCGTTACAACAGGATCCAGTGTATAGATCTTAGCTCCCGTCTCCCGTGCGATGGTCTCAGCGGCAGCAGGGGAGTACTGCGGCTCCGTAAAGAGAACCTTTGTGGGAAGGGCATTGACCTGTTCGATGGTCTCCTGCAGCTCTGTCGGGGTCGGCTCTGTTCCGGGTTCACGCTCAACAACACCGATGATGTTCAGATTGAACTCCTTTGCAAAGTAAGGGAATGCCTCGTGGAACGTGACAATATCCTTGTGCGGAACAGTATCGAGTGCCGCATGCATTTCACTCTTGAGCGAGGTGAGCTTTTCGATGTATGCTGCAGCGTTCTTCTCGTATGCCGCTGCATGCGCAGGGTCGGCTTCCTTGAGCTGATCGGCAATGTTACGTACCTGTGTGATCGCATCCGTGACACTCAACCAGACGTGAGGATTGTCCCCCTCCTCATCATGGATGAGCGCAATGCCGCGTGAGGCATCGATGACCTTCAGCTTCTTCTGCTGCTCGGTCACCTTGTCCATGAAGTCCTCCATACCGGCGCCGTTGATGACAAAGGCATCCGCCTTTTCAAGCGTTTTCATATCCTCTGTCATAAGCTGATAGTCATGCAGGCAGCCCGTCTGCGGCTTCGTCATATTATATACTTCGACGCCGTCCACGCCGTCTGTAATGTTGATTGTCGCAACATACATGGGATAGAACGAGGTGACAATGCGGAACGGCTCTGCCGTTTTCTTCTCTGCAGGCTTGTCCGTGCCGCCGCAGCCGACAAGGGCAACGGAAAGCACAAGGAGCAGGAGAGATAAAATCTTGCTTGTACTACGCATGGGTAACAGATCTCCTTAAAGCAGTTGAACATTATGTGAATTCGGTGAAATTTCACGAGTAAAATAATACCGCACACTGAGAGGTAATGTCAATATAAAATATAAAAATTTTTTATCGTTACATACTATGTATAAATAGATGTTCAAGCGATCAGTTGATGATATCCTCAACTGTTTTGTGAAAATTTCATTACGCGATTGACACGGATTATCCCCATGGAGTATAATGTGCTTGCATCATTTATCGGTGCAACATTACTCCGCGCGTGGAGGGAGGGGAAATGCATGGCAAATGAAATTAAGGTCGGCAAGAATGAGTCGATCGACAGTGCTCTCCGCCGCTTTAAGCGTATGTCACAGAAGGCCGGCACTCTTGCCGAAGTTCGAAAGCGTGAACATTACGAGAAACCGAGCGTTCGCCGCAAAAAGAAATCTGAGGCAGCGCGTAAACGCAAATACAGGGGCTGATTGCAAAGAGGCATCCGTGGACGCTGTGCCACGGATGTTTTTCTATTTTACATCTTCCATGAAAGGATGAAAAGCGATGTCATTGATGGAAAAATTGACCGCAGATATGAAGGAAGCCATGAAGCAGGGGGAGAAGGAACGTCTCTCCGTCATCCGTCTCGTCCGTGGTGCTGTCCGTCAGGCTGAAATTGATGGGAAAAGGACACTGAGTGACGATGAGGTCATCGGTGTTATTACGAAGGAAGTGAAGATGCGCCGTGACTCCATCGAGGAGTTTGAACGCGGTAAGCGTGCCGATCTTGTGAAAAAGGCGGAGGAAGAGATCGCCCTTCTGATGCCATATCTTCCTTCGCAGCTCAGCATTGATGAGGTTAAAAAGATCGTTGAAGAAACCGTTGCTGAGGTTGGTGCGACGACGGCAAAGGACATGGGAAAGGTTATGGGCGCTCTCATGCCACGTATCAAAGGCCGCGCAGACGGAAAGCTCGTAAATGAAATTGTCCGCTCGATTCTGAAATAATCGATGTTATTCCCTGTGGAAATCCCCGTACATTCTTTTTGACAAAGGTGCGGGGATTTTCGTATAATTGGGAAGAGAATAAAACCTTAAAGGAGTACATAATATGGCAGAGAAGGACAATAAAAGAGATAAACCGATGACACGTGAAGAGGCTTTGGAAAATGCACTCAAGCAGATTGAGAAGGCGCATGGAAAAGGAGCGATCATGCGCCTTGGCGAGGCCAAGGCAAACATGAATATCGATGTCATATCGACTGGTATCCTTCCGCTTGATATCGCTCTCGGTGTCGGTGGCATTCCACGCGGACGTATTATTGAAGTCTACGGGCCGGAATCCTCCGGCAAGACAACGGTCACTCTTCACATGATCGCCGAAGCCCAAAAGGCCGGAGGACTTGCTGCATTCATCGATGCGGAGCATGCACTGGATCCGGAGTACGCACGTAAATTGGGCGTGAATACGGAGGACCTCCTGATTTCACAGCCCGATACAGGAGAGCAGGCGCTTGAGATCGTAGATGCGCTTGTGCACAGCGGTGCCATTGATATCATCGTTGTGGATTCCGTCGCAGCGCTCGTGCCAAAATCTGAAATTGAGGGGGATATGGGAGCCTCTGTGGTCGGACTCCAAGCGCGGCTGATGAGCCAAGCAATGCGAAAGCTGACGGGCATCATCAGCAAGACCCGTACCGTTGCCGTCTTTATCAACCAGCTGCGCGAAAAGATCGGTGTCGCCTATGGCAATCCCGAGACCACAACGGGCGGCCGCGCACTGAAATTCTACGCATCTGTACGCATCGACGTGCGTCGTGCGGATTCCATCAAACAGGGAACGGAGTCTCTCGGTAATCGCACGCGTGCAAAAATTGTCAAAAACAAAGTCGCACCGCCCTTTAAGACGGCTGAATTCGACATCATATATGGTGAGGGGGTCTCCCGTCTCGGAAGCATTATCGATATGGCAGTGGAACTGGATATTGTGAACAAGAGTGGCGCATGGTATTCCTACGAGGGAACGCGTCTCGGACAGGGAAAGGAAAATGCAAAGGCGACCTTGGAGGAACAGCCGGAGCTCATCGCAGAACTTGAAGAAAAGATTCGCACGAAAATTCTTGTCGAAGGTGTAAGTCCCAAAAAGAAATCATCATCAAAAAAAACCTCTAAGGAAGCCGATCAGGAAGTAGTAGATACGCCGGATGAGGACATTATCCCGGAGATGGATGAATGATCGACACACACGATGACACGGTTAAGCGCCCCCGCAAAACAACGGATAAAACAGCGCTGATGACCGCAGTCGATTATCTTGCACGGCAGGCACACACCGAAAAGAGACTGCGTGAGAAACTCGAACACAAAGGATTCCCGGCAGAGGAAATCGACAAAGCTATTGCCCGCCTCATCGAGCGCCATTATCTCGACGATGCCGACCTCTGTGCACAGCAGTTCATGTATCTCTACAACGAGAGCCGAAGCTCTGTTCGTCAGATTTGTACGAAGCTCATGCAGCGCGGATTTGACCATGATCTCGTATGGAGCGTTGTACCGGAGGATACCTTTGAGCGTGAGGTTGCCGCAGCGGGGCGTGTACTCACAATGAAGTACAAACCGACAGACAAGACGCAGAAGATGATGGCAAACCTTTATCAGAAGGGATTTTCGGTCGATGTGGCACATGCTGCCGTACGGAGCTTTACGGAAGATGCAGAAGAGTACTAAGAAAGGGACTTCCATGATGAACAGACCCGAAGCCACGGAAATGATTTTGGTGCTGGATTTCGGCGGACAGTATAACCAGCTTATCGCACGACGCGTACGAGAGAATCATGTCTATTGTGAAGTCCATCCACACACGTTGTCCACAGATCGTATTCGTGCGCTTTCCCCACGCGGCATTATTCTGACGGGCGGTCCGAACAGCGTCTATGGCAAGGAAGCCATCACCGCACCGAAGGAACTGTTTGCCCTGGGGATTCCTGTCCTCGGGATCTGCTACGGTGCGCAGCTGATGGCATATCTCTGCGGCGGACGCGTCGAAACTGCACCCACGAGCGAATATGGAAGGACAGAAGTCGACATCACGGACAAATCCGCTCTTCTGTTTGACGGCATTCCGGCAAAAAATATTTGCTGGATGAGCCACACAGACTACATCAGCAAACTGCCCGCAGGATTTCACACAACAGCAAGCACGCCTGTCTGCCCGATTGCGGCAATGGAGAATCCTGCACAGCATCTCTATGCCGTACAGTTCCATCCAGAGGTCATGCACACGGAACACGGAACGGAAATGCTGCGAAATTTTGTCTATCATATCTGTAAATGTACGGGAACGTGGCGCATGGATTCCTTCGTGCAAAAGACCATCGACGAGCTGCGCGCAAAGATCGGTACGAAACGCGCCCTCTGCGCACTCTCTGGCGGTGTTGACTCCTCCGTTGCCGCCGTACTGCTCTCCAAGGCAATCGGCAGCCAGCTCACCTGTGTATTTGTCGATCATGGTCTTCTTCGAAAGAACGAGGGGGATGAAGTCGAAGCGGTTTTCGGAACATCCGGAACCTACGATGTCAACTTCATCCGCATTAACGCACGTGACCGCTTCTATGCAAAGCTCAAGGGCGTGACGGAACCAGAGCAAAAACGCAAGATCATTGGTGAGGAGTTTATCCGTGTATTCGAGGAGGCAGCACATGAGATCGGTGCTGTGGACTTTCTCGTGCAGGGAACGATCTACCCCGATGTCATCGAAAGTGGTCTTGGAAAATCTGCTGTCATCAAGTCGCACCACAATGTCGGCGGCCTGCCCGACCATATTGACTTTAAGGAGATCGTAGAACCCCTGCGTCTTCTCTTTAAGGACGAAGTACGCGCTGCGGGGCGCGAGCTTGGGATTCCGGACTATCTCGTTGACCGTCAGCCGTTCCCCGGCCCCGGTCTCGGCATCCGTATCATCGGCGAGGTGACAGCCGAGAAGGTTCAGATTGTGCAGGATGCAGATGCCATCTATCGCGAGGAGATTGCAAAGGCGGGCATTCAGAAGAATCTCGGACAATACTTTGCCGCGCTTACCAATATGCGATCCGTCGGTGTCATGGGCGATGGGAGAACGTATGACTATGCCGTCGTTCTGCGTGCAGTCGAAACCAGTGACTTCATGACTGCAGCGGCTGCACAGCTCCCGTGGGAAGTTCTGTCAAAGGTGACCACGCGCATTGTCAACGAGGTACGCGGTGTCAACCGTGTCCTCTATGACTGCACAGGAAAACCCCCGGCAACCATCGAACTTGAATGACCTAGAATCCTATCTCACCTCCATCGTTATGAATCTTATATGTATTATGAAATGAGGGCATTATGAGCATACGAGGTGTAGTATTTGATGTTGACGACACGCTGTACGATATGGCACAGCCTTTCTATGCGGCTTTGAGAAGACTTTTTGGGGAGCGCGCCGAGTTTGACCTGCCTGCACTTTTTTTGGCGTTTCGTCAATACAGTGATGAGCGGTTTGAGGAGTCGCAGACCGGAAAAATCAGTATGGATGAGTTCTACATCTATCGCATCCGTATGACACTCCAGGAGGCCGGTGTTCAGACGACAGATGCACAGGCGCTGGCATTTCAACGTGTCTACATGGGGCTTCAGTATCAGATTAAACTGTCACCGACCATGGTTCGTCTATTGAATGATCTCCGTACACGTGTGAAGCTCGGCATCATCACAAATGGCGAATCCACACATCAGCGAAAAAAAATCGAATCCCTCGGCATCTCCAAATGGATGAAGGAGGAGGCGATCATCATCTCAGGCGATCATAAATTCCGCAAACCGGATCAGCGTATTTTTCAGCTGATGGAGGAGCGTCTGGAGTTGGATGGGGCACAGCTTCTCCATGTCGGCGACTCCTTTGATCTTGATGTCGCAGGTGCGGTAGAAGCAGGATGGAACGCTGTCTGGTTCAACCGGCGTAGCCGGAGTGTACCCCAAACCGGAGCAAGCCTTTCCTTTTCCGAAGTTCCCTCAGAGGACATGCTGCTCTCGGTGGTTATAAAGGCCGTACGCGGGTAGTCAATGCTTTGGGAAATAAAAGGGGCTGCTGCATGGGGTAACGTGCAGTGGCCTCATGTTGATTCAATTTCCATGAAACCACCGTGGATCAAGGGTTGACAGCACTACACGAATGTGCTATTATGCTCTAACGTAGGCGTATAGCCTGTTTGGGCGTGAGCCCATCCCCAACCGCACGGCGAGGTTATCAATTCGGCGTTGCCGAACCGTAGTCGGCGAGTAACGATATAGGGAGGTGTTTACATGTATGCAATCGTAAAGACAGGCGGCAAGCAGTACAAGGTCGCAGAGGGCGATACCATCTTTGTGGAGAAGCTCGAGGCGGGCGAAGGCGAGACTGTCGTATTTGATCAGGTTCTGACTGTTGTGAGTGATGCCGATGTCAAGATCGGTCGTCCGATGGTGAACGGCGCGAAGGTGACGGGCAAGATCATGGCACACGGCAAGGGTAAGAAGATTCTGGTCTTCAAGTACAAGGCGAAGTCCAACTACCGTAAGCGTCAGGGACATCGTCAGCCATTCACGAAGGTCGTCATCGAGAAGATTGAGGCGTAATGCGTGATTTCGGTTGAGATCTTCACGAACACGGACGAGATGATTACAGGGTATTGTGTCAAGGGACACAGCGGTACGGCAAAGCGCGGTCAAGACATTGTCTGTGCAGGCGTATCGGCTCTGGCTCAGTCCGCACTGCTCGGGATCATGGAGCACCTGCATCGCACCGTTGACTATGACATTGCGAGCGGAAATCTCAAAATGCGGCTATTGGAGCCGCCTGATGATTGTACCGAAGCGATTCTGCGCAGCATGTATATGGGGCTCGCAGAAATTGAGAAGCTCAGCCCAAAGGGTATTCAAATCCATGAAGTAAAGGGGTGAACAGATTGTTCTCGTTTGATTTGCAGCTTTTTGCACATAAAAAGGGTGTCAGCTCAACCCGCAACGGCCGCGACAGCCACTCCAAGCGGCTTGGTGTGAAGGAGCAGGCAGGCACACATGTGACGGCAGGCAGTATCATTGTCCGCCAGCGTGGAACGCATTTCCATCCGGGGCACAATGTCGGAATCGGTAAGGATGATACGATCTTTGCAAAGATTGACGGCAAGGTTGCCTTCGAGCGCAAGGGGCGTCATCAGCGCCAGATCAGTGTGTATCCGCTCGCGGAGGCCGCTGTTTAATTTTGTTCTATGCGGATGCCTGTACCTTGGTGGTGCAGGCTCTTTTCTATAGGGGGACGTATGCAGTTCATTGACCGCGCACAGATCACAGTAAAGGCAGGAGACGGCGGACATGGAAAATCCGCATTCCGACATGAAAAGTTTATGCCGAAGGGTGGTCCGTCAGGCGGAGACGGCGGACGCGGCGGAGATGTCATCTTTCGCGCCGACCGCAATCTCAATACGCTCCTCTCATTTCGATTTCACCGCAAATTTATTGCGAAAAATGGAGAAAACGGAGAGCACAAAAATCAATATGGCCGTAACGCACAACATCTCTACGTTGATGTTCCTCCCGGAACGATTGTGACAGATGAGGCGACGGGAGAAGTTCTTGCCGATCTCACGGAGGTCGGCATGGAGACGGTAATTGCACGTGGGGGACGTGGGGGACGCGGCAACGCCAAGTTTGCAAATGCGGCAAACCGTGCCCCATCCTTTGCCGAGTTCGGTGAACCGGGTGAGAGCCGCAAACTGCGGCTTGAACTCAAACTCCTTGCAGATGTGGGACTTGTCGGCTATCCAAGTGTTGGAAAGTCAAGTCTTGTCGCCTCCTGCTCTGCGGCACGCCCTGAGATTGCGGACTATCACTTTACAACGTTGACCCCCGTGCTTGGTGTTGTACAGACGGACTATGAGAAAAGTTTCGTCATGGCGGATATTCCAGGGCTCATTGAGGGAGCGGCGGACGGCGTGGGGCTTGGACATGATTTCCTACGCCATGTCGAGCGTACGCGCCTCATTCTGCACATTGTGGATGCCTCCGGCATCGAGGGACGCGATCCCGTCGAGGATTATCACAAAATTAATGCAGAATTGGCGCGTTATAGTGAGAAAATCGCAAAGCGCACACAGATCCTCGTGGCAAATAAGATCGACCTCCCGTCTGCAGAGGAACATCTCCCTCGCCTGAAGGAACTCGCCCAACAGGAGGGGATGGAGTTCTTTGCCATTTCGGCGGCGACACGTGCCGGGGTACAGGAGCTGATTGATCACGTCGGCGCATGGCTGGAGGCGTACGTCCCGGAACCCGAGGCAGAGGAAGAGGACGTTGCGGTCTATGACCAGAATGCCGAGGATGATGAGAAGGTGACCATCTCACGCAATGATGCGGGCGATTTCATCGTTTCCGGCAAGGCGATTGAGAAGCTCGTCGCGATGACGAATTTCAACAACGATGAGGCGGTACGCCGATTCCAATATATCTGGCGTCTCAAGGGACTGGATGAAAAGCTCCGTGCGCGCGGCATCAAAGAGGGTATGACCGTTCATATTGGGGATATGGCATTCGACTATCAGGACTAATGGAGGAAGAACGTTGCTACGAAACTCGCTGACAAGCAAACAGATTCGAAAACTGCGCTCCCTCGGCATGACGGAGGAGGCCATCGTCACGATCGGCAAGGAGGGGGTAACGCCGACCGTTGTTGCTTCTGCACGTGAGGCGATCAAGAAGCGCGAGCTCATCAAGGTGCGTGTGCTTCAAAATGCGCCGGATGAGCCGGAGGATGCGGTCACCGTACTTGCCGAGCGGGCGGATGCGAATCTCGTTCAGGTAATCGGCAGGAACGGACTGCTCTTTCGACGGAATTTCGAGAAGCCAAGGATCGAGCTATGAGTGCGAGAGAGCGTCTGCGCGAGGCAAAGCGTATCGTTGTAAAGGTGGGGACGAGCACGCTCACACACCCGTCTGGGGGTATGAATCTCCATCGGATCGAGCATCTCGTGCGTGAGCTGATCGATGAGGCAAATCAGGGGAAGGAGATCCTACTGGTCTCCTCCGGTGCGATTGCGGCAGGGATGAATACGCTTGGGCTAAAAGAGCGTCCTGCAGGGATCCCCGCACGGCAGGCGCTGGCGGCAATTGGGCAGGGTGCGCTCCTGCACATTTACGAAAAATTTTTTCATGAGTATGGACGCACAATGGCGCAGGTTCTCCTCACAAAGGAAAACGCCGCGCGTCATCACCAGTATATGAACTCACGTAATGCGCTGCTCGCTCTCCTCAGGATGAACGTTATTCCCATCATCAACGAAAATGATGCTGTTGCCGTCGACGAGATCAAGATTGGTGACAATGATAATCTGTCGGCTGTCGTCGCTGCACTTGTTGATGCGGATGCGCTCATCATCCTTTCGGATATTGACGGTGTCTATACGGCGAACCCGCGCACAGATGCGTCAGCACGGCTCATCTCCGAGATTCCCGAGATCACGCCGAAGATCGAGCGGATTGCCGGCGGTGCCGGCTCTGCGCAGGGAACGGGCGGTATGCAGACCAAGATTGAAGCCGCAAAGATTGCCCAGAATGCTGGTGTGACAATGGTGATTGCACGCGGCGATAAGGACGGTATCATCCGTTCCATCCTGTGCGGCCAAGAGATCGGAACTCTGTTCCCCGCACGTGAAGCACATCTCAAAACACGCAAAAGTTGGCTCGCATTCGGAAAACGTCTCATGGGGGATCTGTCTGTCGATGACGGCTGTGTCGCCGCCATGCGGCGTGGCGCAAGTCTATTAGCAGTAGGTGTAACCGGTGTTTACGGTGATTTTGCAGCAGGGGAGACCGTGCGCATCCTCGGCCCCACGGGGCAGGAGATTGCGCGCGGCATCGCAGCATACAATGCAGCGGATGTTGCACGACTTATGGGACACCAGACAACGGATTTTCAAGGGCTCATAGCCGATGCGGCGCATGAGGAGATCATCCATCGGGATAATCTGGTACTGATGACATAAGGGGGGCGAATATGCTCGAGCAAGAGATTCGCACACAGGCAGAAGCCGCAAAAGAAGCATCCTATACACTCGCAGGACTTCGGGCTGACGTACGGAATGCAGCACTCTGCGCAATGGCAGATGCACTGATGGCTCATAGGGATGAGATTCTTCATGCAAATGCCGTAGATGTAGAGGAAGCAGAAAAAGCAGGCATGCGTCTCTCCTATCTGGATCGTCTGCGCCTCGATGATGGACGCATTACCTCCATGGCAGATGGGCTTCGTCTGACCGCAGCGCTCCCTGATCCCCTTGGACGTGAGGATTATTCTGTGCGCCGTCCGAACGGGCTTGAGCTCCGCCGCGTACGTGTCCCACTTGGTGTAGTCGGCATGATCTACGAGGCACGTCCGAATGTAACGTCCGATGCGATCGGTCTCTGTCTAAAGTCTGGAAATGCCGTCCTCCTGCGCGGAGGCTCCGATGCACTTCGCTCCAACCGTTCCATTGCCGATATTCTCTCACGCGCTGCATACGATGCCGGTATCCCGACAGGTGCGATCCAGCTGCTCGCAATGAAGGATCGTACTGCCGTCGATGTCATGACCCATCTGACAGGGCTGCTCGATGTCGTCATCCCGCGTGGTGGGGCGGGGCTGATTCACCGCATTGTCGAGAGCAGTATTGTTCCTGTCATAGAGACCGGTGCCGGTGTCTGTCATATCTATGTGGATCGTGCAGCGGATCTCTCGATGGCACTGCGCATTATCCAAAATGCAAAGGTTTCGCGCCCCTCTGTGTGCAATGCGGCAGAGACCCTGCTCATCCACGAAGAAATTGCAACAGACTTTCTTCCGCAGGTGGCAGAAATACTTGTCGCTGACAGCGTGGAGCTGCGCGGCTGCCCGAGAACCTGTGCCATCCTTCCGAACATTGTTCCGGCAACTGAGAAGGACTGGGATACAGAGTATGGTGACCTCATCCTTTCGATTCGTATTGTACATGATCTGGAGGCGGCGATTGCCCACATCAATCGCTATAATACGGGACATTCGGAGGCAATCATCACAAATGACATCCGCGCAGCCCATGAGTTCCAGCAGAAGGCAGATGCATCGACAGTGTATGTCAATGCGTCGACACGATTTACGGATGGCTTTGAGTTTGGCTTTGGTGCCGAGATCGGCATCAGCACACAGAAGCTCCACGCACGCGGACCGATGGGGCTTGATGCTCTGACGAGTACGAAATACCTTGTCTATGGGGAAGGACAGATCCGTGAAAATACATCTTCTCCACAGAAAAAAGAAGCCCACGAATGCGGCGGCTGATCGGTTATCTGCATACACTGCATCAATATGCACGAACCACAAAGGGACGGCACGATATACTCGATTATGTACTTGCATGCGGTACATTTCTTCTCATCGTAGTTATCGCATTCGTGATCCTCTGTCTTGTGAGGTAAGATGAAGTGGAGAGACGAATTGGAATTATGGGCGGCACCTTTGATCCAATCCATATGGGGCATCTGATTACAGCGGAAATGGTATGCTGTGCAGCCTTTTTGGATAGAATTTTGTTCGTTCCGTCCGCACGACCGCCGCATAAAGACGGAACACGTACGGCATCTCCTGAGGATCGACTCATCATGACAGAGTATGCCGTTCGAGAAAACCTTCATTTCTCTGTATCGGATATCGAGTTGCGCAGAAGCGGCCCCTCCTATACGGTAGATACAATCGCAGAACTCCAAAGTCGGTTGGATGGAGCGGATCTTTTTTTCATCACCGGAGCAGATGCAATGAACGATCTCTATCTTTGGCATGAACCGAAACGTCTGCTGCGCTCCTGCCGCTTTATTGTCGCAACGCGGCAGGGAGTTCCGCTCAATGAGCTTTTACTTGCGGAAAAATTTACAGAAGAAGAACGCCGTCACATTCAGGTATTGCCAACACCGCATTTGGAAATCTCATCGAGTGCGATTCGTGCGCGGATTCGGTCGGGACTTTCCATAAAATATCTTGTACCAAGTTCAGTGGAGGAGTATATTAAGAAAAGAGGGCTGTATCGTGAGCATGTCAAAGAGCTATGAGGAGATGTGCACCATTCTGGAGAAGCGCTTGAAACCAAGCCGCTATCAGCATTCTCTTGGGGTCGCGAATACGGCTGCAGCATTGGCACGGCGCTTTGGCATGAACGAGGAACGTGCACGCGTTGCCGGCCTTCTGCATGACTGCGGACGCGAATACGAGACTGCAGAACTATCCCATGAGGCCCGCAGCCGCGGAATCCCAATCGGAAAAATTGAGTCAGCGATGCCGTTGCTGCTCCATGCCTATGTGGGGGCTTATCTGATCTACGAAGTATATGGTGTCAACGATGCGGCAATTGCACAGGCGATCTGGCGCCATACCGTCGGCGGTACAAATATGACAGCGCTCGATAAAATTATCTATTTTGCAGATATGATCGAACCAGCGAGAAACTATCCCGAAGTAGAGCACCTGAGAGCACTCTCTTGCAGCGCCTCTCTTGATGAGATGATGTTGGTCGCACTGACGGAGTCTATTATCTTTGTGGCGCAAAAAGGCGGCCTCATCCATCCTGATACGATTATGGCACGAAATGAGATTCTTCTTGAGAAGTACTGAACAGCATGGTATTTTATAAAGAGAGGGGGAGGCGATGTCAGAATACAATGCGGAAGAACTTGCTGCTCAATTACAAAGTGAAAATTCGCGTGAAAATATCAAGAAACGCCGCAAAGAGCGCGCACGCAAACGTCGCATTGTGGTCCTGAAGAGCATCGTTCGCCTAATCTTTACCGTTTTTCTCATGGCGGCCATCTGCACAGCCGGCTACTATGTGATTGGCTTTGGAATACAAGCATATCGTGATGTACGCGATATGTACGAAGCATATTTGATTCGTCAGGAAGCAAACCGCGGTGAAATCGATGTTCGCTTCGACGGTTATACGAACGTTCTGGTGCTTGGTCTGGATGATGCCGTTAATATGGACAACGACGAAGAAAAGCGTGCCGACGCAATCCTGCTAATCAGCATGGAAAATGCCACAGGAAAAGTACGTATTCTTAATATTCCACGCGATACATGGGTTAAGATGCCACAGAATAAGGGCGAGACCAGACTATCCAATGTCTATGCTGTCGGCGGAGCACCATTGATGGTGCGAACAATCAATCAAATGTTCGACATCTCCATTCATCAATATGTTGTTATCGACCTTGCGACATTTGGTCGAATTGTGGATGCCGTCGGCGGCATCGATCTCTATGTCGAGCAAAACATGGACTATGACGATCCTGAGGCAGAACTTTCCATACATATGCGTCAAGGCTATCGCCATCTGGACGGAAAGGGCGCAGAATACTATCTGCGCTATCGAAGCGATGATCTTGGCGATCTTGGACGTACGCAGCGACAGCAGAAATTCGTTAAAGCCTTCTATGCCAAGCTTCTGCGCGTTGATACACTGCCTAAGATACCTGCAATAGCGGATATAATAAAACAAAATGTCACAACGAGTGCAGAGCTCTTTGACTCCGTACACATTGGAAACGTCATTCGAAAGCTGAGCATAGAGCCACCACGTACAATCATGCTGCCTGGAGATTTCTCACGTAATGATGATACCGTTTGGATCATGGATCGTGCAGCAACAGACGAAATTATTCACGAGCTTTTCCCGCCGGAGGAGACGGGAAAAGAGTAACAGGAGGGAACAGCTTGACAGAGCAGGAAAAATGCCGCGTAATTTGCAGCGCAGCAGATGAGAAAAAGGCGCGCGATATCGTGCAGATGGATATGATCGGGCTTATGTCGACAAATGATTACTTTGTCATCTGCTCGGCGAATACCGCAACACAGGTGCGTGCAATCGCAGACAATATTGAAGAGAAAATGGAAGAAGCAGGGATTTCGTTTCTCCACAAGGAAGGCTATCGCGAGGGCGAGTGGGTTCTGCTCGACTACGGTGATACGGTTGCGCATATATTCCAGCAGGAAGCGCGTGAGTACTACGCATTGGAGCGCCTGTGGGGCGACGCAAAGCTGACGCCATACGAGGAATAAAGCGCATGCAGGATAAAACCCGAACACGGTATCCTTGTAAATACGGACCAAGCCAGGTTGCCGAACTCACCGCCGTACGCGAGAGTGAACTAGGTGTATTTTTGGATGCGGAAACCGGCAATACAAGCGACGATATCCTGTTGCACAAAGTTCAGCAGACAGCCCCCGTCAAGGTCGGTGATCGCGTCCGTGTCTTTCTCTATCTCGATCCAAAGCGCCGCCTCACCGCAAGCATGCGTACACCGCGCATGAAGGAGGGACAGGTTGCCCGTCTGCGCGTTATCAATGTCACAAAGGAAGGTGCCTTCCTCGATGTTGGGGCAGAGCGCGGCATCTTTCTCCCCTACGCGGGAATGCGCGGACGCCCGCAGGTCGGCGAAACCGTTTGGGCAAAACTCTACACGGACAAGTCCGGGCGGCTTGCCGTAACGATGGAGGTCGAGGACGAACTGCGCCGTTCCTCACGCCCTGCAGAAGGAGTACGCATAGGAGACCGACTGAAGGGATCGGTCTACAACATCACCGAACGGGGCGCTTTTCTCTTCACTGAAGAGCGTTACATCGTCTTTATCGATCATCGCGAGATTCCGCACCGTCCGCGTGTCGGCGAAACCGTCGAGATGCGTGTCACATATCTGCGTGAGGATGGGCGACTGAATGCCTCACTGCGACCGCCTAAAGAAGAAGCACGCCGAGAGGATGCGGAGCGGCTCCTCGCTCTCCTGGAGGAACACAACGGAAAGATGCCCTATACGGATTCCACCGCGCCGGAAGTCATTCAGGATCGCTTTCATATCAGTAAAGCCGCTTTCAAGCGTGCACTCGGGAGACTGCTCAAGGAAGGTCTCATCGAACAGCGTGATGGTTGGACATATTTATCTAAGGAAAACAAAAAGTCCTAGTTTTTTATCAAGACAGGCAGGATTTTTTTTCCAAAGAGCGAATAGAGAGCATAGCAAACAATGTTTACAGGCATGGGGGAGAGAGATAAATGGCAGAGACGGTTACCGAAGAGAGAAAAGGAATCCTGCTTGAGACAGGAACGAATGAATTTGAGATTGTCGAGTTCAGCATCGGGAAGGTAAACTACGGCATTAACGTCGCTAAAGTGCGTGAGGTCATTACGCGTACACCTGTCACGGCAATGCCGGAGGCACACCCTTATGTCGACGGACTCTTCACTCTGCGCGGCAAAGCGATCCCACTTGTCAACATGGCTCGCTGCCTCAATCTCCAAACACAAGATGAACTTCAGAACATCATTGTCACGGAGATCAACAACTATGATATCGGTTTCCTCGTTGGAAGTGTCTATCGTATCCACCGCATTTCATGGAAGAATATGGAGCCTGCACCGAACGTTGGAGAAGGCTCTCGCGTGGTCGGAATCATCAAGATGGAAGACCGCATCGTTTTGCTGCTCGACTTTGAGACCATCATTGCCGAAATCAACCCGGAGATCAATCAGAAACTCACGACGGTTGCCGAGGCGACTCAGGATGCCAAAACACGCCGCGGTACGGCTCATGTCGTGGTTGCAGAAGACTCCAAGATGCTTCGTGACCTTTTGGTTACAACCCTTCATGAGGCTGGTTACAAGTTTATCCGTGACTTTGGCAATGGACAGGATGCGTGGGAATATCTGCAAGATCTTGCGCGTAAGAACGGGCCGATCGAAAACCACGTTCGCATCATTATCTCTGATGTCGAAATGCCAAAAATGGATGGACATCGCCTCCTAAAGCTTGTGCGTGAGGATAACCGTCTGGGCGAGGTTCCGCTTGTGCTCTTCTCCTCTCTGATCAGCGAGGAAATGAAGCGCAAGGGAGAAAGCCTCGGTGCATCCGGACAGGTTTCCAAGCCGGAGATCAATCAGCTCATCGATCTCTTGGATACGCTCACCTTTGGTGAACCGCTGCACGACATTGTCGAAGAAAACTAAAAATAATATGATAGAGGACCGCCATACTTGTATATGGCGGTCCTTTCTTCGTTCTATTGACATGACCATAAAATCTCGTTATCATAGAGAACAAGGAGATGGTAAAATGAAGGTAGCAATCCTCATGGGAAGCGATTCCGACTGGCCAATCTTAAAGCCCGCGGTGGAGCTTCTGAAGCAATTCGGCATTGAGCCTGTGGTCAAGGTAGCCTCCGCACACCGTACACCGTCAAATGTTCGTGACTTTGTCATGGAAGCGGATCACAACAAAGAGTTTGCTGCATTTATTGTCGCAGCTGGAGCCGCAGCGCATCTTGCGGGGGTCGTGGCAAGCTATACGATTAAGCCTGTCATCGGCATTCCGGTCAATGCAACACCTCTGAACGGGATGGATGCACTGCTCAGCACAGTACAGATGCCCTCCGGGGTGCCTGTCGCATCCATGGCAATTAATGGCGCAAAGAATGCCGCCATATTTGCTGCCGAAATTCTTGCTGTATATGATTCTTCCATTGCAGAAGCACTGATGGATTATCGAGAGAAGATGGTGCTTGATGTCGAGAGAAAAGCAGAGCGGGTTGCCGCACAGCTATAAACGTAGAAAGACAGTATTGAGGAACGGTGGAAAGGCAGGCCAATAATGGAGCGAAAAGAGGCTCTCTACGAAGGTAAGGCAAAGATTATCTATGCGACGGATCGTCCGGACGAATATCTTGTCTACTACAAGGACGATGCTACGGCAGGGAATGGAGCGAAAAAGGGGACGATTACAGACAAGGGCATCATGAACAATAAGATGACCGCGTTCTTCTTCGATCTGCTCGCCAAGGAGGGCATTGCTCATCACTATATCTCTATACCGAGTGAGCGTGAAATGATTGTGAAAAAACTCACGATTATTCCGCTTGAGGTCATCATTCGTAATGTTGCAGCTGGCTCGCTCGCCAAACGACTTGGACTCGAAGAGGGCGTTCCCATGCCGTTCCCGGTCATCGAGTACTGCTATAAAAATGATGATCTCGGCGATCCCATGCTCAACCGCTATCATATTCGTGCGATGAAGATTGCAACGGATGCAGAGTTGGATGAGATCGAACGGATGTCACTGAAAATCAATGACGTGCTCACGAAATTTCTCAAGACGAAGCGTGTCGATCTCATTGACTTCAAACTTGAATTCGGTAAAGATGCCGATGGGAAGATCATTCTTGCCGATGAGATCTCACCGGATAACTGCCGTTTCTGGGACAGTGATACTAAGGAAAAGCTGGATAAGGATCGTTTTCGCCGCGACCTTGGCAATGTAGAGGACGCCTATAAGGAAATGCTCCACAGGTTGACGGGAGAAGCATAAGCACAATGTACGAAAAAGTGCCAAAGTGGAAGGAAGAGTGCGGTATCTACGGCGTATACTCCCATGCGGAAGATGTATCCGAGATGACGTATCTTGGTCTTTTTGCGCTCCAGCACCGAGGACAGGAAAGTGCCGGCATTGCACTCACGGACGGATATTGGATCGATGTAAAAAAAGGTATGGGACTGGTTAGTGAGGTCTTTCGGGAGCATCTCCCACACCTTGACAATGCAAAAATTGCCATTGGTCATGTGCGCTACGCAACGACGGGCTTCAGCCTCGCCGCAAATGCCCAACCGCTGCGTGTCAACTATGCGGGAGGTGCACTTGCACTCGCGCACAATGGCGACCTCACAAATGCTGCCCTAATTCGCCGCGACCTCGAGCGAAACGGTACGGTCTTTCAGACGACGATTGACTCTGAGGTCTTTGTCCATCTCATTGCACGTTCGCATAAAACATCCATCGAGGAGCGTATCCTCGAGGCAGTCAGGGTTGTACGCGGTGCCTTCTGCCTTTCGATTATGACAGAAGATAAGCTGATCGGCGTTCGTGACCCGCAGGGATTTCGCCCGTTGTGCATAGGGAAGACAGCAGAAGGAGGGTGGATCCTCTCTTCGGAAACATGTGCTCTTGATGTCAATGGCGCTGAATTTGTACGTGATGTACTTCCTGGAGAGATGGTTGTCATGAGCGGTGACGGTCTTAAATCCTATCGCTTCTCCAATGGAGAGGATGCTGCTTCCTGTATCTTTGAATATATATATTTTGCGCGCCCAGACTCCATCATCGATGGACAGAGTGTTCATGCGGCGCGTTTTGAGATGGGGCGTGTTCTGGCACGCGAGTCTGGGTTCCGCGGGGATGTCGTCATCTCAGTCCCGGACTCCGGAACCACAGCAGCAACAGGTTTTGCCTATGAAACAGGGATTCCTTTTGCCGAGGGGTTGATCAAGAACCGTTACATCGGGCGCACCTTCATTCAACCAACGCAGAAGCAACGTGATGCTGCGGTCAAGCTGAAACTGAGTCCCGTACGATCTGTTGTCGCAGGAAAGTCGGTCATCATGGTGGACGATTCCATCGTGCGCGGAACGACGAGCGGCAAGATCGTTCGTCTGCTGCGCAATGCTGGAGCACGCGAGATCCACGTCTGTATCAGCAGTCCGCCCATTACAGACCCATGTTACTATGGCATTGACACCTCCATTCGCAAGGAACTCATCTCGGCGACCAAGAGCGTGGAGGAGATTTGCAGTTTCATCGGTGCCGACTCCCTTCACTTCATCTCGATAGAAGGGCTGCGTCAATGTGTTCCTGCACTCAATCCAGATGGTATGTGTTACGCCTGCTTCAACAATGATTACCCCGTTCCGGAAGAGGATGCCACACTCGATGAGGACGACAAGATCATTCTCGAACGGCGGCGGATTGCACAACGTGAAAGGGGGCTCTAAGAGCCGATGGAGAATATGACCTACCGTGCCGCAGGGGTTGATATCGACGCTGGAAATCGGTCTGTGTCCATGATTAAGGACGCTGTACGCGCAACCTACCGACCTGAGGTGATAGGGGATCTCGGCGGCTTTGGTGGCCTGTTTGCCCTAAACACAAAGACCTATCAAGATCCTGTTCTTGTATCCGGCACGGATGGCGTCGGAACGAAGCTGCGTCTGGCATTCTTGCTCAACAAGCACGATACAATCGGACAGGATGCCGTTGCGATGTGCGTCAACGATATTCTCGTACAAGGAGCGGAACCTCTCTTCTTCCTGGACTACCTTGCCGTAGGAAAACTCGATCCTGCGCAAGTTGCCGAAGTAGTTACAGGCGTGGCAAATGCCTGCAAGGAGTCGGGATGTGCCCTAATCGGCGGTGAAACTGCTGAAATGGCGGGATTTTACCCGATCGGTGAATATGATATTGCAGGTTTTGCTGTTGGCGTTGCGGAGCGCTCAAAACTCATTGCCCCTTCCCATGTGAATGTCGGAGATGTCCTGCTTGGTCTACCCTCATCGGGGGTACATTCAAACGGGTATTCCCTCGTACGAAAAATCGTCTTTGAGCATAAAGGCTGCAGCGGCAATGAGTACATGGAAGAACTCGGGCGCACAATCGGCGAGGAACTGCTGATACCGACGCGTCTCTATCCGCGCGTATGTCTGCCTCTGATTCGGGACTTTGATATACACGGGATGGTGCATATCACGGGCGGCGGCTTCTACGAGAATATCCCGCGTGCACTGCCTGATCACATGGGGGCGGAGGTGAACGGCGGAGCATGGGAGATGCCGACCATCTTCCGGCTTCTGCAGGAATGGGGCAATGTAGACTGGACAGAGATGTACCGCACATTCAACATGGGGATTGGTATGATCCTCATTGTGTCACCCAAGGAAGCCGCACGAGTGGAATCACATCTGCAAAATATGGGCGAAGCGGTCTATCGCATCGGCCGTGTCACCGAAGGAGCACACGAAGTTGTCATCAAGGGCGGTGTCTTTGATGCGTGAGGAGAAAATCGGTGTACTCTGCTCTGGACGTGGTTCCAATTTGGCCTCCATCATAGAATCGATTGAACGCGGGGAGATTCGCGCCGAAATTTCCATCGTGATTGCGGACAAGAACGATGCGTACGCACTGGAACGCGCTCGGGAAAAGGGAATTGCGGCCGTTGCCGTTGTCTATCGAGACTATACAGACCGCGCAGACTTTGAGAGAGCCCTGCTCCAGGAACTGCACACACATGGTGTGACCCTAGTTGTTCTCGCGGGGTTCATGCGCATCCTGTCCCCCATATTTGTTCATTCCTATACGGGGCGTATACTAAACATCCATCCGGCACTCCTGCCGAGCTTTCCGGGAGCACATGCCCATCGCGATGTCCTTGCTTACGGCGTGAAGGTCAGCGGATGTACCGTGCACTTCGTGGATGAGGGCATGGATTCCGGTCCCATCATCATGCAGGCTGCTGTTCCCGTTCAAGAGGGGGACACAGAGGAAACACTTGCTGCACGGGTGCTGGACCAGGAGCATCGGATATTCCCCGCGTCGATCAAACTCTACGTCGAAGGACGGCTGCATGTGGATGGGCGAAAGGTACATATTCTGCCCACTGCCGAAGGAGAATCATGATGAAGATAAAACGTGCTCTGATCAGTGTATCCAACAAGACCGGTGTGGTAGAATTTGCGCGCACACTGCATAAGGCCGGGATCGAGATTGTCTCCACGGGCGGAACGATGAAGGCTCTGCACGAGGCTGGTATCCCCGTCATCTACGTCAGCGATGTAACAGGCTTTCCTGAGATCATGGATGGCCGCGTCAAAACGCTTCACCCCTTTGTGCATGGTGGAATTCTGGCTGTGCGTGGCAATCAGACGCATGAAAAGGCTCTGCGTGAACTGAAGATCACGCCGATTGACCTTGTTGTCGTCAATCTCTATCCCTTTAAGGAGACCATTGCCAACCCCAATGTCACGCTTACCGAGGCGGTCGAGCAGATCGACATCGGAGGCCCTGCGATGATTCGCGCGGCAGCAAAGAATTTCAAATTCGTTACAGTAATTACAAATCCGGCGCGCTATGCGGAGATTGCAGAGAAGATTGAAAAAGACGGCGCAGTTGATGGTATGACACGCATGGAGCTTGCCCATGAGGCATTTGCACACACAGCAGACTATGATAGTGCCATCAATGCATATCTTGCACAGCAACTGGAAAAATGAGGAAGATGACGTGAATATTCTCGTAATCGGATCGGGCGGGCGTGAACATGCACTCTATTGGAAACTCATGGAGAGCCCACAGACAGAAAAAATCTATGTGCTCCCAGGAAATCCAGGCATGGGGGAGGCGATCAACATCTCCGTCACAGATAACGCTGCAATTCTGCGCTTTGCCAAGGAGAAGAAAATTGATCTCGTTGTTGTCGGACCTGAGATTCCTCTGATCAACGGACTTGTGGACGAGCTTGAGGCGGCTGGGATACGAACATTTGGTCCGCGTGCAAAAGCAGCAGAAATTGAGGGCTCAAAAGCCTTTGCAAAGAACCTCATGAAAAAATATGGGATTCCAACGGCTCGCTATGACGTCTTTACCGAAGCAGAGTCTGCGCGTGCGTATATTCGTAAGGAAGGTGCACCGATCGTTGTAAAAGCAGACGGACTTGCGGCAGGGAAGGGGGTCATTGTCGCTGAGACCATCCAGGAAGCACTGGATGCCATTGATGCAATCATGGAGAACAACTCCTTCGGCGACGCTGGGACGCGCATCGTCATCGAAGAGTTTATGGAAGGAGAAGAGGCATCTCTCCTTGCTTTCACTGACGGGAAGGTCATCCGTCCCATGATTAGCGCACAGGATCATAAGCGTGCTTACGATGGGGACAAAGGGCCGAATACTGGTGGTATGGGGACATACGCGCCGGCACCTGTCATGACAGCGAAGATGACTGAGCGTGCTGTGGAGGAGATCCTAAAGCCGACGATTGCAGCTATGGCGAAGGAGGGACGGCCCTATCACGGTTGCCTCTATCTAGGTCTGATGGTAACAAGCGAGGGTCCAAAAGTCGTTGAGTTCAATGCACGCTTTGGCGACCCCGAAACACAGGTCGTGCTTCCGCTCCTGGACGGGGATCTCGTACAAATCATGTGCGCCTGCACTGACGGAACACTTTCCGATGTGCCCATCCATTGGAAGGACGGAGCAGCCGTCTGTGTGGTTCTTGCAGCGGGTGGATATCCGGCATCTTATGAAAAAGGGCATGAGATTCATGGGATTAGAGATGCAGAGGACACGGGGGCACTTGTATTCCATGCGGGTACGGCGAAACGGGATGGGAAGATCGTCACAAACGGCGGGCGCGTACTCAGCGTCGTTGGCATAGGAGAGGATATCGCGTCTGCGGTAAAAAATTCCTATGCGGCAGTCGAAAAAATCTCCTTTAAGGACGCTTATTACCGTAAGGACATTGCACACCGTGCACTGAAACGATGATGATTCCATCAAAAAATCGGGGTTGCATTACTGCAGCTCCGATTTTTTGCTGAAATCATTATCATTTCCCTAAATTTAGGCTCTATGATAAATGTTGTGGAGACACATTATGTGTCCTGCAGCATTTATTTTTTGTGCGAAAAGAGGTGAGATCAGAATGATAAAACCTGCTGAGTTTGTCAGCTATGTTGATTCGCTCCCAGAGGAGTGCATCGAGATTCGCACGGAGGATGAGATACGTTTCCACATCCCCCGTGTCGATGATGTGAAATGTCCCTCGTGCGGATCGCATCATACCGACGTGCATCAGTACCGACTTCAGACGTTACAGGGGATTCCAAATGCCACGAAGCGATATGTTTACAATCGCCGACGGTATCGCTGCCAAGACTGCGGAAGAACCTTTGTAGAGAACAGTCCTTTTCTTGCGGAGCGGCAGCGCCGGATTGGGAATCGGTTGCGGCAAATTCGTGCACAGAAGAAGATCACGCAGGGGCAGGTAATGGAAGCCGTCGGTATACCTCTTTATCTGTATAAGAGATACGAAGATGACACCGATGCAGAAGTGCCGCCGACGTTAGTCGCAATGCAGATCGCCAACTATCTCGGTGCAGATGTGCTCGAGATATGGGGCGATCAGATTGGTGGGGGGAGTACGTCATGAGGCTTTTTGTACGCGGGGTTCTCATTGGTCTTGTAACGGCTGCTCCGAACGGATTTCACCTAGACATCAAGAAGTTTGCTCGGTATCTGGTTGCATCCGTAGAGGAAGTGGGGGAGACGTTGCATGACCTTGAAGCAGAGGGAATATTGCAGTACGAACAAGAGGATGAGGCTATTTCTATCTGGACTTCCAGTTACACGGAGGAGAACATAGAACTCAGGGTCGGCTTTCGGCGTGATCCTTCCACCGAGGAGGGATAGCTCCGTATGAAATGTGATCTTGAGAATCGATTAAGGGCGATTCGCCTCCAGCAGAAAAAGCAACAAGAAGAAATTGCCGAACTGGCTGGGGTATCACGTAGGACATATATACGCTATGAGAACGGATCCATTTCACCGAGCCTTATCTCAGCATTTCGCATTGCTGATGCGTTGGGGATTGATAATCTCAGAGATATATGGACATATAAAAATCCGCATTGACCGACATCAATGCGGATTCAGGAGGGATGATGAATACACTCTAATACACTCTGCGACCGAGATTTTCACCTTCACCACCAGTTTCTTGCATAGCGTAGCAGAATTTTATTAAAACTGCAAGGACATTTTTATTGAATTTTAGGACAAATTGTAGGATTACAATAGATATGTTACACAAGTAAATAAAAAGAGAAAGCCAAATTGTGTTATGCTCTATCTACCCAAACAAACCACACACAAAGGAGGCTTTCTCATGAAAAGCATAACACAGGACATCAAGTATTATCAAGCGATTCTTTCCTATGAAGCACCGCGCAATCTTGTGCGCCAACGCAAGGAGATTTCCGCATCCGCAGCCAAATATGCGCAGCTTGCAGAGACGGCAATCGCAGACAACGATAATACAAGGGAGACCGTACACCGTCTTGTGGAAGCAGCTTCCAACGCCAAAGGCGAAACAGAGCTGCGTCAGATTATGGAGCAGCTGAACGCGCTCAGTGTCGCGGATCAATCACAGGTGACAGCCCTGCTTGCGGCGAAGGTTCAACTTGAAAGCGATCAGCGTCAAGTTCAACTGGATGCTGAAATCGAACGAGAGAAACAGGCGCAGGATGCAAAGATCATTGTCACTGATCCGTATAACGAGGAGCGTGCTGCTGCGAGCGGTTACGAACGTGAAAATCCGCGTGGGTTTGTTCGCTTCAAGTAAGACAAAGGCGCATCGAAGGTGGGATATGGTCTTCGATGCGCTTTTATGGTATAATGCGAACAAAGGGGGCGATACAATGATTCCGTATGAAGTCATTGAAGCAAAGGAGATCCTGCATGAAGGTTTTGCAGAGCTTTTGGCAGATGTGAGCCGTATCAAGGATCGCATGGGACTTGATCCGCAGGATGCCGTGCATCCGGTGTCCGGATTCCAAAGCGAACTCCGCACAATCTTGCACAGGATTCTTGGCGACCGCTACAACACGCCCGAAGATATAGCGGAACTGAAGCAGGAGTTTGTGCGTGCCCGCGCTTACGTTCGAGAGTTGGAGACAGAAGATGCCGGAGAACTACAGCGCAAAGGAGCTTGATGAACAAAAAGAAAAAATCAAAGCTGATTTATTAGGCGCGGTCACACCATCAAAAAATCCACAGGCATATCTTCTTGCCGGGCAGCCGGGGGCGGGCAAGACAAAACTTGCAGATATATTCACCCGGCAGCATAGCGGCAACATCGTCTTTGTTTCGAGTGACGACTACCGAAAGTATCATCCTCGCTACGGAGAATTACAGGTAGCATACAGGGATGATGCCGTGCTTCATACACAGAAATTTGCGGGCAAGATGACCGAAGCACTCATTGATGATCTGAGCGCATCCGGCTATCATCTTATCATTGAGGGGACGCTGCGGACAATGGAAGTGCCGCTGCGGACACGAGATTTACTGCGGAGCAGGGGATATGACGTATCCCTCAATCTAATCCTCGTGCGTCCGGAGGTGTCATATCTTGGAACGCTAAAGCGGTATCAGCAGATGAAGGAGGTAGGGCTTACGCCTCGCATGACACCGAAGGAGCATCATGACCTCGTGGCACGTTCCATCGTCGATCATCTTCATACGCTCTATGAGCAGGATGCGTTCCCGCAGGTTCGCGTCTACAATCGGGCTGGCGAATGCCTCTATGATCGGGAGAAAACGCCATTTCGCGATCCTTCCGAACTCTTTCGCGAAGAGTTCTCGCGTGATCTTACACATCATGAGCGCGAACGTATTGTACGCGACTGTGCACCATACGTCAGTCGCGCTCGGGTGGAGGAAACGCTGCACGCATACGAACAGTTCTTTCCCAAGGAGGAGCGCGGCAGAGGAGCGCGGTAGTTTTACAGAGAATGAATAGGAGGGATTTTCTTGTATCGAAACATTTTGTGTATGACTGCTCTGGTCATGGTACTCTTTATGGGGACTGCTCTCGCTGCGCCGCGTGCAATGACCGTGGATGATGTCGCGATCGCCGGCATTGCTCCCGGCAATGATCTCAGCTATGTGCGGAGCATCTACGGTGAGCCGGACAGCGAAAAAACAATACGGATAGGCAACTATAATCACCCTGCATATCTGGTTGATTATTACGGGCAGGGATTTGTCATCACCTACAACATCATGGAAGATGGTGCATGGAATCCTCTTGTTCAGACCATCGAGAGTACGAACGGTGCACTCGTTATGCCCTCCGGCATCCACGTTGGCATGAAGATTGCGGATGTGCAGCAGATATTTAACAACTTGAAGGAACAACCATCTGATAAATCTGGTGAAAAAAAGTATGTATCACCACTTGACGGATTTGGTGTTACTCTTTCCAATGGAAAGGAAGGGATACGTTTCCTTGTCCTGCAAGTAGATCAGCAGGGGATTGTTCAAAAGATTCTTCTCACCGACAAATACGCTGACATATAACAAGACAGCACAAAAAACACCTGCTTACTGTAGTGACCCCCAAAAGTTAGACATAGAGGATCTAACTTTTGGGGGTATTGTAATGGCAAAATACAGTACAGAATGTAAGCTGAAGGTTGTGCAGGAATATCTTGCAGGAAAAGGCAGCTACGAGGCCTTATCAAAACAACATAAGATTGCATCAAGACACATCAAGACTTGGGTGAAAGTGTATGAAGCATTCGGGTCCAAGGGATTAGAGCGCTCTCGTGCACAG
>ERZ773090.298-NODE-298-length-33171-cov-27.6594_pt1 | contig 33171 bp, 21 predicted proteins | sample MGYA00580579_ERZ773090 | MGnify/ENA primary metagenome ERZ773090 (study PRJEB29015, sample SAMEA2738014) | human oral metagenome | biome: human oral; feature: human-associated habitat; material: dental | place: China | collected 2132 ... | reverse complement strand
CTTTTTCTCATCTACGATCTCGAAATCTTTGTTAAATTTTTTACTTCGAAACATTTGATTCCTTTCTTTTATCCAATTGCGACCCTTTGTTAACCTCATGATCATTAACAAAGCGTAGTTGCGCTGCCCTCTCAAAACCAAAGCCAATAAAAGCCGCAGTCAGTCTCAGTTTTTATCCCTTTGACTCAGAAAAAGCAGATTCCATCTGGGATATACCAGTTGCTTTTATCTAGTATATACCATTTATCATTTTACCAAAACGACTCCTCCTTTTCAAGTATTTATACTCGAAATAACCAATGAAAACGCCTAATTTTTTACCTAAAATTCGCTTTTAAGGTTCAAATAATTGAAAGCGTTTTATTATCTTTCGAAATCCCTACTCCCCACTCCCCACCCTTTCACACTAGTTCACTTAGACAGGAACAAAAAAACCTTGACGAGCAAATCATCAAGGTTCATCTTTTCTGGAGACCATCTCCATCCAGAAAAGTTCCTAAAAAAAGCGTCCCAACTGCATGAGTAGTGTGACCAAAAGAGTGACGAGAAAGAGAACTCCGCCCAGCACGGCAATCATGCTAAAATCTTGCTTCTCCCTTTTTAGGGGTTTCTTTCGATTATCTAGCTGTTCTCGTATATGTTCTTGTAAAATGCCATTGTCCTTGTTAGACATGTGCTCCTCCTTTTCTGTTGATAGAAAGGAACTTGCTTTCATCGAAAGCAAGCCCTTGTCTTATTAGCTTATAAAATTGCCTTGTAGACTTCCAGATCAGCCTGATTCGCCGCCTGTTTTTGCTTAGCAAGAGCAGCCTCCATCTCAGATGGAAGAGAGAGAACTCCCTGAATCTTACCTACCATGGCTGATACATTTTCCACCGGATAAATGTGGCTTTCTGCAACGAAACGACGATTGTGGCAAGTCGTCTCAAAACTGAGAATCAGCATATTATTCTCAAAAGCTGTTCGACTACCATTGAGAATTTCATCACTGATATTGATATCCAGATACAAGTCACAGCGAGCAAAGAGCTCATTCACCTTAGCTGGACGAATATTAGGGTAGAGGGAAATATTCGGATAGCGATTTAATTCCATTAAACGACTTGACATCTCCGTGATCGCTCCAATATGGAAATGAACATTTGGTAATTGAGTCAAAAGTGACTCAATTTGCTCGATTTGGTCACTATTCGTCAGGATCAAAGCTTCTGGATTCATATTATTGAGGCGATGGTATTGATAGAGATAACCAACATTGCGGAAGTAACTCTTCTCTTTTGGTGTCGCAAGCTTGAGGATCTTATCATAAACTTGCTTGTCCTGTACTGCGATACGGATGTTGCGATGAGGCAACTGCATCGCCGCTTTCATGTTACCCGGCAACTCCTCTCCAATTGGCTCCTGCCAGAAGAGAACATCCTCTGCTCGTCCTTCTTTCGGAGTCAGACCAACAGCTACTAAAAATGGTGTTGCTAGAGAATTGTAGATAATGCGATCTGTATCATACCCACGATATCGCAAGTAAAAGATTACAAACTCTTGCTTAGAATTGAAAATATGGCGTTTTCCATCAAGAGTTAAGACAATATCCTCTGTTAGATGATTTTCCATAATCACCGTTACGTTATCTTGATTAAAGTAGCGTGTATGAGTTGGACGTTGGGCATCATCATAGGTAATCTGTGCAAAGAGACGTCCCTTGCGATTGTAAATGTCTGCAGCGCGTACACGACCCTGATCATCCAACCACTCGACAGCACGAACGCGACGTTCATGTGTCGGTTGACGGTAAAAGATATTGGCACGTTTCTTACCCATATCCAAGATTTCACCATTAACATTGCTCGAGCGAATTTCCCACAAATGAGGTTTCGGAACAAGGTTAAAATAAAGAGGTAGATCGTCCTCTGAAGCCACATCTCCAGTAAAGTAACTGTAAGGCGACTCGACATCAGGTGCGAGGTAGCCATCGTCTCGGATCACGACAACAGGGCAGTCTAGTCCAGCTGCCTTAAGTGAACGTAGTAAATCAAAACTCGCTTGATCATAGCGTTCAAATAAACAAATCATAGTGTTTATGCCTTTCTTTTCGAATCCCTACTGATGCTGTGCAGATTGAACAAGATCATACCAACGTTGAGCGATATGCTCATCAAGATATGGTTCTGCCACCTCGTAGGATACACGGGATAGATCTTCTTGGGAATGTTGAGTAAATAGCTGGACAATCTTTTCTGCGTATTCCGTTGTCATTGCATCCAAATCATCTGGACGCGCCTCAGGAATCAAGTAGCCATTTTCCCCATCACGGATAAAGGTTGGATTTCCATAACGTACATCAAAACCAATAATTGGCAGACCAGAGCCAACCGCCTCTAACAAGGTCAAACCAAACCCTTCACTTGTGGAGGCAGAGAGGTAAGCAGAGTAATTTCGATACACATCTGCCATGTGGTGATGCCCCATCAGACGGATATAGTCTTCTGCATTTAACTCATGAATCAACTGCTCCAACATGGCTCTTTCGCCACCCGTACCATAGATATCAAAAGTAATTTCAGGTAATTGCTCATGTGCCTTCACTACAGAGTGAATCAACCAATCGATATGCTTTTCACTGGCCAAACGCGAAGCTGTAATCAATCCAAACGGCTTGCGCTCTCCTTCTGGATGACGCAATTGATCCAAACTTCCCACCGGAATAGTCAAGATTTCCTTTGGTTTGATGGTTGTATATTGGGCGAATTGTTCTTTGAGTAGGTTCGTTTGCGCATCGGTCGAGTTAATGATATAGTCCACTTCGTCAGCATATTCGAACTGATACTCATAATAGTTATTCCATAAAATATAGTCTTTCTCAGCAGGATTTTCACTAAAGTGGTCTGCATGAACGATTACGACTAGCTTTGCAGCACCCTTATTAGCAAAGATAGCTTGACCAATATCTGTCTCTCGGTCTAAAATCAACAAATCTTTGTCCGTCAGAGACAGACTTCTCATAAAATGCGCGACAAACTCTTGCTTAGAATAGAAAACATGATTTGGGAAACGATAGACTTGCGTTTCCTGTCTACCATCGACTTCATTGATGATTTCTTCATAGGCCACACTACCATCTTCATTGAGCCAGGTACGTTGATATAATTGCGCATGACCATTCATCGGACTAAAATACTCGACAAAATTCTTCGTATAAGTGTAGTACTCTTTTTGAATCAGGCAACCACGCGAAACAATTTCGGCGCGTTCAATCAACTCTTTATCCATATCACAGGCATAACAAGTTACAAAATCACCATCACCAAATACAAGTCGGATCGTCTTCATATCGGTATCACGGATAATTTCGAGGGGCTCTTTAGCGAAACTCGCTAAGACCTGCGCTAACGTATAGGTCGTCGGTGCAATTTTGACATCTGTAAAATGCTGATAAAGCCAGATAACCTCAGAATCTTCAAAGCCGATATTCTTTGTCAAATGTTCAATGTTATCAGCAGATATAAAATCCATAAAGATGAACTTCGCTTCTAAGCCAACACTACGAAGCAATTTTGCACGGTAGATCTGCGCATATTCTACACCGCTACTCGCCCAGCCAATCCCCAAATTGATGTTATAAATTGTCATATTTGATTATCCTCTTACAAAAAGTTATCTCGTTTAATTCTTGAAAGACGTTTGATTCTCTTGCCCTTATCATCATCTAACTTATCTTCGTCTTTCTTTTTAGGTTTTGCGCGACGTGAAGTGATGTAGCTGACAGAGATGGTACTATCTGTTCCTGTTTTTGCAAGGGGTTGTTCAAGGTGGACTTTCTCTCTCTCAGGCACCTCCTCTTCTTTCTCCTTAGCAACTTCTTCTGGTCTATCAAGTTCTTTACGCAATTCTTGAATTTTTTTGATATCTTTTGGTTTACCATCGATATCGTCCAGTTCTAGAAAATCATCAATTCGACTGATAATATTTTTAATTTTTTCTTTTTGTAAATTATACAATCTCTCAGCCTCTGCCCGTTTTTTGGTCAGAGTATCGATTTCTTCGAGAATAGATTCTCTCGTATCCAAGTAGTCTTTTTGTGCCTTTTCTAAAACTTCTTTAGCTTCTTTTTCAGCCCTGTCATGAGCTTCAATGACAAGAGATTTGGCGTAAATAACTGCTTCACCGATCTCTTTTTCTTGATTCTTCATAGAGTCGATTTTTTTACGTAGAGATTCGATTTTTTCATTCTTCTTTTGAATTTCACGATCGAATCCTTCCTCTAATGCTTCGATACAATCTTCGACTTCCTTAGCACGGTAGTTACCGAACAATGTTTTCTTCAGTCTCATTTTGCTCCCTCTATTCCTTACTTATTCTGATTTACACCACTACTCTCCATTGTAGCATAAAATAGCGCAGATTGCTATTCTTTTCTAAGCTCCAAACAAGGAAAATATCCTAAGCTGCTATCAAGCAAAAACCGAACTTAGCTTAAAGTCCATCTATTTCTAAAAAAATGCCTGATTGACAGATCAGACATTTTCAAAAGTAAAAACATGAACGCTACTTCTAGAGTAGAAAGAATTCGAGTCATTACTCTCTATTTTAAAAATTTAGTTCCGTCCAAGTAAGCGGTGTATAGCCAAGCAATTCCACACCATCATACTCGACTGTTTTCACGATCTCTTGGATGTTTGTTTTCAATTCTTCAGTTGCTACGCTATTTGAATCATCCAAGACCACATCATCTTCCACGACGAAGAGTGGTTTTTGGTAACGATCGTAAAGATTGTTCATCACGAGACGAAGTCCCACAGAATCAATGCGATTTTGATTTTGGCCATTACTTGCATATTTGTTGATAAAAACTTCTTGGGAATTGCTTGATGCATAATAACTGAAGCTGACAAAGTCAATTTTCCCATCTCTTAGGACAAAGAGGTCGTCATTTTCAATATCCAAGGCGATTTGATCACGTTCCAAACGACGCAAAAAGTGATTTGGGTAGTATCCACGCACTTGCACGTCTGTAAACAAATAATTTTCCCTATCTTTGACTTCTGCTTCCATTACATCAATAGCATTTTCAGTTTGCTGACTGTAGTTTTTACTAACAACCATCATCCCACCAAACTGAAACTCTGGGTTGATTGTTTTTCCGAGCTTGATTGCACGTGCAGAAGCAACTAATTGATAATGAGCTGCTTGCCAAATCACCTGTTCTTGATTGTCATCTGCTCCAAAAGACAATCCTCCACCAAGAAACGGCAAATGGTGCAAAACGTTGAACTCATTGAAGGTAATCCAATACTTCACTTTGTCCTTAAAGTACTGAAAGACAGCTTCTGCATAACGCTCAAAGAGTTCAATCATCTTGCGGCTTTTCCAAGCTCCATATTTTTCGTATAGATTCAGCGGAAGGTCAAAGTGACTCAAGGTCACAATAGGTTCGATATCTTTTTCTAATACGTCATCGATGATTGCTTCATAATATTTCAACCCCTCTTCACTCGGCTGCAGCTCTTCACCATTTGGAAAGATGCGTGCCCAAGAGATCGAGATTCTATAGGCATTAAAACCCATTGATTGAATTAAATTCAGCTCTTCCGTATAGTCTCTCTGACCTACTGAAGCAAATCTCCCTAGGATATCATAAGATCCTAAAGGTACATTTTTGTAGTCAACTGTTCCATTCAGAACTTCTATCCGAGACTGGTCAACTGGTAATACATCTGTAGTACCCAAACCTTTGTTACTATTTGACATCATATTTCTAATCATAGTGGCTCCTTTTGATTTTTATTATTTCTATTTAATGATTGCAAGTTCTGTTTAGAAGGATTTCTCATCTTCCCTTTTTTGAGTAATAGCAGCCAAACCAGACAATTCACTTGCAACATTTCTTAAGTCACGTGCTAGGGGCTGCGAACCTGGTCTGAGTAGGTGATAGAGTTGGCGTTCCGTCATCCTTAAATTTGTTCCATTTGATTCTGAATAGTGAGACAGATATTTCAGAGAGTCTTGCAAATCTACATTCTTTATTGATTCTTCTCTATTTTCAAGCTCCTGTTGCTCCTCAGCAATATGTGCTTGAGATGATTCTTCTTCAAAAATTTCAGGCGTCATCACTTCTTGCACTTTTTGCTGGTGAGTTAGAGGACTCATATCCAGTTCAGAGAGGCTCTTATACAGACGTTCCGAAGCATGCAAGTCATGCGCGAATACTTCTGTCTCCGCCACACTCTGTCTATAGGAACCAAATTCTGATTCTAACATACTATAGGATTGAGATAGGGATGCTTTCCTTAAACTCACCGAATCAGCTACACTCTGACTTTGACTTAAAGATTCAGATATTTGTTGGCTTTGACTTAAGGATTCGGACTCGCTGAGATAGAGGATTTCGCTCAAACTTAACGACTCGGACTCAGAAAGTAGATGAGAAATCATCTCACTCAAGGAAAGAGATTCAGAAATCGATTCCCATTCACTCTGGCTCAGGCTATAGAACTCAGACTCGGAAACACTCTGACTTGCTTGCTCCGATTCGGAATAGCTCCACCACTCTGATTCTGAGTGACTTTGAGATTCGGATATGGATTCCCATTCACTCTGACTCAGGCTATAGAACTCGGACTCGGAAACACTCTGACTTGCTTGTTCTGATTCGGAAGAACTCCACCACTCTGATTCTGAAGAGCTTTGGGATTCGGATATGGATTCCCATTCACTCTGACTCAGGCTATAGAACTCGGACTCGGAGACACTCTGACTCGCTTGTTCTGATTCGGAGTAGCTCCACCACTCTGATTCTGAGTGACTTTGGGATTCGGATATGGATTCCCATTCACTCTGACTCAGGCTATAGAACTCAGACTCGGAAACACTCTGACTTGCTTGTTCTGATTCGGAAAAACTCCACCACTCTGATTCTGAGTAACTTTGAGATTCTGAAACGGATTCCAACTCACTCTGGCTCAGGCTATAGAACTCGGACTCAGAAATACTCTGACTGGCTTGCTCTGATTCGGAAGAACTCCACCACTCTGATTCTGAGTAACTTTGAGATTCTGAAACGGATTCCAACTCACTCTGGCTCAGGCTATAGAACTCGGACTCGGAGATACTCTGACTGGCTTGCTCCGATTCGGAGTAGCTCCACCACTCTGATTCTGAAGAGCTTTGGGATTCGGATATGGATTCCCACTCGCTCTGGCTCAGGCTATAGAACTCGGACTCAGAGGCACTCTGACTGGCTTGCTCTGATTCGGAAGAGCTCCACCACTCTGATTCTGAAGAGCTTTGGGATTCGGATATGGATTCCCACTCGCTCTGGCTCAGGCTATAGAACTCGGACTCGGAAACACTCTGACTGGCTTGCTCTGATTCGGAAGAACTCCACCACTCTGATTCTGAGTGACTTTGGGATTCGGATATGGATTCCCATTCACTCTGGCTCAAGCTATAAAACTCGGACTCGGAAACACTCTGACTGGCCTGCTCTGATTCGGAAGAACTCCACCACTCTGATTCTGAGTGACTTTGGGATTCGGATATGGATTCCCACTCGCTCTGGCTTAGGCTATAGAACTCAGACTCGGAAACACTCTGACTGGCTTGCTCTGATTCGGAAGAACTCCACCACTCTGATTCTGAGTGACTTTGGGATTCGGAAATCGATTCCCATTCACTCTGGCTTAGGCTATAGAACTCAGACTCGGAAACACTCTGGCTCGCTTGTTCTGATTCACTCAAGGAAAGGGACTCGGAGACACTAGGATTTTGATCATAAGAAAGGGACTCTGAGTACGCAATACTTTCACTCAAAGAGAATGCATCCGTATCCTGACAAAGGGACTCCCCTGTCAAATGCTCAGAAACAGAGAGGCTATCAACCAAGGAAAGGGACTCAAATTCAGATTCTGAAGAAGAGACCACTAATGAGTAGTTCTCAGACATGGACTCTCGAAGCGAGAATCCTTTTGCTGATATACTCTGGCTAAACGACTCACTGTACGAATCTGCGACAGAAAGGCTGAGGGAAGCTAAAGCGCTAGTTGACAAACTCTGACTAACATCCCTTATCAAGTCAGCTACACCCAGACTGTTCCTTTCCTGAAAGTCTTCTAAGGCTTCCATGACAGAAACTGATTCTGTTGGTAACTCAAGATCTTCACTAGCACTCAGAATAATTTCCTTTTGCTCTTTGAGTTTTCGACTAACGGGCTTTGATCTAGTTGCATCCAGGCTACGGTAATCACTATCTTCCCTACCCTTTTGCTTAAACTTTGATATCAAACGTTTAAATCCCTTTAGCTCTTCGTTATTATTTTTGCTCATAATATGATTTTCTCCAAAAATACAGTTATATCATCATTATAAAGTCTACAACAGAATCTGTCAAAGCATTAGCCAAAGAAAACTTCTAACTTCCCAGAAGGCTTAATATTAATGTAACTCAATGCCATATTTTTTATAATGTTTAGATTTATATCTGCATTCATTCTTTTGTATGATTTAAAAGCTTCTTTATGAAACTCAAAGACAGGATTTTTTTGGGCATACCCTTGACTAGACACCAAACCTTGAAATTGCTGTAAATAGTCAACTTGCTCAACCCAACAGTCATCTATTGCTCTCAAAACAACAGTTCGTTGAAATTGATTGAACAACTCTGAATCCTTGATTTTATCTTTTTTCTGCTGGTATTCTGAAACAAGGAGGTCAGATAAAAACTTTTTAACTTGCCGCAAATCCGTGACATCTAGATCATCTGGAATATCATCGCAGTAATAACTAATGTTATCCAAAACAAAGCGAAATAAATCCGCCCGCTCTTTAAACGGTGTTTTACTTGTATAAATGTCCACTGCATCCGATAGGATAGATAAGAAATAAGTCAAATCAAAGTCTGGATGAGAGATGAGCTTATTACGCTTATTGTAGATAATCTGTCGCTGAATACGGATACTTTCATCATATCGTTCCGTTGAACGTCTGGAAGCCGCTGACGCGTTATCACTATTCTTCTGAGCCTCTTCAACCGCATGTCTAATACGACGAGAGGTCAAATGAATCTTTTGTTTTTCCTCTGGTTTTGCAATTTCTTTGTGATAGTACTCACTAATCCATTTGCTACCAGACTTGGAAATAAGATCATCCTCAAGAGAAATAAAGAATTTGCTCAACCCTGGAGCGCCTTGTCGTCCGGCACGACCACGAAGCTGCAAATCCACTCGCTCACTGGACATTCTCTCTGTTCCAACAACAGCAAGTCCACCCAACTCAGCAACCCCTTCTTCCAAGATAATATCTGTTCCACGACCTGCCATTGATGTTGCTACCGTCACTGCAGAGCGTCTACCAGCCAGTGCGATCATCTCAGCCTCTTTCGCTGCATTATGGGCGTTCAACACATTATGGGCGATTCCCTCTTGGAGTAAGAGCATAGAATAAATCTCAGACATTCCAACTGATCCTGTCGCAATTAAAACTGGCTGACCTTTTTTATGTAATTTTTTGATATACTCCAATGAAGCATATAATTTTTGAGGAATCGTGAGATAGATTTCATCTGGATAATCAATTCGTAAATTGGGTTTTCGTGTAGGAACAACCACGACTCCCAAGTCATAAACGTCTCTGAACTCCTCCTCACAAACTTTACCTGTACCCGTCATTCCTGCTAATTTTGGAAACATTCTAAATAAATTTTGATAGGTAATAGAGGCCATCGAACGCGTTTCCAATGTGATTTTCACACGTTCTCTGGCTTCTAGTGCTTGGTGTAGTCCTGATTGGAGCTTATTTCCTTCCAAGAGACGTCCTGTCGCCTCATCCATCAGTTTAACTTCGCCATTATCCACTGTATACTGACGATCTTTTTCAAATAAGTGGTTAGCTCTCAAAGCTAGGTTAATTTGGCGAATGAGCTGGTAATTATCTGGATCATAGGCATTCTGAACGCGGAAATAAACCTCTGCTTCCTTTACTCCTTTTCTCGTCAACCATACAGACGTCCGAGTGGAGTCTAAATTAAAATCTTCCCCTTCTTTTAGAGTTTTTACAAACTCATCACACGAGAGAAAGAGGTTGGATTGAACCCGAGGAGAACCTGAAATGATTAGGGGCATCTGCGCACTATCTAGCAAGGCTGCATCTACTTCATCGACCAAACAAAAATAAAATTTTGGCAAAAACTTCTTTGATTGAGATGTCGCCAAGTTTTCTTCTAGGTAATCAAATCCTAACGCACTATGTGTTGTATAGACAATATCATTCTTATAGATTTGTTGTTTTTGAGGAATTTTAAGTTTTTTTGTCGGATCGTCCGAGACGCCAACCCCAACTGTCATTCCTAAAAATCGAAAAACGGGTGCCATTTGTTTAGCATCACGCGCTGCCAAATATTCATTGGCCGTGACTAGGATTGTACTTTTTTCCGTCAAAGCATTTAGGTATAAAGGAAGGATAGCTGTCAAGGTTTTTCCTTCCCCTGTTCTCATTTCTGCAATCTGATTGTCTTGCATAACCAAGGCCCCTAAAACCTGAACGTCATAAGGATATAATCCTAATACACGCTTGGCTGCCTCACGAATGGTTGCATACGCTTCTGGCAAAATGGACTGCAAGCTTTCTCCTCCAGAAAGGCGTTCTTTAAACCATTTTGTCTGAGCTTGCAGTTTCTCATTTGACATAGCTGCATAACTATCAGATAGTTTATTAACCTTCTCCAAAATCTTTTTGTAACGCATTAGTTTATAGGAGTTGGTCAAATTGAATCGTTTAGTTTTCATTCTCTCTCATCCACTCTTCAATCTTTTCCAAGTCAATCGCTTGAAGTAAAAATGACTTATCTAATAAATATTCAATGTTTGCTAGTTCACGTGGTCTAGTCTTCAAGTCCGCATATTCCTTAACTTTTGTCGGATTAAATTGCTGTAGCAATAATTCTTTAAAAATAGGCGGATTTACTCGAGTACGGTGACGTTCCAGCAAGCGTTGATAGTCTAGTTCGCTTAAAAACTCATCCGTCACAAGAGCGTATGAATTTCCAAATTGTTTGGAGTAATGCAAGGCCGCAATATTAGAAATCGCTCCATAACCAACAAAAGCCACTTTTTCAAAAAGATGCTCTTGCGCTAATTCTTCAATCGTTTCAAGCAAGGTTTCGTAAAAACGTTCTTCCATGTATAGGAGCGCTTCTCTATAAGACGAATTAACAATCAATACATTTGAGAAATGTTCACGAACACGTTCTGGAATAAAACCTGTTCGATTGAGTTCAGGTTCAGTAAAGCAAACATACATCGTTTCTTTCTCGGAATCCTGATGAAGCAAATCAGAAATCCAGTAGCGATCCACTGTATAATCCGCTAACTGCTCCTCAGCAACATAAATCCCTTCAAAAAGGAAGCGATGACAACCCGAGCTGACTAACTGCACCTTATAATATTGTGTATTATCTGGAACGCGTACGCTCACTCTCTCTCCCTGTTTAATGATTTGATTCGAAATTTCTTCATCTCGAGCATCCATAAATTCAACCTTTAAGTATGTTGAATTTTCTGGGATGGTTTCTATATGACTGCCAAAAATATAGTTTTGCCCACGTTTCAATTCAGGAAGCTGACTCGTATTGCGTAAGGCCTGATAGTTTGCCCGTGAATGCCATTCATGAATAACTGTCCCCGAAGGCATGAACTGGTTTTCATACAAAACATGACCACCATCTAACAGTTTGACAGATGAACCGTATAGATACTGAGATACGCTTTGGATATCCCAATAAGCAAAATAGACTTCTTCCTTGTATCTCACGATTTAAACTCCCTTTCAAAACTATTCATTAATAGCGTTTTATATTGATTAAAGAACCATTCGACAATACCTTGTGTATCGTCGTTGTGTCGTCCAGTCAATCCCTTGCTGATAACGCTGACGCGGTAATCTCGCTGTCCTAACTCATCCAGCATATCAGGATAGGCCGACATATCATAGTCATCTTGATACATAAAGGAGATAATGAATTTTGTTCTTGAGAAATCAGCTGACTCAAAAGCCGTCCAGAAACGTTCGTTAAGCTGAGCTGTAGCTTCACTTGATAACTCCCCTATTGTGCGGTACACCAAATCCAGTGACGTTGGAAATCCTCCCGGACGAATAGTTGACTCATTTTCTGCCATATCTCCTAAGTTGACAAGAGGTTTTCCGACAATGACGGCATGAGGTTCCAACTTAGAACTATAGTAAAGAGCGCCAAACGTCCCCATTGATAAACCTGACAAAGTCAGTTGTTCCTTCGTAAAACCAAGTTCATCTAAGCAGTTATGAACCACTTGGAGAAGTTTTTGTTCGAGCTCCTCCGATCCAAGATAGAAAGCGCCCCCCTCTGAACGCGGATCCCCTACTAGTAAGAATGGCGATCCCAAATTATTCATCATCCAGTACCCCTCGAATCCCTCTGCGGGACGGTACCCTGAAAAATAGATGTTCAACGGTGGTTTCAAATCTCCTGGATGGAAGAAATAAATCAGTTCTTCTCTATTTTTATCGCTAATTCGTTTTCCTCCGACTAACAAGTCTCCATAGCCTAGATGGGAGTCTCGATAGTGGCAGGGACCAAGTTTTACAATTCCTTGTCCCTTTGCTTGAATACTGATACTCAAATAATACGAATCATTTACATCTAACGTCAGAGACCGATCAAAGCTCGTTTCATCATAAATCCATTCTTGCATGGGAGAATTTCCAGCTGGAAAACCTTTAACAACGTAGCGGATTGAACAACCTTCTGAAACCCTGAACTCAGGCCACAGATCTAAAGGCATCTCCCCACTCAGAAAAACATTATGTTGATAGGTCGCAATAGTCTGATAATCTTCGCCGTATCGGCCACATAAGCGAAGGTAATTTGTCCCTTCATAACTGACTTGTCCCTCAAAAGATGGTGCAGCGACTAGATGATTAACACTTAGTTTCGTTCCATTTTGCTTAGAGAAAAAACCACGTGAAAATATATGTAGCATCTGCTCTGGATTTTCAAAATTTGTTTTCACAGCTTTTTTGCGCAAAAGAAATCGTTCCAACGTTTTTGTAGTGATTTGACAACGCTCATGATAGAACAGACGGTAAACCTGAATTTTCTGATCCAAGATAGTGACATACTCTAAATATTCAGCAGTATCTACTAACACGACATCAAACGGTTTGTCTACTTTTTTCTTCTTTTTTTTCCCGTTTTCCGCCTCAACTTCTCTATTTAAGATCCCGATATCTTCTGGCAATAAAGAGACGATGTCTTCTGGTTTGACAAATGTCCATTTTATATTACTAGGAATTTCATATTGCTCCTGCCAATTTTCATCAGCAATTTGCAAAACACTAATTTTTTTCATTTCCTTTTAATTCCTTTATGGTATTTTTCCACATATCGACAATCTCACCCCTTGTATACTGTTCAATCTTCTTGACTGAGTGAACTAGAGATTGATTCCAATGTTCTAAGTTTGTGAGGTAGTATAAGAGTGCCTCTTCAAAATCTGAAATATCATCTAGAATCCAACCATTTTCTCCATGCTTCACATAAGAAGAACTATACAAGTTAACCTGAGGGATCCCTCCACTAATGCCAGCGATTTGAGTCAACACATCAGCTGGAGTTCCCAAATCTAGTATAATACGAACGTACTTCAGAGCTTTAATCAAATCGATGTCGCTATGAATGGTCTCAATATCAATCCGTTCGCGAACAATCTCCTCTTCATCATCAAGAACTCGGTTCTCACCTCTCGCTCTCTTCTCTTTATCAACAAAAATCAATTCTTGTTCATATTCTGGCTTAAGAGATCGATAGCTTTCTAGTACCTGTTTTATATAGGCCTCTCGACCAAAATCCTGACTTTGTGTTCCAACCAGCAAGTCAATCCATTCATTTTTCAACATCATTTCAAACAAAGTCGTAAACACATATTGAATTTGATCTGCTGGTAGATTGTCGTAATTGACGTAAACAATTAACTCTTTTTTTCTTTGACTATGCCCTAGGTTTAGATGAGTATCATAAGGCGGAATCTCATAAAATCCCGGCAACTGTTCTAGATCCACATTAGCTGCTATCGTTTCAATTTTATTTAAACTATCAACAACGAAGAACGGCGTGTCTGTCAAATCCGTTAGCAGCTGCTCCTGGTTTGTAATTGGATAACGATCTCCAAAAAAAGACAAGATAACATGATGGTTTTCCTTAATCTTTTGGAAAAAGTGATTGTGCTGCACATCTGACGAAATCACAATCGTATCATCCTTGGTTAACGAAGAAGTTAAATACTGATCTAGTTTTTCATTGATCAATTCTTCGATATCTTGGTAAACTTCTTTTGCAAATGTAGCCTGCGCCTCAGGGTTGATAAGCACTTGATGATTTTCTGTACCCAAAAATTCCCTAAACTGCCATGTACCTTGTAAATTTAAATAATCTTGGTAGTAAGGTTGATCATTTTCAAAATAAATGACACTTGAAACAAATCCACGATCATCAAAAATTAACTGATGATTTGTCTGCCCACCCTCAAAATAAGTAATATCAAAGAAATTACCTGTTTGTGAAAAGTTAATTTTAGCATAGTGTTCTTGATTTAAATATACCTCAATCATAAAAGGAGTATAGAAGAATTCTACTCCTTGAGGCCATTTAATATCTTCCAGACGAATTTTACGTACAGATACATCCGTCAGACCTTGTATGGTATCAAATAGATTCCATACAGTTTCTGGCAATATTCTTTGCTGATAAAGAAAGGTTCGAATATGTGGTGAATAGTTCAAAATCAGAGTGGTATTTGCCTCTCCTGACTGCTGAAACATTCGCAGCAAATTCACCGCATCATCAAACATCATATTTTTAGACACGTAATAGAAAGGCAGGGTGGTAGAATACCATTTCCGATCTTGTCTATACCAAGATGGTACAAAGTAAAACATATCCCTCTATTCTCCTTTAAATTCTAATTCTTTGTGGTAGTAAGTCCCAATTCTCAAGATACGTATTTCTTCATGCAAAGGCAAGAGCATACTGACTAAAATGATCAATGTACTTGGTATAGTCAAAAGCAAATTTGGAAGAGGTAGGAAGAAATTAATGAAATAGGGTAAACCAATAAAAACGATCAGGTAGAGTGCTCCTACGTTAGATTGTAAGGAAATGTAATGTTTCAAAACTTTTAAAGTTGCTTTCCCAGGCTGGATATAATCTAGGTATTCTCCTTGACGTTGTAAACGTTTCGCTGTTTCTTCTGGTTCTAAGTTGATATAGGCAAATAAAATTGCAAGAAGATAGATAGCAAGCAGGTAAAAGGCTAAACTTAGGGGTTTTGTAAAGTCAAATAAACTACCAAAATTTTTTGTAAAACCATGTCCAAACCAGTCTAATACCAACTGAAGCAACATAATAACACTCGAGGCATACATAATAGGCATTCCCCCAGAGGGAAGAAATTTGATAGGGAGGTAAGATTTGCCGTAGTAACGACTACTTAGCATGACTCGATTTAGAGGCAAACGAATTTCAGCTCTCTCGCAGACCACAGCGATATAGCCCAAGAGCAAAAATGAGATCGCCGCACCTACTAGAAAGGCTAATCCTTCTTTAGAAAAAACAGATTGTCCTATCAATACCACTAATTGGTTAGCAAATTGTAGCAGAATTCCTGAAATAATAATAATTGTCTGCCCGCCTACTCCCTTGCTAACATTCAAACCAGCCAACCAGATAATAACAAAGCTTCCTGCTACAACAGTTGCTAGTACAGCCATATTATAAATCCAATCATCTACAAGAAGCAAAAAGCGTCCATTTTCCGAACGAGCTGTGTACATAACAGCTATCCCCTGTAACACGGAAAAAATCAAAGTGAGAATCTTTTGCACAAAATCCGCTTTTTTCAATGACCAGGACTGGATATTCCAACTTTTATTCAAGTTGATAACCTGCCAGACAATCATCGTCGTAATCCATGGACCTAATCCCAGAGAAAACATGGAAATCTGAGAGACATCCACTCCTGCCAAGGAATACAAATAGGCCAAGGGATTTTGCTCAGTTATTTGTGAAAAACCTGTATTGCCATTGTATCCTGGAAGTAAAATATGGCGACCAAGTAAATAGATCGCAATGATCAAAATTGTAAAAATTGCTCTTCGGAAAAAAATACTTGTTCGTTTCTGTTTCTTAAGACCGAAATGTTTCATCTGTCATCCTTTATTCTTTATATTTAGCAAGTCTTGCGATCATTTTCTAGCAATGTTCATGTACCATCGTAACAGCAAGACAACCCAAGAAAACAGGCTCATCCCACTGATAATCAAGATAGGATTAACTGGCTTACCATGATATTTCACCTACGAAATACAGGAGCACCTCATGAGTGTAAATCTACTTGGAGCTTCTCTTCTATCCTTGAATATTTTCATGTGAGAACACCTGTTCTTCCATTTCTTCTATTTGAACATTATCAAATGCATAAACGGATCTACTTAATCCTTAAAATTTTTATAAGTATATCAACTCTGTCACCATGATTAACATCTAAAAAAACCATTCCCATACCAAATCTCTGAAAGGTAAGAAATTTTACGCTTTCTCATCTGATCATGATCTTTCGAAAGTTGAATGGATTTTATCCGATTTTTCTCATTAAAAAATCATTTATAAAAATTACCAGTGCCTACTATTGTAGCATATTTATCAATTATTTTCAAACACGACCTCTCTTTTTATAAGTGTGAAGAGCACTTTATGAATTTTGAGCAAAATCCATTTGGAATAGGAATGACTATTCCAAACATTTATTTACTATTACAACTCAGACGAAAAAGACCAGAGCGTCACTCTGGCCTTTTCCTGTTCAGTTTAGCTTGTAACTAAACTTAATCTTCTTTTTTGCGAGTAGTAGCTGCAAGGCCTGCACCTAAGCCCAAGATAGCCAATCCTGCTGCTAAAGCTGACACCTGAGACTCACTTCCTGTATTTGGAAGGTGACCTTTTTCAGTTTGTGTCACTTTTTCTTCTTGAGATTGTGCTCCTGTTTGAGCCAGTTGGTGCGCATCTGGATTGACAGGAACTTGTGGGTTTAGTTCTTCTTGTGCTACAGCAGTTCCCACTTCCACGATACGATCTTGTGCTGCTACCTTATCAAAGGTTTCTTTCGATGTACGCTTACCGTTTTCGACTTCTACTAGGTGGACACGAACACCTTTTTGGCCTTCTTGGATCACACGAGTTTGCCCTACTGGAAGTTTATCGTTCTTACGTTCTTGAACTTGGAAATCAACTTCCTCTTCTTCCACTAGGAGCTCTGGCTTGTGATGAACCAAATCTTTGACACCATCAAGCGGTTGAGCCGTACCACGTTTAGTTCCTACTTCCACGATACGATCTTGCGCAACTATCTTATCAAAGGTTTCTTTCGATGTACGCTTACCGTTTTCGACTTCTACTAGGTGGACACGAACACCTTTTTGACCTTCTTGAAGAACACGACTTTCACCCACATAAAGTTTGTCAGTCTTACGTTCTTGAACTTGGAAATCAATTGCCTCTTCTTCAACCAGAAGTTCTGGTTTTTCATGAACTAAACCTGCAGCTCCATCAAGTGGTTGAGCTGTACCTCGCTTAGTTCCAACTAGAAGAACCCGGTTAACAGGAGCCTGGATCACTTCACGGAGTTTCTCTTCACGAGTTCCGTCTAGGCTAACAGATGTAAGAATACGTTCCTTACCAACTTGTCCTTCTTGTTCTACACGACTTTCACCTACATATAGACTTGGATCTTCTTTTTCAACAGTTTGGAAGGCAAGTTCCTTTTCGACAACCTCAAGACGTGGATTCTCTTCTTGAATAGAAGGGGCTGTTTTCTCAGAAACTGGTTTTTCCTTAACTAGTTGGATACGGTATTCCTTGACTTGTTTTCCACTTTCTGAAACAAGGCGAACAAGTACTGGAAGGCTATCGTCTCCGCTATCTACAACTGTTGAAGCTACTTGGTCTGTTTCTTCAACTGAGACTTTTGGACGTTGACCTTTATAGGTAACCTGATAGTCTTGACGATTTTCAGCGAAATCAGGAAGTTCTTTCCCATCTACTAGAATCTTAGATTGAGTACTTTCTTGAGGCAGTTCGCTTGGCGCAAGGAAGGTCATCTCAATCATCGCAACACCACTCTTATCAGCCTTGCGCTCCATACGCCATCTCATGGCTTTGGCTTTCACAGCTTTAAATGTTACGTTAATTTCATCTCCAGCTTCAATGTCTTTATCCGCACGATAAGGAACAGCTTCCCAGTTATCTGGGTTATTGAATGGATGGGCCGCATCATAGGCTTGATAGTTTGAATAGTAGGTAGGCACTTCAAAGTCTGGACCAATATAGCGCTCCAAAACAAGTTTTGATGGTGCATCCGTACCACTATCTGCAAAGAAGTGAAGTTTGGCTTGCGCAACAGTCCGTTCAACAATCTTGCCATTTTCACGGAAGATTACACCTGCTGATACTTCTGGATTAGAAGATGGTGTTGGAGACCAGTTTGTCCAACGACGATTTTCATTGTGGTCTCCATCATTGATATAGTCTACACGGTCATGTGAACTTGGATCAATATCATTGGTTGCTGAAGCAAAGGCTTGGTTACTGTTTTCATCATAGTTAGGGTTGTTTGAGAGAGCCTCACCAAGTTTGTCCGTCACTCGTACAGTGAACTCCGCAACGAGGTCACTACCAAGGACACGGCCTCGAACGGTAAATTGACCTGCTTTTGTCAGATTTTCTGCTGGAACTTCTTCCCATTCAACTGCCAAGTCTTTTGTTTCATAGCCGTCTTTACCTGTGAAGTAAACCGGAACCTTCGTTGGCAATTCAAGTGGTTGCCCTAGTTGCAACAAGCGAGCTTGTTTGACCGCTGCAACTGGTTTACGAGAGAGCAAGTCTTTATCCTTAGTGAAGTGCAGACGGTATTCGCCTAAGATGTCGCCATTTTCAGCCTTAGCGATAACACGAACTGGCTCACCTTCACGAACGCTTGGAACAACAGTAGCGAGACCATTGTTGCTAACACTTGCTGTCACTGTAGGAACTTTTCCATCTACAGACTCAAGGTAGTAGTCTGTCAAATCAGGGTTGAAGTTTGCTAAGTCTTTACCGTCAACTTTGATTCTTGTTTGTCCTTGTTTGGCTGCCGCAACTTGTTTCGCAAAGATTTGTACCTCTGTGATAGAAGTTCCACGCTTATTATCTGCTTTCACCATGCGAATGCGCACAGCATAGGTTTCAACTTTATCAAAGCTAAAGTGATTCATTTCTCCAGCCTTGAGTTGAGCTGGGGCTTTTAGATTGGTAACAGGTTTCCAATTAGCTGGATCGTTAAAGACATGTTCTTCATTGCCTACAAAGCTAGGGTTTTTAGGAGCTGTCGGAACGGTCTTACCGACATAATACTCAATCACATAAGACTTCGGTGCACCTACCCCATGGTCTTCGTGGAATCCGACACTTAAGTTATCAACCGAACGTTTGCTCAAGATACCTGAATCTCCAAATAGAACACCAACTGAAGCTTCTGGATTACTACGGTTCCAGTTTGTCCAACGATTGGCTGGTCGGTCATTAAAGGAAATCAATTTATCGTTGACGTTTGAAACAGGGTCGCTTGGATTGGAGTCTGAAGCAAAGGCCAGTGGCAATTCTGAACCTGTCCATTGGTCAGAAATATTTGCACCTTGCTCAGTTTGAGCAGACACACGAACATGAAGTTTAGTTGTTAATTGCGTACCTTCTAGGCGACCAGTGACTGTAAAGACACCTTCCTTGGCGTATTGGCCTGGATGAATCGCGTCCCAAGTAACCTTAGCAGATGAAACATGACCATTTGAATCGTAGGTACGAACACTTTCTGGTAATTGTGGCGCTTCTGCGATTGGTGTTGTCACACTAACTTCTTCAACTGAAACGATACCTTCTACAGAGACTTTGGCACGCGCTTCAAGGTCAAGGCCTTCAACTTTACCTAGCACTTCAAAGGTTTGATAATGGTCTAGTTTTTCTTTTGGAATAGCTTGCCATGTGACTTTATGAGTTTTAGGGAAACCTTTGTCATACTCAACCGTTACTGTTGATGGAAGAGTAGGTTCTTGATGCAAGTCAGTCACTACATTTACAGGGCGGATAGATTGTGCAACCTTCTTCTCAGTGTTGGCTTGGATAGTGAGTTCAACTTGGCCTGTAGCCCCCTCATATTCTGCTTTGAGAGTGACTGCTCCTGGCTTATGTAACTCAAGCATTCCTTTACGAACTGCGACTTCCCCTTCACCACTTGTAGAGAAGGTTACTTTATCCGCTGGTAGAACAGCTTGTGTTCCGTCTTGATAGTGAGCTCGAACTGACAATTTGACTGTTTGGTCTTCTTTGAGACCGTCAGCTTGCTCTACTTGTAAGCTCAAGTGGTCAATTTTCGGTGCTTCTTCGAGGAACTGAATAGCATACATTTGAAGAGGGCCACCATCATTTGGTTGAACAAAGATGCTTGCACGCATACCGTTTGCTGCGCTTGCTTGCACCACTGTAACAGCTGCATTTTCAGCACTTGCTGTTACTTTTGGTAACTTAGCTCCATAAGCAAGTGTGCGGTATTGCATTGGTTTTTGACTAGTGAGGCCTGTAACGGCTTCACCACCAACACTTACATTTGGCACTACAGGTGCTGCAGGATTGCCTTCTTCTACCACAAGGGTAGCATGAACGGTTTCGCCTCCCAGTTGACCAGTCATTGGAATACGTGATCCAGCAACTGACAGTTTGGCTTTATCTGCTTCCGCAATCTCCCACTTATCCACTTCGTATTCTTGAACGCTTCCATCTGTTACAGCGATAGAAACGTATTTATCAACAGCACTCAAGTCTGTTCCTGGAGCAACACGTTTAACAGTTGGTAGTTCTTTGGCAATTGCTAGAACCTCGACACGAGCCTCTACCTCACGTCCATCTGCCATACCTTTAACAGTCACAACTCCAGCTTGGCTTACATCTTCAGGAGACCATGTTACTGGACGTTTTTCACGACTGCCATCACTGTAGACAAAAGCGACGGTCTTCGGCATTTTTGGTTCTTTCTCGATAACAGTACGTACTTTTGGTACCTCTGTTCCTAGAACTGTCTTTTCTTGTCCTTCTTTCTTACCAGTAAAGACTGTTACTTGACCAGATTTCAAGAGATCCGAATGAGCTGTCAGCGTGAATTTACCTGCTTGTTCAGTTGATTTGACAATGGCAACCCCTTTACCGTTAAAGGCTCTGCGAATCCAAGAACCATCTGCTTGCGCCTTATAGCGTTCACGACTGGCTTGTTCCCCATTATCGACACCGACCAGTTGACCTTGTCCATGCAATTGGAAACGAACCAAATTATTGGCAGTTGGTACTACATTTCCTTGGCTGTCAACGATTTCATAGTAGATGTAGGTCAAGTCTTTTCCATCTGCTGCGATTGCGTGTTCTTCCTTGATGAGACGAACACCTGCTGGTTGACCTGCAGTGGTAATCTTGTCACGTGCAATTTCTTTACCAGCTTCATCACGAGCTACTGCTTCTAAAGTACCTGGTTGGTAAGCAACCTTCCACTCAAGGTAGAGTTCCTTGGCATTGGCACCTTCTTGGTAGGTACGGCCATCACTAGTTTGTTTTTTGTTGAACTTTTTAACACCGAGAGATTGACCGTTCAAGAACAATTCAACACTTGCAGCATTAGAGTAAGCGCGAACTGGAATCTTTCCTTGTGCATCTTCTACTTTAGAGGCCAAGTCTCTATTCTCCCAGTTCCAGTGAGGAAGAAGGTGAACCATTGGTTTCTTCTTGACAGAAACCCATTGGCTTTGGTAGAGGTAGAAGTCATGTTTTGGAATACCTGCTGTATCTACAATACCAAAGTAAGAACTCTTAACTGGTGTATGGTTTTGGTTGTGCCATGGTGTAGGTTCCCCGATATAGTCTGTACCGGTCCAGATAAATTGTCCTGCGTAACCAGCATTGTCACGGTCAAAAGTCCATGAATCGGTTGCAGTTTTACCCCAACCAACACGGTCATTTCCATAGTCAGACTGTTCGTAATGACGCTCAGGTCCGTTACTATGTTTCAATTCCTGTTCAGGGCGATAGTAACTTCCACGTGTACGGGTAGCAGAAGATGTCTCAGAACCGTAAATCAACCAGTTAGGATGTTTTGCACGAAGAGCTTTGTAGTTGTCTTCAGAATAGTTGAATCCAACCGCATCCAGTTCATCAGCAATTTTCTCATGTCCACCACTACCATTACCGAAACGGAACTTATCTGCTCCCATGGTAACGTAACGAGTCTTATCAACATCCTTGATAACTTTGACCAAACGTTTAACAGTTGCTAGAGAGTGAGCATCCCCATTAGCTTCACCGATTTCATTACCAATTGACCACATGAAGACAGCTGGGTTATTTTTGTCTCTTTCGACCATGGTACGAAGATCGTAGTCAGACCATTTTTCACCTTTTCTTGCTTCTGGGTGAGTGGCATCTTTTTCAAAGAAACGTCCGTAGTCATAAGGTTTCTTGCCATTATACCAAGTATCAAAGGCCTCTTCCTGAACGAGTAAGCCTAGTTCTGCAGCGATTTGCAAGGTTTGCTCACTAGCAGGGTTGTGGGTTGTACGGATGGAGTTGACCCCCATCTCCTTCATTTGTTTGAGACGGCGATATTCTGCCTTATAGTTTTCTTCTGCTCCAAGAGCTCCGTGGTCATGGTGCAAGGAAACACCATGGAATTTAATGCGTTCACCATTCAAAGAGAAGCCTTCATTTGGAGTCCAATGATAGTAACGGTAACCAAACAGATCCTTCTTAGCATCCACCAATTGACCATCACGGTAAACACGCGTAATCAATTCGTACAAGGCTGGTTTGTCATTTAAAACTGTCCAGAGTTTTGGTTGTTCAACTTCTAAAATAGCATCAAGACTTGTTGATTCATGTGCTTTCAAGGTACGACTCGCTGTACGAACCAAGCCTGTTACAGCCTGACCACCACGTTCAACGATTTGATACTCTGCTACAAGTTCATGGTCTTTATCGTCTGTATTGACGATTTTGCTGGTCACATGCGTTTCAACCTTGCCATGTTGCTGTTGTTCTAGTTTTGGTGTTAAGATGGTTGTCCCATTTTTCTCAGCATGAACCTTATCTGTCACTTGCAAGGTCACATCACGGTAGATACCGCTACCTGAATACCAACGGCTACTTGGTTGTTTATTGACTGCATGGACAGCAATCACATTCTCACGGCCATCTTTGTGGAGGTATTTAGTAATATCGTATGAGAACTGGTTATAACCATTTGGATAATGTCCCACTAACTGGCCATTGACATAGACTTGAGAATCCATGTAGACACCATCAAAGGTCACACGAACATTTTTCTTAAGGTCTTTTTCATCAAGTTTAAAGGTCTTACGATACCAAGCTTCACCACCATTGAGCTGTCCACCTTCGTTTTGGGCAGGAGATTGATGGTCAAAATCGTTAAAGATACTCCAGTCGTGTGGGAGATCCAATTTTTGCCATGTTGATACGTCTGCATCTGGTTTCACAGCTTCTTTAGGATTCGCATTGAGTTTAAAGTGCCAATTTTGATTAAAATTCACTTTTCTATCTTCAATCATTTGATTTACTTCTTCATTTGTCGCAGCTTTCAAATCTTCCTTAACAGGTTTTTCTTGACTTGAAGCTTGAGATTCTACCTTTGGAGCTGTTTCTTCAGGTTTTAGTGACACTTTCTCCTCTTTTGGAGCTACAGGTTCATCTTCTTTCTTCTCTGGTTTGCTTGCTTCAATTGGAGCAGCTTGACTTTGATCTACACTTACAGCCTCGTTATTCTCTACTACTGCTTGATCCTGTTTTTCCTCCACTGCTGGACTTTCCTCTTTTGCTTGTTCTACAGTGTGCGCAATAGGAGTTTCATCCGCAAAAACTGGTGATTCTCCAACAACACTTCCTCCAAATAGAACAGCACAGGTTCCAATCATGACAGAGCAAGCTCCTACAGCAAACTTCCGAATACTGTAGACTCGTTTACGATTCCAAAAGCCTTTTTCCATAAAATCCTCCTTTAGTAACCGCTTCCATTTCTTTGTAAGCGTATCACTTTTTCATAGCCTTTTACCTTTATTTTATAAAATAATATAGGAAATTTCAATACCCTAAACACAAAAAATCATATTTTTGATTGTTTTTTCTAAAATTTGTGGAAGATTCAAAAAATGTGAATGTAAATTTAGAACAAAAACAAACAATTTTTGATACTCAGTAAAACATGATAAAAAAGTTCCTTTTGTAAGGAACTTTTTTACTTATAGTTAAAGATTCCCCCTGCCAACTTATCAGCTAGCTTGGGAAAGAGGGTATAAAACTTATGGGCTAGATTCAACAAAACTGGGAGATTGAGTTCCCGTTTGTTTTTTCCTATGATTTTGACAATCTTTCTAGCGACTGCATCTGGTTCTAAGAGAAAGCGGTCAACCGACTTGAGGTAGCTGCCATCTGGGTCTGCCTGGTCAAAAAAGGGAGTACGAATCGGTCCTGGATTGACCGTCGTTAGATAGACACCATGGGGCATGAGTTCGAGGCGCAGAGCATTTGAAAATCCAATAGCCGCAAACTTGGTCGCCGAGTAAAGACTGGACTTGCTAGTCGCTATCAAACCTGCCATGCTGACGATATTGATGATATGGCCTTTTCGACTTTCTTTCATGCGCTCCGCAAAGCGACGAGACAGGTTCATCAGTGCAAAGGTATTGACCTCGAACATCTGGTGAATGTCTTGATCAGAAATCTTGTCAAACTCTTCAAAAATTCCATAGCCAGCATTGTTGATTAAGACATCAATTTTACCATAACGGAGATAGAGGTCAGCTACCAGATCTTCTAGAACCGAATCATCAGTAATGTCGATTTCAATCAATTCTGCATGGGGATGATTTCCATACAGTTGAACTAGTTTTTCCTTGTTTCTACCTAGTAAGATGAGTTGGTCATCTGGCAAGAGTTTGACCATTTCTTGAGCCAATCCACCGCTAGCTCCTGTAATGAGAATAGTAGACATGCTTCGTCCTTTCAATAACTGTTAGATTTCCACTTCTTCCAAGTCTTTGACAACATGGACATTTTCAAAAATACTAGCAGCATCCTTCTTGAGCTGGCTGATATCTTTTGAGAGGAAGCGGGCGCTGATATGATTGAGCAAGAGGCGTTTGGCACCAGCTTCAGCCGCTACTTGCGCAGCCTGCATATTGGTTGAGTGACCGTGATTGCGGGCAATTTTCTCATCACCCTTTCCATAAGTCGATTCATGGACCAGGACATCAGCATTGACGCCTAGACGCACGCTGGCATTGGTTTTTCGCGTGTCACCAAGAATAGTAACTACCTTGCCAGGTCTCGGTGCTGAGATATAGTCTGCCGCCTTGATTTGAGTCCCATCATCCAGAACAACATCCTGACCGTTTTTGATTTTTCCAAAAAGCGGACCAAATGGGACACCAGCAGCCTTAAGTTTTTCAGCATCCAGCGTTCCTTCCAAGTCCTTTTGCATGACACGATAGCCAACGCAGAAAATAGTGTGGTCCAACTCCTCTGCATACACAGTGAATTTATCGGTTTCAAGGATTTTCCCTAGAGAATTTTGGTCAAACTCATGAAAATGAATGCGGTAGGGCAAACGAGAACCGGACACACGAAGACTGGTTAAGACAAATGACTTAATCCCTTGGGGACCATAGATTTCCAAATCTGTCTGCTCTTCATTGGCCTGAAAAGCACGGCTGGAGAGAAAACCTGGTAAACCAAAAATGTGGTCTCCATGCAGGTGGGTGATAAAGATTTTGCTGACCTTACGTGGTCGAATCGTGGTTTCCAGAATGCGATTTTGCGTTCCTTCTCCGCAGTCAAAGAGCCAAACTTCGTTAATCTCATCCAAGAGTTTCAGGGCGAGACTTGAAACATTGCGGGATTTGGAGGGCTGACCAGCCCCTGTTCCTAAAAATTGAATATCCATTCGATACTTTCTAATTAATCAATATATAACATGGCTGTGCGGTTTTCCGATCGGAAATAGCGCTTGCCAGAAAAAGCAACAGCTTCTTGTAATAAATCCTCTTGACTATAGCCTTTGAGACGTTTGCGACCATCTGCTAAGTTTTCCAAGTCCGTTAAAGCTGTTAAGGTTTCTACACTGACTACTTCCTCTTCTCCGATTGAGTTCATGTAGATTTTACCAGACTCCTCAAAGACGAGCTGATGGGGGAAAATTTGCGCAATCTCAAAAAGCAAGTCATTCGAGATTTCCTCTTCATTTTCAGAGAAAATCCTTCCCAGTCCTTCACTCTCGTAGCAAAATCCAAAAGATTTGCCAGATAAATTAAGACGAATGAAAGGCTTATTTTCAAAGGTGAAACTTGGCTCAGCATTGTAGAGGTTCAATTTCTGGCTTAGTTCTGCAAAATAATCCGTCGCAGCTTGAGGACTCTTTTTCTGGTAGAGTTCTGCAAAGTAAGCATTCACTACACTGGGCGGAGGGGTGATGAGAGCCAACTGCTCTTGTTCTGTTTTGCCAGCTAGAAGTTGATCCAGATAGACCTTATCCAGACTTGTATAGCCCCCATATTTTAGAGCCAAGGTTTTAATATCAGTCATAAAATTCCTCTAACCTCCATTTATTTTTCTCGGAAATGTAGCCTGTAATCACTTCTCCATCATCTTGGTAGTCACGATCTTCAAGAATCGCTACACTTTCCAAATCATGAATCTTGTAGGACTTAGAAAAAGGCACCCGTAGAGTAAAGGCTTCAAAAATCTCCTTGATCTTCTCCAAAAACAATGCTTGCAACTGCTCACGACTATCCTCCGACTTGGCAGAGATGAGGGCATAAGGTGTTTGAGTAGGCGTGAAATCCTCCACCAAATCCGCTTTATTATAAAGGGTCAAGCGAGGAATATCTTTCATGTCCAAGTCTTTCATGATGGAAAGAACTGTTTTTTCATGCTCTTCGTGGTAAGGATTGCTGGCATCAATGACATGAACTAGAAGGTCTACATGCTTGCTTTCCTCTAAGGTTGACTTGAAACTGGAAACCAATTCAGTCGGCAAATCTTGGATAAAGCCAACAGTATCAGTCAAGGTAACCTGAAGATTGCCCCCCAGATGGATACTCTTAGTCGTCGCATCCAGAGTCGCAAATAGCTCGTCTGCTTCGTACTGGGTCTTACTGGTCAAGGTATTCATGATGGTTGATTTCCCAGCATTGGTGTAACCAATCAAACCAATCTTAAAGGTACTCGACTCCAGACGTTTTTCTCTAACTGTCGCTCGATTTTTCTCAACCACCTTGAGCTGGCGCTCGATATCTGTGATTTGATTACGAACACTACGACGGTTCAACTCCAGCTGGCTTTCACCAGGTCCACGGGAACCAATTCCCCCTGCCTGACGGCTGAGCATAATCCCCTGACCAACCAAGCGAGGCAAGAGGTACTTGAGCTGGGCCAGGTGGACTTGGAGTTTCCCTTCATGGCTTCGAGCCCGCATAGCAAAGATATCCAAAATCAACTGCATACGGTCAATAACTTTAACTCCCAGAACTTCTTCTAGATTGACATTTTGCCGTGGAGTCAAACGATTATTGACGATGACAGTGCTAATTTCTTCCGCATCTACCATCAGTGCAATCTCTTCCAACTTACCAGAGCCGACAAAGGTCTTGGAGTCATACTTTTCCCGTTTTTGCCTGTAGCTATCTACAACGACTGCCCCAGCTGTCTTAGCCAGACTAGCCAATTCTTCCATAGAGAGGTCAAAATTGTCCATGTCCTGTAATTCCACACCGACAAGCAGGACACGTTCCTCTTTTTTCTCCGTTTCAATCATTTAAAAACTCCTCTATCTGGCTAAAAATACGTTCCTGCACACCAGACTCTCCAATCTGATAAAAGGTGACCTGCATGCGATTACGGAACCAGGTCAACTGACGCTTGGCAAAACGACGAGTCGCCTGCTTGAGACTCTCGCTAGCTTCCTCGAGAGTCTGGTCTCCACGGAAATATGGAAATAGTTCCTTGTAGCCAATGCCTTTGGCTGCCCGTACATCTGGATAATAGTCAAAAAGCCACTTAGCCTCATCCAAAAGCCCAGCCTCAAACATCAGATCCACTCGGCGATTGATACGTTCATAAAGCTGACTACGCTCATCATCCAAGCAGATAATCAGTGGTTCATAAGGACTTTCTTGATTTTTCAAATCCTGACCAAAATGGACGATTTCCAAGGCACGCATGGCACGACGACGGTTAAACTGGGGAATTTCAAGGCCTGCTTGCTCCACAAGATGAGATAATTCCTCATCTGAATAAGGCTCCAAGCTAGCCCGATAAGCTAAAATCTCCTCATGAGGTGTTTCTCCACCTAGATGGTATCCTTCCAGCAAGCTCTGGATATAAAGCCCTGTACCACCCGCGATAATAGCAAGCTTACCACGGTTATGAATATCCTCAATAGTCTTCTTAGCTTCTGAAACAAAATCAAAAGCCGAGTAAGACTCGGTCACCTCTCTGACATCAATCAAATGATGAGGAACAGCTGCTTGCTCCTCTGGGCTGGCCTTGGCCGTCCCAATATCCAACCCTCTGTATACTTGCTGACTGTCACCGCTGACCACCTCTCCACCAAAGCGCTTAGCTACTTCAATAGCAAGGGCTGTCTTCCCAACAGCAGTCGGTCCAACAATCACAATTATTTTTGTTTTCATCTTTTTTCCTTGAAAAATTCCCATTTTTTCGTTACTATTATTATATCACAAAAAGGTCAGTCAGAAAAATGCTACCTCTTGAGGAGCCTAGCTGATCGGGAAGATAAAGGAGGAAGACTCATGGCCAAAGGATTCGCTAAAGGTCTTGTAACAGGTGTCGCAGGAACTGTCGCTGCCGTTGCAGGTGCAGTATACGCAATTAAAAAGAAAGTGATTGAGCCAGAAGAGCAAAAAGCAGCTTTCATCGAAGAAAACCGTAAAAAAGCAGCTCGCCGTCGCGTATCACATTAATATACAAAAGAAGTTGAGAAATCTCAACTTCTTTTTATTTTTTAAATAGCCAAATCAAACTTCAGTTGCGGCTTGACTGGATCGTAGTCGACCAACTCAAAGTCTTCGGCTTTGATATCAAAGAAATTAGTCTTATCTGGCACATTCAAGACCAAACGAGGTTGGCAGTTTGACGGCTCACGGCGGAGCAATTCCTCTGCTTGTTCAAACTGATTATCATAGATATGAAGGTTGTTGATAAAGTAAAAGAACTTCCCAACCTTCCAGCCGAAATGCTTGGCAATCATCATCTGCAAAGCTACGTACTGCATAGCGTTAATGTGGTGGGCCACTAGCATGTCATTAGAACGCTGAGTCAAGGTCGCATCTAGATAGATTTCCCCATCAACGCGACGGACATCAAACATGGTCTGAAAGGCGCATGGAAGAAGACCATCTGTCTCCTCAAAAGCTTGGTAATCCCAGAGAGAGATGATATTGCGACGATTCCAAGGGTTGGCTTCCAACTGTTTGAGAATCTTATTGATGATGTCGTGTTTCTTAACGACTGCCCCATAGCGCTCACCAATGGTTCCCGTATCTCCCACTTCCCAGTCATTCCAGTAGTGAACATTGTACTTGCTATTCAGCACCTCTAGGCTATTAGACTGATCTTGGTAGATCCAGAGTACTTCCTTGATAGCGGATTTGATTGCAATGGGACGCAAGGTTGTGATGGGAAATTCCCCTTTGGCCAAATCATACTCCGCAAAGGCACCCGTTACGTACTTAGAATTGGCAACTGTCCCATCCTTATACTTAGGACGTGCCTGCTCAGAAAAGACACCTTCCTTAAGAATTCGTTCTATATTTTCTTTAAAAATCGTATCAGCTTTTGTCATTTACTCTCACCTCATTTATTGTCCTAACTAGTATAGCATAAAAAATCTTTTCTACATACTCAGATAATCAATGGCCTTTTTATATTTTTCTAATCGTTCCAAATCCTTGTCAGTAATAGTCTCAAGTCTCGATAAATCTGAATTATGTTTTAGGTCAGCTAATTTTACGGCTCTCGCAAGAGGATTGGATTTCACAGTTTTCAGATAGGTTTGATAGTCTTGTCCCTTTTTCTTTGACAAAATCTGAACGGCTGTAACTACTGTCTCTGGTAAACCCGCATTTAGTAACTCTTCAGCAGTAACAGAACTATCCTCAATAACATCATGTAGTAGAGCCACTGCTTTCTCTTCTTCAGAATCAACTTGGCTCGCAACAAAAATTGGATGTTCTATATAATCTATCCCTGCCTTATCAAATTGTCCTCTATGAGCTTCCATCGCGATAGATAATGCTAATTCAAGCACGGGTTGTTTTGATGTGTTCATCTAGCGATTCCTTCCCAAAATTAAAACCTATTTCGTTTTATTCGACTTTCAAAAAAGAGCTTGATGGATAACCAAGCTCTATTATCAATCTATCTTATTGCAATACAAGTGATGCTGCTCCGATAACTCCAGCGTCATTTCCTAGAGTTGCAAGAGCCAATTTAGTAGATGTACGTACTTGTGGGAAGGTATTTTCGTCATAGACCTTTTGCACGCCTTGGAGAAGGAATTCTCCCGCTGCTGACACCCCACCACCGATAACGATTGTTGATGGGTTTAGGATTGAGCCAATATTAGCACAAGCAATACCCAAGTAACGTGAGAAATTACGGTAAACGATCAAGGCAAGGTCGTCTCCTTCTTTTGCCAAGTCAAAAACAGTTTTAGCAGTTACTTCCTCTCCATCGTCAATCAAGCGTTTCAAAGTCGCATCGCCTTCGTATTCATCAGCGTAACGACGTGTCAAGTTGACAATCCCTGTTGCAGAAGCAACTGTCTCAAGACAGCCTTTTTTACCACAAGTGCATGCGATTGGTTGGTCAAAGTCAACAGTGATGTGACCAAGCTCCCCAGCAGCACCTGCAACACCGTGAAGCAGTTTTCCTTCTGCAACGATACCGCCACCAACACCAGTACCAAGTGTCATAAAGACAACGTCTGGTTGGTTGTCACCAGCACCCATCCAGCGCTCACCAAGAGCAGCTACGTTAGCATCATTATCGATGAAGAATGGAATACCCAAGGCTTTTTCAATCTTTTCTTTAACTGGTTGAAGGGTTTTCCAGTTTAGGTTGTAGGCACCGATAACAGTCCCTTTTTCACGGTCAACCACACCAGGTGATCCCATTCCAATACCTCGGAAATCCGTAGCCGACAATCCAAGCAAGTCCAAACGATGCTGAATAGACTCGATCATATCATCTACGATATGGCTTCCTTCGTCCAAAATATTGGTCTTGATAGACCATTTCTCTTGGATTTCTCCCTCTTGAGTTAAAATTGCGAACTTAACAGATGTCCCACCAAGGTCAATCCCAATAATCTTTTGACTCATCGTCTTCTCCTTTTTAATTGAAAATGCTTACAGATATAGTATAACAAAATCGTCAGATTAGTGCAAAGGTTTGCATGAAAAAGTTACATTTTATAATTAATAACTATTTATCCCCTAGATGTTGAATTGCATAGTTTGCTTCTTCTTTTGTAAATTTTCCAACATAAGAAGAAGTTAGCCACTCATAAATCTCTGTCTTTGATAAATGGTTATTCCTTCGGTATTCTCTTGCTGTAATTAAGGCATTTGCTTTGTAATCTGCATTCAAGTGATCGATGGCATACTGCGCTGCTGAACTTGAAAAACCATACCACGTTAATGAGTCATAGAGAGCTTTTTTTGACTTATGTAAAACCGAATTATAGCTTTTCGCTTTATTTAAAGCAGCATTGTACTGCTTCCCATCTAGTTTTGGTTGCCGCACACCATCGTAGTCTACATAGTGACGGCCACCATCTACCCATTTATCCCTAGCCATTTTACCATCTGATTCAACATAATAACGGCCACCATCTACCCATTTGCCCCTTACCATTTTGCCTTCAGAATCAACATAGTAACGGCCACCATCTACCCATTCATTCTTGGCCATCTTTCCATCTGATTTGAAATAATAATTTCCTACCCATTTATTGCGAGCTTGGCTGCCTTCTGATGGTAGATTAAGTTTTTGAATTGCATAGTTTGCTTCTTCTTTTGTAAATTTTCCAACATAAGAAGAAGTTAGCCACTCATAAATCTCTGTCTTTGATAAATGGTTATTCCTTCGGTATTCTCTTGCTGTAATTAAGGCATTTGCTTTGTAATCTGCATTCAAGTGATCGATGGCATACTGCGCTGCTGAACTTGAAAAACCATACCACGTTAATGAGTCATAGAGAGCTTTTTTTGACTTATGTAAAACCGAATTATAGCTTTTCGCTTTATTTAAAGCAGCATTGTACTGCTTCCCATCTAGTTTTGGTTGCCGCACACCATCGTAGTCTACATAGTGACGGCCACCATCTACCCATTTATCCCTAGCCATTTTACCATCTGATTCAACATAATAACGGCCACCATCTACCCATTCATTCTTGGCCATCTTTCCATCTGATTTGAGGTAATAATTTCCTACCCATTTATTGCGAGCAGAGCTTCCTTCTGCTGTTAGATAATAATATGAACCATGGTTTTTATCATAAATCCAGTCACTTTTAACCTTTTTTCCATCAGAATCAACATAATAACGACCACCATCTACCCATTCATTTTTAGCTCTCTTTCCATCTGATTTGAGGTAGTAATTTCCTACCCAGCCAGACTGAACTTTAGATTGTGATTTATCCTGTTTAGGAGTTGTTTCTTTAGTTTTTTCAGCCGGTTTTGGTGCTGGTGTTTTTGGTTTCTCAGCAGGTTTTTGTGCTGGTGTTTTCGGTTTCTCAGCAGGTTTTTGTGCTGGTTTCTGTGCTGGTGTTTTCGGTTTCTCAGCAGGTTTTTGTGATGGTTTCGGTGCTGGTTTTGGTGCTGGCTTCGGCGTAGGTTTTGGTGCCGGCTTCGGCGCGGGTTTTAGTGCCGGCTTCGGCGCGGGTTTTGGTGCTGGCTTCGGCGCGGGTTTTGGTGCTGGCTTCG